>Ga0335073_10015135_pt1 | contig 10795 bp, 8 predicted proteins | sample Lox_Sample_22_FD_207093 | JGI IMG/M metagenome (GOLD analysis project Ga0335073, IMG submission 207093) | Soil microbial communities from Loxahatchee National Wildlife Refuge, Florida, United States - Lox_Sample_2.2 | ecosystem: Environmental > Terrestrial > Soil > Wetlands | place: USA: Florida...
AACCAAAAATCGCAGTAATAGCAGACGAGCCCATCGGCCATGCCGGTGGGCTCTTTGATTTTTGCGTGCGTCACAGAGCGCCGTATTCTCTTAGTGTGCCTTAGCTTTGTTTCTCTCAGGAGGGACTGGCGACTGTAGCTCTCTGATTCTTCGGGAGTTTGATTGGTGGACCTGATCGGGATCGAACCGATGACCTCTTCCATGCCATGGAAGCGCGCTCCCAGCTGCGCCACAGGCCCACAAAGGAAGCAACATCCTTTATTCTGCTGGAGCATGCAAAATCCGTCAAACGCTCTGCAGATAGCAACTCCCGTGAGAGTAAGAATGTCTGCACTCCGCCGATGCCCCAGAATTGCGCTCGTCACGTTCCTCATTTTCAGCAGCTCCTACGCTATCCTTGCCCAGGCGCCGCCAGCCGGACCGCCGCCTCCGGCGGGAGGTTTCGCGATAACTAGCCTGCGGCCGGCCCTGGCCAACGTCCAGACCACTATCAGCAACCTGAACGTGGCTCACTGGAAGGTATCCGGCGCTGCTCGCTCGGCTGTGGAGCAAGACATCGGCTCCATGCAGAGGGACATGAACGCGACCCTGCCGGGGCTCATGAGCCAGGCCGAGGCGAGCGGTTCGGCACTATCGCCTTCCTTTGCCGTCTTCCGTAACCTGGATGCGCTTTACGACGTACTGCTTCGCGTCACGGAGACTGCCGCACTTGTGGCCCCCCCCGGCGACGCCAGCAGCCTGGAGGATGCCCGTGCCGGCCTGGAGGACGCCCGGGGCAAACTTGGAAGCTGGTTGCTGCAATCGATAGGTTCCCAGGACGCAGAAGTGGTCCGTTTGAAAGCGCGGCCGCCGCAGCCGGCGGCAGCGCCTGCCCCTCCCACCAGGACAGTGGTGGAGGACGGACCAGCGACCTCCAAGCCGCGCAAGAAGAAACCGGCCCCTGCCCCGGCACCTCAGTAACCCGTTCCGTGGGAACCGGATGTCCTCCTGTCGGTGTCTAAAGTAAAGAGCGCCGAAAGAAAAGAAGCATTGAGGAAAATTCTCAATGCCGGGGGCCGCCTGACCGCGCATTTGGGAGACGCAAGTGGACGCTTCCTGTTATGTTATGGAGAACTTTTGCATGCAGGCAGGCATTGCTTTGGGAAATATCGCCACCGTCCTCAACTTACCGTCAGAAGAAGCCGCCATTGTTTCTGAACTGAAAGCCGGCTCCGAAGAGGCGTTTGCCTGGCTCATTGCCAAGTATCACCAGCCCATCTATAGCCTGATTGCTCGCACCATTCCCGACCCGACCGAAGCGCCTGATCTGACTCAGGATGTTTTTATCAAGATCTATCGGGGAATTGGCGGATTCAATGGGGATTCCAGCCTACGGACCTGGATCTACCGTATCGCGTTGCGCGAAGCCAGCAACCAGCGCCGCTGGTGGAGCCGGCATAAGCGCCAGGAAGTAACCATCGAGGCCGACTCCGGACTGTTCAATGATGGACAGCCGGTATGCCTGAAAGACACCCTGGTCGATGGCCACGAATCCCCCTTTGACTTGGCCGCCCAAGAGGAAGTGCGCTCGAGGGTGGAGGAGGAACTCCGGCTCATCCCAGAACCGTTTCAGGCAGTCGTCGTTCTCCGTGACATAGAAGGATTCTCCTACGAAGAAGTGGCAGAGATCCTTGGCGTGAATCTCGGCACAGTCAAGTCGCGTCTAATGCGTGGCCGTGCTCACTTGAAGGCTCGGCTGGCAGGGTTTGCTGAAGCGGTAGCAAAACGTCCCAGTGCCACGTTTCAACCAGTAGCAGCACTTTCAGCCAGTGTCAGGGGGGCCAAGTGAAGCAATGCGCGTATTTTCGCGAAGACTTCTCCGCATATCTTGATGGTGCCGTAAGCGGAGCTGCCATGCGTGAGATTGCGGCGCATCTTGAGGTTTGCGCCGCTTGTCGCGATGAATTCGCGCAATGGCGAAAGGCGCAGGCATTGGTCAGTTCCATTGGCCCGGCGAAGGCTCCCTCCGACCTTGGTCTTCGTCTTCGGGTGGCCATCTCACAGCAAGCGGCCAATACCGCCCAGGAGAGGTTCGCTCGCGGCCAGGTTCGTTGGCAAAATACATTCCGTCCGCTTCTGTGGCAGATCACGGCTGGTTTCGCCAGCACGGTCGCTTTGCTCGGGGGGGTGGCAGTCCTGCTGGGGATGTTTGCCTGGCCAGAGCCGTCGTTGGCCAATGACGAACCACTTGGTAATGCGACGAGTCCGCGCTTTCTTTACACATATCTGGAGCCCACCGGCGCTGTGGCGGATGGAAACAATCCGGTAGTTGTTCAGGCCTTCGTCAACGGCGAAGGGCGGGTATATGACTATGAAATCATCTCCGGAAACAACGATCCGAAAACAAGAGCTCAGGTTGAAAATACCCTTCTTTTCAGTGTCTTCGCTCCAGCCCAGGTGTTTGAGCAGCCAGTTCGGGGTACTGTCCTCCTCTCTTTCTCCAGCGTCAGAGTCCCCGTCCGCGGATAGCAATCCGGTTTTCACGGTGAATCAGATCCCTGGCAGTTCGGCTCCTTAGCAGTTTGACCCTCCATTGCTTCAGTGCATAGACTTGGTAAGGGTTTTCGCCGCATTTATGCAGGGTCATGGCAAGTCGTTCGCTATTCCTATCCGGATTGTTATCGCATCGATTGGGCTCCTGATTCCGCTGGCCACTCTCAACGCATTCGCCCAGAACTCTTCTTCTTCCAGCTCGAACCTGCAAACGTCATCTCCCGATTCGGGGCCTTCTGCGCCCGCCGCGCTTTCGTCTGAGCGGGCGGTTCCGCCCAAAGCGCCTGCGTTGGTAAATTCGACTGGTCCCGATGTCAGCCTGCAAAACAGCGAAGCGCTGTTTGACGTAGCCGTGGCGCTGAATTCATGTGGGTACGACCAGGGACTCGCGGGCTCAGACCCCATTCGTCAGCAGGTCCGGGACGAAGTCAACCAGGCGTTGCGGGGTTCGGCGGGTGCTCAGGATGTGCACGACAAGATTTGTACGTTCATCGATCAGCGCAGGCTTTCCGACTCGGGAGCTGATCTGGCGAGATATATTTCCCTGGCTCTTTTCATCAGCCCGCCACCTGATCTGGTCCCTGGCGCTGACGGAGCCGATTTGCCGCCGGACGCAAGTGGTGTGGAGAACATCCTGCCTTTGCTCCGTCGTTTTAGCGAGCTGGCCGATCTGCACCTTATTTGGCTGCATGTTCGGCCTCAATACGACCGGCAGTTGAACCAGCTCCATGACTCTTTGACCAAGATGATTAACGACACCGGCATCTACCTGAAGACTCCTGCTGGTCTCACCGGCGGGCAGCGCTTCTTGGTGGTGGTCGAACCTATGCTGGATCCGGCACAAACCAATGCCCGGGTTTACGGTTCCGACTACGTCGTTGTTGTATCGCCTGTGAATGGCGCGATCCACATGCGCGAGGTTCGACACGCTTATCTTCATTACCAGATCGAGCCTCTTTTATATGCGCGCGCGAATGCCCTCGATCGTCTTTTGCCGTTTCTCAAAACGGTTAGGGATGCGCCTCTCGATGTCACCTACCGCAGTGACATCGTGGCCCTGGTGGTCGAATGCATGATCCGTGCCATAGAGGCACGAACCATGGATACCGGGGTCAGCATTTACAAGATTCCCGCCGACATACGGCGGGCTGATCTGGAAGCGGCCACTCGCCGCCACAATGCCTCGATGGAGGCCGCGGAAGCTGTGCGACGCCGTACAGTGCAGCAGGACATGGCCGATGGCTATGTCTTGACGGAATATTTCTATTACGCTTTCGCGGAGTTCGAAAAACAGCCGCAAAGCTTGAAGGAAAGTATCGGTCCCATGGTGTATGGGATGGATGTGAACCAGCAGGTGAACCACGTCAAGAGCATTACCTTCAACCAAGAAAGCTCCTCCGACGTTGTTCATCGCTCGCCGCGGCAATTAAGAGGCCTCGACCTGGCGGAAATGAAGCTGATGAAAGGTGACACAGACGGAGCGGGTGCGCTGGCGCAGCAGTCGGTTGACGATAAGTCCGGCGATCCGGGCCGGGCCAATTTCATCCTGGCCCGCGTGGCCATCATTCACCGCGATGTCCCGACGGCTCAGCACGATTTCGAGGAAACAATCCGGCTTTCCAGAGATCCCCGAACGCTTGCCTGGTCTCATATTTACCTGGGACGCATCTACGATATTGAGGATCAGCGCGATCAGGCCATCAATGAATACCGCGCTGCGCTTGTCGTCCGCGACGGCCAGGCGGATACCAGGCTCGCTGCGGAGAAGGGTCTGAAACAGCCATATTCGGTACCCCAGCAGGCGCGTACGGAGCCTGACGGCAACGATGACTCGACGTCCGACCCGCAGGCCCATTGACCTCGCGTGCCCATAACGTGTTATACCCCTGCGATCCGTTCCGCTTTGCACTAGAGTAGGAGACAGGGGCAACCAAGTTGATGTCACAGCCGGCTCCCAACTCGCTGCAGGAAGCGCTGGGTCATAACTTCGACCAGCCGGAATTGCTGGTGAAGGCGCTGACTCATAGCTCGCTTGCTTACGAGCAAACGCTTGAGTGCCGGCAGGCCGATGGAAGCACTTCTGCCCGCCAGGAGGACAACGAGCAGCTGGAGTTCCTGGGAGATGCGGTGCTTGGTTTGGTGGTGGCCGAGATCCTGTTTCGCCGCTTCCCCGATCTCCATGAAGGGGAGTGGACCCGGTTGCGTGCCAGCCTAGTCAGCCGGCGGCATCTTGCACAGGTGGCTTCCTCGATCGATTTGGGCAGCCATTTGCGCCTGGGACGGGGAGAGGAGCGAGGCGGCGGTCGCACGAAATCGACCCTGCTTGCTAATTGCGTCGAGGCCATCATCGGCGCTCTCTATCTCGATGGTGGGCTGGCTCCCGTACAGTCATTCGTGAGCCAGCATGTGGTCGCGCCATACGTCAACGATTTGCGCCAGGCCCTGGATCGAGGAGTCTCGCTCGGTGACCACAAGACCGCGTTGCAGGAACTGTTGCAGGCCAAGAAGACTGGGCCGCCTGCTTATGTGCTTAAAGCTGAAAGCGGCCCCGACCATCGCAAGCGCTTTCTGGTGGAAGTAAGAGTGGCGGAGGGAAGCAGCCCCAAACCACTCGCCCGCGGAGTGGGAACCACCAAGAAACGTGCCGAACAGGAAGCTGCACGACGGGCTTTCGAGAAACTACGAAAGCAGAGCCGTGCTACAGAGCCGGTGACAGAAGGTAGCGGTTCTTGAATCAACAGCCAACAGCGAAATTCTTTCGGGTGACGACAGAAGAATCGATTGCCCTGGAAGAGGTTACCGTCGCGCCGCCGCCGATGGCGGATGCAGCCATCCCTGACCGGCATGCCCACCTGATCTTTCCAAACCTCCTCGACACCTTCCGCTCGCTGTTGTCCATCATCGTCATTGCCCTTTTCGTGCTTACCTTTATTGTGCAACCGTTTCGTATTCCCTCGGAGTCGATGGAGCGGACGTTGCTGGTAGGGGACTTTCTGTTGGTCAACAAGGCAGTCTACGGTCCGCCCGGCATGTGGCACTGGCTGCTGCCTTACGAGCAGGTAAAACGTGACGACGTGATCGTCTTCCACTTTCCCCTGGATGCATCCGATCACGTAGTCAAGCGTGTCGTGGCTGTACCGGGAGACCGGGTCCATCTGCAAAATGGGCTCGTCTACGTCAACGGACAGAAACAAAGCGAACCTTTCGCGGTGTTTGAGGGCGCGTACCAGGACAATTTCCGCGATCAGTTTCCCGCAAAGCTTTATTCGGACCCGGGAGTCGATACGCGCTGGTGGATTCAAATGCGCCACGATGTTCAGAACGGTGAACTGGTCGTGCCCCCGGGGGTTTATTTCGTGCTTGGTGATAACCGCAATCACAGCCGTGACAGCCGCTACTGGGGCTTCGTTCCGCGCGCCAATGTGGTCGGTTTGCCCTTCCTCATTTACTTCTCCCTGCACGAACCCTCAGCGACCGATATCAACACCCTGCCGGATGATAGACTCGGACTCGAGAAGAAGAGCCCGCTTGACACCGTGATGGACTTCGCACGCTGGAGCCGGATGTTCCGGGTCATTCACTGAGATGAGGGCGATGACCAGTAGCATGGAAGCCACGGAAACTGAGACAAAAAAAGAGCAGGCCAAAGAAGAAACGCCGCTGGAAGCGTTCGCTTCTATCTGTACGGTTCTTGTCATTGGGCTGTTCGCGCTCACCTTCATCTTCCAGAACTTCGAAATTCCCTCCTCTTCCATGGAGAAGACTTTGCTGGTGGGTGACCACGTCCTGGTCGACCGCATCACGCTGGCGCCGCCCACATCCTGGGCGCCCTTTGTCTATTACCGAAATGTCCGCCGTGGCGACATTATTGTTTTCTTCAAGCCAGGTGAGCCTGACCTCTACCTGGTGAAGCGCGTCATTGGCATTCCTGGCGACCACATTCACTTGCGCAACGGGGTAGTTTTTCTTAATGGGCAACCGCAACATGAACCGCAGGCTGCTATGCCCGACTATGGCAACTACTTTCCTTACCGTGATGATTTCCCCGCGGTGCCGCCGTCGCAGAGCGGAGACGTAACGCCAACCTGGGCAGCGGACCTTCCCAATTACGTCCATGGGGAAGACCTCGTCGTGCCTCCGGGCCGTTATTTCGCCATGGGGGATAACCGCACCGTTTCCTTGGATAGCCGCTACTGGGGATTTGTGCCCCGGGCAAATATCGTCGGCCGGCCCCTGTTCGTCTACTGGTCCTTCATCGAGCCCGACAACGAATACGAAAAACAAGGCCTGGGCGATAAGATTTCCTTCTACGGCCACGTGCTGCTCCACTTCTTCGACCAGACCCGCTGGCGGCGAACGCTACACCTGGTTCGTTAGCATGGGTGGCAAGGAGAAGCGTCCTTCGCTGCGGCGCTGGATTCTTCTGGGAGCTTTTCTACTGCTGGTGGCTTTTTTCCTGCCACCCCTGGTAAATCTCAGCCGCTATCAGCACAGAATCGCCGACATCATTGGCCGCAGTATCGGGCGGCCAGTCCATATCTCCTCAGTAAAACTTAGGCTGCTGCCGCTACCCGGACTTGAATTCTCCGACTTTTCGGTCGAGGAGGACCCCCAGTTCGGAGCCGAGCCCACACTTCATTCCAGCAGCGTAGTCGCTTACCTACGGCTCCTGTCGTTATGGCGTGGCCGGCTGGAGGTCTCTCGAATTCACTTCGATGACGCCAGCCTGAACCTGGTTCGCGAACCCAATGGCGGCTGGAATGTGGCTTCAGTTCTGGCCCAGGCCGCGCAGATCCCAAATGCCCCCACGGGACAGCGCTTCGCCGGCAGGTCTCCCCGCTTTCCCTATATCGAGGCAGAGAACACACGCATCAATTTCAAACAAGGGAACGAGAAAATGCCGCTCTCGTTTCTGAATTCGGACCTTTCGATTTCGCTGGCGCCCGGAGATCAGTGGGAAGTTCACTTTCGCGCCCAGCCTGTACGCACTGACCTCGATTTGGATCTTGCCGATACCGGCACTCTGCGGATAGACGGCACGCTGCACCGCGCAGCCCTGATGGGCGAGATGCCGTTGAATCTTAAGGTGGACTGGAGCGGAGTTCCGCTGGGCCAATTGAGTCGCCTGACTATGGGCCGTGACATAGGGTGGCGAGGTGGGCTGGCAGTCGAGGCTGAGGTCGGCGGCACCGCCGAGGTTGCGCAGATCAACGCCAGAATGACGGTTGCCGGACTCCACCGGGCGGAATTCACTCCGCCCCATCCCCTGGATCTCGCGACTACATGCCGCGCCTCCTTCAGGAAGCTAACAAGATCTCTGGACGACATATCCTGCTCGTCTCCCGTGGGGGACGGGGCTCTTTTGCTCACGGGTTCGATCCAGGAAGCGCAAACCCCGCTCCAGGCTGACCTCACGCTGGAAATAAATCGCGTGCCCGCCGGCGCAGTCCTCGCCGGGCTGCAGGAAGTGCGCAGCGGCCTCGGCGCCGGAGTACAGGCTGTGGGAGCGCTCAACGGCCATTTCCAATACACGTCACAGCGTGGCCGCGCTCCGCTGATTGAGGGGCAAATGGCACTGGCTTCGCTGAGCCTGAGTGCGTCCGATTCCAGCAGGCCGTTCGTCCTCGCTCCCGTGCGCTTAAGGTGGGACAGTCCACAGGTCGCCAACCCGGGGCCGCCTGCGCTTTTGCTGCAACCGGTGCGGTTGCCGATGGGAGGGCCGGTTCCCGCAACGATCGATGGCCGGTTCACGTCTGCCGGATTCGAACTTCATGTTGGCGGCGCCGCCAGCCTGGCGCGGCTGCAGCAATTCAATAAGGGGTTTGGATCGCTCGGCCCCTCGCTTGCCGCGCTCGGCGACGTGGGAACAGTGATTCCCGATCTGGATCTGCTCGGCAGATGGCTTCTGCCCGTGCCTGACCCTGATCATCCTGTCGCTCCTACGACTGCAGAAGGCAGTATCAGCATTCACAACGCTGAGTTCAGAGCGCCGTATTTGTCACAGCCACTGCACATTGCCTCCGCTCAGGCCATCCTGAGCCCCGTGCAGGTTTCATGGACCAATGCGTCCATCAGTTATGGCCGGATCGAGGGGCAGGGGACACTCGAATATCCCTCGTTCTGCACCCAGAGCGAGGGATGCCAGGGACACTTTTCACTCAGGACTGAAGTGCTGGATCTGGGGGCACTCCAGGCCACACTGCTGGGCACCAGCGAAGGCGGGGAACTTTTCCGCCAGTTGCTCGATCGTATCGATAATGGTTCTGCTCCATGGCCCAATCTAGCCGGCACGGTGCAGGCCGCCGAGCTTTCGGCCGGCAAGGTCGTGGTTCACGATGCCATCGGCGCAGTCGAAGTTGGGAAAAGCCTCATCAGGATACGGTCGCTGAATGGCCGCTTTGCCAACGGAAGCGTTCATGTTGCCGGGCTTGTGGATGAGTCCGGAAGGGAACCGCAGTATCAGCTTGACGTGCAAGTGACCAACGCCGCGCCCGGCGCTTTCGCGAGCATATTCGCTGAACGCTGGGGAACTGGCTTTGTCAATCTATCCGCCCAGGTTCGTATGTCCGGCTTCGATGCGCAGGATCTGTCCCAGTCGGCCGCTGGCAGTCTGCATTGGAACTGGACGAAAGGAGGCCTGCCCGCAGAGGCTCCGTTGTCTGCGGCACAGCCCTTTGCCCATTTTGATCAATGGAGCGCCGATGCGGCAATCGCGGATAGTACCATCACGATTACGCATTCCCTTATGGCCCGCGGCCAAAATGCGATTCCTTTGTCGGGAACGATTTCTTTCGATCGCGAGATTGATTTGAAGAGCGGTTCCGGGCCGGAGGCGATCGCGATTACCGGGACAATGGAACATCCCGATGTCAAGGAAATCCGGGAAGAGGTTGAAAACTGAACCAGGTAAACAGCCACGGTCTACTCGGACGACGCTGCCGACGATAGACTTTGGCGATGAACGCTGGCTTCCACTTCCGGGACTGTGCCGTCGTTCACCGCGACTTCTGTCGGCCGGCCCTGGAGCACAAAGCGATGGCTGATCTGCGATCTCGCCGGGATGCGCAGGAGTTCAGTAACCGTAGAGGTCGCAGAAGAGACGGATACCGGAACCTGCGCTTCAGCTGCTCCGCTGTTGGATATATCCACCGAGACAAGGTAGGTTCCCGGCAGGCTTGCGCTATTGGGGTACACGCCTGCTATGGAAAGGTCGGGAAGTCCGCGGTCGTGATAGACCCAATTGTCGAAGAACCACTTCAGGTCCTTATGGCTGGCGCGCTCCAGCACCTGTTCGAAGCCTGTGCCGGCTGTATCTGAGCCGGCCTGATACGCACGCAAGGCGCGTCCCAACGCCTCATCCCCGGCCAGGCTACGCAACATCCAAAAAACGTATGTTGCCTTGGTGCGGTAGTAAACCGGGTCGCGCGCGATCACTAAAGCCTGGCGGTCGACGTCTTCCAGGGCAACCTCACTGGGTTCGGCCAGAGAAAGCGCCGCGCGGTCGTTGTCCAATTGCTGAATCGCAACATCACGCCCACGCTCTTGCTCCAGCCAAAGCGAGCCCATGAAGGAAGAGACGCCTTCCTCCAACCACGCATAGGGCGACCGGAAATAGACATGGGCCAGCGAATGGACGAGAGCTCCGGTCAGTTTGTTCGGCTCGGCGCTCTGAACCGAAGTGAAGAGTACGCCTTCATCTTCGAACGGCATGTCTCCGGCTTCCGGGAGATCGACGACCTGAAGTGTCCCCTGCGGCTCTGTACCCAGCCAGCGCTTAACGAACGGAGCCACGGTCCGAGCAGCAGACAGGTATGCCTGCGCGTTCACGACATCTTCCGTCCGGGCGAAGACTTTGACTCCATCGCCCTCACTAACAGTTCGAGTCAGTAAGAACAAGTTGGGTGAAACCAATCCCAGGCGGGTTGGGGGCAGGTTGCAGGTCACGATCCCCGGTATCGAGGTAGCCTGGGGCAGGGAAGTCGGATTCAGCGCGAACGCGTGTCCGTCGAGGATCGCCAGGTTAGGGGCTTCCCCAAAAAACTCCTCGGTGACCTTCATTGTCACGGTGGCCTGGCTTTGGCGCAGCCGTTCTGCCGCTGTTTCGGTGAAGAATTTCGCGCCGTCTCCCAGCCGCACCGGCACCGAAGCAATCGGATACCAGGCTACGTTGCCGAGCCCTCTGAGCCCTACAAATTCGTCGGAAACCCGATCCCAATCGGAGGCTTCCGCCAGGTCAGTGGGCGTCCCGATCTGCTCCAGCCGG
>Ga0335073_10015136_pt1 | contig 10794 bp, 10 predicted proteins | sample Lox_Sample_22_FD_207093 | JGI IMG/M metagenome (GOLD analysis project Ga0335073, IMG submission 207093) | Soil microbial communities from Loxahatchee National Wildlife Refuge, Florida, United States - Lox_Sample_2.2 | ecosystem: Environmental > Terrestrial > Soil > Wetlands | place: USA...
CGTTCCCGTGCTCACGGGCCGTGGCCGTCGCGCTAGCTCCGCTCAAGCGCCGCCGGCGCGAGCCGACCAACCAGCAGCAGCTCGACCATCGTCTCTAGCTGTCCAACTGTCGGATTTCCGTCCGGCGCGTCGGCTTCGCGACGCGCCCAGGCGAGCACCGCACGGCGGGAGAGATGCTGGGGCTCGGCGACCACGCCACCGAACCGCCTGAGTTCAGTCTCAAGCCAGCCGTGGCGCTAACCGCCGCCCCAGCCCACCTCGCTCCCGGCCGCAGCCGCCGTCGGCGCGGTCGCGAGCATCGACGGGGCGGCGGTTGTTTGCTGCGCGCTCTGCGCGCTCACCACTGCACCGATCGGCTCGTAACTCGCCGGCGAGACGTCGATTTGTCCGAACGGTAGTCCCTCCCAATGGTCTGACGCCCTCGCGTTGCGCGCGACGCTCGCCAGCTCCGTCTCGATCGTGGCGGCGTGCTCGAGTACTGCGGCGACGCCGTGCGCGTGCTCGGAATCGGCAGTCACCGCCAGGGCGCCCGCGCACAGACTCCAGCCCTTGCGCCGCGGCGAGGATGCGCGGCAAACCGTCGTAAAGCTCAGGCGCGAGCGCAGTCCGGTAGCGGTGGTTGTGCTGCTGGCAGCGGAAGCTCATCCCGGAAGCTCGCCGAGTGCTCCACGCCGTCCGCCACGAGAACACGCTGTCAAACGGGACGAACATCATCGGGCGGCAGACGCCATCGCGCACCGCCTCGGCGTAGGAGTAGCTCACGTCCGGCATCGCGCGACTGTCCTCCGAGTACCGCACTCCCGGAAATGCTCGTCTTGTTGCCGCAGTAGCCTCCGCAGGAACCACGTACGCGAAGCGCGTCAGCGAGCTGCTCGTCGTTAGCGCAACCGGAATCGGCCGTCTGGGCACCGAGCGGGGCTTGAGCAGGGCGGGTCCGTGAGGATCAGGTCCGCCGCCTCATCGAGCGAGGTCAGGAGCTCGCAGGCGTTCTGGACGCGGAGCGCGACATCACGCAGCGCGGTGTTGGAGTCGAGCAGCAGGTACACCGTCGCGCGCTCACCGGGCGCATTAATCAGCCAGGTGCCGACGGCCACGGGTCGTGCCCGCCCGTGACGGCGCAGGTGTTGGACGGCGTTGCGCACACGGCGCCGCCACACCTGGTCCCGACCGTGGCCGGGCCCGACCGAGGCGTGGCCGTCATCGCGGGCGGTGTCGGCCTCGCGCTCACAGAGCTCGTACAGATCCTCAATGGTCACCCCATCGGCTCGTGCATGCACGCGAGAACGCGTGAATCGAATCGACTGCGATGCCTGGTCTTCGTGCCCCAGCCGTGGCACACTTTCCCCGTTCGAGGTCCAACGGAGGGGCATGAACGGGCTGAAAGGAAGGACGGTGGGAGCTGCCGGCGGCGGCGGCGCCAGGTGCGCCATGCGGATGGCTGCGCTCAGCGCGGTGGTCGCGCTGGCGGCAGCTGGATGTGGGTCAAGCTCTGGCGACGCCGGATCCAGCGGGGGCGGTGACGCCAGCGGCAGTGGTGGGTCGGGAAGTGGCGGCAGCACAGCGAACTCCGGCTCGTTCGTTGGCACGGCGTCGAACGCCGCGATCCTGGTGCAGTGGACGCGCAACGGCAACCAGCTCACCGGCGAGCTCCAGCAGGCCCTGCTCGGGAGCTCGGACGACCAGGCGCAGGTATCCAGTCAGTCGCAGGCGTTCACGGGCACGATCAGCGGATCGAGCGTCACGCTTTCGCTCAACCAGGGGCTCGGGTCGGTGACGAACCTGACCGGGACGATGGACGGCTCTGAGCTCGATTTGAGCTACCCCGGGCAGAACGGCGGGGTCATCACCATCCCGATGCAGCCCGGCGGCCCCGCGGACTTCAACGCCGACCTCACACACCTCCAAGGCCAGGCCGACCAGGCGAACAACGAAGCCGCGCAGGCCGAGGCCGCGCACCAACGCGCCAACCAGGTCTCCTCCGATGCCCAGGCGGCCGGCCTGGCCTTGGAGACGGTTCAGAGCGCGATCCAGAACGCCAGCGGCACGAGCTCGGTGGCGGGCGACCTGCAGCAGATGCAGAAGGACGTCGGTCAGACCCAGACCGACCTGCAACATGTCCTCGGCGAAGAGGGAAATACCGACAGCGCGACGCTCTGCGGCGACGCGGACACGGTCAGCGGCGACGCGGACACCGTGCAAGGCGACTACGACACCATCCAGGGCGACCAAGACAGCACCGGCGGCGACGCCACGAACATCACGGCCTCGATCAAACAGCTGCAACAGGACCAGACCGTGCTCGACGCGGACAGGGCGAGCGACCCCGCGGACGTGCCGGCAGACGCACCCACCGACGCGCAGATCAGCGCCGCGATCAAAGACGCACAAGGAAAGATCGGTGGGGAGAACGGCACGATCGGCGGCGCGCTCTCTCAGGCAAGGGGCATGCTGAACACGGCCAACGGCTACGCCTCGAAAGCGCAGGCGGCCTGCTCGGCAGCCGGTGGTTAAGCCGATCCAGAAGGTGGACCCGACGGGAGGAAACGACCAGTGAGCAGCAGCACCAGGAGTCCTGCTGAGCTGTTTGACGACTTCATCAAGCTCGAATGGCAGGACATCTTTCGCGAGGAAGTCCACGTGAAGCTCGACAACGGCGCGCGGTATGTCCCCAACGGCGGCTCGCAGGGGGTACAGCTTCTCCGCAAGAACGTCAACGCATTCGACGAGGCAATTCGCCTGTGGAGTGGCCCGGGCGACGAGCCGGAGTCCAGCACCGAGGGATACGATCGAATCGTCGATCAGGCCGGCATCGAGTACACGTGGGAATGGTTCCTGATCGATCCGACCCGTCCTTGGGCCAGCGCAGTCCCGGAGCTGGTGCGTCGACGCATCGAGGCTGATCTGGAGCGACGCGACCGCAACGCCCTCGCGCGCGCGAAGGCCCGAGCAGAAGAAGCCGCTCGGATCGCCGACCAGGAAGACGACAAGGTCATCGCGCTGATGAACGAAAGGCGGCTCGGTCAAGGCAAAAGGCCTCTGACGGCTGAACAGGAGGCCGCCGTGCGCGAGAACCGCCGAAAGAGCCGGGTCGTCGGCTTAGCCGGGGCTTTGGGCGCTCCGTACCCTGCCGACTTGTGAACGGTTGGACGCCAAGGGGGCGCAGGCGTTCGACAAGCAGGTTGCTGCGTCACTGACTGGTGGATAGGGTCGCACCGTGGATGAGCTTGTGACAGCGGTAGCCGGTGTTCGCGACCGACTGGTCGCGAGCCTCAACCCCGCGAACGTTGCTCCCGAGGCTCTGGCTTATCTGCAGGACGACGAGCGGCTGGCCGAGGCCAAGGAGGTGTCGCCCTGTGTCCTGCGCTTCATCACTGCGGAGATTGACCCGCCGACCAACGGTAAGCCGGTGGGTCGCTTCGCGGGCGTGACGGTTGCCCCGCCAGTCGGCACCTACCTCCGCAAGGCGCAGGACCGGGAGAGCGTCATCGTTCCCGTGCGCGCACTGGTCGCCCGCGCGCTAGCCCATGGATACTTCTCCATGGTCGAGTCCGAGGCGATGGGCGCGGCCGGACAGGGACCGGAGATCAACGTGGTTCCCGGTCGGGCCGCGGAGGAGATCTGGCCGTTCTGGACCACGAACATGAGCACGGGCGACCTCCTGCGAACAGCGGCGCACGCTAAGGCCATTGACCAAGTGACCGGCGTGGGTGGCAGGCAGTTCTCGAACGGACTCCAGGAGCTGGGGCTCGGTGGGTGGAGGCGCGGCCGAAGGCCCTTCACCGGCATGTACTACACCGAGGCCGGCATGTTGCTCCGAATGCTTCAGACCGACCGGTTCGAACCCGGTCCGCGAGCGAACATCCTGACCGCCACCAACGCCTGGCCGTTCGAGGCCATGCCCGTCGAGTAGTTGGTCGGGGTCGAGCCTCGGATCTACTCATCTTCGCCGAGTAGCCGCTCGGGCCGTGGCAGCATCTGACAGCCCTCGCGGAAGTGCAGCGCCGGCCGCGGGCCTGGGAGCGCGTTAGTGGCGTTGGTCTTGGTGCGTGCGTCTAGCGTCTCGGCAGCCGTGGCCATGACGACGGTACGAGCGTTGAGTGTGCTGGCGACGAGCGCGAAAAGACGAAGCCGTCGCTTCTCCGAGCGGTCCGCCTTCTCATACCGCGATGCGGTGAAGGCTTCGCCGAGGTAGAGGTTGCCAGCTCGGACAACCGCGAAGTCGACCTCCCGAGGCCGCTCCTCTCCGGGTATGCGGAACTCAACCTCGGGGACAACCGACACCGCGGTCTGGTCGCTGCCGAACAGGTCGTAAGCGACCAGCGCGGGGAGATCACCGCGCTGACGAACGAACTGGAACACCGCCTCGTCGAGCCGGTAGTGCCACTCGGGCTCAGCCGTCCTTAGCCACTGTTCAGGCGTTGGCCGTTGCTCGTGGCTGCATCGCACACACGCGAACGCCGGATCGGCGTCGCGCGGTCGATAAAAGGTGGCGTACCGGCAGCGTTCACATTTCAACACGAGCCCGCGCACGAGCACTCGCCGTTGCTCGAAGCTGTTGACGAGCTCGCTAGCGTCGCCGGCCAGGGCGAGCCCGGCGACATCCGTCAGGCGCAGGTAGCGGCGGCGGTCGAGAAGTCGCCCGCGCGCGTCGCGTGCTCCGTCAAGGTAGGCCATCAGGAGTTTGGCGACATCGGGGTTCCGCAGCGCACGGCACAGCTGTTGGAATCCGCCGAAGAGCGCGCACGCGGCAAGCGTGAATTGGCCCTTGTGCGACAGCTGGCACTTCCAGCCGTTCGCCATAGCGACCGCGCGGAGCTGATCGATGAGTGATAACGGCACCAGGTTCGGCCGTCGCACCTGCTGACTGAGCGGAATCCCGTGCCGCACCAGCCAGTGCGGACATGAGTAGGCGACGCCTTCGGCGGTGGGGCGGCTCTCGATGCCGTCTACGAGTAGAGCTGAATCCGCCAGCGCCGGATGACGCATCGGCGTCCAGCCGCGCACGGAGACGTCCGTGATCCAGCGTAAGTCCTCCTCGCGCCGCGCCTTGATGCCGGCGGGGATCGGTGTCGCGAGTTGAGGGGTGCGACCGTCGTCGAGAAAGGATGCGATCTCGATACCGATGGTCTCCTCGGCTAAGAGGCGGTAAGGGTGACGCGGGAGCACCTGTCGCCAGTCCACGGCCTGGACTTCGACCTTTGGTTGTGTCCGTGCAGCGAGCGCCGTCGCCAGCTGCTCGGCTGCCGTCCCGTCACTGACCGAGGTCACGATTAAGGACAGGCCCGTCTGTGGCCCCGCGCGTGCGAGGCGCTCGCACGCGTAATCGCGCTCGGCTGCGGTGAAGGTCAGCGTCGCAGGCAACCAGAAGGCGAGGGCACGCATGCGGCGTAGGGCATAGGCGAGGGCACAGTCCCAGGGCTCATCGCCGACAACGACGATGAATAGCCGCTGTTCTGGTGCGCCCGACATGAACCACTTGCAGCCACGCTCGCTCAGGTCGAACGGCGTGAACGCGGCAGGACGCGCGCCGCCGTAGATCCAGTGGATCAGTTCAAGCCGTGAGTCAGGTGCGATCGCACGGACATTGGATTGCCATGTCAGGAGCTCGGCGCGGGCCCAACCGGGAAGCCGTCCTAGCTCGGCGTTGAGGAGTAGTCGCTGGATCGGGTCGGCGATCAGTTCGGCTTCGAGGATCTCGCCCTGGAACGGCTCGAACCGAAAGACATCTATCAGGGGCCACTGCGGCCTCCCGGTCAGAGGGCCCCGCGAGGGCGGTGCACCCTCGGCGGACGCGAACATGGTCGTGCGCTGCCCGAGCGCATTCGCCAGCGTCTCGCCGAGCTCCCACGGACCGAGCGGCTGAGCCAGCTCCGTCCCCATCATCTGATCGCGTTCCGTCGTAGGGAGGCTCGCCAACTGCGCGTCGATCGCATCCCGCCACCTGCGGTACTCGTCAGGCTGCAACTCCTCTTGGTCGGCGCGTGAGCCGGCGTAGACGACGCACGCATCAGGGTCGTGGGCCTCGATGAGCGCCCAGAGCAACTCCTCGTTAGCGACCCCTTCGTGTAGCGGAACTAGGAGGTTGGCGCTACCTCCCCAGATCGAGGTCTGAACGGCCAGGGCCGCGGCCCAGGTCGCCGCCCAAGGAATGCCCGGCAACTCGGCCACGAAGACGACCGCGCGCGCTGGCCTTGCGCTGAGCGACACGTAGGCTGGATTGGGAGGCTCGATGCCAAGCTCCACGGCCCGAGAGGCTAGAGCGTGGTCAGGTCAGGCTCAGGAGCAGGCGCCTTTGCGATGACCGCCCCGTCCGCGAGAATGGCCGCGTGCTCCGTCCCGACGACCCCGATGTTGATGAGGTTCTGAGCCGGCCTGAATCCGGCTGGCTGTACGCCATCGTGGCCCCCGGGGCCAGGCAGGTGAAAATCGGGCATGCGCAGGACGTGGCCAAACGCCTGTTGCTCTTTCAGACCGGCTCGCCGTTGGAGCTGATGTTGCACTCGGCGACGCTTGAGGAGAATGTGGTTCTCGCCGAAGCCGAAGCGCACGCTCGGCTGGCACAGGCGCGGCTGAGGGGTGAATGGTTCGACCTCGCCGACCCCGTCGTCGAGGAATGGCTGGCGGCGCGAGAGACGGACATCCCCGCCAACGGCCTCCACGATCGCTACCTGGACACCAAGGGCCACCCGTTTCGCGGTCTTTGGATCCAGGGCGACTACATCGGACCAGAAGTCGGCGAGTGACATCTGCGACGCTGCTGGCATTTCTGCGTCTCCGGTGGGGACCCAGGAGTTCCAGCGCATGGCCGACGACCGGCCCGCCTACGCGCAGCAACTTCGTGCCACCGTCCAGTACGCGCGGGCAGAGGGCGGTCTAGCGCTCTCATCGGTCTCGCGTTCGGCGAGCCCTGGATCCTGATCGTGGCCGCCTGCGCCGAGGAGCTGGGCGTGCCCCTCGAGACCGTCGAGCGGATCATGGACGAGACTTTCGGGGCGATCCGCGAGCAACTGGCCGACGCCTAACGGGATCGGACCATGCCCGGCGCCATGTTCAGCATCCCGCCGCGCGTTCGTCGCGCCATTCTCGATCTCCTGGACGGCTGGGGCGCTCGGCCGCCGGCAGTCATCGCCGAGCTCGGTCAGCGACGCGGCATCTACACGGTCGGAGACCTGATGGGCATCATCAACGACAACTACGGCGGCGAGGCACGGGCACAGTTCGGCGGCACGCTCATGCAGTGGTTCGAGCGGCTCACCCCGCCGGCGCTCCATGCGTCGAGCACTGGCATGGACGCGCCCCTACGGAATGTGGCAGCCGCAGCTCTGGTTGCGGTACCCGACGACCTGTTTCTTCTCGCCGCGGAGCTCGGCCGCGAGCTCGTTGCTCGTGGCGATGTCCTGCAAAGCGGAGGCATCGACTACACGCTCCATCAGTACCAGGAACGGCTCATTGAGCTGTTCGTCGGCAACGGTGTCCCGTGGGAGCTCGATGAGGAGGGGCGGTTCGTCCCGTCCGGTTCGCCGACCGTCGCCGCGGCCGCGGTGCAGCCTGCGATGGATGTCCTCGACGACCCTCGCCTCACCGATGCTCGCGGACACCTGATCGAGGCCCAGCGCCGGCTACGCGAGCCCGACCCTGAGGAAGCGGTGGACGAAGCCCGCCAGGCAGTCGAGGCTGCGATGCTCGCGGTCCTCGACGCTCACGGTATTCCGTGGCCCGGAACACGGACACCAGATCAGCTCTACAACGCGCTGGCTCCCACTGACCCGACCGCGCCGCGGGCGATGTCGCGGGATGCGATCGAGCTCGTCTTGGCGGCGCCGCGGTTCAGAGGCCGGACCGCCGCTGGGCACGCCGGCGGCGCGCCAGTCACTCTGGGCGAAGCCGAGGCCACGGTGGCCGCCGCGGCAGCGGCCCTCCTCTACCTCGCGGACAAGCTGCCGTAGCCCTACTCGCCGTCAAGCTCGCCGGCGAGTGCCCGGTCCGGCTCACCAAGCTGCCACGCGTAGGCGAATCGCAGCAGCTTGATGTATTCGTTGGACGTGGTTGAGCATTTTGCGCCGTCACCGGGAGGCCCAGCCAGTCCTCCTCGGGTGAGTGGACCTACGGCCATGTAGCGCAGAATTGGTCCACGTCGAGGTCGCTGAGTCCGGCGGCATGAAACTCGTCAGCGACGACATCGAACGCGGCGGTAGAACGCATCGGATGAACGTTGTAGCCGGAGCGGCGGATCGAGCGGTTCAGACCGCTGTCACGGCGACGCGGCCTGAGGCTTCGCCGGCGTCTCCTTAGGCTCCACTTCCCCGAGCACCTCCACGATGCGCGGCGCCCGCGTGTCGTCGTTGACCCTGACGCGGTAGCGTCACGGGTGGCTCTGCCGATCGCGAAGGCCAGCGAGCCGCAGACAAGCTGCTCGGCGGGTGCGAGTCGGAGTAGCACACCCGCGAACTCGCCGACACGGGCTCTACGACCGGGGTCACCCGTACAGCGCGCTGCTGCGCGCCACGCGTGACGGCAAGCCGTGACCCTAGCCGAGATCCACAGCCGCCGGCGCGAGCCTGCGAACCAGCAGCTCAACCATCGCCTCTAGCTGCTCCATCGTCGGGTCCGCGTCGGTCGCGTCGAGTTCGCGGCGCGCCCACGCGAGGACGGCTCGCCGAGGCGAACGCTGGACGTCGGCGATCACGCCCGCCAGACGCTTGGACTCAACGTCAAGCCACGCGTGCCGCTCGAACGCCGGCCATGCCGTTTCGGTCTGGATCTCGCTCGCGGTTGCCGGTGGCGCCGACGCCAGCGCCAGGGTTGGCGGGGTTGCAGTCGTCTCCTGCGTTTCCTGGGCTTCCACGACGGCGGCCAAGGGCTCGTAGCACGTTGGCGCACCGTCCGTCTCCTCAACCGGCAGCCGCTCCCAGTCCGCCGTCGTCTTCGTTATCACGCCTGCGATCTGCGCCTCGATCCCGGCTGCATGCTCGCGCAGCGTCGGGTCAGCGGGCATGAACAGCCAGGAGGCCTCCACCGCCATTCCCGGCGTCACACGAACAAAGCGCCCGACGATCTGGCGAAACAGCATCGCCGTCTTAGCCGGCGTCGCATACACGCCGACGCGCAGACGCGGGATATCAACGCCCTCGCTCACCATATTCACCGCCACGATCCACGGCTCCTGCGAATCCTTGAACGCGTGCAACCGGCGATGCGCCGTCGGATCGGTGTGCAGCACCACGACCGGCCGTCGCCCCGCCAGGCGCTCGAGCACCCCCGCGACCGCGTGGGCGTGCTCGGAGTCCGCCGTCACCACGAGGCCCCCCGCGCCGGGGTGCCGCGCGCGCACCACCAACAGCCGCTCGTGCGCGGCGGCGAGAATGCGCGGCAGCCCCTCATCGAGCTCAGGCGCGAGCGCGGTCCGGTAGCGATGGCCGCGCTGCCGGCGCGGAAGCTCCTGCGCGAAGCTAGCCGAGCGCTCCACCCCATCGGTCCGCCACGAGAACTCCCCGTCGAACGGGACGAACACCATCGGGCGGCAGACCCCATCGCGCACCGCTTCCGCGTAGGAGTAGCTCACGTCCGCGATCGCCACCCCCGCCTCCGAGTAGCGCACTCCCGGGATGCTCGTCTTGTCCGAGCGAAACGGCGTGCCCGACAGCAGCAGCCACCGGCGGGCGGACGCGAACGCCTCGCTGAACCCTCGCCCCCACGTCAGCTCCTCCCCCAGGTGGTGAGCCTCATCGGCCACCACCAGCGTGTGCGGCGCCACGCGCGCCCAGGCCGCCGGGTCGCGGGCCACGCGCGCGTAGGTCACGACCACGCCATGAAAACCCCGCGGCGCTCGCGGCCCCTCCGCATCCGGCAACAAGCTCAGTCCCACCTCGTGCGCCGCGCGCGCCCATTGCCGCGTCAGCGGCGCCGTCGGGCACACCACCACGAGCCCGGCCAGGCTGCGAACCATGAACTGTGCGCGCGCGAACAGCAATGCCGGGCGGGTCTTCCCCGCCCCCGGTGCCGCCGAGATCAGAAAAGCGCCACCGCGCCAGTCGCCGAGTTCGGCGAGCGCCCGCTCCTGCCATGCGCGCGAGCGCGGCGGCGCCGCCTTGAGGCTCACCGGGATTGCCGTGGTGGCTGTGAGCCGCCGCGCTCCCGATCGCTGACCGTTTGATGCACACCCCTAGGACGAGGTGAAGCGTGCATTTCGGAGAAAACGGGCGTAACGCAGCCGGCATCGCCGTTTGCGTCACCGCGAGGCGTGGGAACAGCTACCGGATCTGACTGCCTCGCACGAGGACCTCGCCGCGCTCAGAGCCAAGCTCGGCCTAAAACCGATCGAACTCTGAGCGAGCCAGGGCCGTCCCGCAAGCCCCGCTGTGCCTTGGCGTCAGTGTGCGGGCCTGCTCGGCCCGCGGGAAGGACGCCGCACAGCGGGTCGCAGGCCGGCTCGTGCTGACAGCGGTCAGAAAATCCCCGATACCTGCCGATACTCTCCGAGAGGCCAAGCAAACGCCGTCGGGGACCGGTGGAAAGGACGCCCCGTGCGCAAATTGATTCACATCACGCTCCCAGCCGTCGTGCTGCTCTTGGCGAGTGCGGCTAGCTACGCCATCGCCGCAACCAACGCCTCGCCGCCGGTCACCGCGGCGGCGATTACCACGATCCACGCGTGCAAGAACAAGCGCACGAATGCCCTCTACCTGGAGGCCAGGTGCCCGAAGGGCTACATGTCGGTTCAGTGGAACGCGCGGGGGCCTGCCGGCCCGGCGGGGGCTCCCGGTGCTCCGGGCGCCAGCGGCGCCAATGGAACTA
>Ga0335073_10015137_pt1 | contig 10793 bp, 6 predicted proteins | sample Lox_Sample_22_FD_207093 | JGI IMG/M metagenome (GOLD analysis project Ga0335073, IMG submission 207093) | Soil microbial communities from Loxahatchee National Wildlife Refuge, Florida, United States - Lox_Sample_2.2 | ecosystem: Environmental > Terrestrial > Soil > Wetlands | place: USA: Florida...
TGTGAATCAGGCTTCATCCCGGCGACAGAGATCTCCCCAAACGAGCGTCGCACAGGTAAAGCAGAAATGGCGGCCGCCGATGCCACAGCCGTCACGAATTGCCTGCGTGAAACCTTTCCCTTTTCCCCCATGACTCTTCCCTCTCTACTTGTCCTACGATAACGACCACTGCACAACCGTGTACGAACGCGCCGGAAGTTCAAATTTCGTCCGATTCCCGCTGCTGCCAGGAACTGTGAACGACTGTGGAGCGACGTGCTGCGGTGACGTGAAACTGTTGAAAGCCTTGAGATCAGCCCCTGTCAGCATCGACGAGGAAATCACCTTCGCTGGAGCAGTATCTTCCCAGACGATTTCCACGTCGTGTGACTTCGATAGATCGCGATTGAGCAGGAAAAGCGATACTTTTCCGGTATTGCGGTCAAGCGAGCCGGCGACATCGACATGCGGGACCTGATCCATATTGGAAACGTCATAAGTCGAAGACTCCACCAGCAGATTCAGCACTGAGCCTTTGGCGAATTCCAGCCCCCAGCTGTAGGGATAGTAAATTGTCTGCCGGAACAAGCCATTTGCATTGGTCATGATGGGCGCGATTACGTTGATCAACTGCGCCAGGCAGGCAATTTTCACGCGATCGGCATTGCGGATCAAGGAATTAACCAGCCCTCCCACCAGAAGTGCATCCTCCAGGTTGTAGACCTCTTCCAGCAAATGCGGGGCTTCTTTGCGATGACCGTCGACGTCGTCTCCTTTGGTGGTCCGGTACCAGACATTCCACTCATCGAACGAAAGCCACAATTTCTTCGGTGATCGCAGATGACCGCGCACCAGATCGCAAACCGCAACCGTCTCAGCGATCTGTTTCTCCATGCTTAAATTCAGGGCCAGATATTTCGCCGTGTCATTGCCGCTGTCACGTTCATTGTTGCCGAAATAACGATGTAACGAGAGCCCGTCGACGTAGTTGTAGCATTGCTCGAGCACCTCGCGATCCCACTCCAGATACGTCGGCATAAACGGACCGCTGGAACCGCAGGCAATGAGCTGTAGTGACGAATCGACATAACGCATCTGGCGCGCCGCATCCGCAGCCTTCAATCCGTACTCCGCCGCCGACATGTGCCCGATCTGCCAAGGGCCGTCCATTTCGTTGCCCAGGCACCAGTGCTGCACCTTCCACGGATCGGCAAACCCGTGCTGGCGGCGCAGATCGCTCCAACGTGTACCCTTGTCGATGTTGCAATAGTCCACCAGGGCGGCCGCTTCTTCCGCAGTGCCAGTTCCAAGATTCAACCCCATCAATGGCTCGGTGCCGACAGCTTTACACCACTCCATGAATTCATTGGTTCCGAACTGATTTGTTTCGATCGTATCCCAGGCCTTATCAAGCACGCGCGGCCGATTTTGTTTCGGCCCAACCCCATTGAGCCAGTTGTAGCCCGAAACAAAGTTTCCTCCCGGATAGCGGATAATAGGAACCCCAAGCTCGCGGATTTCATTCATCACATCTTTGCGAAATCCGTTAGGGTCAGACAGTTTCGATCCCGGATCGTAGATACCTTCATAGATGGCGCGGCCCAGATGTTCCAGGAAAGAACCGAACAGGTTGCGATCCAGCGGCGCGATGGTTCGTCTGGTGTCTACGTAAACGCGAGCACCATTCATTGCGGGGCTGCTCTGGAATAGGCTGCCGCGCAGCGCACGGGCAGAAATTGGGAGAAATGTGGCTGCGGAACACGCCACGCCTGCTTGTGTAGTCAGCTTCAGAAACTCCCGGCGGGAGGAAGAAAGGCGCTTCATGGCGTCCTTTGATCGAGGATGATTGCAGTGTTCATCGCTACGTTCATGCTACGCCCTGCCACTTAGTTGGCCAGCGGCCGGAGCAGACATTCGCCTGCCCAAAAACCAGCGAGCCGAAGGTTACCCCCTCCGGCTCGCGAAGAAAACACCGGTCAGGGACAGTTTAGAACGAGACCTTAAGTCCCAATTGCAACTGCCGCGACGGAAGGGCGGTGGCAACTTTTCCGAAGCCGGCATCCCCCATATTCGGATCTACCAGTCCTAGATTGGGGTGGTTAAAGAGGTTAATGAAATCAAAGCGAAGCTGCAAGTTTCCTTGCTCTCCTAGCCAGGGCAGGTGGTTGTTCTTGAGCATGCTGGCATCTACTTGCGCCATGCCAGGATTACGGTAGATATTTCGCGGCTCGTTGCCTTCGGCGCCAACCGCAGGTGCCGGGAAATCCGCAGCCGTAAACAGTCCATTAATGTAGGCACTACGGCTGTGCGTGCCGGTAAAGTTCGTTGACGGAAGATTCGGTACGTCGTAGTCGGTCCCGTCCAGATTATAGTCACCGCTGAGGGGTGCAAGCACATACCCGTTTGGGTTCGTCACGGTCGGCGACTGACCGGTGACCGGCTGGACGCCTGAATTGGAAACGCCCAGGGGGCAAGCAGCCTGGGTTCCGTCCAACGTTCCGTTGTCGCTGCACAGGATGTTGCCAGGCCGGTTATCGATCACCCAGAAGGGCGTGCCCGTCTGGACGGCGATAATGCTGGATGCCTCCCATCCTCCCGTGAGGACCTTCAGGAAGCCGTTGCCGTACCCCGGGAGAGTGTACGATCCCGAGAAGGAGAAGCGCTGGCGGACGTCGTAATTCGCGTCGCCGTAGTAACTGTAATAAGAACTGGGCTGGGGGATGTTAAATCCGTCGTCCTGATCGAAACGAGTGTTCGCCTCGGGGTAGTCCCTGGCATGGGACAGCGTATACGACCCCTGGAAGCTGCCACGGTGTCCGGCTCTGCCGCGCAGGAACAGAATCATGGCATTGTACGTTGCTTGATTCTGGTTGTTCACATAGGTGATGGGGCCGAAATACGGATTAAGCGTTGCGATGCCCTCTGTCACGGTCGGTCCGTTGGTCGTTGACACGACTGAATAAGTAGCCCCGCCTGGGAAGTAGTTCACGTTCGATCCGTTCAGCCCGTTGTAGCTCTTGGAGCCGGAATAATTCGCTCCGGCGACCAGACTCCCCACGAGCTGATGTTCCGCTCCAATCACGTAATTGACAGCCAGGGGCGCCACCAAACCTTGGGATAGCGCGTCAACCGAGGGCGTCGTGCCCGTGAGGCCTCCGTGAGAGTTCAGAGTTCCTGCAGGAATAGGCGGCAGTGGGAAATTCCACGGGTAGGAGCCCGACGGGGCAATGGCGAAATAATTACTCAACGGATAGGTCGTGCCGTTGTAATTATCCACCCCGCCAACAAAGGTTTGGCTGATCACGCTGGGAGGATTGTTGCGTGTTTGGTCTACACTCTGCCCAAGAACAACCCAGTCGTGATACACGCCAATTCCGCCGCGGATCGCCCATTTGCCGTTCTTCATCGGATCCCACGCGAAGCCGATACGCGGACTGAACAGGTTCTTCATATCGTTGGCAAAAACCTTGGGCACTTGCCCTACCGACGCATTCGCCACCTGTGTATTGAAGTCGCCGCCCGGCGCCAAGAGCAGAGTGCTGAACTGGAAGCCGCTGTTTCCCCAAGGCGTATGGTTGGTTAAATCATCCCAGCGCAAAGACATCGTAATGGAAAGGTTAGGCTTGGCTTTCCAGTCGTCTTGCACGAAGAAGCCAAACGGATTCGTCTGCCCGCCATAGATAACAGAACCCTGGCCTCCAGTGAGCGGATTGTACGCGTAGACCGATTCGGTTAATACATTGTCCTGTACCAAATCCAGCAGGTTGGCGAAGGTGAAATCCGGCCGGACATTGTAGGGGGTGAAGTCGCCGTGCTCAATGGCATGGTCGCCGTCATAGCCGAAGCGCAGATTGTGCTTGCCATGAATCCAACTCAGAACAGCCCGCCAATTGTAATTCGGTCCGCGATATTCGCCCGGCCCCCATCCGCCACCGACCGGAAAACCGACGAGATTTCCGCCTGTGACCCCGATATCGGGCACTGCGAGGTTGGCATCCTCCCCGTTGGCGCCACCGACGCTGGCAAAGGCGAATGCACCCTCAATCACCGCCTGGCCACTGAAGGTATGCGTGAAATCGATCTGGCCGTAACGATTTCGCATGATGTCCAAAGCATCGAGCCGCGGCCGCGCCGAAAGCTGCTGCTGATCAAAGGAGTCGTTGTAATAGCTCAAATATAGTCGGTCGCTCGGCGTGAAGTACTCATCGAGCCGGAAGTTGTATTGCAGCGCATTGTAGTACGGACTGGCGGCGAAGCTGCCTTGGTCGATCATGTTCAGATCGCAAGGAGGGGTTAATGGGGTCGTTGTGCCACAGTTGCTGGCGCCAAGATATTGCTGCGCCGTCTGATATGGAGTTCCAACCAGCCGGCTTGCCGGCCAGCCGGTAAGAACCTGCGTACCGACTGTAGAGGGGTAATTCGTTTGGGCCCACGAAACAAACGCGGGATCCTCGAAATACAATGTGCCGGAAGAAGTTCCGGCCGTCGTCGCCCATAATTTCTCGAAATCGGCGAAGAAAAACGTTTTGTCCTTGCGAATTGGACCACCGAAGGTCCCGACCAAATCCTTACGCGACCAAGGCAGATATGTGCCGGGCGTGGAGAACTCGGGAGCCGCAACCAGATCCTGATTGGTGGTAAACAGGCTACCGCTGCCGTGGTATTTATTGGTGCCAGACTTCGTGGTTACCTGAATCAGGATGGAACTGCCGAGGTTATCTTCTCCGTCCCAGGAGTTCGTTTGTAGCGTGGCCTCCTGCACGGCGTCCGGGATCGGCGCCAGAATGATGTTGCCATTCTGAACCGGGCTGGTCACATTCATTCCGTCAACAAAAACCAAGTTGCCTGTGTAGCTGCGCCCGTTCGCGCTGATCTGCGGCGTCTGGGTTCCGAAATTGTCAGCGAACCCACCGGGGGATTCTCCGACAGCACGCGTCCCGGTACCGACCACACCGGGCTCGACGGCAAGAATGTCCCAGAGATTTCGGTTGGCTTCGGGCAGATCTCTTACGGTTTGCGAATCGAGAGTGGCTTCCAAACGACTATCGTCCGTGTCCACCACTGGAGGATGGACCTCCACGGTAATCGATTGCTGCGATCCAGCAATGGGCAAGGTAAGATTGATGCCCTTGGTCTCTGCCGTACTCAAGATAAAGTTTGACTCCGTCCTTTTGAAGCCCTTGGCTTCCGCCGCAATCACATAGTTGCCTGGGGGAAGGCTGTTGAAGCGGTAATTTCCGGAATCGTCGTGGCCGTCTGGGTCACGCCGGTGTCAACGTCCCGCAGTTCGATCGAAGCACCATTGATGGAAGCGCCAGCCGGATCAGAAACCACACCCTGTACGTTGCCACTGTATTGCGCGTAAACCGGAAGACAGCCGAATAGGAGAATCAGAAAGAACCACCGGCGGAGAAAACGGCAGACCTCTGAGTTTGCCATTGCGTGCCTCCCACGTCTGGGTGTGGAGTATTGTTGAGTAAACGCTATCTCGACTAATAGAAACAGGTTATACTTTCTCGCGGTAAGGGCTGTCAAGAAGTTTTTGGAATTCCCAGCGCCAGAATGCTGCAAATGAATTTGGCAGGTTAAATCAGCCTTAAACTCGCATCATCAATGCTTTCCGGATCTCGTTCGCCGCAATGTAATTAAAATAAAAGGCGTTTCTTCGTCTCGGTGCAGCTCTGTACGATTCAGGGCTGAATTAGAAATCGCTTTCCCAATCAAAATCGACAGAATCAAGATGGTTCACACCGCAATCCAACAGGGGCCAATGCGCAGCGCACTCCGACTGAGCTCGTCTTGGAATCGGAGCTTGGGCCACCAGTGGCCGGGCGGATGAAACGGATCGAACGGCAGCATGGTCAATCTTTGCCGGATCCATTGGCGGAACCGGATGAAGACATCGAAGAGCGATGGACAGAACTATCGCGGTTGAAACAAGAAGGCAAGTTGCATCGTATCGGGGCTCCAATTTCAGCACTGCACAAATACACTGTGCGCAGAGTATCGCCCCCCAACACCTCATTGCAGGCCGTCCTATTCGATTGTCGCCCTGCCAGTGGCGCGAATTCTGGGGCCTGCGGCTAGTCAGGATAGAAACGCAATTTGACAAATATCGGACAGACGAGGAAGCTAGTGGGAGTAAACGTTTGCCTAGCTCCACGTCGAGGACATGTATGGCACCCAACCTTAGTCGCAGGACCTTTCTTCAAGCCGCCACAGCAACTGCAGCAGCCACCTACGCGGCCCGCCTCAGACCCGCCTGGGCTAACGCGCCGGACCGAGGGACCGTTGCCATCAAGACTCCACTGACGACTTTTGCCTACTCTGAGGTGGAGTTGTTCGACGGCCCGATGAAGCGGCAGTTCGAAGAAAACCATGCCCGTTTCTTGAATCTCGACGACGACCGCCTGCTTAAGGTCTTTCGCCAGGATGCCGGCTTGCCCGCGCCAGGTGAGGACATGGGGGGCTGGTACGATGGCTCCGGTTTCAGCCTGATCCGAAATGATTTTCACGCCTTCATCCCCGGCCACAGCTTTGGACAATATCTTTCCGGACTGGCACGGTCATACGCCGTCACCGGATCAGACCCCACTCGGGAGAAGATCAATCGCCTGGTCAAAGGTTATGCCGAGACGCTCGACCCCAAGGCGAAGTTTTTTGTGGACTATCGGCTGCCAGCCTATACGTACGACAAACTCTCCTGCGGACTAATCGACGCCCATGAATTCGCCCAGGATCCGATGGCGATGGATGTTCACGAAAAGCTCACGCACGCGATTGTGGCCTACCTGCCTGAAAAGGCATTATCACGGCAGGAGCAGCGTGCCCGCCGGCACAAAGACACCTCTTACACCTGGGATGAAACCTACACACTGCCGGAGAATCTGTTTCTCGCCTACCAGCGCAGCGGCAAGACTTTCTATCGCGAGATGGCTAAGCAGTATCTTGAGGACGATACCTACTTTAATCCACTTTCCGAAGGCAATAACGTGTTGCCTTTCGAACACGCCTACAGCCATGTCAACGCCTTCAGCTCGGCCATGCAGGCTTACATCACGCTGGGTAGCGAGAAACATTTGCGTGCCGCCCGGAACGGCTTCAATATGTTGGCGACGACGCAAAGCTTCGCGACAGGCGGATGGGGCCCAGACGAGTCGTTCGGCGAGCCCGAGCGTGGCCAGTTAGGGGACAGTCTCACCTATACTCATGCCAGCTTTGAAACACCCTGCGGCTCCTACGGGCATTTCAAGATCACGCGCTACCTGCTTCGCGTCACCAGAGACGCGCGCTATGGCGACAGCATGGAACGCGTGTTGTACAACACCATTCTCGGAGCCTGGCCTATCCAGCCCGACGGCACATCGTTCTATTATTCCGATTACGCCATCACGGGCAAGAAAGTCTGGTACGGACAAAAGTGGCCGTGTTGTTCAGGAACGTTCCCCCAGCTCGCTGCGGACTATCACATCAGCACTTACCTGCGCTCGCCCGACGGCGTGTACATCAATCTTTTCACTCCATCCAGAGTGCGCTGGAGCGAGGGCGGTATTCGCAATGGCCTGAAGCAGGAAACCAAGTATCCATTCGATAATAAAATCCAGATTCAGGTATCCGCTTCGCAGGCCAGCGAATACACAATGTACGTCCGCATTCCGGCGTGGGCCACTCCTGATCCCGTTGTTTCCGTGAATGGCAACCGTATTTCTGACCCGGTGCAGCCGGGGACTTTTGCTGCGATTCGCCGCACCTGGAAGGATGGCGATCGCGTAGAACTCGAACTCCCAATGCCGTTACGACTGGAAACAGTGGATGCAAATCATCCCCATCTTGTGGCGCTGATGCAAGGCCCCTTAACGCTCTTTGCAGTGGCAGATTCGCAACCGGCGTTCTCAAAGGATGGCCTCCTCCAGGCGAGGCCGACCAAGAATGAAAAAGGCGACTGGCAGGCGACTTCAGCGGATGGCAGCACGATCACCATGCGTCCGTTCATGAATATCGATAAGGAAAACTACAGCACGTACGTCGTGCTGAAGTCGTAAGGAATTGAAAGCCTGGAACGGACCACGGAAGGACAGCAGCTATTTGGGCTGCGCATCGTCTTCGACGAGTTTGTACTGATAGCGCTCGCTCTGTTCGCGCGCGGCCTGCTTGCGCACAAGAGCCAGCCGTTTCAGCAGATCCGGCAGTTCTTTGGATTCTCCTGTTTTGCGCAATCCTCGAATCAGGTGATAGAGCGCAGCTTGATTGTTTGGATCGCTCTGCAAAGCTTTTCTGCACTGTTCGACGGCATCTTTATATCGCCCTGATTGCAGATAAAGAGTCGCCAGCACGCTCCGCGCTGCCGCGAGCGAGGGCTGCAACGCGACCGCCTGCCTGGCTGAGCGTATTGCCGTTTGAAATTCCGGTGTACCTGGTTCGGCGCCCTTTTCCGCCAAAATGTCCGCCTGGAGGTAAAGCATGATCGCGTCGTTGGGCTTGCGCGCCAGGCTCGCCCTAATTCTTGCCAGTGCCTGATCGAGATCGTTCTGTTGAGCGGCGGCAAGCCCTTGCGCGGCAGAACTGAGCGACTGGCTGGGATCCAATTGATAGGCCTTTTCAAAATCGGCCTCGCCCTTCTCGTACTCAGCCAACTGAACGTAAAGAATGCCTCGCGCAAAATAAAGCTGGGCCGCCTTCGGCCGCAAGTTGATCCCATCGCTGACTACGTCAATGCCCACTTGAAATGAGTCGTGAGCATAAGAAAGATTGGCAAAATCGAGATAGAGATTGACATTCTGCGGGTCGAGCAAAATAGCCTGACGCAGCGTACTGACGGCGCGTGGTGTGTCCTTATTCGCCTCGTAGGCGGTAGCCGCCAGTTCCAGCGCGCCCGCCTGAGGATCGGCAGATTGGAGCAGAGGCTGCAACGTGGCCAGCGCGTCGTCAGGCTTATGCGCCATCAGCTGAATCGAAGCCAGTAGTCGGCGCTCTCGTGGATCGTCGGGGTTCAGAGCCAAAGCGCGCTGGAAGATCTGCGCCGCCTTGTCAGGCTGTTGGAGTTTCACAAGACACGCGGCATACGCGTGTAACGCCGCCGGCTGCGAATCAAACAATCCGCCCACTTTTTCGAAGTGAGCTATCGCAGCCGGGCAGTTTCCCTGTTGATACTCCAGCACCGCCAGCATGCCATGACTCGTCTGATCGGACGGTCGTAAACGCAACACACGCTGAAGCAGCGGAATTGCTTCCTTGCGCCCGTTTGCATATTCAATTTGGATCGCGCCTTCAAGCGCCGGAAGGTAATCAGGAGAAATCCTCAAAGCTTTTTGAAACGAGGCGAGCGCCTCGGCGTTGTGCGTTTCCCCCGCATACGCCGCGCCTCGCATTGCCCACAATTCTGCATTCCCGGGCGAAACCTGGAGAGCGGGTTTCAGCAGCTCCAGCGCTTTGGAATAATCCCTGGCGCGGAGAGCCTCGCCAACAGCATCAACTGGGCGTGCATCAGTCTGTGCGACTGCTGAACGACTCGTGAGGGCGAGGAATAGTCCAAAGGTCCAAACCGAAATGGATTTGGCCACTTTCACGGCTGCTATCTTTATACTTCATCTACCTGCTTGCTTCCTGAGCCTGCGCGATATTCCTCTTCCATGTTGCAGAACAAAAAAGCCCCGCCGACATCAGCGGCGGGGCGGAGGTTCTTCGCAACTGGCTAGAACGAGATCTTGCCTCCCAGTTGCCAGAATCTGGGTTCGTGGGATGTTGTGGCCACACCGAAATTGCCATCGGGATAGTTCATGTCGATACCACCGCTATCGATGTTCGCATAGCTCTGGTAGTCCACATAGTTCGGACGGTTGAACAGATTGAAGAGCTCGAACCGAAATTGGAAAACAACTCCCTCGGTGATATGTGTGTCTTTGTAGAAGTTGACGTTCGTCTCAATGAAGTTCGGACCGCGGAACATCTGTGCCTTTTCGTTGCCTTCGCTGCCGAACGTTGGAAGCGCGAAATCGGTCTTTGGTATCGCCCCTGTAAGCCAATCGCCATTCTTGTGCGACTGGCTGTAGCTGACGACGTTCGGGTAGTCGTTGGCATCGCCATCGCCGTCATAGTCGCCACTGCCAGGTTGGTAGGCGACCGCCGGATTCGAAGCCGAACAGCCGCCTCCCTGAGAAACTGGAGTGTTGCTAAGAGCCCCGTTTGCACAAATTGCCGCAAAGCCGTTGACGTTCCCGGCGGTTAGCGGGTAGCCAGACTGGAAGATGCTTGTGCCGCTGACTCCCCATCCCCCGGTCAAGTAGCCGATTGTGCCGCGCCCTCCGTTCAAACCCTTGAATGAATAGTTGAAGCTGAGAGAGAAGCGGTTGGGTGCGTCAAAAATGGACGGCCCGTAATAGGCGCCAGGATTGAAATTCTCAGACTCGGGATAATCGAGCGCATCATCTTTCGTCCGCGAGTGGGTATACGAGGCATCGATGTAAGCTCGGGTGAAGTGCCCTCTCAAATCGAATATGACCGCATCATAGTTGCCGTAGCGATCATTCTGGGCATAGGAAATCGCACCAAAGCTGGGGTTGAGCCGGGTCGGACTCGGATTCACGGGCGTCGCACTATTATTCATCTGATTAATCAAGTCGCCAGGGAATGCGTTGATATCGACTCCGTAGGAGACATTGCCGATCGAATTCCCATTGCCGACGATGTCGTACGAGTGAGATCCGTTGTAACCGACGCTGGCCGCAAGATTATTCGTGATTTTTCTCTGCAACGTGACCGACCACACGTCTGACTTGGGCGACTTTAACAAGGGATCGACGCCGCCAATGGCAAAC
>Ga0335073_10015139_pt1 | contig 10793 bp, 10 predicted proteins | sample Lox_Sample_22_FD_207093 | JGI IMG/M metagenome (GOLD analysis project Ga0335073, IMG submission 207093) | Soil microbial communities from Loxahatchee National Wildlife Refuge, Florida, United States - Lox_Sample_2.2 | ecosystem: Environmental > Terrestrial > Soil > Wetlands | place: USA...
GATTGTGCGGTCGCAGCGCTTCACCCCATTCGCCTCGATACGGAGAATGCGCGTCGTTCCCCGGTACTGACAATCGACGAAGAAATCCCAACCCGGGCCGGAGCCGTTCATGATCCAGAACTGGCGCAGCGTTCCGCCCGAGATATCTGTCTGATCCGGGACGAGCGAAGGCGGTGCGGCCTCGTCGATCTTCTCGCCCTTGGGCTGCGACAGGATTTGCACGCCCGACAAGGGCGCGTCGCGAATGCCCCATTCCGCCGGCGCCATTGCCGGACATTGGATCTTGTGCGCGGGTGCCGCCTCGGCCGCCGACGACCACGGCAGCGCGACGACGCAGATCAAGGCGACATGGCCGCGGCGATTCATGCGCGAAGGGTACAATATCCCCACGCGCCGGCAACCGCCGGGATGCGGGTTCCGGCCTGACTTTGGCGCGCCCGCCTCAGCGCCGGGGCTTCGGCGCCGGGCGAAACTCGAGATCGAGCAAGTCGCGCAGGGATTCGAGGATGGCCCGGCGGCTCTTGCCGCTATCAGGCCGCGTGCGCGCGGCCTTCACGCCACGGCTCGGGTTGGCGGGCGATACCGGATCGCTCGCCGGGAACGAATCCTCCAACGCCATGTCGAGCAGCTCTTGCTCGCTCATCATGGCGTCGCGCTCATTGGGGCTTGTCACGTCGCCTCTCCGTCTTTTGTCGATCGGGCGTCTATTTGGGCTGGATGTCCTGGTTTCCGCCGGGCGTGCCGGGCGGCGGAATGACGGGCGTGTTGCCGGCCGGCGGCGGCTCCTTGACATTGGGATCATTCACGTCGGGCGGCGTTATGACGCCACCCGAGCGCGACAGCGTCTTGCTCAGCGTCGAGCCTGCCGTGCCGGTCTCGCCGGCGGCGTTCGGGCTCGTGTACGGCGATTTCACCACGGGTCCCGTTTGGGGCTGGATCGGCGTCGCCTGATCGCTTGGCGCTGCCTGATCGTTGGATTGCGCAAACGTGGCGGCCGCAGGTGCCGTCGCGAGCAGCGCAATCAATAGGGCGTAACCACTTTTCATTGCGGCTTCCTCCCGCACACGCGTCTCCCGGAAGAAACGCGCGGGCCACGGGAAAGATGCGCAAGCGGGACGGGAGCCCCGATGAGCGGTTGCGCTCGAGCCCAAGAAATAAGCAATATCCGCTTCAGGGGGGATCAATTTCTGGAAGAGGGTTTCATGAGAGTCGGTCTCCGCGCCTTTGCCGCGGCCCTACTGGTATTTTTCATGGCGGTTCCATCCCAGGCCGAGACGGTGAAGGTCGGGATCACCAAGCTCTTGGGCTATCCCGGCGTGCCGATCGGGGTCGCGCGCGGCTACTTCAAGGCCGTTGGGCTCGACGTCGAGATGGTCTATTTCGATTCGGCGCAACCGATCGCGGTGGGCGTCGCCTCGGGAGGGATCGATTTCGGCGTTTGCGGGCTGTCAGCCAGTTTTTACACGCTCGCGAGCCAGGGTGAGCTGAAGCTCATTGCATCATCGGGCGGCGAACATCCCGGCTTCCACAATCTCGTGTTTCTCGCCTCGCCCAAATCGTTCGACGCGGGCGTCACGTCGCCGCAGGATCTCCGCGGCCGCTCGGTCGCGATCACCCAGCTTGGGACGAGCCTCGAATACGCCTTGGGTCGCGCCGCCGAGAAATTCGGCTATCCGATGAGTGCGGTGACGCTTCGGCCGCTCCAATCCAACACCAACGTGATGGCGGCGCTTGCCGGGAACCAGGTCGATGCTGCGGTGATGCCAGGCTCGCCCGCGCTCCCCGGGATCGAAAAGGGCGCCGCCAAGCTCATCGGCTGGGCAAGCGACGTGGCGCCCGATTTCACCACCGGGAGCGCCCTCGTCACACGCACGGCGACGGCCAATGACAAAGCCGATCTCGTGAAGCGGTTCCTGGTCGCCTATCGCCACGGCATGCTCGATTTCCATAACGCGTTCGTTTCGGCCGACGGAACGCCGACGGCGGGGCCGGATCAGCCGAATGTGCTGAAGATCATGTCGGATTTCACGCACATCGCGCCCGATCAGCTTCTGAAAGTCGTGCCCTACGTCGACGGCGAAGGCCGGATTTCCACCGCCGACATCGCCCGCCAGATGGCCTGGTACAGATCCCAGAACCTGTTGCGGGGCGACGCGAAAGCGGAGGCTCTGATCGACAGCCGCTATGCGCTGCCTTTGGTGGCAAGCCGATAGGGAGCCATCGGGCGTCCGGCCGCTATCGCCGTTTTCTTTGGCCAAGCCGTTTTGCATTCCGAGACGCAGCCCGGTGCCACGGCGCGATGATCGCCGTGACATCGTGCTGCCGCCTCGTTGCGGCTTTCATCGATTGCTGGGCCGCGAGCATCTTCTCCGCCATCATGCGCCGGTACTCTGCGATCGAGCAGGTGCCTGACGCCATCATGCTTAGACGGTGAGCCATCGTCTGCCAGGAGGCCACGGCCAGCTCGGCCAACATTTGAGGAAGCGGGGTCGCGCGGCGTGCCATGGTCAAGTGAACGCGCGGACGGTCGACAGGGATGCTGGGCCCGAAACGGGGCCGGCGTTCTGCGGTCGTTCACGGTCGCGTGGCATTGTTCGGGCATCATTGGGACAAAGTGTCAAGACCGCGTTACGGCAAGCCGATTCGGAACGGAACCGGATTCCGGCCGCTGCGGCGCTCGCGTTGATCGATAGGGGCATGTCTCTCATGGCCGCTTCACGAAGGCGAAATAGACAGCGGCGAACGCGAGGACAATTCCTATATTCACCATGAGCCGTCCCCAGAACCGGTTCCTGAAGAACACGACATCCACCACGACGATAATGGCGGCCATCAGGACGACGTAGAGCGCGGCTGCTCCTCTTCCCATTTTCAGTCTCCACAACAACAACAAGAGCCGCGCTGTGCCGGTTGTCACGAGACCATCGGTGCCGGCCTGGTGCACCCGCAGGCCGCCAATTTCTCGAGGTTTTTCGTGGCGGACCCGACACGATTCGAACGTGCGACCTCTGCCTTCGGAGGGCAGCGCTCTATCCAGCTGAGCTACGGGTCCGCGTGACGCGACGATAGGCGACCCAAGGGCGCGCTTCAAGCGCGGGCTCGGCTGCGATAGGGTCGCCGATAACCAATGGGGAGGGACGGATGGGCGCGCGCGGGCTGGTTCTGTTGCTGCTGGTGGGTCTGGCGCCGCTGCCAGCCACGGCGCTCGATCATATCAAGCTCACCGTTCCGGTCTTTTCCGAGATCGATTACGCGCCCTTCTATCTCGGCACGGACAAAGGCTATTTCGCCGAAGAAGGGCTCGAGGTGGAGCTTCTGGGCGCGGGCGGCAGCGTCGCGACGCCCGCCCTCATCTCGGGCGACGTGCAGTTCTCGGGATCGCCCTCGGCGGCGATCAGCGCGATCCTCAAGGGCGCGCCCTTGCGGATCATCGAGGTCGATCGCGACCGTCCGCCGTACCAGCTTTGGGCGAGCGACCCGACGATCCGCACGCTCGAGGATCTGAAGGGCCGGCAGGTCGGCGTCGTCGCGCGCGGCGACACGCACGAGAATGCGTTGCGCATCCTGCTGACGCAGCATGGGATCGATCCGAATACGGTGCTTTTCACCGGGGTGGGCTTCGGCAACGGCCGCGTCGCCGCGCTGAAGGCGGGTCGCCTGCCGGCCGCCTCGCTCACGGTCGAGGATGTGACACAGCTTGAAGGATCGCCTGCCGTCCACGAGGTCGCCGACGTGGGCCGCGAGGTGCAGATGATGGTCGGCGGCATCGCCGCCAACGCCCGGATGCTGGGGCCGGACCGGCCGCTGGCGATCCGGTTCCTGCGGGCGATCGTCAAGGGCGAGCGCTACATGCGCGCGTTCGAGGCCGGAACGGTCGACGCCATGCTGAAGCACAACCCCAACGTCTCGCGCGAGGCGACCGACGCGGTCTATCGCCTCATGGTGCCGACCAACACATCGGACGGCACCTTGCCGCCGCCGGTGCAGAAAGAGATGCTCGATCTCTATGCCGACATCATCAAGCTGCCGCGCGACAAGGAGCCGCCGATCTCGGCCGCGTTCGATTTCTCGCTTCTGCCCGAGGTGGAGCGCTCGCTGGCCGGTTGGAAGCCGACGCCCTAGGCCCGCCTCGCCTCAGTGCGTCGCCGCGGCCGGCTCCTTGCGCATGGCCGTGACGAGCCACGGCACGATCACCTCGCTGTCGATGCGGTCTTGCGTCCATTCCTTCGATCGGCCGGTATGGCCGCCATCGGGATTGACCCAGGCCATCTTCGGCGTGCCGGTCTTCAGCAGCAGATAGAGATCGGCGATCGGCACTTGCGTGTCCTTTTCGCCATTCACCACCAGCATCGGCGCTGACGGCTTGTCGAGAATGCCGCGCGTCTCGAGCGAGAAGCTCGCCATCTTCTGAAGGAACGCGTCGTCCTCGCCCTCCTTGAAGCCGTAAACATACATGCGCGCTTCTTTGAGGCCGAAAAGATACTCGTCGGTGCTCCAGGATTTCTTCTGCCAATCCGCCTGGAAATAATTGTGCACCGGCGCGCCTTGCGCGACGACGGCGCGCAGCCGCCCGCGCTCCACATAGGCCGAGAGCGCCGCCCAATAGCCGCCGGCGCTTGCGCCAAGGACCGCCATGCGCTGCGGATCGACGTCGCTGCGGCTGGACAGATAGTCGATGGCCTTGCTGATCATCCGCTCGGCGCCGACCTCCATCTTCACCGGCGCCTCGCCGGTGCCCGGCATGTCGAGCGCCAGCATGCCAAGCCCGCCGCGCACCAGATCGGCGCTGTCATGCTCGATCCCGAATTCCTTGTACTCGTCGAGCCCGCCGATGGTGAGCACCACGGGCTTGCGCCCCGCGACCCGCGGCATGCGCAACAGGCCGACGATCTCCTTGCCCTCGAACGGGATGCGCACCGTCTCGGCCGGGGGATCGAGCAGCTTGCCATAGTTGCGGAACGCCGCGACCGCCTTCACATAGTCGGCGCGCTTGCCGTCCGTGTCTTGCGCGGGCCAGGCGCCGAAATGGTAATCGAGCCAAGCCTGACGCCAATTCTCGCGCTTGCCGTTGAGGTCGGCCGCGGCGCGCGCCGCGGCTTCGTGCCGCGCGCCGGCCTTGGCCCAGGCCGCGGCCCATTCATCGCGATCGGTGCTCTTGAGCGTCGCCAGCACGTCGCGCACATCGTCGCGATTGATGCCGGTGATCGGATAGGCTTGATGATCGGCGCGGCCCTGGACGTCCGCGCGCAACGCGGCGAGCGCCTTTTCCGGCGATGGCGCGGTCTGCGCCAGCGCCGCTCCCGCCATAAATGTTAACGCAACGGATAAAAGGAATGTGATGCGATGCACGGGCGTTACCCCCTCTTTCTATTGATGGCACGACCCCGATGGATCGGCGGCGCTCCAAATTTGTCACACGCCGCGCGCCTCGGGCATGGTTCACTCTCTCTTGGTTAACCCCAAGTGCGACTTCATGCGTCATTATAAACTGTATTTCATGGTCCAGGCCCGAATTGTCGAGGGCCTGGACCTTGCCTGCGCGGACGACGACACCGCGCAACGCATCGCCGATCAGCGCCTTGCCCGCGCCAATCCAACCTATGACGCGATCGAGACGTGGCAAGGCCTGCGTCTTGTCTGCCGGCGCGAGCGCGCGTTCGAGGTGGCGTCGCGCGGCAGCGATTCCTACGGGGCCGCGCTTCGCATCTAGGGCGCCAAAGCGCCCGCATCAGCTTCCCATCGCAAATAACTGCAGCGAGTTCCGGTCTGCGCCCGAAGGCAAGGGCGCCGCGGGATCGAGCACCCAGCTCTCGACGTCGTGCAGCACAAGCTTCGCGTCGAGATCGCGCATAAGCATGTGGTACCCGTTCTCGTAATAGGCGACGCGGCGATGGGCGGCGCCTTTCTTCGGCAGCTCGGCGATCATCTTGCGCATGGCATCGTCCGGGATGAGCTCGTCATGCGCGCCATAGAGAAGCAAGGTCGGCTCGGTAAGGCGCGGCGCGGCGGCTTGCGCCTCGCCCATCAAATCGACGAGGCCCTTGATCGTGTCGATCCGCGTCGCCTTGATCACCAGCGGATCGCGGCCCAGCGCGCGCAGCATCTCGATATTGTCGGACGCCTGGATGTTGAGGCCCTGTCCGGTGAGGGTCATGCCGGGCGCGACCCTGTCGCCGATCCAAAGCGCCGTGCGTTCGAAGATGTTCATCTGCTGACGGCCCCAGACCGCGGGGGCGCTGAGGATGATGCCGTCCGCCACCGGCTTCGGAATGCCTTCGACGCCGGTCTCGGCCGCGATCACGACGGCGCCGCCCATGCTTTCGCCGACGATGTAGTGCGGCACGTCGGGATAGCGGCGCGCGACGAGCTGGCTCGCGATGACGAGGTCCTCGCCAAGCCGCTGGGTCCCCACCCACAGTCCGCGATCGGGCGCCTGCCCGAAGCCGCGCTGGTCATAGGCGAAGGTCGCGATACCGTGCTTTGCCCATTCCGCGGCAGGGCCGGCATAGGCGTTGGAGTAATCGTTGAAGCCGTGCAACGCGAGGATCGTCGCGACGACCGGCGTATCCGGCACCCATATCCGCAGCGGCAGCCGCGCGCCGTCCTCGGCGATGATCGCGTCCTGGACGAGTTGCGGCCGGTGGAGTTGCGATTCTGGCGGCATCGGCACCGTCCCCGCGGCGCATCCGACGAGCAGCAGCGCCGCGGCCATCACCGCCAGCCTCACGGCGCGCCGCCCGATCCGGTAAGGCGCAAGAAGATCTCCTCGAGCCCGGTCTCCTCGCTCGTCACGTCGCGGATGACGAGACCGGCCTCCGCGATCGCAGCCAGCATCGGCGCCACCGAGGTCCGGGTCGGATGGTAATGAAACACGAGCCGGCCTCTTCCCGCGAGGGTCACGCCCAGCGCCGCGAGCGGTGCCGGCACGGCGTCGACCGGCCGTTCGAGCGTCACCACGAGAGTCTTCTCGTCGATCTTCGCGATCAGGGCTTGCGTCGTGTCGCACGCGACCACGTGGCCTTCATCGATGATCGCGATCCGGTCGCACAAACGCTCCGCCTCCTCGAGATAATGCGTCGTCAGCATCACGGTCGTCCCGCTCGCGGCGAGCTCGCGCACATTGCCCCAAAGCTGCTGCCGCAACTCGACATCGACGCCGGCGGTCGGCTCGTCCAACACCAAAACCGGCGGCGCGTGCACCATCGCCTTCGCCATCATCAGCCGCCGGCGCATCCCGCCCGACAAGGTGCGCGCCGGCGCCTCGCTCTTGTCGGCGAGCGACAGCGCCTCGAGCAAGTTGCGGGTGCGTCGCTCGGATTTAGGCACACCATATAGCCCCGCCTGGAGCTCCAAAAGCTCCCGCGGCGAAAAGAACATATCAATCACGATCTCTTGAGGCACCACGCCGATCGCCGCACGCGCCTGGCGCGGCGATTGATCGATGTCGATGCCCCAGACCACGACCTTGCCGGCGGTCTTGATGACCAATCCGGCAAGAATGTTAATGAGCGTGCTTTTGCCGGCGCCATTGGGGCCCAGAAGCCCAAAGATCGAGCCGCGCGGGACCACGAGGTCGATCGCGTCGAGCGCCCGTTTCCGCGGCATACCTTTGGCGCCGCCATAGACCTTGGTGAGGCCGGCGATCGTTACCGCGTCAGCGGGTTCGGGCGGATCGGCCCGGGCCCCGCGCGGGGGCTCGATGAAAGCTGGGTAGGTCGTCATTGATTGTGCGCCGGGGCCATGGGTATCATCGCGCCCGCCGGCCGGTCAACCGGCGGCGCCTCCCGATTTCGTTGATCTGCTCCGCGCCGGACGGGAGGGCGCGGCAGGAAACCGAGGAATCGACGCGATGCAGCCGTTCGAGACGATCGAGGTGCAGACGACAATTGTCGCGTGCGACGGAGGCGGAGGCACGGGCGGCCATCCCAAGGTTTATCTCAATCTCGGGCCGCACGGCTCGATCGAATGCCCTTATTGCTCGCGCTTCTTCGTTCTGCGCCGGCCCGGTGCGGCCCCGGCCCAGCACAATCCCGCCCCGTGAGCGCACCGCGCCACGTCTTTCTGGTCGACGGCTCGGGCTTCATCTTCCGGGCTTATCACGCCCTTCCGCCGCTGACCCGTCCGGACGGCACGCCGGTGGGCGCGGTGCTGGGCTTTTCCAACATGCTGCTGAAGCTGCTTCAGGGCACGGACGCCGATCACATCGCGGTCGTGTTCGATACGGCCCGCGCGACCTTCCGCAGCAAAATCTACGAAGCGTATAAAGCGAACCGTCCCGAGCCGCCCGACGACCTCGTCCCGCAGTTCAAGCTCGTGCGCGAGGCGACCGATGCGTTCAATGTCTGCCGCATCGAGCGCGACGAGTACGAGGCCGACGACCTCATCGCTGCTTATTCGTGCCGCGCGGTCGAGGCCGGCGCGGACGTCACCATCGTTTCCTCGGACAAGGATCTGATGCAGCTCGTGGGCGACCGCGTGCGGCTCCTCGATCCGATCAAGGACAAGCCCATCGGCGCGGCCGAGGTGCAGGAGAAATTCGGCGTCGGGCCCGACAAGGTCATCGACGTGCAGGCGCTGTGCGGCGACAGCGTCGACAACGTGCCGGGCGTGCCGGGCATTGGCGTCAAGACGGCGGCGGAGCTCATCTCCACCTATGGCGATCTCGAGACCCTTTTGGCGCGCGCGGCCGAGATCAAGCAGCCAAAGCGGCGCCAGTCGCTCATCGACTTCGCCGAGCAGGCGCGGATATCAAAGCGATTGGTGACGCTCGACAAGGGCGCGCCGCTTCCGGTGCCGCTCGAGGCACTTGCGGTGAAGCCGCTCGAGCGCGAGAAGCTTCAGCGGTTCCTGGCCGAGAATAATTTCCGCACCCTTCTGGCGCGCGTCGCGCGGCTTGGGCAGGAGCCACCGCGCCCGTCGGGTTTGGCGCCCGCCGCGGCCGCGGCGATCGCGCCATCGCCGACGGCCGAGCCCGATCGCGGCGAGGTCGAGCGGCGCTACGAGCTGATTCAGGACGCGGCCTCGCTCGAACGCTGGATCGAAGCGGCGCAGGCGCAGGGTGTGGTCGCGATCGACACCGAGACCTCCTCGGTCGATTCGGCGGTCGCCGATCTCGTCGGCATCTCGCTGGCGCTGGCGCCGGGCCATGCCTGCTACATCCCGGTCGCGCATCGCGCGCCCGAAGGCGAGCTGCAGCCGCCGCCGATCCAATTGACGCGCGAGGCCGCGATCGCGCGACTGAAGCCTCTCCTCGAAGATGAAAGCGTCCTCAAGGTCGGCCAGAACATCAAATACGACATCGCCGTGCTGGCGGCGCTGGGCATCGCCGTCGCGCCCACCGATTGCACGATGCTCATGTCCTTCGTGCTCGACGGCGCGCAGCATGGCCACGGCCTCGACGATCTCGCGAAGATCCATTTCGGGCACGAGACGATCAAGTACAAGGACGTGGCGGGGAGCGGCAAGGATCACGTCGGATTCGCCGCCGTGTCGCTTGAACGCGCGCGCGATTATGCCGCCGAGGATGCCGACTACACCTTGCGCCTTCATCGCCGGCTGAAGCCGCGCCTCGTCGCCGAGCATATGCTCGCCTTCTATGAGACGGTGGAGCGGCCCTTGTCGGCGGTGGTGGCCGAGATGGAGCGCACCGGCATCGCCGTCGACCGCGACGAGCTGAAGCGGCTTTCCGATGATTTCGGCCGCCGCCTCGCCGAGCTCGAGACGCAGATCCACAAGCTCGCGGGCCACCCCTTCAATGTCGGTTCGCCGAAGCAACTGGGCGAGGTTCTGTTCGACGAATTGGGGCTCGAGGGCGGCCGCAAGGGCAAGACCGGCGCTTACGGCACCGATGCGGGCGTGCTCGAGCAATTGGCGCTGACCCATGACCTGCCGGCGCGCGTGCTCGACTGGCGTCAGCTCGCCAAGCTCAAGAGCACCTATGCCGACGCGTTGGTCGAGGAAGTGAATCCGTCGACGGGCCGCGTCCATACCAGCTACGCGCTCGCCGCGACCTCGACCGGCCGCATCGCCTCGAACGATCCCAATCTCCAGAACATCCCGATCCGCACCGAGGAAGGGCGCAAGATCCGCCATGCCTTCATCGCGGCGCCCGGTCATCTCCTGATCTCGGCCGATTACAGCCAGATCGAGATGCGGCTCGCGGCGCATGTCGCGGATATCGGTCCTCTGAAGGACGCATTCCGCACCGGCGCCGACATCCACGCGATGACCGCGGGCGAGGTGTTCGGCGTGCCGGTCGCCGGCATCGACCCCAATCTGCGCCGGCGCGCCAAGGCGATCAATTTCGGGATCATCTACGGCATCAGCGCGTTCGGCCTCGCGAGCCAGCTCGGCATCGCGCAAGGCGAGGCGGCGGATTACATCAAGCGCTATTTCCAGCGCTTTCCCGGCATCCGCGACTACATGGAGCGCGCCAAGGCCGAGGCGCGCGAGAAGGGCTTTGTCGAGACCCTGTTCGGGCGGCGCTGCTACATCCCCGGCATCAGGGACGGCAATCCCGCGCGCCGCGCCGGCGCCGAGCGCCAGGCCATCAACGCGCCGCTCCAAGGGGCCGCCGCCGACATCATCAAGCGCGCCATGCGCCGTGTCCCCGGCGCGCTCGCGGCCAAGGGGCTGAAAGCGCGCATGCTGCTTCAGGTGCATGACGAGCTGGTGTTCGAGGCGCCGGAGGATGAAGCGAAAGCGACCGCCGACATCGTCGCCCGCGTGATGGAGGGCGCGCCAAACCCCGCGCGCGAGCTTTCGGTGCCGCTGGTCGTCGAGACCGGCATGGC
>Ga0335073_10015140_pt1 | contig 10791 bp, 9 predicted proteins | sample Lox_Sample_22_FD_207093 | JGI IMG/M metagenome (GOLD analysis project Ga0335073, IMG submission 207093) | Soil microbial communities from Loxahatchee National Wildlife Refuge, Florida, United States - Lox_Sample_2.2 | ecosystem: Environmental > Terrestrial > Soil > Wetlands | place: USA: Florida...
GCCCGTGGTGGCCTGGCGGGTCCGCGGGTCGGTCCACTCGCGTGAGCCCTCGGCGAGCTCAACGAAATTCCGCACGGTCTTCGGCGCATGGTCGGGGAACAGCCGGACGACGACCGTTCCCTGGCTGGTCCGCAGCGTCGCGGTGAGCGTATTAGTCATGGAAAGCATCCTTGCACGGCCAGACTATTGCTCCGGCCGCTGTGCTCGAACCAGTTGTGCCTCCGCGCAGCCCCCACCCTTTGACGATCCGGCCGATAACGGTTGACCTGCGCACCTGGGGGAAGTGTGTCAGGCGGGAAAGACTCTTGGGAGGTTCGATGTCCCTTATGACCAGGAAAAATACGGGCGCAGCCGCGAAACAGCGCGCGCTCGATACTGCCTCGCAGGTGCCGGTGATGGCCCGCAGCGCCAGCCAGACGGCGAAGAGCGCCGGCATCGCAGCGCGGCAGAGCGCCGAGGACGCCATCGCGTGGGCCACGCCGAGGGTGCAGGACGCGCGCAGCTGGGCCGCACCGCACGTGGAGCAGGCCGGCGTCGCCGTGCGCGAGAAGATCGCCCCGACGATTGCGGAGAAGATCGCGCCGACGATCTCCTCCGCGCTTGTCGAAGCCGCGAACCGGCTCGATCCCTCCCCGCAGCGGCGCAAGCGCTGGCCGCAGGTGCTGGCTGGTCTCGCGATGGTCGCCGCCGCCGGCAGCGCCGTCGCCGCCGTCGTGCTCCGGCGCAAGCCGGACTTTTCCAGCGTCGGCAGCGAGGACCAGGCGCCGGGCGGCGGCACCACCCCGGCTCAGGGCAACGGCTCGGCCGCCGCGGCGGCCGAGGAGGAGTCGTCGGTCAACGGGCGGGGTTCTTCCGCGTCCTGATCACCCAGCGCAGGAGCGGCGAACCGGGCATGACAGATGTCATGCCCGGTTCGTGATCCTGGGCACAGGGCAGCCGCCGGGCGGGCACTTAGCGTTGCTGTCATGAAGACAGCCAGCCCGCAGGCGAGCCCCGCCGTCGTGTTCCGCGACGTGACAAAGGTCTACAACGGCCGGGTCACCGCGCTCGACCACGTGAGTTTCGGGATCCCGCGCGGCGCGACGGTCGCGCTGCTCGGGCCCAACGGGGCCGGGAAGTCCACGGCCATCGACACCATGCTCGGCCTGCGCAAGCCAACCTCGGGCGACGTACGGGTGCTCGGGATGTCCCCGGCGGCCGCGGTCGCCGCCGGGAAGATCGGCGGGATGGTGCAGACCGGCGGCCTGCCCGACGGCGCGAAGGTCTCCGAGCTGATCGCCCTGTTCCGCCAGCTCTACCGGAGCAGGCGCAGCCAGGCCGACCTGCTTCGGCTGGCCGGCCTCACCGGCATCGCCGACCGGCGCGTGGAGCAGCTGTCCGGCGGCCAGATCCAGCGGGTGCGTTTCGCGCTCTCCCTGGCCGGCCGGCCCGACCTGCTCTTCCTTGACGAGCCAACCGCGGCCCTCGACGTGGAGGCGCGCCGCGCCTTCTGGCAGTCCGTGCAGGCGATCGCGGACCAGGGCACCACGGTGCTGTTCGCCACCCACTACCTCGATGAAGCCGACGCCAATGCGAGCCGGATCATCGTGGTCAGCCACGGCCGGATCATGGCCGACGGCACCCCGTCGCAGATCAAGGCCTACACCACAGTCCGGACCATCCGGTTTAGCACACCCGTGCCCGACACCTCGGCGCTGCTCCGGCTGCCCGCCGTCAACGACGTGGTGGCCAGCGGCCACGCCGTCACGATCCGGTCGGGCGACGCCGACGCCACCCTGCCCGCGCTGTACGCGCTCGGCCAGCCGGTCCGGGGACTTGAGGTCGGCGGGGGCGGCCTCGAAGAGGCCCTGATCGCGCTCACCGGCGACGGCGACACCGCGGCCGTTCCCGTTACCAACTCTTTCGACATGACCAGGGTGGGCTGACCGATGATTGCCTTTCTGCGGTTCGAGATCGTCCGGACGCTCCGCAACGTCCGGTTCCTCATCATGCTGATCGCGTTTCCGGTTCTGCTCTACCTGATCTACGCGAAGCAGCACGGCACGGCGCAGGGCCTGACGGTCGCGACGCTGCTGCTCGTCTCCATGGCCGTGTACTCGGGCATGGGCTCGGCGATGTTCGCCAGCGGGCCGCAGCTGGCCAGGGAGCGGCACAACGGCTGGATGCGGCAGCTGCGGATCTCGCCCATCGGCACCCGGGGATGGTTCGCCGCCAAGCTCGTCCAGTCAGTCCTGATGATCATTCCCGGGCTGGCGGTGCTCGTCGTCCTGGCCCTCACCTACGGCCACGTGCATCTGGCCGCGGGCAGGCTGAGCATGCTCGCGGTGATTATCGTCCTCGGCACGATCCCGTTCTGCACGGCAGGCCTGGTCATCGGGCTGATGTTCGACAGCCAGACCGCCCAGGTGGCGCAAATGATCACCCTGCTGGTGCTGGCGTTCCTCGGCGGCATCTTCATCAGCTGGTCCAGCCTGCCCAGCGGCATGCAGACGGTGGGCAAGCTGCTGCCCAGCTATCACCTCGCCCAGCTCGGCTGGAATGCCGCGGCCGGCCGGCCGCTGGGGATGTCGCACGTGGCCGTGCTCGCCGCCTGGACGGTTGGCCTCGGCGCGATAGCCGCCTGGCGCTGGCGCCAGGAGAGCACCGCGGCCTGAACCGCCCGACCGCCCCGCGAAAAGGCATGATGTTGACATGAGCGACGCCATCACCAGCTCGTCCTACGTGGACGAGCTGGACCGGCAGGGCGAGGCTTGGTCGCGCAACCGCCGCCGGTGGATCCGGGCCATGGTCTACGTCTACCTGACGCTCCCGTTCTGGTCGCGGCAGCTGTACTCGGGCCCGCACTCGGTCAGCGCGGGCAGGCTCGCGTTCCTCGCAGCGGCAACGGCCGCCATGATGGTGCTCACCAGCCGGCTGATCTTCACAACTCCGATGGCGCCGCGTGAGGTGCCATGGCCAGCGCTGATCGGCGCCGTCGGGCTCTCCGTCGCCATCCTCGCCGTGGGCGGCGCGAACGGCTCGAACTGGGTCAGCGCGCTGGTCATCGCCGGCGCCGCCATCGGCCGGAGCGTCCCGACGGCGCGCCTTGCCGCGCTCGGCGCCGCGCTGTGCACCGCCGCGGGCCTCGGGGTCTACCTCGCTGAGGGGATGCTGAACTCCAGCAACACCCTGGCCTTCATCGCGCCGCCGCTGGCGACGGCCTTCGGCTACAGTGCTGCCCGCCGCGTCGACCTCGTCAACAAGCTGCGCGAGACCAGGGCCGAACTCGCCCGGATGGCGGTCGCCGACGAGCGGCTGCGGATCGCGCGCGACTTGCACGACCTGCTCGGGCACAGCCTGTCGCTGATCACCCTGAAGGCCGAGCTCGCAGGGCGGCTGCTCGACGCCGACCCGGAGCGCGCGGCCCGCGAGGTCGCCGACCTGGAGCGCGTGGCCCGCCGGTCGCTCGGTGAGGTTCGCGCCGCGGTGACGAGTTACCGCCAGCCGCGTCTGGCCACCGAGCTCGCGGCCGCCCGCCACATGCTGGCCGCCGCCGGGATGGACTGCGAGGTGCACGCGCCCGAATCCCTCGAGCTGCCCCCGGCAACCGACGCGCTGCTGGCATGGACGGTGCGCGAGGGCGCCACGAACGTGGTCAGGCACTCGGGCGCGCGCAGCGTGACGATCACCATCGGCGTCACGGCGGACGAGGTGAGCGCCGAGATCGCCGACGACGGGGTCGGCCCGGGCCTCGATGCGGAACCGCGTCCCGGCGAGGACCATGGGTCCGGCCTGTCCGGTCTGACCGAGCGGGCGCGCGCCGCGGGGGCGGAGATGAGCTCCGGAGAGGGCCCGGGCGGAAAGGGCTTCCGGCTCCTGGTCCGGGTTCCGGCCGCCCGGCTGCGCGGCGCGGCCGCGGGCAGCTAGCACCACGGGGGCACGAGGGCACGAGGGCACGAGGGGCACGGGGGCACGGGGGCACGGGGGCACGGGCGGGCTCACGCACAGGGCCCGCCCGTCATCATGGACGCATGAGCGTGCGCATCATGATCGCCGAAGACCAGACGATGGTCCGGCAGGCCCTGGTGGCCCTTCTCGAGCTCGAGCCGGACATTGTGGTCGTCGCTGAGGCGGCCAGCGGCGACGAGGCGCTGGCGATGGCGCGCAAGCACCAGCCGGACGTGGCCGTCCTGGATATCGAGATGCCGGGCCCCGGCGGCATCGAGGTGGCGCGGCAGCTCACCGGGTCCGGCTTTCCCGGCAAGATCGTGATCGTGACCACGTTCGGGCGGCCCGGCTATCTGCGGGCGGCGATGGCCGCGGGAGCCAGCGGCTTCCTGCTGAAAGACGCCCCGGCGGCCGAGCTCGCCGCGGCGATCAGGCAGGTGGCAGCCGGGCAGCGCGTCGTCGACTCGGCTCTGGCCGCCGCCGCGCTGGCCGAGGGTGAGAGCCCGCTGAGCCAGCGGGAGACCGACGTGCTCGCCGCGGCGGCAGGGCACGAGACCATCGCGGTCGTCGCCGCCCGGCTGAACCTGTCGCCCGGCACCGTGCGCAACCATCTGTCGTCCGCGATCCAGAAGCTGGGTGCCCGCAACCGCGCCGACGCCGCCCAGATCGCCCAGGAAAAGGGCTGGCTCTAGCCATGTCATGAACCCACGTGGCGGGAACTGACAGAACGGTCGGGCAGAATCGCTGTGTGCTGCTTAGCGAGGTCGCCGACACGTCGGCGCAGGTCACTGCCACCTCGGCGCGGAACGCCAAGATCGCGCAGATCGCCGCGCTGCTGGCACGGGCGGAGCCCGGCCAGGTCGCCGTCGCCGTCGCGTTCCTGTCCGGCGACCTGCTGCAGGGGCAGATCGGCGTCGGGTACGCCACGATCGGCGAGCTGTTCCGCACGGACGGCCAGCTTGCGGTGCCGCTCACGCTCACCGAGGTCAACGACGCGTTTGCCGGGATCGGCGCGGTGACCGGGCCCGGGTCGGTCGCGCAGCGGCGGCAGCAGCTCGCCGCGCTGTTCGCCCGGGCCACCGGCAGCGAGCGGGAGTTTCTGGTCCGGCTGCTGGCCGGCGACCTGCGGCAGGGCGCACTCGAGGGCGTTATGGCCGAAGCGGTCGCCCGGGCCGCCGGTGTGCCTGCCGAGGAGGTCCGCCGCGCGCACCAGCTGGGCGGGTCGCTGCCCGAGGTGGCCGAGGCGGCGCTGGGCAGGCCCGCGGCGGACGGCACGCCGCCTGACGCGGCACCCCGCACGGCCCGGGCGCTGGCCGCGCTGCGCGACTTCACCTTGCGAGTGGGGCGGCCGGCCCGGCCGATGCTGGCGGCGTCCGCGCCGGACGTAGCCGCCGCCCTGGCCAAGATCAGCCCGGCGGCTGCGGAGTGGAAGATCGACGGCATCCGGATCCAGGTCCACCGGGCGGGCGGCGAGGTGGCCGTGTTCACCCGGACCCTGGACGACATCACCGCGCGCGTGCCCGAGATCGTCGAGGCGACGCTGGCACTCCCGGTCACCGCCGTGGTGCTCGACGGCGAGGCGGTGGCGCTCGCCCCGGACGGAAGGCCGCGCCCGTTCCAGGTCACCGCCGCCCGGACCGCGAGCCAGGGCGACGTCGGCCGGATGCGCGAACAGACCCCGCTCACGCCGTTCCTGTTCGACGCGCTGCACCTCGACGGCACCGACCTGATCGACGAGCCGGCCAGCGAGCGGCACCGCCTGCTGGCCCGGATAGCCCCCGCCGCGCTGCTCACCCCCCGCATCGTCACCGCGGATCTGGCAGAGGCTGAGGCTTTCTTCGCCGACGCGGTCGCGCGCGGCCACGAAGGCGTCGTGCTGAAGTCTCTTGACGCGCCGTACCGGGCCGGGCGCCGGGGTGGTGAGTGGATCAAGGTGAAGCCCCGGCACACGCTTGATCTGGTCATTATCGCTGCCGAATGGGGCCATGGGCGGCGCCGGGGCGTCCTGTCCAACCTGCACCTCGGCGCCCGCGACCCGGAAACCGGCGGCCTGGTGATGCTGGGCAAAACCTTCAAGGGCCTGACCGACGAGATGCTCGCGTGGCAGACGGCCAGACTGCTTGACCTCGCCGATCCGCCGGTGCACGCCGCTGCCGACGCCGACCGCCGGCAGGCTCACGGGGTGGTCAGGGTTCGCCCCGAACTCGTCGTGGAGATCGCGTTCGACGGGGTGCAGGCGAGCCGCCGCTATCCCGGCGGCCTGGCGCTGCGCTTTGCCCGCGTACTGCGCTTTCGGCCCGATAAGAATGCGGCCGAAGCCGACACCATTGACGCCGTTCGCGCGGTTTGGCCCGGTGAATCCTAAAGGTCATTTCCGGGCCAGGTAAAGGCGTTTTCTGTCTGGGCAAAGGCCTTTCAAGGCCGAGTAAAGATAACGTCAACGGTGCTTTCTCGGTACGCGGGTAATCCAGATCTTCGAGTAATTTCGGCATGCGTAATCCCTGGTAGTAGTGGGGCAGCGGGAAGCGTCGACGCATGTCCGGAGCGTGGTGGACGGGAGCGGGCAGGGTGGAGTAACCAGCCTGATAAGAACGGCGCACAGCGCGCCACGGCTGGTTTTGCCGGAATGGCCGCCTGCGCCGCAGTCGCGCCGCGGATTCCTCGGCCGGATCGCGGTCGCCGCCATCGCGATCTCGCTGCTATTGATGATGATCGTGTGCGCGACCGGGCCGAGCGTCGTGGTGCCGGTGATCCCGAGGACCTGGCCGGTCCCGCCGCTGTGGTTCCGGCTGCACCTGTCCGATTTGACGACGGTCGCGCTGATCTACTCCGCGATCGTGCTCGGTGCGGCCGGAGTGGCCTGCGGCCTGGTCGCGGTGCAGCGCGGTGCCCGCCCAAAGTTCCGGCTGCTGGCGGTCGGCGTCATCATCGCGATCATCATGCTGGCTCTGCTGCCGCCCGGCGGGTCCACGGACAGCCTCAGCTATGCGGCCTACGGCCGGATCGCGACGCTCGGCCACAACCCGTACGTGATGACGCCCGCGCAGCTGCGCGGGACCGGCGATCCGATCGGCCTGCAGACGACGCGCAGCTGGCAGAGCGACCCCTCGCTGTACGGCCCGGTCGCGATCGCGGTGGACTGGGCGGCGGCGAAGCTGGGCGGCACGTCGATCGCGTACATCGTGTTCTGGCTGAAGCTGCTGTTCGCGGCCTGCTTCGGCGTGATCGCGCTGGCGCTGGACCGCTTCTGGCGCGGTGACCCTGCGGCCCGGGCGCGGGCGCACCTGCTGTGGACCGTGAACCCGCTGATGCTCTGGGCCGTGGTCGGCGGCGATCACATCGACGGGCTCGGGGTCAGTCTGGGGATCTCTGGCCTGCTCATGGCGCGCAGCCGGACGGCCGGGCCAGGGGCCAGGATCCCGCCGCTGCGCGCCCTGGCGGCCGGGCTGCTGATCGGCGCCGCGATCGGGGTCAAGGCGCCGTACTTCCCGCTCGGGCTCGCGCTCGCGTGGTCGTGCCGGAACTCGATCAGGGCGGTGGCCGCCGCGGGCATCGGCGGAGTCGTGGCCATCGTCCCCGGCTATCTGATCGCCGGGCCGGCTGCGCTCAAGGACCTGCTGGTGCGCAGCAGCAACCTGGTCACCTTCGACAGCTTCTGGCGGCTGTTCTACGCACCGTTCGGCTACAACGGCATGCCGCGCGGGCTCGAGCTGCTCGCGGGGGCGGGCTGCGTGGTCATGGCCGTGCTGCTGGCCCGGCGGCTGCCTGAGGGTCCGCCGCACCTGCCGGCCGTCCGGCCCGCGATGGCGACGATGCTGGCCTGGCTGCTGGTGTGGCCGCTGCAGCGGCCCTGGTACGACGCGATCGCGTTCTGCCTGCTGGCCGTGTTCTCTGCCTCCCGCCTGGACTGGCTGATGCTGATCCGCGCGGTCCCGACCGCCGTGGCGGTGGCCACCGGCGCCGAGGGCCGTCCTCGTCCGGAGTGGCTGGCGGACGCTGTGCAATTCGTTGGGCTCGATCTGTCTCCCTGGGTCCGGCTGGGCGTGGCCGTCGCGGCGGTCATACTGTGTGTGCTTGGCGCCTGGACCTTGCGCCGACCGCGGGCGGAACGACCCGCCGTGGAGGCGGTTGCCGCGACGTAGCCGGAGGAGGCCTTCGATGAAGACGGTCTGGACCGGCGACGACGGTTCCTGGTACACGACGCTGCGCGGGCGGCAGGTTCTCGGCGACCCCAGGATCAACAAGGGAACCGCGTTCAGCGACACCGAACGGCGCGAGCTCGGCGTCATCGGCCTGCTCCCGTGCGGTCACACCACCCTGGAAAGACAGGCGACCCGGGTGTACGCGCAGTACCAGAGCCAGGCCACGGACCTGGCCCGGAACGTGCTGCTGAACGAGGTGCGCGACCGCAACGAGGTGCTGTACTACCAGCTGCTGACCCGGCACCTCACCGAGATGCTGCCGATCGTCTACACCCCGACGGTCGGCGAGGCCATCGAGCAGTACAGCCATGAGTACCGCCGTCCGCGCGGTGTCTATCTGTCGGTCGACCAGCCCGAGCTGATCGAGACCTCGCTGAGGGCGCCGGGGCTCGGCGAGGGAGAGGTTGACCTCGTGGTGGCCACCGACGCCGGGGCGATCCTGGGGATCGGCGACTGGGGGGTGGGCGGCATCGGCATCGCGGTCGGCAAGCTCGCCGTTTACACGGCGGCCGCCGGCATCGACCCGAACCGGGCATTGCCGGTCATGCTCGACGTGGGCACCGACCGGCAGAGCCTGCTCGACGACCCGGTGTACATCGGGAACCGGCGTCCGCGAGCCGGCGAAGCCGAGTACGACCGGTTCCTCGAGGCGTTCGTCGCCGCGGTCGGGAAGCTGTTCCCCGGTGCGCTGCTGCACTGGGAGGACATCGGTGTGAGCAACGCGAGGCGGCTGCTGGACCGGTACCGCTACCAGACGCTCTCGTTCAACGACGACATCCAGGGCACCGGAGCGGTCAACCTGGCCGCGGTGCTCGCCGCGGCCAGGGCCACGGGAATCGGCCTGGCCGAGCACCGGGTCGTGATCTTCGGGGCTGGCACGGCCGGGACCGGCATCGCCGACCAGCTCACCGCCGCGATGCTGGCGGACGGGCTGTCCGAGGACGAGGCGCGCACGCGGTTCTGGGCGATCGACCGGGCGGGCCTGCTGACCACGGCGGCAGCAGGCCTCGGCGCGGCGCAGCGCCGGTATGCGCGCCCGGAGGCCGAGGTGGCGCGATGGCAGCGGGACGACGCGCTCGGCGGCATCGGGCTGGCCGAAGTGGTGTACCGAGTGCGCCCGACGATCCTGATCGGCACGTCAACCCGGGCGGGCGCGTTCAGCGAGCCAGTGGTCAGGCGCATGGCGGCGCACTGCGCCCGGCCGGTGATCCTGCCGATGTCGAACCCGACGCCGCTGTCCGAGGCGGTGCCAGGGGACCTGATCCGCTGGACCGACGGCCGCGCGCTGGTGGCCACGGGCAGCCCGTTCCCGCCCGTCGACTACCGCGGTATCAGGTACGTCATCGGCCAGGCCAACAACGCGCTGATCTTCCCGGGCCTTGGACTGGGCGTCATCGCCGCGCGGGCCACCCAGGTAACCGACAACATGCTGGCCGCCGCGGCGCACGCGGTGTCGGAGCTCGTGGACACCTCCACGCCTGGCGCGCCGCTGCTGCCCGAGGTCGCGGCCATGCGCGAGACGTCGGTCGCCGTCGCAGCCGCCGTTTCACGGGCTGCCGCCGCGGACGGAGTGGCAGGTGCCAGCCTGGACGGAGACCTGCCATCCCGCATCCGCGCGCTGATGTGGGAGCCCGTGTACCGGCAGGTCAGGCCGGCCTGAGAAACGCCACGATCGCCGCGGTCAGCGCGCTGGCCACCTGCTGCTGGAATCGCGACGTGACCAGGAGCCCGGCATCGGTGGCGTTGCGCATGTTGCCGCACTCGATCAGCACCTTGGGCACGGTCGTGAGGTTGAGCCCGGCCAGGTCGTCGCGCGGCATGATGCCGTCGGTGCCCTCGTAGTTGCTCTCCGGCATCGCGGTGTCCGTGAGCATCGCGTGCCGCACGTCGCCGCCGAACCGCTGCGACGCCGCGATCACCGCGTCGTTCGGGCCGACGGCCACCGGCTCCAGGACCGTGAACCCGCGGCCGGACGGGGCGGCGCCGTCCGCGTGGATGTCGACCGCGACATCCGCGTGGGCATCGTTGATGATCTCTGCGCGGCGGTTGACGCAGGGCCCGACGCCGGTGTTGCTGGTCCGCGTCATGACCACGCGCGCGCCGTCACGCCGCAGGTCGGCGCGCAGGTACCGGGCCACGTTGAAGGTGAACTGCGCCTCGGTGTAGCCGGCGTCCGTGGCAGTGCCCGTCGTGTCGCAGGCCTCCCATTCGGCGCCGTTCCAGATCTGCTGCGCGATCGCCTCCGGGTCGCTGAAGTTGCCGCCGTTGTGGCCCGGGTCGATGCCAACGATCTTCCCCGCCAGCGGCAGCACGGCCGAGGGCGTGGGCGACGGCGTGGCGGGCGCCGTTGCCACTGGCCCAGATCCGGAACGCGGCGCCCGGGGCGTGGTCGAGCCGACCGGCGCTGGCTGGCCGGCCGCGCTGCAGGCACACGCGGCCAAGGCCACGGCGGCGAGCCCGACGGTGAGCGGGGCGGCGGACATACGCGGCAAGGCTACCGTCTACAGCCGCGGGTCAACGGGCTCGCTTTCCAGGGCGAGCACGCCGAACACGCACTCGTGCACCCGGTACAGCGGCTCCCCGGCGACGAACCGCTCCAGCGCCTCGATACCCAGGGCGAACTCGCGCAGGGCCAGCGAGCGCTTGTGGCCGACGCCGCGGG
>Ga0335073_10015142_pt1 | contig 10791 bp, 7 predicted proteins | sample Lox_Sample_22_FD_207093 | JGI IMG/M metagenome (GOLD analysis project Ga0335073, IMG submission 207093) | Soil microbial communities from Loxahatchee National Wildlife Refuge, Florida, United States - Lox_Sample_2.2 | ecosystem: Environmental > Terrestrial > Soil > Wetlands | place: USA: Florida...
CCTCGGTGCCCAGCTGACCGGCGTGGACTGGAAGGCCATCCAGGACCGCGTCTTCTCGCGTATCGACGGGATCTCCGCGGACGGCCGCCGCGGCCGCGCCGAGGCGGACCACGTGACGCTGTTCGAAGGCTGGGCCCGCTTCCGCGGTCCGCGGGAGCTGGTCATCGACGACCAGACGCCGATCAGCGCCGATCACATCGTGGTGGCGACCGGCTCGCGGCCGACGGTCCCGCCGGTCATCGCCGAGTCCGGGGTGGACTTCTACACCTCCGACACGATCATGGAAATCGGCCAGCTGCCCGCCAGCATCGTCATCGTCGGCGGCGGCTACGTCGCCGCCGAGTTCGCCCACATCTTCTCTGGCCTGGGCGTGGCCATCCGCATGATCGACGTGGCCCCCCGGCTGCTCGGCCCGTTCGACACCGGCATCTCGGATCGCTTCACCGCCCTGGCCCGCCAGAAGTGGGACGTCCGCCTGTCGGCACAGATCACCGGTGTGCGCCGTGACGGCGACGGCGCGATAGCGGTCGACCTCGAAGCGGGTCCGGCGGTGACCGGCGACCTGCTGCTGGTGGCCGCCGGACGCCAGCCGAACACCGATGACCTCGGCCTGGAGGCGGCCGGGGTCGCACGCCGGGACGACGGGCGCATCCAGGTCGACGAGTACGGGCGGACCACGGCCGCGGGCATCTGGTCGCTGGGCGACGCCAGTTCCCCTTTCCAGCTCAAGCACGTGGCCAACGCCGAGGCCCGCGCGCTGGCGCACAACCTGGCCCACCCGGGCGACCTGCGGCCGTTCCCGCACGACTGGGTCCCGGCCGCCGTGTTCACCGAGCCGCAGATCGCCACCGTCGGCGCCCGCGTCCAGGACCTCGAGGGTCACCGGCCCTACGTCGAAGCCACCCAGGGCTACCAGGACACCGCCTACGGCTGGGCCCTGCGAGACACCGAGGGCATCTGCACGCTGTACGCCGACCCGGCCACCGGCAAGCTGCTCGGCGCCCACATCCTGGGGTACCAGGCCTCGCTGCTGATCCAGCCGCTGGTGCAGGCCGCCTCGACCGGCCTGGGGGTGGAAGAGATGGCCCGCGGCCAGTACTGGATCCACCCCGCGCTCACCGAGGTCGTGGAGAACGCCCTGCTCAAGCTGCTGTCCGCCCGAGACGCGGCTCAATCAGGTAACTGATATCACCGATTTGCCAGTGCATCAATACCCGTGAATAGCCGTTCATCCTGGTCCGGCGGGCGCGTTAATAACCCCCGGGCCGGATCTCAGGAAAAACTTGAAAAGGGAACCTCTTGGCGGGCGGGAAGCGTGGCCCGAGAGGCACCTGGCGGCCGGATCCGGCGCAGGCCGCGACCGTCCGATAGGGCTATGGCGGCGGCAGATCGCGGTCTGCTAACGATCTTCGGAAATGATCCTATTTGCTCATGTGAACTCGTGTTACGGTCCGGAAGTCTTACAAGCTGAAATTTATCCAGGTTTGTCACGCCGGGGGGTCTCGGCTGCTGCCGGTGGGGGACGTCAGGTGGGGCCTGACATATGCCCAGGCCGGCGGCTGGGCAGTGCCTTCCTCCGTGCTCGGTTCCCTGCGAGGCGCAATGGCCCTATCCCGGCGTCCCGGCCGCTCCCGGCCCATCCGCCTGTTCCTGATCAGCATGTTTGCCGTGCCCCTGGTCTCCCTGCTGGCGTTGTACGGGTACGCGGCGAGCACGACGATCGCCAACGCCGTCGTCGACCAGCAGTACAACCAGGGCGTCAAGACCATCACCGAGGGGTTCGGCGAGCTCACCCAGGGCCTGCCCGCCGAGCAGGCCGCGACCTACGTGTGGCTGAGCAGCGGCCGGACGACCTCGAACGCGTCCATGCTGGCCGCGCGCAAGACCGTGGACGCCGGGTTCCTGGCCGCCAAGAACGTGATCGCACCGGTCCAGGGGCAGGAGGCTCCCCAGGCCCGGGCGGCCCAGGACGCCCTGTTCACCGCCCTGGGGCAGCTCGGCAAGACCCGGGCCGCGGTGGACGCGGGCACGATCAGCCCGCTGGCCGCGTTCACGGTCTACAGCAACCTGGTCGACGCCCAGTGGCGCTTCTACTTCTCCTCGAACACCAAGGACGCCTCGTTCACCGACGTCTCGATCGGCGCCACCAACCTGTCCTACGCGATCCAGCTCGGCAGCCGGGAGGCGGCGCTGGTGGGCGGCGCGCTGGCCGGCGGCGGCCAGCTGAGCGCGGCCGCCCGCCAGCAGTTCACCACCGCCGTGGCCATCCGGCGCTCGCTGATGAGCGAGGGCATCGCCGGGCTGACCCCCGACCTCGCCGCCCCGTACACCGCGCTCGAGCGCACGCAGCAGTACCAGCAGTTCCAGGCGATGGAAGACCAGATCATGGCCAGCCCGGCGGGCCAGCCGCTGCCGGTCAGCCCGGGCGCCTGGCAGCAGGCCTCGGGCGCCTACCTGGCCGGCATGGGCAAGGCCGAGCTGGACAGCGGGGCCAAGCTGGGCGCGATGAGCAACTCGCTCGCCAACCGGCTGGTCCTCGAGGCCGTCCTGGCCGGCGGCGTCGGCCTGCTCGCCGTAATCGCCTCGATCTTCCTGCTGGTCTGGTTCGGCCGCAAGGTCACCCGGGACATGACCGGCCTGAACGACAGCGTCCGGGGCATGGCCGACGAACGGCTGCCGCGGGTGGTCGAGCGGCTCCGCCGCGGCGAAGACGTGGACGTGGCGGCCGAGTCGCCGCCCCCGCCCGCCAGCACCATCGCCGAGGTCTCCCGGATCGCCGAGTCGTTCGCCACCGTGCAGGCCGCGGCGGTCACGGCCGCCGTCGACCAGGCCCAGCTGCGCAAGGGCGTCAACCAGGTCTTCCTGAACATCTCCATGCGCAACCAGTCCCTGCTGCACCGGCAGCTGGGGATGCTGGACGCGATGGAGCGGCGGACCAGCGAGCCGGAGGCGCTGGCCGACCTGTTCCGGATCGACCACCTCACCACCCGCATGCGCCGCCACGCCGAGGGCCTGATCATCTTGTCGGGTTCGGTCCCCGGCCGCGGCTGGCGGGACCCGGTGCCGGTCATCGACGTGCTGCGGGCGGCGGTGGCCGAGGTGGAGGACTACGTCCGGGTCGACGTGAACAGCGAGTCCGACGACCTGGTGTCAGGGAGCGCGGTCAGCGACGTCATCCACCTGATCGCCGAGCTGGTCGAGAACGCCACCGTCTTCTCCCCGCCCAACACCAGGATCGAGGTGCGGGCCGAACGGGTGGGCACCGGCCTGGTCGCCGAGGTCGAGGACCGCGGCCTGGGCCTGTCCGCCGACGAGCTCGCCGACATCAACCGCCGGCTGGCCAGCTCGCAGGAGTTCGACCTGGCCCACAGCGATCAGCTCGGCCTGTTCGTGGTCAGCCAGCTGGCGGCCAGGCACGAGATCGAGGTCTCGCTGCGCCGGTCCGTGTACGGCGGCACCACGGCCGTGGTGCTGCTGCCGTTCGGCGTGGTCGTCCGCGAGGAAGAGGCCCCGCCGATCCGCGACGAGCAGGGCGAATGGGTGTCCGACAGCGGGCGCGCCCTGACCGGACGGCACCGGCTGCCGGCCCCGGACCGCGTCCCTGACCGCGTTCCCGACCGTGCTCCCAGCCGAGCCCTGGACCTAGGCGGCAGCCAGACCGCGCCGCTCGCGCCGTGGGAGATCGGACCGCCGCCGACGCTGCCGACCGCGGCGGCAGCGGCCGGGTCCCAGCCGGCCCGGCCGCCGTGGGACGACGAGCCGACCGAATCCTGGACGACCGCGCCCCGCGGCCCGCAGGTCACCCCGGCCGGGATGTTCCGGCGGGAGCCGCAGCGGCCGGGCCGGGAGCTCACGCCGGGCGCGCCGGGCGCGCCGGGCACGCCGCGCGAACTCGACGGGCCTGGTGCCACGCCGGGCGCCAGCCACCTGGGGATGCCCATCCGGGTCCCGCAGGCCAGCCTGGCCCCGCAGCTGCAGTCACGGCGCGACGCCGGGCGGGCGGACGAGGAGGCGCCCGCGGTCACGGCGCGGTCGCCGGAGGCGACCCGCACCATGCTGAGCATGATGCAGCACGGCTGGCAGCGCGGGCGGGTGGACGATCTCGACGATCCCGAGGGTGTCCCGGGAAACGGAACTGACCGATAGCGAGGCTGGTAATGGCACAGACGGACACGACCGGACAGCTCAGCTGGCTGCTGGACAACCTCGTCAATCAGGTTGAGCACGTGCAGCAGGCGCTGATCCTGTCCCGGGACGGCCTGGTCGTGGCGGCCTCACGCGGCCTGAGCCCCGAGGACAGCGAGCACCTGTCGGCCCTGGCGGCCGGCATGCAGAGCCTGGCCCGGGGCACCGGCAGGCAGTTCCACGGCGGCGAGGTGAGGCAGACCATCATCGAGATGGAGTCCGCCTTCCTGTTCGTCATCGCGGCCGGCAAGGGGACCTGCCTGGCCGTGCTGACCTCGGCCGACCCGAACGTGGGCCTGATCGCCTACGAGATGGCCATGCTGGTGCGGCGGATGGGCAAGTACCTCGACGCCGAGCCGCGATTCCCCGACCACGAAATCGCCGCGGAGTGACCAGCCACGACGGCTACGGGGACCGCTGGTTCGACCGGGAGGCCGGGCCCGTGGTCCGGCCCTACGCCCTGACCAAGGGGCGGACGCTGCCCAGCGGCGGAGCGTCGTTCGGCCTGATCGACGTCGTGGTCGCGACCGGGGAGCGGACGCCGGCCTACTTCCGCCCCGGCCCGGAGCACCGGCGGATCCTGAACATGTGCCGGCGGCCCACGCCGATCGTCGACCTGACCTCGGAGATCGACCTCCCCCTGGGGGTGGTCAGGGTCCTGCTGGGCGACCTCACCAGCGAGGGGCTGCTCCGGGTGCTCTCCACGCAGAAGCAAGCAGTAACCGACCAGCGGCTCCTGAGGATGGTGCTCGATGGACTTGAATCGCTCTGACGGCGCCGTCCCGTCGACCGCCAAGATCCTCATCTCCGGGGGCTTCGGCGTCGGCAAGACCACCCTGGTCGGGGCGATCAGCGAGATCAGGCCGCTGCGGACCGAGGAGCCGCTGAGCGACCGCAGCGTGGGCGTCGACGACACCCGCGGGGTGAGCGCCAAGACCACCACGACCGTGGCCATGGACTTCGGCCGCATCAGCTTCCCGTCCGACCTGGTGCTCTACCTGTTCGGCACGCCCGGCCAGGAGCGTTTCTGGTTCATGTGGGACGAGCTGGCCATTGGCGCGGTGGGCGCCGTGGTGCTGGCCGACACCCGCCGGGTCGCCGACTGCTTCGCCTCGATCGACTACTTCGAGCGGAACGGGATGCCGTTCGTCATCGCGGTCAACTGCTTCGACGGGGCCCCGCGGTTCGAGCCGGACGACATCAGGATCGCGCTGAGCCTGGCCCCCGAGGTGCCGATCGTGCTGTGCGACGCCCGTGAGCGCGACTCGGTCAAGAAGGTCCTGGTCAGCCTGGTCCGCTACGTGATGGCCAGGAACAGCCAGCGGAACCAGGCCACCCTGGCCTGAGTACAGAATGTAAGAGTGCTTGATCTGCTGGCGTTTATCCTCGCCGCGGTCGCGGTCATCGTCGCGCTGCAGTACCTGGCCGACCGGACCGGGCTGCCGGCCGCGGCGCTGTTCACCGTGGCCGGGCTGGTCTACGCCGTGCTGCCGGGGCCGAACCTGACCCTCGACCCGCACGTGATCCTGACCTTCGTCATCCCGCCGCTGATCTACAGCGCCGCGCTCAACTCCTCGCTGCTGGCCATCCGGGCCAACCTGCGCACCGTCGTCAGCCTGTCGATCGGGCTGGTGCTGGCCACCGCGCTGGTCACCGGGGCCGGGATGGACCTGTTCGTGCCCGGGGTGGGGCTGGCGGCCGGCATCGCGCTCGGCGCCGCGCTGTCCCCGACCGACCCGGTGGCGGCGCTGGCCGTCGGCGGCCGGGCCGGCCTGCCGGCCAAGCTCATCACCATCATCGAGGGCGAGGGACTGCTCAACGACGCCACCGCGCTGACCACGCTGACCGTGGCGGTCACCGCGGCCACCAGCGGCGGCTTCTCGCTGGGGGACGCGGTGGCGCATTTCGTGCTGGCGGCCGCGGGCGGCCTGCTGTCCGGCGTGGCCGTCGCGGTCGTGGTCCGCCTGCTGCTGGCGGCCGTCCGTGACCCGCTGCTGGTCAACGGCATCTCCCTGGCCACGCCGTTCGCCGCCTACCTGCTCGGCGAGGAACTGCACGTCTCCGGGGTGCTGGCGGTCGCGGTGGCCGGCCTGATGGTCGGCCACAACACGCCCCGGTTCACCTCCGGGGCCAGCCGCCTGCAGGCCACCGCGGTCTGGCACCTGGCCGACTTCCTGCTCCAGGGGTTCGTCTTCCTGCTGATCGGGCAGCAGATCGTGCCCGTCGTCCGCGGCCTGAAGGCCTACCCCACGGCCACGCTCTGGTCCGCGGCGGTGATCAGCGTCGGCGTGGTCGTGCTGCTGCGCCCGCTGTGGCTGGCCCTGACCCAGGCCCTGCCGCGCGCCGTGCGGAGACGGCGCGGCCGCCGGGCCCCAGAAGACGGCGACTCGTTCCTGTCGGGCCGGGAGATCGTGGTGCTGAGCTGGGCGGGCACCCGCGGCGTGATCACCCTGGCCGCCGTCTTCACCATCCCGCTCACCACGTCCGACGGGCGCCCCTTCCCCGGCCGTGACCTGCTGCTGTTCTGTGCCTTCCTGGCGGTGCTGGTCACCCTGATCGGCCAGGGCCTCACCTTCGGCCCGGTCGCCCGGGCCCTGCGCATCCGCGCCGACCTGGCCGACGCGGCCGTGGTGCGGACCCAGGCCCGGGCCGCGTCGGTCCAGGCTGGCCTGGCCTGCCTGGATCAGATCGCCGCCGACGACGACATGCTCGGGGAGTCCGTGCCCGCTCCGGCCCTGGACGCGCTGCGAACCAGCCTGGAGACCAAGGCCCGGCGCTACCGGCAGCTGCTCGGGCGCCTCGAGGAGGCCGGCGAGGACGCGGTCCCGGCTGACACCCCCGGCTACCAGGTGGCCGTGCGGGCCCGGCGGGCCGTCATCGACGCCCAGCGCGAGGAACTGCTGCGCTGGCGCGACGCCGGCCACCTGCCCGACGCCAGCCTGCGCAAGCTGGAACGCGAACTCGACCACGAGGAACGGACCCTCCCCCCGCACGAGGACCACTGAGCGGCGGCACGGGTGGAGGCAGCCGTGATCCGCCGGGTCCTGCGGCTGCTGTTCCGGCTCGCCGCCGAGGACCGCGGCCTGCTCCTCGATCCGAGCCCGGCCGCCCCGCTTCCCGATGAGGACCTGCTCGCCACCGTCAAGGCGATGAACCTGGACCACCGAGACCTGGGCGCGGCCTACACCGCGCTCCTCGACGAGGAGCAGCGAAAGGCCACCGGCTCCTATTACACGCCCCCGGAACTGGTCGAGCGGCTCCTCGACTCCGCCTTCGAACCCCTTTTGGAACAAACGGCGAACCATCCCGCCGCACTCATGGCGATCACGATCTGCGACCCGGCCTGCGGCGCCGGGTACTTCCTGGCCGCGGCGGCCCGGCGCATCGCCCGGCGGCTGCCCGGCCCGGCCGCGCTGCCGGAGGTGCTGCGGCGCTGCGTCTACGGCGTCGACGCGAACCCGGTGGCGATCGAGCTGACCAAGATGACGCTCTGGCTGGAGGCGGCCGAGCCCGGCCTGCCGCTCGGCTTCCTCGACACCAGGATCAGGCTAGGCAACTCACTCATCGGGGCGCCCCCGGCGCTGACCACCCGGGCCGCCGCCGACGCCTGGTGCGCCGCCCTCGTCCGGCCCGCCGGGGCGCCCCCGGCCACGGCGGCCGAAGTCAGCCGGCTGGCCGCCGAGCATGGCTTCTTCCACTGGCACCTGGAGTTCCCCGAGGTCCTCGGAGCCGGCGGCTTCAGCTGCGTCCTCGGCAACCCCCCGTGGGAACGGATCAAGCACAAGCCGCAGGCAGCGGGCGAGAGCCGGTTCCTGCGCGCCTGCGGCCGCTACCCGCTCACCGCGCACGGCGACGTCAACGCGTACGCCGTCTTCGCCGAGGCCGGCCGCGCCCTGACCGGCCCGCGCGGCCGCCTCGGCCTGATCGTCCCCACCGGCATCGCCACCGACCTCGGCCCGCGGCCCTTCTTCCAGGACCTGGTGGACAGCGGCGCCCTGGTCTCGCTGCTGGACTTCGGGAACGGCGGCCGGCTGTTCCCCGACGTGCACCGGTCCTACAAGTTCTCCCTGCTCACCCTGACCGGGGCAGAGGTCAGCGCGCCCCGGGCCGAGTTCGCGTTCTTCCTGCGCGACGTGGCCGACCTCGACGACCAGGCCCGCCGCGTCACGCTCACCCCGGAGGAGATCACCCGGCTCAACCCGCACACCGGCACCTGCCCGGTCTTCCGCACCCGTCGCGATGCCCGGATCACCCTCGGCGTCTACGGCCGCGTTCCCGTCCTCGGCCAGCCGCACGAGGCCTGGGGCGCCTCGTTCACCCGGATGCTCGACATGACCGCCGATGCCAGCCGGTTCCGCACCCGGGAGGAACTCGAGCGGGACGGCTGGCACCTGGCAGGCAACCTCTTCCGCCGCGGCCAGGACCGCATGCTGCCCCTCTACCAGGGCATCATGGCCAGCTTCTACGACCACCGCGCGGCCGACGTGACCGTGGCCGGCGGCCGGCGCCCTTACCGGCCGCGGTACCTCACCACGGCGGACAAGAGCGATCCGGACCGCCTGGCCATGCCCGCCTTCTGGGTCGACGCCGCCGGCCTCGACCCCGACCAGAGCTGGCAGCTCGGCTTCTCCAGCGTCACCAGCCCGACGAACGACCGGACTTTCGTGCCCTACCTGCTGCCCCGCGCGGCGGTGGGGAACAGCACGCCGCTGATCCGCGTCGGGCCCGCCGCCGCCGATCAGGTGCCCGCCCTGCTGGCCATGCTCTCCGCGTTCTGCTTCGACTACACGGTCAGGCAGAAGGTCGGCGGGGTGAACCTGAACTACTTCATCGTGCGGCAGCTTCCCGTCCTGCCGCCGTCCGCGGTTCGCCCGTTCGCCGCCTTCTGCGCGGACCGGGTCCTGGAGCTGACCTACACCGCCCGCGACATGGCCCCGTTCGCCCACAGCCTCGGCGACCACGGGCCGCCGTTCCGCTGGGATCCGGAGCGGCGGTTCGCCCTCCGGGCCGAGCTCGACGCCCTGTTCTTCCGGCTGTACGGAATCGGCCGGGCCGACGCGGACTACATCATGGACACGTTCGCCGGGGTGCGCCGGGCCGACGTCGCCCGGCACGGCCGGTACCTGACCAAGGAGGCCATCCTGGCCTGCTACGACCGGATGGACCTCGACCGGTTCCCCGGGTATCAGACCACGATCACGCCCCCGCCGGGACGGGGACCGCGGCACGCACCGGCATCACCGGGAGCCGGCCGCTGATCGTCGTGCCCTGACCCGGCTCGGACCGCACCTCGAGCGTGCCCCCGTGCGCGGCCACCCGGTCGGTCATGCCCTGCAGCCCCGACCCGGCCCGCGGCCCGTCGGCCGGCAGGCCCGCACCGTCGTCGCTGATCGAGAACTCCAGCCCGTCCTCAGTTCCGGCCAGCCGGACGATAGCCCGCGAGGCCCGGGCGTGCTTGGCCACGTTCTGCAGCGCCTCCAGCGCGCAGAAGTACACCGTGCTCTCCGCATCCGGCGAGTACCGCCCGACCTGGCCGGCCTCGAGCACGACCGGCAGCGAAGCCCGGGTCACCTGCGCGCGCAGCGCCACGACCAGGCCCTGCTCGGCCAGCAGGGGCGGGTAGATGCCGCGGGCCAGCGCCCGCAGGTCGTCCAGCGCGGCCCTGACCTGCGCGGTCAGATCGGGCACGGCCTGCCGGACGAAGTCCGCGTCGTCGGCCGCCTCGGCCAGCACGTTCAGCTGGATGGCCAGCGCGATCAGCTGCTGCTGGGCGCCGTCGTGCAGGTTCCGCTCGATCTTGCGGCGCTCGGCGTCCTGCGCCTCGACCAGCCGCCGCCGGGACGCCCGCAGCTCGTCGATCGTGGCCCGCAGCTCGGCCGTGAGCTGGGCGTTGCGCATGACCAGCCCGGCCTGGGAGGCCAGGTGCTGCAGCAGGCTGTCCTCGGCGCTGGTCAGGGCCTCCTCGCGCGGCTTGGTCAGCGAGATCGCCCCGAGCAGCTCACCGCCGTGCCTGACCGGCACTACCCGGTCCGCGCCGTCAGCCGGTGGCAGCTCGCCGGCGTCCAGTTCCCGGACCGCGGACGGGGCCGAACCGGGCGGCCAGGTAGCGACGGCCCGCAGCTCACCGCCGACTCGGACCCAGCCCTCGACCCGGCTGGCCCCGCACGCCCCGGCCAGCAGCGACACCATCCGCTCGAGCGCCACGGCCAGGTCGAGCTGCCCCGCCATGTCGGCCGCGAAGTCCGACAGCACCTGGTACGGCGTGGCCCGCTCGCCGTACACCAGCCGGTTCGCCAGCCGGCTGGCCCGCTGCCGCAGCGGCTGGAACACCAGCGCGATGACCACCGCCGCGGCGACCGTCAGCAGCGGATCGCTGCCGCTGCCCACCAGCGCCCCGATACCGAGCACGATCGCCGCGTAGACGGCGGTGACCCCGGCCGACAGCAGCGTGACCAGCAGTAGCGCGGGCGTACGACGACCAGTGGTGCGAGGCCATGTCGCTGATGCTGCTCGGCCATCAGCGGCTGGCCGACGGCGAGCCGGCCCGCGCGCGGGCCCACCTGATCGAGGGAGCGGCGCTGTTCCAGGCCACCGGCAACCTGGTCT
>Ga0335073_10015143_pt1 | contig 10791 bp, 9 predicted proteins | sample Lox_Sample_22_FD_207093 | JGI IMG/M metagenome (GOLD analysis project Ga0335073, IMG submission 207093) | Soil microbial communities from Loxahatchee National Wildlife Refuge, Florida, United States - Lox_Sample_2.2 | ecosystem: Environmental > Terrestrial > Soil > Wetlands | place: USA: Florida...
CGTCGCCTTCCTTGGTCACGCCGGCGGGCAGGCGGCTCGGGACGGTCGGCTCGGTCATGGATCCCTCCGGGAATCGTCGGGCTTGTCCTCGCTGGGCAAGCTGGGCTCGCTGGGCAGGATGTCAGGCGGCACCACATCGGTGTCCGGGCGCGTGGCGGACCGGCGACCGCTGGCCGTCTGCCAGTAGGTCTCTTTGCCCAGCAGCGACTCGCCGAACCGGTCAAACTCGGTAATGACCTTCTGCGTCGCGGCGGCGATTGCCTCGCCAGTCCGTTCGCCCAGCTCTTCCAGCTGCTGTGACGCCTCCAGCCGCAGCGCAGCGGCCACCTCGTCCCTGGCCAGGGCACGCAGCTCCTGCTTGGCCTCACGGACCGCGGCCTTCAGGTCCTTGGTCGCGGCGTGGGCTTCACGGATGGTCTCGCGGCACTCGCTGACCGCCGCTTCCAGCTTGTCTAGTTCGCTCACGCCCCCCTCCTCGATCGGAGCGGCACCCCGTCAGGCTACCAACCAGCTTCCGGCTGCCCCGCGAGCGCCCACGGGACTGCCTAGCCGTCGCCGAAGTCCGGTTCGCGTTTCTCGAACCGTGCCGCGACCGCTTCCGCCTGGTTGGGGCTCCCGATCAGCGCGCGGATCTCCTCCTGCTCGGCCGCGAAACCGGACGCCAGATCCGTCCGTCCGGCCAGGTCGAGCAGCCGCTTCGCGGCCCGGACCGCGTGCGGACTGCACCCGGCGATCTCCCGCGCCATGGCCAGGGCCGCGCCCAGCGGGTCGGGGTCGGCGCGAGTCGCCAGCCCGATTCGCACCGCCTCCTCGCCGCTGACGACCCGCCCGGTGAAGGTCAGCTCCTTGGCGACGTCCCGGCCGACCAGTTCGGGCAGCAACTGGGTCCCGGTCATGTCCGGAACGAGGCCCCACACCACCTCAAGGACCGAGAGCCGGGCATCGGGGGTGACGATCCGGATGTCCGCCCCGAGCGCGATCTGCAGGCCGCCGCCCAGCACGTTGCCGCGCAGCGCGGCGATCACCGGAACCGGGAGTTCGGCCCACACGTAGGCCGCCCGCTGGCCCGCCGCCCGGGCCGGCCCGTCCGCTGGCGGGAGCGCGGCGGTCGCCGACAGCCGCTCGCCCGCGCGCATCGCCTGAAAGGACGCGAAGTCCAGCCCGGCGCAGAAGTCGGGTCCCGCACCGGACAGGACGACCGCACGCAGTCCCGGCGCGGTCTTCAGCCGCTCGCCCGCCGCCACGAGCGCCTCGAACATCGCGGGGTCGAGGGCGTTGCGTTTCTCGGGCCGGTTCAAGCGGACGTCGGCCACCCCGCCCGTGGAGGTGACGGTTACCCGCTCAGGGACGTCTGCGGTCATGGTGCTTATCGTCCCCGCCGGACGCGGGCGGTAGCAAGCCAGAAGACCGGTTCCGGTAATGTGGTGAGCCCCCCCCCGCAGAAGCGATAGCGATGAGCGCGGAGGGCATTAATGGCGACGCAAGGCAACGGCCGCAAGAGCCGCAAGGTCGCGGTCCTGGGCCCGATCCCGCACGACGAGATCCTCACTGATGACGGCGAGCGGTTCGAAAAGTACGGCTGCGCCCTGTACACCGCGGTCGCCCTCTCGGCGCTCCTCGATGATGGCGACACGATCGTCCCGATATCACACGTTCACCGGAAGGACGAGGGCCCGATCAAGGAGCTCCTCGCGCCCTTCCCGAACATCGACACCTCTGGCATCACGTCGTCGGCCGACCGGGGGGACCGTGTCGAGCTTCGGTACTTCGCGCACAACCGTCGCACCGAACGGCAGACGAGCTTCATGGATCCGATCCTGCCGGCCGACGTCGACGGGGTGCTTGACGCGGACGCGTTCGTCTGCGTGCCGATCACCGACTATGAGGTAGGTCAGGCGACGCTGCGGCACATCAGGGAGAACAGCGGCGCGTTCGTCGTGCTGGACGCCCACGGTCCGACGACGACGCTAACCCGCAGCGGCGAGCGTCAGCCGCGGGTGTGGGCCGACCAGGACATCTGGCTGCCGTACATCGACCTCCTGAAGATGAACCTCGAGGAAGCGCGCGCGGCCTGGCTCGGGGAGTCAGCGGAGCTGCCGGCTGACCCGGGCAAGCGGATCACCGGGGAGCTGCGCGAACTGGCCCGACATTGGCTGGACGGCGGCGTCGGGGGAGTGTGCGTGACCCTCGACGAGCGCGGCTGCGTGGCCTTCTTCCAGGACGACGCCGGCGGATTCACCGAGGAGCACGTCGCTCCCGTCCCGGTGGAGCAGGTCGTGGACACGACCGGGGCGGGCGACTCGTTCGCCGCCGGGCTGGCCTTCGGCTACCTCGCGTACCAGGACTACGTCGCGGCTTGCCAGTACGGCAATGCGATGGGCTCGCAGCGCTGCACCGGGCCCGGTACGAAGCTGAACGTGTACCTCTCCCGCGAGGATACGGACCGCCAGATCCTCGCGACTTACGGGCAGCGGGGCCGGCAGGAGGCGCCGTGAACGATTTCCTGCTCGCTTACGACGGCTTCGACCCCGGGGCCGAAGGTCTGCGGGAGGCGCTGACCTCCACGGGCAACGGCTACCTGTGCACCCGGGGCGCCGCGGAGTGGGAAGAAGCTGACGGCGTGCACTATCCGGGCACGTACGTGCACGGCGGCTACAACCGCGAGACCACGATTCTCGGCGGCCTGCCCGTGCTCAACGAGGACCTCGTCAACCTGCCGAACTGGCTGGTCCTCGAGCTGCGCATCGAGGGTGAGGAAGCGATCAGGCTCGACGACGTCGAGTTGCTCGGCTACCGCCACGAATACGACATCCGGAACGCCGCTGTGTCGCGGCGATTCCGCTTCCGTGACCGCGGCGGCCGGGATACCGTGCTGGAAAGCCGCCGGTTCGTCAGCATGTCCGACCGGCATCACGCCGGGATCGAGTGGACCCTCACCCCCGAGAACTGGTCCGGGCGCGTCGAGGTCATCTCGGCGCTCGACGGGCGGGTGAGCAACGGCGGCGTGGCCCGCTATCGGCGGCTAGAGGGTCGGCACCTGAACCCGGTTTCCCCGCGAACCTTCGGACCCGAGGTCATCGCGCTCAAGGTGGAGACCCGGCAGTCGAATCTGTACGTCAGCCAGGCGACGCGCACCCGCCTGTTCCGCGCTGACGCGGCGCTGCCAGCCGGCCGGACGCTGTACCAGATGGAGGACTACATCCAGCAAGTGCTGGCCTTCGATGTCCGCCAGGGGGAGGCGACGCGGGTCGAGAAGATGGTCGCTTTCTATACGTCACGGGACCCAGCGGTCAGCGACACGCTGGTCCGGGCGGCGAGGTCGGCGGCCCGGCACGATGATTTCGCCACGTCGTTCGTGCGGCACAGCGCGGCGTGGAGCGAACTGTGGCGGATGTGCGACATGCGCGTGTCCGGTGACGAGCAGGTCCAGCTGCTGCTCCGGCTGCACATCGCGCACCTGCTCCAGGTCTGCTGCTGGCATACCGCCGACCTCGACGCGGGGATGCCCGCGCGCGGCCTGAACGGCGAGGCCTACCGCGGGCACGTGTTCTGGGATGAGATGGTCGCGTTCCCGTTCCTGAACTTCCGGCTGCCCGAGGTTTCCCGAGGGCTGCTGATGTACCGCTACCGCCGGATCGGAGAGGCCCGGGCGGCTGCCAGGGAAGCCGGGTTCCGGGGCGCGATGTTCCCGTGGCAAAGCGGCAGCGAGGGGGTCGAAGAGACACAGCTCGTCCACCTCAACCCGCTCTCCGGCGTCTGGGAACCCGACCTCAGCCGCAACCAGCGGCACGTGAACGCCGCGATCTTCTTCAACATCTGGAAGTACCTGCAGGCCACTGGCGACTACGCGTTCATCGAACGCTATGGCGCGGAGATGATGCTGGACATCGCGCGCTTCTGGGCGTCGATCGCGCACTTCAACCCCGAGCGCGAGCGCTACGAGATCCACGGCGTGATGGGCCCCGACGAGTTTCACGAGAAGTACCCGGGCGCGGCCCACGGCGGGCTGAGCAACAACGCGTACACGAACGTCATGGTCGCGTGGCTCCTCGACATCGCCGGCCGGCTGCCGTCGCTACTGCCGGCGAGCAGCGCCGAAGGATTGCGCGAGCGGCTGAACATCGACGACGGCGAGCTGGCGCTGTGGCAGGACATGAGCCGCCGGATGTTCGTCCCGTTCCACGAAGACGGGATCATCAGCCAGTTCGAGGGATACGCGGACCTCGAAGAACTGGACTGGGAGGTCTACCGCGCCAAGTACGAGAACATCCAGCGGCTCGACCGGATCCTGCGTGCCGAGGGCGACGACCCGAACCGGTACAAGATCGCGAAGCAAGCCGATACGGTGATGCTCTTCTACCTGTTCTCGGACGCGGAGCTGCGGCAGGTCTTCGGCCGCCTCGGGTACGACTACGGGCCCGACACCGCCGTGCGGACCGTCGAGTACTACGACCAGCGGACATCGCACGGCTCCACGCTGAGCTTTGTCACCCACGCCGGAGTGCTCGCCGCTATCGACCTGGAAAGCTCGTGGGACCGGTTCCTGGTCGCGCTCCGCAGCGATGTCGACGACATCCAGGGCGGCACGACGAAGGAAGGGATCCACCTGGGTGTCATGGCGGGCACCCTCGACGTCATGCAGCGCTACTACGCGGGCAGCTATATCCGCGACGACGTGCTGTACTTCGAGCCGCGGCTGCCGAGCGGCGTGGGCGGCCTGTCGTTCCCGGTGCAGTTCCGGGAGACCTCGATCCTGGTCACGCTCGGCCGCGGCCAGGTGACGATTGAGGTCCAACCGGAGGGCCCGGACCACGTGATCCGCGCTGGGGTACCCGGCGACGTCCGGGAGTTGCACCTGGGGGAGCGGGCGGTCTTCGAGCTGACGGGGTAGGCAGGACTTCCGCCGCCAGAGCCGAGTTACCAGTGCGCCGCGTCGGCACCTGGCCGCTGGCGCAGCCACTCGGCGTACGATCGACAGTCATCGATGCCGAACTTCAGGCCAGCCGGCGGGGTTTGCGCGAACACGAGCGCGGCGGCGGCTTCCAGTTCGGGACGGAGTGTCTCCGCTGGGCCGGTCGCTTCGAAGCCCAGAGTCCACCAGTCCTCGCCACCCACGCGCACCTTGGTGAGTTCCACCGCGCACCCCGGTTCCTCGCTCCGCCCTGGCGAGACTGTCCGGGACGATTCGCCGGAGAGCGAGAACCTGCTGACGCGGCGCGTCTTATGGACCTTGTTCCAGCCTTCGGGTTCATCGCCGTGCTGGGCAGGCGGGTCAAACGGGAACGACCACTTCTGCCAGTACTCCATGCGACCATGGGCGCGTCCCGGGACATCAAGGATTCCCGGGCTCCCGCGATAGACCTTCACCTCGAACGGCCCGCCGCCGCGCACCTTCACCGAGAGCCCTCCTAGCGGCGGAAGGTAGACATCCAGGCGTGATTCCACGACAGCCGGGAAGCGGTCGAACCAGCTGGCGGTCGCGTCCGGCAGTTGGCCCGGGAGAATCCAGCGCAGCTCTAGGCTGCGGATACCTTCGGCGCCAGGGCTGTCAAGCGCCCAGGCCGTCGCCGCCCGCTGCTCCGGAACTGTCATCCGCCTGCTCCCGAACCGCCATCGATCCTTGATAGCTACGGTTCACCTAAAAGCCGTTAACGGCGTCGCCTAGATCGGATGAAATCCGGCGGCAGGACGTGGGTTAACCATGTGCCTTCCACCCAGGCTTCCGGAGCCGGTCAAGCAGGAGTGGCGGGAGGATCCCGATCACCAGGATCCCCGCGATTATCGCGACGGTGTACACCAGCGCGTTCGAGGCGCCGTACTGTGCCGGGGGAACGAACCCGATCAGCAGCGCGGCCGCCGACGACACGATTCCGAGCAGGCACAGGAGCCCCAGCACGGGGGCTCGGTAGCCGCGGGGGTGCTCTGGCTGCGATCGGCGCAGCCGCATCGCGGCGATGAACATCAGCACGTACATGATCAGGTACACCTGCGTCGCCATCACGGCGAAGATCCAGTAGGCACGCGAGACGCTGGGTATGAAGGCGTAGAGCAGCGCGATGATCGTGATGACGACACCCTGCGCCGCGATGATCCGAACCTCGATGCCCTTGCCGTTGACCTTCTGGAAGTAAGGCGGGAGGAAGCCCTGCTCGCGGCCGATCAGCAGCAGGCCTTCGGAAGGCCCGTCGAGCCAGGCCATCATCCCCGCGAGAGCGCCGAGCGCCAGCGCGATCGCGATCAGCGGCACGGCGAAACCGACCGAGAAGTGCGTGCAGAGGCTGTCGAAGGCCTGCATCACCCCCGTAGTAAGACTGATCCGCGCGGCCGGGATCACCCAGGCGATCGCCAGTGTCGGGAAGATGAAGACGGCCAGGACTAGCGCCATGGCGACGAAGATGGATCTGGGGTACTCCCGCCCGGGGTTGCGCAGTTCGTCGACATGCACGGCGTTGACCTCGACCCCGGCGTAGGTGAAGAAGCTGTTGAGGATCAAGACGATGCTGGCGAGCCCGTTCCACGCCGGCAGGAGATGGCTGGTGGTCATCGGCGCCGCCGAATGGTTCCCCTGGACCAGATACGCCACGCCGAGGGCGACGAGGATCGCGGCCGGGATCAGCGTGCCGATCATGGTCCCGCTCGACGACAGCCGGGCCACTACCGCCGCCCCCCGCGAGGACACGAGGACGCCGCCCCAGAACAAGACGATGATGACGACCGCGGTGTACACCCCGTTGCCGGCGAGGCGCTGGTCGAAGACGTAGGCGAGCGTCCCGGCGATGTAGCCGAGCAACGCCGGGTAATAGAAAATCGTCTGCGCGAACTCGCACCAGACCGCGAGCAGCCCCATCGGGGCCGAGATGCCCTCGCGGACCCAGTTGTAGACTCCGCCCGGCCACCCAGAGGCCAGCTCGGCGGCGACCAGCGATATGGGCAGGAAGAACACGAGCGCCGGCAGGACGTACAGGAAGACCGAGGCCAGCCCGAAGACCGACGAGGCAGGCGCCGACCCGAGATAGCCGACCGACCCCACCGTCATCAGGGCCAGCGCCGGCCACCGGATGAAGGTCTTGGCGGGCGGGCCCGGCGCCCGCTGGGCCGCCGGTTTCCCTGGGGTGGCCCGGGGATGCCGGCGCCGTCGTACCCACATGGCGACAGTGTGGACCGCACCCTGGCGGCAGGCTCGTCGCGCCCCCTACTTGGGCGCCACTACTTCGGGGGCCGCTCCGAAGAAGGTTCGGGGGTACGGACGGACGCTTGACGCCTTCCCGCCAGGTACGTCAGCCGGGACACCGAATGGGGCCTGCGGTAGAGGAAGAACAGCACGCCAGCGATCACGATGAACGCCGCGTACGGCAGGGCGAAGGTCATCACCGACCCGCCCAGGTACATGGCGGGACCGTCGGCGAAGCGAAGGGCAGACACTCGGCCTCCAGGTCAGCGTACGTAGAAAAGCAGCCAGAAGATGAACGTCACGATCGCGAGATAGTTCCACACCAGCGTGAAGGCACTCAGCGCCGACTGGAACCGCTGCACCGCGAACGCCTGCTCGTACGTCGGCGGCTGCTCTACGAATGAGATCGCCGGGATGAACCTGGCGCGCATGATCATCATCTCCAGCCAGATCATCGCGGCCAGCCAGGTCACGAGGGCCACCGGGTAAAAGCCGACGAACACGCTGGCAAAGCCCGACATACCCGGCTGAAACGGCAGGGTGAGCAGCTCGACGATCTGACATACCACGGCCGCCAGGCCGAGCGCGAGCGCCACGAGCGCCGCGATCATCCACGTGGCCTTGTGGCCGTTCTTGATCCGTTGCAGGCCGAGCGTCTGCACAAGCGCGCTCACCGCCACCAGGGCGAAGATCGTGGCGCCCCAGTACTGGTGCGGTGGGATGGTGGATGACGGCAGCCACTTGCTGCTCGAGTTCGACGACCGCAGGTAGAAGTACGCGAACGCGAACGATCCGAACAGGAATGACAAGGCGCCGAGCGCCAGTCGCGCCCCGGTCCAGGTCGCGTTGAGCGCCGCCTCGTGGTAGTAGGCGTTCTCCTCTGCCGCGCGGGTAGCCACCTCACTACGGCCGCCGCCTGCAGTCAAGTCCGACATGTTCACCCTTCCGTTCTGGCCTCGAGCAGCGCACCGCTGATGACCCCCGCCGGCGGATGGAGGTCCGCTACCGGCAGGGCGTTGGGGTCGCCGTACTCGTAGGGGCCGGACAGGATCACCGGGATGTGCGCGAAGTTCTCAGCCGGGGGCGGCGAGGGGATCTGCCACTCCAGGCCGCGCGAGTTCCACGGGTTCTGCGGCGCCTTCTTCCGCCAGACAACCGTGGACATGCAGAAGTTGAAGATGAAGATCAGCATGCTGCCGCCGAGACAGAACGCGGAGATCGACACCCAGTCGTTCAGCGTCTGCAGGTTCGCCTGGTACTCGAACACCCGGCGCGGCTGCCCCAGCCAGCCCGCCGCGAACAGCGGCATGAACGTGGAGTTGAACGCGATGAACATGGTCCAGAAGTGGATCTTGCCGAGCGTCTCATTCAGGGTGATCCCCATGACCTTCGGCAGCCAGTAGTACACGGCGCCGAAGAACGCGAAGATGAGGCCGCCCATGATCGTGTAGTGGAAGTGCGCCAGCACGAAGAAGCTGCCGTGCGCGGTGGTGTTGGCGGGCACGTCCGAGAGGAACACGCCGGTAATCCCGCCGAAGAGGAAGTTGATGTACAGCGCGATGGCGAACAGCATCGGCACCGTCAGCCGGAGCTTCGCCTTCCAGAACGTGCCCATCCCGACCAGGTAGATCAGCCCGGTCGGGATCGAGATCAGCTCCGTGGTCAGCATGAACAGCGGCCGCATGTCCGGGTCCATGCCGGACATGAACAGGTGGTGCTGCCAGACGAAGAACGACATGATCGTGACGCCGAACAAGCCCGCCGCGGCGATCTTGTAGCCGAACAGGGGCTTCCTGGTGAACACCGGGATGAGCTCCGCCACGATGCCGAAGCCCGGCAGCGCCAGGATGTACACCTCGGGGTGACCGAAGAACCAGAACAGGTTCTGGTACAGGTAGCTGCTCCCGCCCAGCTGGTTGACGAAGAACGCCGTCTGCGCCGTCCGGTCGGTGATGATCATGTACATGCCGCCGATCAGCACCGGCGCCGCCAGCACCATGGTCAGGCCGGTGGCGAGCATCGCCCAGACGAACATCGGAAGTCGTGACCAGCGCATGCCGGGCGCGCGGTAGCAGATGATCGTGACGACGATGTTGAAGCCGGCCAGGATGATCGAGATGCCCATCAGGCCGAACGCGACCGCGTAGCTGTCCATGCCCTCGCCGGCCTGAATGGATAGCGGCGCGTACCCGGTCCACCCGGTGGGGAACCCCCCGATAAGAAGCGAGGAAAGCAGGATCAGGTAGGCACACGGGGTGAGCCAGAAGGACAGCGCCTCGATCCGCGGGAACGCGACCCGCTTCGAGCCGATCATGATCGGCACCAGGTAGTTGCCGAACGGCCCGAGGACGACCGAGGTCATCATCATCATCATCATGGTGCCGTGCTCGCCGACCACGATCAGGTAGGCGTTGGCGTTCATGATGTGATACGTCGGGGACAGCAGTTCGGTCCTGATCGCCATCGCGAACAGGCCGCCGGTGAAGAAGTACACCAGCATGCCGACCAGGTACTGGATGCCGACCACCTTGTGGTCGAGGGTGTACCTGAAGTAATCCGCCACGCCGCCGCGGCTGAGCTCCTCCTCGCCGCCGCCGGAAGGCAGCGGGCGGCCGATCATCTGGCGGACCACGTCGGTGAAGACGCCGAGTCCGATCAGCCAGCCGAGGATGAGGAAGGCATAGCCGAGCACGATCGCCATGTCGTTGTCGTCTGACGTCCCCACCTGCTGGTAACCGCTGCCGATGAAATTGCCAAGCCAGTGGCCGAAGAAGTAACCGATGACCGCGCCGATGATCGCGGTATGCGCGCCGGGCCGCCGCCACCATGGCGTCTCCCGCCGTGGACCCGCGGGCATCCCGCCGCCTGGCTGCTGTGAACTTTCCGGCTGAGCTTCGATAGCCATTGCTGTTACCTCGTCACTTCCCGCGCTACGGCTGTTCCGGGTCGGCGGGGTTGTAGAAGCCTCCGCCCGCGCCGGTCAGCCCCAGCTGCGTCAGCACCTTGCCGAGGGTCGGGATCACTGTCGGGTCGTAGGTCAGCGAATAGGGCGGAAGTATCTTCGTCAGCGGGGCGAGTCGCAGCGCCGTCACCTTGGTCCACGCGATGAACGCGGGAACCGTGAGGACCTGGCCGTAGTCGAACATCGCGCCGTGCCACAGTCCGCACAGCTCCGAGCACCGCACCGTGAACTGGCCAGTGTGGTAAGGGGTCGTGTAGGCCACGTTGTTCACGAGCGGGTTGGCGTCGGCCTTCACCCCGAGCTCGTAGGCCCAGAAGCTGTGGATCACGTCCAGCGACGTGACGTTGAACTGGACCGGCTCGCCTACCGGCAGCATCAGCTGGGTGGTCTCGAAACCGCCGAACTGCGGGTATCGGAACGTCCAGACCCACTGCTGGCCGATCACCTGCACTTGCAGGATGTTGCTGGTGCCGGGCCGCCACGACGTGTCCGACGCGGCGACCGTGCCGGCCGGCTTCCAGATCGGCTGCGGGCCCTCGCCGCCGCCCGACCCGGCCGGCTGGATCAGCTCGTAGGTGCCGAACGCCGCCAGGATGAGCACGATCGCCGAGGTCACCGCGATCCAGGTCACGGCGATTCCGGTATGGCCGTGAAGTGG
>Ga0335073_10015144_pt1 | contig 10790 bp, 12 predicted proteins | sample Lox_Sample_22_FD_207093 | JGI IMG/M metagenome (GOLD analysis project Ga0335073, IMG submission 207093) | Soil microbial communities from Loxahatchee National Wildlife Refuge, Florida, United States - Lox_Sample_2.2 | ecosystem: Environmental > Terrestrial > Soil > Wetlands | place: USA...
CGCGGCCACCGCCTTCTGCGTCGGCAACGGGGCGTTCACCGCGCTCCTGGTCCCCTACAGCCGGCTCCGGCTGCACGGCGGGCCCGGCGACGTCGGGTTCCTGGTGGCCGCCACCGGCGCCGGGTACCTGGCCGGCGCCCCGCTGGGCCGGGCCTTATATCGGCACGCGATCCTGCGGGTGCTGGTCGCCGCCTCGCTGCTGGTCACGGCGGCTGCCTACGCCGCGTGGTTCAGCGTGAGCAACCTTGAGCTCGCGCTGATCCTGGCCGCCGTGACCGGCATGTCGGCCACGGTTTTCCTCATCGCCCGGCTGACCTATCTGCAGCAGTGCACCCCGGATGCGGTGCTCGGACGGGTCAGCGCCATCTGCCTGGCCGCCGAAGCCCTGGCCGGGGTGGCCGGCACGGCCGCAGGCGGCATCCTGGCCGGGCTGGCCGGCTACGGCTGGACGGTGGTGGCGGCCGCGGCCGCGATCGCGGCGGGCGGGTTGCTGGCGGCCCGCCTGGTCACCGCAGGCCGCCACTCGGGTGCCCGGCTCAGGGCAGCGAGCGCAGGGACGAGCCCGCCGACCGGGCCTGTCCGGCCAGATCCATGATCGCGGCCGCCACCGCGCCGGGGTCCACCAGCAGGTGCAGATGCCCGCCGGGCAGTTCACGAACGGGCCACCCAGCCTGCCTCGCCTCGGCCGCTTCCCGGCGATAGGGCTCGGAGAAGGCCAGGTAGGCGGCCCGGCACGGTGGCCAGCCGTCCGGCAGCGCCGGCACCAGTTCTTCGAAGAACGCAAACGGTATCGGCTGGGCCTCGCTGGTCACGGCCTGGCGCGTGGCCTGGTCAGGGAACAGCGGGGCCAGGTCTTCGTCGGGCCACCACCGTGGCCACGGCGGGACCACGCCGCCGGTCGCGAGCTGACGCAGGTACGGCAGGAAGCCGGCGCCGGCCACGGTGCCGGGGTCAGCCTGGCGGGGGAGCGCGGCGTCGGCGAACACCGCGGTGGCCTCGTTACCCCCGATCGCCGACAGCAGGTGCGGGACGAAAACACCCGCTCCGGAGTGCACGACCAGGACGACATTGTCGCCCTGGCCGCACCGCACCTGCCCGGCGACCCGGCTGACCAGCCGCGGGGTAAAGGGAGGGCCGCCGTCGGCGAAACCGGCCAGCGACGGAACCACGACCCTGTTCCCGGCGCGCGAAAGTTCAGCGGCCACCCCCGCCCAGCTTCCCGGCCCCAGGACGGGAGCGTGGACCAGCACGATGACAGGGGCCATGGCCGCATGCTGCCACCCGGAGGGCTCCCGCGGCGGCTGGCTTCGCTGCGGGCAGAGCGGCCACACCCGACGGGTCTCGGTAGAGTCCAGATCAGGATTCTCCGGCGTTCCCGGCTGGCGCGGCGTGGCGCGGCGGGTGCGCTGGCGAGGGAGGGCCATGGACGTTCGCGGATACATCAACGAGAATTCGGCCGGTTTCTTCGATGCGCTCATGCAATGGCTGGCCATTCCCTCGATATCGGCCGACCCCGGGCACAGCGGCGACGTCCGCCGGTCTGCGGAGTGGCTGGCCGGGCACCTGCGCGAGAGCGGCTTCCCGGTGGCGGAGGTCTGGGAGACCGGCCCGGACGGCAGCGGGCTGCCCGCGGTGTTCGCGCACTGGCCGGCCGCCGACCCGTCGGCCCCGGTCGTGCTCGTCTACGGTCACCACGACGTGCAGCCGGTCGAGCCGCTGGATGAATGGGACTCGCCGCCGTTCCAGCCAGTGCGGCGCGACGGGCAGCTGCTGGCCCGCGGCGCATCCGACGACAAGGGCAATGTGCTCTTCCATGCCCTGGCCGTGCGGGCCAACCTCGCGGCCGGCGGCCGGGACGCCCCGCCGGTCACGCTCAAGCTCCTGATCGAGGGTGAAGAGGAGTCCGGGTCGGCAAACTTTCCGGCCCTGCTCAAGGCCCGGCGGGACCATCTGGCCTGCGACGTGATCGTCATCAGCGACACCACGATGTGGGCCGCCGACGTGCCGTCGATGTGCACCGGGATGCGCGGCTGTGCCTCGGCCGAAATCGACCTGCGCGGGCCCGAGCGTGACCTGCACTCGGGATCGTTCGGCGGTGCGGTGCCGAACCCGCTGCACGCGATGGCCGATCTGCTGGCGGGCCTGCACGACAGCGACGGCCGGGTCACCCTGCCCGGGTTCTACGACCAAGTGCTTCCGGCCTCGGCGGCCGACCGGGCCATGTTCGCCCGGCTGCCGTTCGACGAGCAGGCGTGGCTCGACGGGGCCGGTCACAGCCGGGCCGCGACCGGCGAGGCCGGTTTCAGCACGCTGGAGCGGATCTGGGCCCGGCCGACCGCCGAGGTCAACGGCATGTGGGGCGGGCATACCGGGCCCGGCGGCAAGACCGTCATCCCCAGTGACGCGCACGCCAAGCTTTCGTTCCGGCTGGTCGCGAACCAGGATCCAGCCGACGTCGCCGCGGCACTGCGCGAGTACGTCGCCCAGCGCACGCCGCCGGGCATCGAGGCCACGGTCACGGTCAGCGACCCGGGAGTCCGTGCCTGCTTTTCGCCGGTTGACCATCCTGCCGTGGCCGCGGCCAGGCGGGCCATGAGCGTGGCGTTCGGGCAGGAGATCTTGTTCACCCGCGAGGGCGGCAGCGGCCCGGAGGCAGATCTGGCCGCGATCCTGGGCGCGCCGCTGGTGTTCCTCGGCGTGACGCTGAACTCCGACCGCATCCACGCACCGAACGAGAGAGTCGAGACGGCGCTGCTGCTGAAGGTCGCGGAGGCGGCAGCGTACCTGTGGGATGAGCTCGCCGCGGCGGCCGACGATGTCACGGTGGCACGGTGAGCGCGGGACCCGAGCGGCCCGCCGAGCTGAGCGCCGATGATCTGAGTGACAGCGGAGGCCTGCGCAACCTGGCCCTCTCGCGGGGCGAGGTGGACCGGTCCACGGCGCGCCGTGGCGAGGCCGCCTGGATCGCGGCGGCATGGGCGGATCCGGGCACCCGCGTCCTCGTGGTCGAGGACGGACAGGCCCTGGTCAGGTCCGGTGAGGGCCCCGCCGAGCTGGTCTTCGTGTCCCCGGCCGAGGCGCCGGAGGGTGTGAGGTTCCTGCTCGGGACTGACGCCGACGGTGTCGTCTACTTTGGCGTGGCCGCCGCGCTCCCGGCGCCCGATGGCGAGCAGGCTACGGGCTCGGGTGCCCGGCCGATCAGCCTGCGCCAGGCGGGCCCGCTGCTGTCCGATCGCGACGCCGGGCTCATGACCCATGCCGTGGCGCTTGGCAACTGGCACTCGGTGCACACTCACTGCCCGCGGTGCGGCGCGCTCACCGAGCCTGAGCTGGCCGGTCATTCCCGGCGCTGCGTGGTCGATGCGAGCGAGCACTTCCCGCGGCTCGACCCCGCGGTGATCATGCTGGTGACCGACCCCGATGACCGGTGCCTGCTGGCCAGGAACGCGATGTGGCCCGAGCGGCGGGTATCGATCCTGGCCGGGTTCGTGGAGCCCGGCGAGTCTGCCGAGCAGGCGGTCGCGCGCGAGGTCCACGAGGAGACGGGGATCACCATCGGCGACGCGCGCTACGTGGGCAGCCAGCCGTGGCCGATGCCGCACAGCCTGATGCTCGGCTTCCGCGCCAGGGCCACCGGCAGCCTGGAGATCATGGTGGATTCCGATGAGATCGCCGAGGCCCACTGGTTCAGCCGGGGCGAGCTGCGCGCCAGCATCGCCAGCGGCGAGATCAGGCTGCCGCCGCCGGTGTCGATCGCGCACCGGATCATCGAGTCCTGGTACGGGACGGAACTGGATGGCGCATGGTGAGCACTGTGAAGTCTGCCCCCCGCAACCTGGCCGAACTGCAGACTCCCGCACCCCTGGTGGACGCGGCCATCTTGGCCGACAATCTGGCCCGGATGGCGCAAGCGTGGCCCGGCGAACGCCTGCGCCCCCATGTCAAGGCCCACAAGTGCACTGAGCTGGCCCGCAACCAGCGCAGCAGTGGTCACCCCGGGTTCACCTGCGCCACCATCCGGGAGGTGGAGGGGATGGCGGCGGCCGGCCTGGGCCAGGATCTCCTCCTGGCCAACGAGGTGCTGGACGCATCCCGCCTGGGCGTCCTGGTGGCGGGGGGAGCCCGGGTGACGGTGGCGGTGGACTCACCGGCCACCGTGCAGGCCGCCCAGCGGGCCGGGATTCGCGAGGTCCTGGTCGACGTCAACGTGGGCCTGCCCCGGTGTGGCTGTTCGCCCGACGAGGCCGGCTCCCTGGCCGAGCTGGCCCGTGGTGCGGGCCTGGAGGTGCGAGGGGTGATGGGCTACGAGGGCCACGCCATGATCGTGGGCGACCGGGCCGACCGGGCCCGCCAGGTAGCGGCCAGCATGGCCCTGCTGGAGCAGGCCCATGGCGCGGTGGGCGGCCCGGTGCGCTCGGCCGGCGGGACCGGCAGCTGGGACCTCAACGCCTCGGCCACTGAGCTGCAGGCAGGCTCCTACGCCCTGATGGACACCGCCTACACCGCCATCGGGGTGCCCTTCGGGCCGGCCTTGACCATCCTGGCCACCGTGATATCGGTCAACCCGGGTGGCTGGGCCGTGGCCGACTGCGGGCTGAAAGCCCTCGGCATGGACCATGGCAACCCGTCGCTGTCCGACGGCTCGGCCGTGTGGTACTGCTCCGACGAGCACATCGTGTTCTCGCCGCCCGAGGGCGGTTCGCTGCCCAAGGTGGGCGACCAGGTCCGGGTTCTGCCGGCCCACGTCGATCCCACCGTGGCCTACCACGAGCGCCTGTACCTGGTGGAGGGTGACCGGGTTCTGGACGTGTGGCCGGTGGACCTGCGCGGCTGGTGAGCGCCTGACCAGCAGGAATGGTCGCCCTTGATCAATGAGCCGTCGTTCAGGTTGCTCAAAGTTTTGGTCAAGCTCGGCGGGGTACCTTCGGGTCCAATGTCTGGCGACCTCCTCGCGGCCACGACGGCACGCCCAAAGATCCCCCGGGAACCCCGCGGCCGCAGGCTGGCCTGGCTCGATGCGCTCCGGGGGATCGCCGCCCTCTGTGTGGTGTACGCGCACTTCAGCACCCGCGTTCTGCCCCACATCCACAACGCGGTCTACGACGTGTTCGATCCCGGGCTGTACGGGGTGCTCGTCTTCTTCCTGGTCAGCGGGTACATCGTGCCTGCTTCGCTGGAGCGCCGGGGCAGCGTCCGCACGTTCTGGATAAGCCGCCTTTTCCGCCTGTTCCCGCTCTTCGTATTCGCCGTCGGGGCGGTGCTGCTGCTGCATGAGTTCGGCTGGGCCAGCGTGCGGGATGCGAACCAGAACGTCACCGCGTCGGTGTTCTCGCACATCTTCATGCTCAACGAACTGCTCGGCCAGACCAACATCATCGTCGTGCTCTGGACGCTGTCCTACGAGATGGTGTTCTACGTGCTCCTGACCGCGCTGTTCACGGCCGGGCTGCACAAGCGGAGCGGATGGTACGCGGCCACGTTCGCCATCGGTGCGCTGCTGCTCGGCGGGCTGCTGCCCACGTTCTTCCTGTCCTACAGGTCCTTCGGCCTTACCCCGATCGCGGTGGCCGGCGACATTTTCATCGTGGGCGGCGTCGCCGTCGCGGTGGCCACCCGCGGGCTGCCACGCGCGCTTGGCGCGTGGGTCGCCGCGGCCACCGGCCTGGTCCTGGTCGCGGTCAACGGCCGGAAAAGCCCGTACGAAGGGCTGACGATCCTGGCCCTGATGTTCACCGGGACCATGCTCTACCGCGCCGAGCAAGGTCAGATCGGCCGCTGGCGGGCGACGATCGTGGCGGTCGGTATTTTCGGGGCCGCGATGGCCGCCGGTTTCTGGCACATCCCAGGGACGGTGCCGCAGGACCAGACAGCGCTCGTGCAGCGCGAATGGGTTGTGTCCGTCGCGCTGGCCGGCCTGACGCTCGCGATCGGCCTGGCCATGCGGAACCTGCGCGTGCCGACGGTGCTGGCCTGGCTGGGACTGGTGAGCTATTCGCTGTACCTGCTGCACCCGCTGCTCCTCGACGTCTACGACAGCGTCCCGTTCGCGCCCGGCTACAACCAGCCCACCTGGCTGCAGGCGGCGGCCGGGCCGGTGTTCCTGGCCGTGCTGCTGGCCTGCTGCGCGGGGACGTATTACCTGGTGGAGGCGCCGATGCAGCGGCTCGGCCGGCGGGTCGCAGCGCGGCTGGATGCCCGCTTGCGGCCCGATCGCCCGGAGGCTGCCCAAGTGCCGACCTCCTGATGAAGTGCGCCGCCCGGTCCGCGTGACGGCCCTTGTCCGTGATCGGCGCCCGCCCGCCAGCTTCCGGCTGGGAGGATCGTCGGGTGGTACCTCAGAACATCCATGACTTCTTCGTGGCCGGCGCCGGTGTGGGGGGCACGCTGATCGGCCTGCTGTTCGTGGCCATCTCGGTTTCCGCGGAGCGGCTCGCCCGGGAGGAGGCGGAAGCGCAAGTCCACCGGATACGTGCGGCGGCGGCGCTGACCGCGTTCACCAACGCGCTGGTGGTGTCGCTGTTCGCGCTGATCCCCGGGCAGAAGATCGGGTGGACCGCGCTGGTCGTGGCGGTTCTGGGGCTGATGTTCGTCACGGCGTCGCTGATGTTGCTGATCCGCCTGCGCCAGGTGCGGTGGAGCACCGTGCGTGATGCGCTGTTCCTGGTCGGGCTGGTCGTCACGTTCGTGATCCAGCTGTTCCAGGGGCTAGACGTGATCGCCCACCCGGGTGACTCCGGCGCGGTGGACACGATCGCGATCCTGGTGGTGACCTGCTATATGGTCGGTATCTCCCGTTCCTGGGAGCTGATCGGCGGGCCATCGATCGGGCTCAGGCGCGAGGTGACGGCGCTCGTCCGCGGCCATGAGCGCCACGCGGATGAGCCGGAGGAAGAAGAGGCAGAGTAAGCAGCGACCGCGGCTGCCAGCTGCGAGATAGCCGACGGTGCAATCCCTGCGCCGACACGCCATCGGCGGGCACCCCACCGCCTATTTGGTCATCGTCGGACGCACAAGGGCTCGTGGCCCTTTTAGGCAATCCCTGCAAGCGCCTGCACCCAGACCGCGACGGCACCGTCCACCGTGCGCCAGGGGGGACCGAGAGCCATCGTGCTCCCAGCGCCCACGCAAGCGGTCGACAGCGCGCCCGCCGGCTCGACCATCACAACCAGCGCCGACGTGGACGCGGCCAGTTCGGCGGCGACCTGGCGCATCCGCGTGTGCGCAAGCCGATTCATCGGCAGGTGCGCATGCAGGTAATTTCGTCGTGGACTGGCGGTCAGGCAGACGCTCTCCGGCGATCGCTGCGCATGACTAATGAATCGTTCGCAGATCACCTCGGTATTGGGGTACGTACCGTCGCCTACTGGCGGAAGCGGGCCGACGTCACTCCGCAACCACGAATGCAAGAAGTGCTGGATACCGCGCTAGAGCGTGCCCCTGACCGCGCTAAAGCACAGTTCGCCCTGCTGGTAAGCGATGCACACCAGGCCGGTCAGCCGGATAACACGAAGCAGTTCACTGCCGCATCTGATATACCCAAAGGCGAAATTACGCTGTGGCGCCCGGCTGGCGTTGATATCGACACGTTTAATCCTGATGACGAAGAACGGATCATTCTGGCCGCACGGCGCCCAAGACGTTCCGACCCTGGGGTAGTTGACGCTCTTTCCAGAGTGCTTTCCGGGCAACGCCGCGCAGAGGATTCAATTGGCTCGGCATTGCTCATCGAGCCAGTGAAGGCTCAACTTGCCGTAGTTAGTGACCTCGTTACTGAAGCGCGCGGCGACCTGCGTGCGAAAGTTCTTGATATTGGCAGTCAATGGGCGCAGTTTACTGGCTGCACGAGAGCACTGGCCAGCTCGGCGAGGCTAGCCGACTCTACGACCTAGCTCTTGAATGGGCGCTGGAGTCAGACAACCCAAATATGATTGCTACGGCATTGAGCATGCAGGGACACGCTGCATGGCTAGGCGGGAAGGCCGGACCAATGATTGGCCTATCCCGTGCGGCGCAACGGGATAACCGGGCAAGCCCAGGAGTGCGGGCGCTAGCCGTGCAACAAGAAGCGCGCGGTATCGCCTTGGCGGGAGAAGCGGAAATTGCCGATATCGACCGGAAGTTTGATCGTGCTGAGGAGCTTGCCGCGCAAGCGGCTGAGGCGCCCGGGGACGAACCGCCCTGGATCTATTTCTTTTCGCCCGACTACCTTATTTTGCAGCGCGGACTCGCCTACCGGCTGGTCGGAGATTATGCCAAGGCAAACGAGCTGCTAACGACCGGGCTTTCCGCCATAAACCATGCAAAATCTGGAGATGTGGACGCGGCATGTGCATTAGCGCTCGAAATCAATACCATCGCCCGGCAGACTTACTCGGAATCTCTGCGAGCTGCTGTTAATAGTTTTCACAAGCGGTTGAGCCAGAAATGGCCAGACAATCCTCACGTAGCCGAGTTAGGCGAGGCTATTCGCTGACTGGCGGACTACTCGTCTTCAGGGGACGCCGTAGCGAGGCTATTTTCGTTCTGCTTCAGGTATGACATATGCGCCCTTGCCGCGAACGCTGCGGATAAGGTGTTCATCCTTCAGGACGCGCAATGCCTTATCAGCGGTAATGTGCGATACGCCGTATTCCTGCGCAAGAGTCCGCACTGACGGCACGCGGTTAGTCAGCTCCCCTGACGTGATCCTGTCCCGGAGGATGCGTGCGAGCTGCGCGTACACGGGTGTAGGCGAATCGTGATCAATCACAAGATCAACATAAAACATCGCAGGTCACTGCCTAGATCCAGGGATCACAGTAGAACTCAGTTGGTCACTGCTGTACACTTTGGGTACTGCCTCGAGCGGGACTGCGATGCCTTCCGCATCCACTTCCAAGTCGCGCCGGGAGCGGTGCCCCCTGGCCCCCGTGCCTGCGCTGCGTCGCACGGGGGCTGGGGGTGCCAGAAGCATCGGACGCATCAGGGAAGACGTGAGGGGAATGGGGATTGCGTGCTTGCCGAGGAGTACGGCAGAGCCGGGGATCCAGCCTGTCACGTTCCGGGCCATGTTTGTTGAGGAGTTGCGTGCCCGGCGGGAGCAGGTGGGCCTGCTCCAGCGTGAATTCGCTGAGAAGGCGCATGTGTCGCTGTCGTCGGTGAAGCAGTACGAGGCGGGGAGGAAAAAGCCCGGACGGACGTTCGCGACCTGGTGTGATGAGTTCTACGGGTGCCCGGGTACATTCGAGCGGCTGTATGACGGGATGATCTCTGAGTCCTATCCGTCGTGGTTCGGCCCCCGGGTGCTGCTTGAGGAGAAAGCGGCGCGCATTCATGAGTGGGAGATGCGCGGGATACCCGGGCTGCTGCAAACACGTTCTTACGCCGGCGCGGTTATCCGCGCGTGCCGGCCCTACGACGCTGGGGAGGAGCTGGAACGCGACGCAGCAGCACGCATCGAGCGGCAGGGCATTCTTGCGCGCGAGGATCCCCCGAGGCTGTGGGTGGTCCTGAGCGAGGGAGTGCTCAGGCAGGCAGTGGGGGGTGCGCGGGTGATGCGCGAGCAGCTCGGCCATCTGCTCGGCCTCGCCGAGGCGCAGGGAGTCGTGTTGCAGGTCCTGCCGTTCGCTGTGACCGAGGCGCCTGGAGTGGATGGGCCTGCCGCGATGTTTGAGTTCGATGGCTCGGCTGCGGTTGCCTACCTGGAGGGGTGGCGGGCCGGGCGAGTCGTCAAGGATCCAGAGGAGGTTGCGGCCATTGCCACGGCACTGAGCATGATCAAGGGATGTGCGCTGTCTCCGGTTGATTCGGCACGGCTCATGACCAGAATCAGGAGCGAGCTATGAGTGAACAGATGGCGGTCTATGAGTGGCGTGTGTCCAGTTACACGGGCGGCCAGGGCAACTGTGTAGAAGTGGGCATGTCAACCACCACGATTGCGGTGCGCGATAGCAAGGACCGGGAGGGTCCGGTACTGTACTTCGCCCCTGCCGCGTGGCGCGCCTTTATACAGGACATCAAGGGCTAGCTTTCCAGGCGAACGACCCCCGTTGCGGAAAAAGCAACGGGGGGGTTCGGCATGCCTGCCTTGCGTATGAAGCTATGTTATCGCTGGCCTGGGTCGCGCTTAGGCTGCGACGCTGGCCCAGATGGGTGAAGTGCACAGGGACACCGCAGACCGGGCCAGGGACACCGCTTCCTAAGTAAGGGACACTGCTTCTTAGGTAAGGGACACTTATTGGCTGGTGTCCCTCGGGACCCTTGGAAAGCTACGTCGCGCCTGCCATTGTGGAATCGGCGAGAGCGAGGTGTTCCAATGGGCGGTGCTGAGCGAAAACACTGCGACGGACTCGACAGCCTGCGGGATAGGTATCCGGCTTGGCATATATGGATGTCGCAGGCACGGCGTTTGTGGGCAACGAGGAAGGGCAGCATTTCGCCTAGCTGGAATCGGGATTCCCGCTGGTCGATGACCATTGACGCGGACACCTCCGAAGACCTGGACAAGCAGCTAGAACAGCAAAGCCTTCTGGGCTGACTGCCTCTCCCGGATAAGCGCGCCGTAGAGGTGACCGTTCTCCCAGAAGACGCCCCCACCCATCCCTGGAAGGATTACCCATGACCGGCGGTACCGGCGCTGTCTCGGGCGGCTCCGGCACTGCCTCCCAGCCTTGGCCCATCCACTCGCACCTTCCGTTTGCGGCGCTGCCGTGTGCGGTGCCGTGCGCGCGGCTGCATGTCCGGTGGGTGTGCCGGGAATGGGGCCTTGGCAGCATCGCTGACACGGCTGAGCTTTTGGCCAGTGAGTTAAT
>Ga0335073_10015146_pt1 | contig 10790 bp, 10 predicted proteins | sample Lox_Sample_22_FD_207093 | JGI IMG/M metagenome (GOLD analysis project Ga0335073, IMG submission 207093) | Soil microbial communities from Loxahatchee National Wildlife Refuge, Florida, United States - Lox_Sample_2.2 | ecosystem: Environmental > Terrestrial > Soil > Wetlands | place: USA...
GCCGCCGCAAGGCAGCACGGCACCGACAGGACCTGCACCCAGGCTAACCAGGCCCGGTCACCCGCACCATCTCTTGCCGTCCAGGTCGCCAGTTATGTGAGCCGTTATGTGACCGTCCTGCGGGCCCGCATGTGTGGCGGCCGACCGAGCCGCCGGACACGGTGAAACCACTCAGCCGCGCACGCCAGCGCCGACCGGAAAGAAGGGAACTCTCACCATGCCCGACCGCCTCGCCGCACGCCGGCCGCCGGCGATTACGATTCTCTCCCCCCGCACCCGCCGCGCCGCGATCGGCGCCGCCGCGGTGATCCCCGCGCTGCTCATCGGCCTGTTCGCCAGCACCGGCTCGGCCGCGCCGAGGGATAGCGGCCTCGTCGCCTGCGCGTACCCGCTGGCCACGCAGGACGTCCCCGCAGCCGAGTACACGAAACTCCGGGCCGAGTTCGCCGGCTCGCGCTTCCCGGATCTGCGCAACGCCGGCACGGCCTACGTCGATCTGGCCGTGCAGCTACTCCATGCGCGGGGCACCGACGGATACGAGACCGTCTGGTTCTACCAGCGGCTATCCGCCGCCTGCGCCTCCAGGAGGACCCAATGAACTGCACCTCGCTCGAGCCGACATTGCTCACTGTGACTTGCGGCTGGCGGAGCTGTCCACGCGGCCGACATCACACGCTTGCAGCATCGGTTCATATGTCCGGGCCACGCGATTAACCGAGGCCACCATGATGCGGTCGACGGCAAGGCCGAATGCCTCGCCCTGGCGGAGCCCGGTTCCGAGCCGAACAGGACCAGCAGTGCATACCGGCGGGGCATGACCAGCGGCCATCGCGAGTACTCCGGCGGGAGCCGCGCAGGCCGCTGGATGGCAGGCCGGCCACGCGGTGAGGCGGAAGCTGGCTCACCAGGATGAGTGGTGCCGGTACTCCTGCCCGGTGGAGGGCACCGGCGCACAATGACGCCATGGGGGTCGCCTGGTATACCTGGCGCGCCAGCTGGCGGAAGTCCTGGCGTGAGGCGCTGGTGATCGCAGTGATCGGCGGGCTCCTGGGAGCGGTCGCGCTCGGCGCCCTTGCCGGAGCCCGGCGGACGGACACCGCGTATGACCGGTACCTGGCCTCGATCAACGCCAGTACCGTCATGATCGACGTGCCCGCCCCTCTCCTGCCGGTCATAAAGCACATCGAGCACCTGCCCGGCTCTTCCTCTAGCGCCGTGTGGCTCGGCCTCAACGCCACGCCGGTCATTGACGGCAAGCCCGACGACAGCTTCCTGACCGACGCGGTCGCGGGCAGCCTGGACGGTGAGTACTTCCGCCAGGACAAGGTGACGGTGCTGGCCGGCCACCTGCCGCCGGCCGGAGCGACCGATCAGGTGGTGCTGACCCCGGGGCTGGCCCGCGACTTCGGCGTTGGTGTCGGCGGGCACGTGACGTGGGAATTCGCGCGGGGAATGTTCAAGAACGGCGTCCCCACCAACGCGCGTCCGGTGGACGCCGGCCGGCAGTCCTTCGTGGTCGCCGCGATCGCCGCGGCGCCGCCCGTGCTTGGTGATGAGTTCGACGACACGGAAAGTGCCCTGCTGCCACCCTCGGCCACCGCCCATTTCCTGAACGGCGAGTTCGCCTTCGGCTGGGTGGCCACGCGGCTCAGTAACGGCGATGCCGGCATTCCCGCCTTGCAGCGTCAGCTGGCCAGCTACGCGGCGCAGCTTTCCAAGCAGTACGGCTCCCCGGTCAGCTTCCTGATCCGGCGTCTCGACGTCGTCCAGCACGCGGCTCAGCAGGCGATCCAGCCGGAGGTGCTCGCGCTTGCCGTGCTGGGCGGCCTGGCCCTGCTCGCCATGCTCGTACTGGTGGGCCAGGGGCTGGCCCAGTTGCTGAGGAACTCGGAAGCCGACTCGCTGACCCTGCGCAGGCTCGGCATGAGCCGCGGGCAGGCAGCTGCGGCGGTCGGCGGGTCCGGCGTCCTGGCCGTCATCGCCGGCACAGCCATCGCCGTCGCCGGGGCCATCGCCCTGTCACCGCTCGCCCCGGTTGGCGAGGTACGCGAATACGACCCGGTGCGCGGCGTGCAGGTCGACGGGCTCGTGGTCGGCGCCGGATCGGCGCTCCTGCTCCTGCTGCTCGTTGTGCTGCTGGGCTGGCTGGCCTGGCGCACTGTGCGGCAGGCAGGGGAGCTGTCCCCGGCCAGGCCAGCGGCGGCCGTTGTGAGCGCTGCCCGGGTCGGCCTGCCCGTCACGGTAATGACCGGGATCCGGTACGCGCTGGAACACGCGGCGGGCAGGCTGCGCGCACCGGTCCGGGCTTCGCTCGCTGGATCGGCAGCGGCCGTCACCGTCGTGGTGGCCGCCCTGGTGTTCAGTGCCAGCCTCGGCGGCCTGGTCTCGCACCCGGAGCAGTACGGCTGGAACTGGACACTGCTCATCCAGTCGCAGGGCGGCTGGGGCGGCTGGTCAACGGCGGCGATGACCGGCCTGGTCAGCCGCCAGCCGGGCGTGACAGGCTGGTCGGAGTTCGGGTTCAGCCAGCTGCCGATGTCGAGGGCCAGGGCCGGCGTGCCAGTCGGGCAGGATGCGGCCGGCCCGCTCGTTCCCGTCCTTGGCCTGCTCCAGCACCCGGGCGTGGCCGTCGAGCCGCCAACGACGAGTGGTCACCCACTCGCCGGGGAGTATCAGGTCGAGCTCGGCACGGTCACCATGCGGCAGCTCGGTCTGCACATCGGCGATCAGGTCGAGATATGGCCGGACACCCATCTGTTCACCGTAGTCGGCACGGTCACGCTGCCGTCCATGGGCATCGTGCTGACCGATCACGTGTCGCTTGGCAGCGGCGCCATGATGGAGGAATCGGCGCTCGAAGCGGTGCAGGAGCTGGCAACGAAGCAGCCGGCATATAACGGCGAGAGTGCGACGAGCGATTCCGCCGTCCCATCCGCGGTGGCCATTGACGTCTCGTCAGCGGCCGACGCGAGCCGGCTGGCCGCACGGATCATCAAGGCGGAGCCGGACGAGACGCCGGGGGGCATGTACGAGCTGCCGCCACAGCAAGGCGCGCAGATCATCAACTTCCAGCAGATGGGTGCCCTACCGCTGGGCCTCGCGCTCGGCGTGGCGGCGGCCGCGATGGTGGCCCTCGCCCTGACCGTTACGGCCTCGGTCCGCCAGCGCCGCCGCGAGCTTGCGGTGCTGAAGTCGCTGGGCATGCAACGCGGTCAGCTCAGGGCCATCGTCGCGAGCCAGGCGGTCACCATTATGGTGGTCGCGACGCTGGTGGGGGTGCCACTCGGGGTGGCGGGCGGCCGGTGGACCTGGACCACCTTCGCGAACTCGATCGGGATAGTCCCGGCTCCGGTGGTGCCGGTGACCGCGCTTGCCCTCGGTATCGCCGGGCTCATTGCCGCCGGGGGGCTGCTCGCCCTCTGGCCAGCCGCGCTAGCAGCCAGGACCGTCCCGGCCATCATGCTGAGGGCCGAGTAGCACAGCGGCAGTGGCACAGCGGCGCGCCGGCCTCTGCTGAGCCTTTGTCCCTGTCTTCTGTCGTCAGAGCAACAGAAAACAGGGACAAACCCAGCGGGATAGGCTGGCGTTCATGCGGTCGCCGCGGGATGCCGGATGAGGGTGCTGCGCACGGCAGAGGAGCGTTTCGCCGGCCTGCCGGAGTTCGGCTACGAGCCGCGGTACGCGGACGTGGGCGGCCTGCGGCTCGCCTATGTGGAGGCCGGGCCGTCGGCCGGCGAGCCCGTGCTGCTGCTGCACGGGGAGCCGAGCTGGTCGTTCCTGTACCGGAAGGTCATTCCGGTGCTGGCCGGGGCGGGGCTGCGCGCTATCGCGGCGGACCTCGTCGGTTTCGGCCGCTCGGACAAGCCGGCCGAGATCGCCGATCACAGCTATGCCAGGCACGTGGAGTGGATCCGGGCGTTCGCCTTCGACGCGCTTGGCCTCAGCGGCGTGACGCTGGTCGGGCAGGACTGGGGCGGGCTGATCGGGCTGCGGCTGGTGGCGGAACATCCAGACAGGTTCGCCCGCGTCGTGGCCGCCAACACCGGGCTGCCGACCGGCGACCAGCCGATGCCCGACGTGTGGCTGCGGTTCCGCGAGGTGATCCGCACCGCACCGGTGCTGAGCGTGTCCCGGCTCGTCCAGTCGGGCTGCCAGACGACGCTGCCACCCGAGGTCCTCGCCGCCTACGACGCGCCGTTCCCCGACCCCTCCCATGCGGCGGCGGTCCGGGCCATGCCGGACCTCGTCCCGGCCACCCCGGACAATCCGGCGTCCGCGGCCAACCGGGCCGCCTGGCGGCAGCTCGCCGCGTGGGACAAGCCGTTCCTGGTCGCGTTCAGCGATCGTGACCCGATTACCGGGGCGATGGCGCCAGTGCTGAAGCGCACCGTGCCGGGTGCGGCGGGGCGCCAGCACCCGGTGCTATCGGGCGCAGGCCACTTCCTCCAGGAGGACGCGGGGGAAGAACTGGGCGCGATCATCGCCGCGTTCGTCCGGGACACATAGCGCGCTATCGCGTTTCCCCGGTTGCCGACGGGACGCGCTCGGTCACGACGGCATAGAGCCGCGGGATCGAATGCCCCACCAGCTGCGCCTGGGCCTGCGGGCTGTTCATGATCTGCTCGAGCTTTGGCAAGAACGCCTGTGCGGCCGTCTGGTCGCGGAACTCCAGATCGATGAGGACCTCGTTCGGCTGCGTGACGCTGCGGCTCACCCGGTAGGACTGCACTCCTTGCTCGGCACGGAACCGCTCGTACTTGTCGAAGTTCGCCTTCCAGGTGTCGAAGTCCTGGACCGTGTTCTGGATGTGGACGGTGGTCATGTCTCCTCCTCGGTTTGGTGGAACACCAGACTGCGGCCAAGACACGCGCGTTCCTATCCCGGATCCGGGGGATTTTTTCCCGCCCTATGCTGACCTGATGGGGGCCACGCGCGATCTGGCCGACCGGGCGGCCGCCGTGTGCCGCCGGCCGCTGCCGGCCAAGGCGCTGCGCGAGGAGCTCGTCGCGCTGGTGCGCCGGGCCGTCCCGTTCGGCGGGTACAACTTCCCGCTTACCGATCCCGTGTCCCGCGTGGCCACCTCGCCGCTGGCCGACCTGCCCGGCCTTTCCTGGCCGCGGCTGCCCGCGCTGATCTGCTCCCGCTATCTCACTCCGTACTGCCGCTGGGACCGCGTGCTGGAGGCGGGAGTCACGGCCACCTCGCTGCTGCGCGAGACGGACGGGCATCCGGACCGGTCACCGCTCTGGCGCGACATGCAAAGCCAGCTTGGCGTCAGCGATACCGCCGTCGTCGTATTCGCCGACCGGCACGGATGCTGGGGCTTCCTTGACCTGTGGCGCTACGGCGGCGGATCGTTCGAGGCGGGCGAACTGCGCCTGCTCGCCACGCTCGCCCGCCCGGTGACGGCTGGACTCCGGGTGGCCGCCGCCCGCACATTCGCCGACCCGGGACAGCAGCTGCACCCGGTCGGGCCCGCGGTCGTAGTACTCGACCCCGCTTTGCAGGTAAGGAGCCAGACCGAAGCGGCGGCCGATGCACTGCTGCGCCTCAATCCGCCTGATGAGCCCATGGCGCCGATCCCGGCCGCGGCGTACAACATCGCCGCCGCCCTCGTCGCCCACGAGCACGGCATGCCCATCGGCCCGCTGTGGTCGCGGATACACCTCGGCGGCAGTCGCTGGGTGACGGCCAAGGCATCGCGACTGGACACGGACATCGCCGTGGCGATCGAGCCGAGCACGGCCGCGGACCGCCTGGACATCTACGCCAGAGCCTGCGCACTGACGCCCCGTGAATCCGAAGTCCTCGCGCTGCTCTGCGAGGGCCTCGACACCCGTCAGATCGCCGAGCGGATGGTGGTGTCCGACCACACCGCCAGCGACCACCTCAAAGCCATCCTCGCCAAGACGGGAGCCCGCACCCGGCAGCTCCTCCTCGCCCGCGGACTGGGCACGCGGTAACTAGCCCGCGCGGAAGGCAGACGTTTCCGCGGAAGCGGGTTGTGCGGATTTTCACAAGCGCGTCCGCGGAAGCCCGTCGTGCCGCGATAAGTGCCGCGGTGGGCGGGGCTTGTCCGCCAGGGCCGCGCGCAGCGGCGGGAGCTCGCGCAGGTAGAACTGGCCCGGCTGGTAGGGCGCGACGTCGGGCACCACGGCGACGCGGGCGCCAGCCAGGCGGGAGAAGGCCGCATCGGCGGCCATGACGGCGGCCGCCCGGGCACCGCCAGCGGGCAGGTAATAAACGTCCGCCGCCACGAATACGGGGCCGCCGGTTTCCACGCATCCCAGGATGCCCGGCTGGTGTGATCACCACCACGGCAGCACCGGAGGGCGGCCCCTTCTTGGCAGAATGCCCTTCGTGACGCCCGAACCTCACGATCCCCGGGATCCCCTTGGTCTCGCGATTGACGCACCGCTGCTGGACGGCTGGCTGCGGTTCGACGATGCCGTCCGTACGGGCACCACGACGCCGTTCACCATCCCGGGGCACAAGCAGCGCACGCACCTCGTGGGCGACGTCGTGCGCGGCGATGTGCCGCTGTACGCGGGCCTCGACACCATGAAGCAGGACGGTGGGCTGCTATCGAAGGCCGAACAGCGGGCGGCGGCCGCCTGGGGCGTGGACTGGTGCCGGCTGTCCGTCGCCGGCGCAACACACGCCAATCTGGCCGCCGTGCTCGCCCTCGGAACCCCCGGGCAAGACGTCGTCATCACCCGTACCCTGCATCGCTCGCTGCTGCTCGGCATCGTATTCGCCGGGCTGCGGCCAGTGTGGGTCCGGCCGGAACTGGACCCCGTCACTGGGCTGCCCGGTGCGGTACCCGTCGCCGCCGTCGAGGCCGCGCTCGCCGCGCACCCCGGCGCGTGCGGTGTCGTGCTCGGCGATCCGTCGTACATCGGTACCCGCTCCGACATCGCCGCGCATTCGGCTGCCGCGCACGCCGCCGACGTGCCGCTCGTCGTGGACGCTGCCTGGGCGGCCTACTTCGGATTCTCCCCCGCGGTGCCGCCGCACGCGCTCACCCTCGGGGCAGATGCCCTCATCACCAGCGCGCACAAGACGTTGCCAGCGTGGAGCCAGGGCGCGCTGCTGCTCGCCCGCACCCGGCGATCCGGCGGTCTGCTCGACCCCGGCCGGCTGCAGCGCGGCTTCGACGCCAGCCACACCACCAGCCCGGCCGGAGCGATCCTCGCCAGCACGGACGCAGCCCGGGCGTTGCTACAGCACCACGGCGCCGGCCTGGTTGGCCGGCTCGTCGAGCTGGTCCGCGGCGCCCGCGACCGGCTCGCCGCCGTCCCGGGGCTTGCCGTGGTGACCGACCGCCCGGACGGGCACCCCGCCGGTCCGCTCCGCGTCGACCCAGCCAAGCTCGTCGTGCTGCTCGCCGGTACCGGCGCGCACGGGCACGCGGTCGAAGCGGACCTGCTCGCCGCTGGCATTCCCCTGGAAATGGCCGATCGCGACGTCCTGGTCCCCATGGTGACACTCTCGGACGACGAACCCTCCGTGGCCCGCCTGGTCGACACCTTGGTGGCCGCGATCGAGAAGCACCGCGGCGAACCGCGAAAGACCGCCCCGGTCGCCGCGTGGACCGTCGAGCCAGCCACTGCGATCGACCCCCGCAGCGCGTTCTTCGCCCCCCATGAGACCGTTTCCGCGGCAGCCGCCGTGGGCCGGGTGAGCGTCGAACTGATCGCGCCGTACCCGCCGGGCATCCCCGTCCTCGCACCAGGAGAGGTGATCTCGGCGGCCGCGCTCAGCGCACTACAGGCCACGGTCGCCGACGGCGGTCGCATCGCCTACGCGGCCGATCCGACCCTGACGACCATCCAGGTCATCGCCAGCTAATCCGCGTCACGCTAATCCGCGTCACGCCAGCCGGAGCAGGCGTTCCGCGTTCTGCCCCGCCACCTTCGCCTTGTCCGCGGGGGAGATCGGCAGCGCGTCGAGCAGCGCCCGCCCCCTGGCGTTGGCGCCGAACGGGTAGTCCACGCTGAACAGCACCCGGTCGACCCCGAACACCGAGATCGAGCACAGCACCGGCGGCACGCTGAACATGCCGCTGGTCGTCACCCACACGTGCCGCAGGAAGTACTCAGACGGCGGCGCGGCGAGCCCTGTCAGGGACGGCGGCAGGACGTCGTCGATGCGGCCCATCATGATCGGGAGCATCTCCCCGCAGTGCCCGACGATCACGCGCAGCCGCGGGTGCCTGTCGAACACGCCGCCCGCGACCAGCCGCAGCGCGTGCAGCCCCGCCTCGGAGTGCCAGCCCCAGGCGGTGGTGGCTAGCACGCCGGCAACCGGACCAGGCAGTCCGCCGTACAGCACCTCCAGCAGCGAAGCCGGCGGCGCCGCCGGGTGCAGGTACAGCGGCACGTCGAGCGCCTCGAACCTGGCGAGCAGCGGCGCGAAGCGGTGGTCGTCGAGGAACGCACCGTCCGTTCCGAGTGTGCTGTTGACCAGTGCCCCGACGAACCCGAGCTCCGTGACCGCGCGCGCCAGCTCGTCGGCCGCGGCGGCCGGAGACCCGGTGGGCAGCGTCGCGAACCCCGCCAGCCGCCCAGGGTGCCTGGAGACCGCGGCGGCGAGCTCGTCGTTCGCCCGGCGCGCCGCCGCCACTCCGTCAGCTTCCGGCAGGCCCTGCGCGGCCGGCTGCGCGTGCGAGACCACCTGGACGTCGATCCCGGCGGCGTCCATGTCCGCGATCCGCGCCTTGTCCAGGTCGCGGAGCGCCGCGTCGAGCCGCTGCCCGTCCGGCTGGGCCAGCGGGCCGGTGCCTGGCGGCGCGGCGAGCTCGGCCGTCCAGAAATGCTCCTCAAGGGCGATCGTGCGCATGTTCATATCCTGGCATCTTGAACCGGGGCAGCGGGGACGGGAACAGCAGCAGGGCGCCGGCGACCGCGCCGGCCACGGCGATCCACAGTGCCTCGCGCAGCCCGAGCACGCTGCCGAGCAGCCCGCCGAGCAGCGCGCCAGGCGGGCGGGTGCCGTAGTTGATGGCCTGGAACGCGCCGGACACCCGGGACCGCACGCTGGGCGGGATGACCACGGCGAAGATCGCGGCGATGCTGATGTCGAGCACCATCACGCCGAACCCGCTGGCGAACTCCGCGCCGAACAGCATGACGAGCACCGCGGCGCCGTGCACGCCGGAGGCGAGGGGCACCAGCGCGAGCGGCCCGGTGAACACCAGGCAGCCGGCCACGTACACCAGCCCGGCGCCGAAGCGCCTGGTCAGCCGCTTGCACAGCACCGAGCCGAGCATCCCGCCCAGTGCGCCGGCGCCGATGACCAGGCCGAGCACGCCGGGCCGCACCCCCAGGGCGCGCACCGCGTAGAGCATGAACAGCGCGCTGAACATGCAGTAGAAGAAGTTGACCACGGCGACCCCGGTGAGCGACGCCCGCACGATGGGCGAGCTCCTGATGACTTTCAGGCCCGCGGTGACCCCGTCGCTGGTGTCGGACGACGGCGGCTCGAGCGGCCGGATCCGGCTGAGCTGAAAGGCCGAGCCGAGAAAGGACAGCGCGTCCGCGACGATGGCGTAGGGCGCGGTGAGCGCTTCGACGAGCAGCCCTCCGGCGGACGGGCCGCCCATGAACGACAGCGAGCGGCTGCCGTAGATCAGCGACTGCCCGTCCACGTACCGCTCGGGCGGCACGATCGACACGAACAGCGTCCCGTCGGACACGGTGAACAGCACGGACAGCGCCCCGACCGTGAACGTCACCAGGTACACCTGCACCAGCGTCAGCTCGTGCAGCGCGTAGCAGACCGGAATGGTCGCCAGCGCCACGGCGCGGCCGAGATCGGCGAGGATCATCGTGGCGCGCTTGCCGCGCTTGTCGACCCACGCGCCGGCGTGCAGCCCGAACAGCAGGCTGGGCAGCCACTGCAGCGCGGTCAGGTACCCCATCCCCGCCGCCCCGGCGTGCAGCACCAGCACGGCGGTGAGCGGGACCGCGACCGACGACACCTGGTCGCCGAACACCGAGATCGTCGACGCTCCCCAGTACCGCCGGAACACTCTGTCCCGCAGCAACGGCGGAACCAGGTTACGACGTCCCGCCCCTGCATTCATAGCCATCAAAGCGTATGGCCGGAACCGGGACAATGCACGCGTCATGGGGCATCTGTGCGCCCCGGCCTTGCCTCTTAACGCGTTAGTCGGTGACCGGCTCGGGTGTCTCGTCGATTCCCGGCAGCCACACGACCTCAGCGCCAGCCGCGCCAGACGCGCCAGCCGCGCCAGCCGCGCCAGACGCGGCGGCCTCGGCGCCGGCGGCAGACCCGGCGGACGCCCAGTCCTTGGGCTCGATCAGCGCTTCGCGAGCCGCCATGAACAGCAGGTAGGGGATGAGGTCGACGGAACGGCGCAGGAACCACTTGGTGCCCTTGGTGGCCATCCACCAGAAGTCGTCGCGGCGGGTCGGGCCCGGGTCAACCGGCTCGGGGTCGGGCCTGGCGGCGACGGGGTACCCGGCGGCGGCGAGCGAGTCCCACAGACGGCAGGCGATCAGCCGGTGCCCGCGCTCGTTCGGGTGCAGCCGGTCGACCGACCAGTTGCGCCGCTCGTAGGTCTCCGGGTCCCGCGCGGCGTCCCAGTGGAGGGTCCCGTACCGGGCGGCCACCTTGTCCAGCTCGGCGTTGACCGCGTTCATGCGCCGCGACAGCGGCCTGGCCAGCCCGGCGGGCAGCCCGAACATCCGCGCCGGGTCGGGCAGCCGCATGGTCAGCACGGTGGCGCCGCCCGCCTGCAGCGCGGCGACGGTCCTGGCGGCGGC
>Ga0335073_10015147_pt1 | contig 10790 bp, 22 predicted proteins | sample Lox_Sample_22_FD_207093 | JGI IMG/M metagenome (GOLD analysis project Ga0335073, IMG submission 207093) | Soil microbial communities from Loxahatchee National Wildlife Refuge, Florida, United States - Lox_Sample_2.2 | ecosystem: Environmental > Terrestrial > Soil > Wetlands | place: USA...
GCGGGGACATCGAGAGCGATCACGCCGTTGCCCTCGAAGATGAACGGGATACCGGGAAGTGGGCTGATGCGGAGACGGCTCATCGGGTCCTCGTGTCGTTGGGCTGTCGAATGGTGAACACGGGCAGGAGCCCGAGCTTGAGAGCGAGCGCGTCGATCTTCATCCGCTTGGACGGACCTGGCGTGGTTCCGCTGAACCACCGCTCGACGGCCTCACGAGGCACCCCGAGCGCCTTGGCCATCTCCTCGCGCGACATCTCGATGGCGAGGAAGCGTCGGCGCCAGTCGTGATAGACGGGGGGTAGCCCCTTCGAGATGGCGATCGCGTTGATCTCGTGCCGGTTGAACGGGCTCGGCCAGGTGTCCGTCGTGCCCCAGAGGATGACTGAGTGAACGTTCACGCCGATCGCCTCGGCCAGGTCGGTGCGCGACATCCCGTAGGACTCGAGGAGGGCTCGCCAGGCCGGGTGCCAGCGCAGCCGTCCGCGCTGGCGTGTGGCGCGCACCGCGCCCTCGCGGGTGAAACGGTTGTGGCGCTGGCTGGCTCGAGACCTCTGGGCGGCCTCCGTTGCGACGCGACGCAGGCGCACCCGGGACATGGACGCGAAGCCACGACCGGTCAAGCCACAAGCCACACGATCTTGCCTCCCATGGCGCGGGAAAGTATCCTACACACCTGTAGAGGCTGTCAAATGCGCAGCCGGGAACAGGAGATCAGGGGCCGCGATGATGAACCACGGGACCGAGATGCACGATGGGATCCGGCGACTCTCCGACGCGCAGCTCGAGCCGCCGCCGATCCCGCGAGTCAAGACGGGCTTCGCCGACGAGCACTGGGGGGCAGACGAGAGCGACCCGGGGATCCCGCGCATGGGTCTCACGCTCCTCTGCGGCGAGGCGGGGGCGGGTACGAGCACGTTCTGCCTCCAACTGCTCGCGAGGGTGGCGAAGGCTACCGGCCAACCGGGACTCTACGTCGAGTCGCAGGAGGAGAACGACAGTCTGCACCGTCGCGCCGTTCGGCTCGGCGTGAACCAGGAGGACGTTCTCGTCCTCGGCGTCCTGGACATCCGACGCGGAGCAGCCATCACCGAGAAGACTCTCGAGCGATGGCAGCCGTCCATCGTCGTGATCGATTCGCTCATGGCAAGCGACTCGAAGTCTGACACCCAGAGCTTCCTGCGCGGGATCAAGCCGCTATCTGCGAACACGCCGATCGTCGTCGTCCAGCCGATCCTCGACGAGAACAACTGCCCGAATTCGTACGACGTCGACACGCTCCTCATGTCGCCGTCCAATGAGGCGTTTCGGATCCTGACGACGATCCGAAGCCGCTTCGGACAAGCGCACGAGTCCTACTTCACGATGACGAAGCAGGGCCTCGAGTCGTTTCTCATCCCGCCGGAAGACGCGAGCTAGAGCCGTTACGCATGAGCGCGCTGAAGATCCTCGGGCTCTTCCTCGTCGGCCTGTGCGGATCGTGCTCCTCCACGACGTACACGCACGGCGTTCCCAACCTCGTGCAGGTGGACACGGGCGTGTGGCGCTCCGGGCAACCGGAGACGCCGGAGGCGTGGGCGTACCTGAAGAGCCTCGGGATCAAGCGCGTCGTCAAGCTCAACTTCGAGGGGAGCGACGACGGCGCGCGATCGATCTACCTGCCCATCGAGCCGAACGGCGATGTCGTGACCGTCCTCGAGAAGCCGAACGCCGCGCACGTCGATGCGGCAGTCGCGGCCCTGGCGCTGAGGAACGGCGTTCTCGTCCACTGCACGCGCGGCCTCGATCGCACCGGCGAGATCGTAGGAATCTACCGCGTCCGCAGTGACCACTGGAAAAAGAGCGCGGCGCGCAGGGAGATGCTCGCGCGTGGCTATCACCCGGAGCTCATCGGCTTGGACGAGTACTGGGAGGACGACGTGCCGTGAGGAGCGACGTCCTCAGAGCTACGCTGCAGTGGTTTTTCGGTCGCGCGCGGGACGCGATCTTCAATCGCTCGCGCGCGTTCTGCTACCGCTGCGAGTACTGCGGGCGCAGGACCTCCATGGCTCCGACGAGGGTGGGCACGAGGCTCTATCCGTCGTGCTGCGGCCCGTGCGCTCAGAAGGACGAGCGGTGGCGGCCGCGCGATGCGACGCCGGAGGAGCTTCTCACGCTGATCGACTTCGGGCCGGAGATCCCCGCGTCCGCGTACGTCCCTGAGCCCTCGGCCGATCCGGCGAGGCTCCCGTGAACAGCGCGCCCCGTCCTCTTCTTCGCTGCCAGCGCAATGGCTGCCGCGAGATCATCCCGCCCGGGAAGATCACGTGCGTGCACTGCGGTGCCGTCGCCTTCGGAGCGCCGAAGAGCTCAAACCCGAACGACTTCGGGATCGTGCCGCTGTCGAAGGTCGAGCAGAAGCCGCTCGATAGGTACGCGACAGGCTTCGCCGATCGTCTCTGGGGTCCGGAGGAGCAGCCTGGCATCGTGACCTCGAGCGTGACCCTCTTCGCCGGTGAGCCGGGCGTCGGAAAGAGCACGTTCTTCCTCCAGCTCCTCCACGCCCTCTTCCTCGCGACGAAGAGACCAGGGATCTACAAGAGTCTCGAGGAGAGCGCGGCCCAGGTGCTCGACCGCGCGATGCGCATCGGCGTCGATACGAACAGCCTCCTCGTCCTCACCAAGGAGAGGTACTACGAGGGCAAGGACGTCACGCGCGCTGCCATCCGACACTTCAAGCCGAGCGCCGTCGTGATCGACTCGATCCAGAAGGAGACGGGGGGCATCCGTGAGGCCGTCGAGCTCTGCGGGCTCTACAAGAACCTCTCGCAGACGGAGCTCGTCCCCTTCTTCGTCATCTGCCAGATCAACACCTCGGACGACTTCGCAGGCGGCAAGGGCATGCAGCACGAGCCCGACACGCTGATCTACATGTCGAAGGCGTTCGAGATTCAGGGCATGGACAAGCGCATCCATGCTCCGCCGGATCTGCGCTCGGAGACCGGGGGGACAGAGATCGAACCATTCCGGATCGCGCAGGTCAGGAAGAACCGATTTGGGACCGAGGGAGAGCGCTACTTCATCATGAGGAAGTGCGGGCTCGTGTCCTACGATCTTCCGCCGCCCGACGAGGACGAGGACGAGGACGACGAGGAAGAGCATGCTAGTAGTAAGCGACGCGAGCGAAAGCCGCCGCCGCCACCCACGCCGAAGTACCCCGCACGATGATCTGGCTAGCTGAGAGATTCCTATGGCTCGCAGGCGGGTACGCCCTCGGGACGTACCTCGCGAGGCGACGCGCGACCCTGAACGTCGGTGAGGAGGGCTGGGACATTGGAGCCTCTCCGCGGGAGCGCGCGATCCGTCTCCAACGGCGATCGGCGGAGATCGCGGCGATGGCGCGGCGAGCGGCGAAAGAAGCGAACCGGTAGGAAACAGACGGAGGGGCGGCGGATGGGTCCAATGAGCGACGACATCTCTATCGTCACCACGATGAGCGGTGAAATGCTCGATCATGGTCCGCCGTACTCGCTGCGCATGGCTGCGCTCCTGAAGCTGCAGCGGGAGGGTGGGCTGCGCCCAACAGAGGTGGACGTCGCGCCGCTCCGGGAGCGCCTCGTCGCGCTCGGAGACGCCCTCACGCTGGCTGTGCCTCCAAAGGTATTGCCGTGGGCGCGCAACACGCAGTGGATCGCAGGAGGCACGATTCGCACGTTGCGCAGTGGACTCAAGGCGTTGCCAGCCCTCGTCGCGGCGCTCGATGCCAGGTTTCCGCCGGGCCCCGGTGCGCATGGGATCGCCAAAGGACGAGAGGAGGCGCGCTCAGGTTTCGTACCCGCGCGCCTACTGCCGACGGACATTTATACCTTCGAGCTAGCCGATCACCTCCACTTCGGGGCAGCGATCGTGCGGTACCACGAGGATTACCTGAGCCTCGTGAGGCTCGAGCCGAGGAAACCAATGCGCACGACGATCCGACTCAAGGCGTGGATCGTTGGACGACACCTCAGCTATACCTTCAACCTGATGGACATGATGGAGGCCCGCTTCAAGCTTTACGGTGACGCGAACCCGTACCGACATGGCCACTGGTACACGCGATGACGCCCACGGTGACGGTAACGCTCGTCGAAGGGGCAGAAGCCGGCGATGGCGGGTTCGTCGAGACGATCTGGTCGGCATGGGTCAACGACTACTGGATGAAGCTCGGCAGACTACTCTATCGCCGGAGCGGGCTAGGCGGCGTCACTGCGACAGTCGAAGGTGAGGATGATCCGAACGATCTCGTACGTGGACGCCAGCACAAGCTGAGACCTTGGGCCTACTGGAAGCGCGTCGTCGTGGTGGAGGCTCCGATCGGCACACGTTTCCTGCAGCAACGGTGGGTCCCGAACCGTGAGCGAGCCAGAGAGAACCCGCTTCTGCCGCGTGTGCCTTACGACAAGTATGCGGCGGAGTTTCGGTTGATGGCCGCGGGCCATCTCGTCTCCGTCCGAGCTATCGAGGCGCGTGAGCGCGCGAGGCGTGCGCGTGAAAGCTTGGAGGAGAAGCCGATGTCAGCCAAGGAGCTGAGCGAGCGTGCTGAGAGGTTTCTGAGGTCCTTCACATGAAGCTCGCCGCTATCATCCTCGGTGGCTACCTCTTTGCCGGCATCGTCTGGTACCTCCTGCGCGGACTCTGGCTGGAAGCGATCGACGGCGTCCGTGAGAGGACCCACCCGAACCGAGTTGGATCGGCGAGCTATCACCTCGCGTGCGTCGTCGCGTGTGTCGTAGGCGGCGCCGCCGACACGCTCGTGTGGCCGTACGCCGAGTGGAAGTATCGGAAGTCGTGGGAGGGCACCGAAGACGACACGGAGATCCTGGAGGATCTCATCCTCGAGCTGCACGGTCTGCCGGAGGAGGACCAGGATCACATCGCGAGCCTCCTGTCGCACGGGCAGGATCACATCGCGAGCCTCCTGTCGCACGGGCTCGTGAAGAGGATCGCCGAGAGGGCGAAGGGGATCAGGCTCGAGCCGGAAGAGCAGCCAACAGAGGCCAAGTCGTGAGCGACGAGGCCCTTCGTGCCCTCTTCGGATTCGAGGAGACGCCACGCAGGGGTCCCCCCGTGAACTATCCTCTGCCGAGCGTCGAGGAGCTGAAGACGATCCGGCGAGTCCGTGCTGCCGTAGAGCGTGTCGCGAGGGAACCGAAGCCGCCGCGCCAGGGGGTCTACCGGTGACGGCGTCCGACTGCGAGATCGAGTACATCCGCCGAGAGGTAGCAAGGCTCTCTGAGCACCAGAAGGACCTGCTCTTCCCGTGTCCCGCGCGCGGCTGCGAGGCGAAGGCGGGCGAGTGCTGCGCAGGTCTCGGCGAGGGTCGCGTGCACATCGGAAGGCGATTGCAGAGGCTGCTGAAACTGGCTAGGCTCTGGACGACGCATGGCCCTGATCGACCTGAACCTGCCGAAGCTGTTCGAGGCGTACGCCGGAAGCGAGGAGGGGCTCGCCCCGCCGTCACTGCGCCGCGTACCGACGGGGCGACCTGTGCAGACGACGCCAGAGATGATCGACGCGGCGATCGAGCGCGCAAAGCAAGAGCGGCTGCGGATCATGGCCCAAAGGCGCACGGAGCGATCTCACGCGAAGAGGCGAGCAGAGCGAGCAGCGGCGCTGGAAAAAGTCGGTAGCGACAGCGACCACGGAAAGAACGAAAGAGATGTCGAGGATCAAAGGAACGCTCGCGTACGGAGTGAAGGTGGAGCTCGACGTCCCGATGCCAGTCGGTGAGTCGGTGCTCAAGGGTCTCGTGGAGCGCGCCGAGGGGATGGTCCAGAAGGCGATCGAAGGGGCGATACGAACGTCGCTCTCGATCCTTCCCGGCGTGAAGCTCACGATCACGGACTCAAGGGCGAAGCTCAAGGTGGACAGCGTCGACTGAACGGAGAGAGAGGTTCGATGGCGGAGCTTCTCGCCGGCACCCGTCCGCTCCGGGACTGGGCGGGGGAGCCGTACCCGTCCTGGCACTGCGGCCGCTGTGGCGCGAGGATCAGCGCTCCGCGAGTCAGGCTCCCGCACGTGGCGGGCCAGCACGCGAGGCGCTGCGAGGCCGCAAGTGACGAGGAAAGGGCGACGTTTCGTCGGACGCGACGCTGGCCTAAGCGGACCTGAACGGCCTAGCAGTATGCCTGCGTGCCGGGTTGCACGTTAGCCGTGCAAGCGTATACTAGGTCTGTGATCGCGAACCGCCCCGTTGGAGGGGGCAGCACATGAACCAGCCCATACGAGTCACCGACCTCTGCGCCGATCCGCTCTGCTCAGGCGAGGCCACGCACGACATGATCTCGCGCGTGCCGGGACACCGGACGAAGATTTGCGAGAAGCACCGCCAGCAGGTGCTCGCGGCGGCGAAGAAGGCCGGCTTCGGCGACGACAAGATCGCGCTGCTCGACATCCGGCCCCTGGGGCAGTCGTAGAGATGACCCCGAAGCACCGCCCCCCCACCACCCCCGGCGAAGTCCTTCTCGAAGAGTACCTGAAGCCGAACGGCATGACTCAGGTGGCGCTCGCCGCGAAGATGGGCGTTCCGCTTCAGCGCGTGAACACGCTCATCTCCGGCAAGCGCGGCGTCACAGCGGAGACAGCGCTCCTCCTCGCCAAGGTTCTTGGTACGACGCCCGAGCTGTGGATGCACCTCCAGGCGGCGCGCGATCTCTACGAGGCGCGAAACAGGCTGGGCAAGAGGGTGGCGTGAGGCAGTGGAACCGCAACGAAGAGGAGGAAGAGCAATGATCCCGAAGAACCCGAAGAGCCCGAACCGCCCCCCCACGCCGAGCGAGGTCCTGCGCGAGGACTTCATGGAGGCGCACGGCATGACGAGGACGGCCCTCGCCAGGAAGATGGGCATCTCGGTGCGTCGCGCGAGCGCGCTCGTCTCGGGTAAGTGCAGGTGCACCATCACGGCGGAGATCGCGCTCCTCCTCGCCAGGGTCTTCCGCACGACGCCGGAGCTGTGGATGCGCCTCCAGGCATCGTGCGATCTGTACGAGGCCCGAAACGGGAGGTCGGCGTGAGCACTCCCCTTACCCCGGTCACCCGCGCCGTCCACGATGGCTACTACTCTGCGTATCGCCGCGGTGGGTACCACGCCGAGCAGTGGATCGTGGTGCTCGCCTGCGGCCACGCGCAGCACGTCTCCGTCGATCCAGGAAAGAAGCCGGACCGACCGCGCAAGTGCCGCGTCTGCGGGGACACGTCCATGTACTGGACAGGACGCTCCGATGAGCTGCTGGCGCGCCTCGCGAGGATGGACGCCGAGGCGGCCGAGGCGGCGGAGAAGAAGAACGCGACAGAGAAGCCCGCGTGCGTAGCGCCGCATGCCGATGATGCCCAAGGAGCCCGCCCCGTGAACGAGCCTCGCGCGCCCCTCCCTCGTATCGTCCGCTTCCTCGGGACGAGTGACTGCCCCGACTCGGAGTGCCCGCACTGCGGCGCGCGCGGGCGGTTCATTCACCGTTTCCTGCTCGAGACGGGGGGTACAGGGGCGGCGATGAGCGGCTGCGTTCAGCTCTTTCCGGTCTCGCCCGTCGCGAGGGAGGAGGCGCGCCTGAAGAAGAAGCTGGCGGACTACATGAAGCGCGGCTGGAACGGGCTGAACCGACGCGACACGGAAGCGCTCGAGGCGATCGAGGCGTTCTACGCGGGGACGATCGACGAGCGGAGTGCGATGGTGATCGTGAAAGGTGCGAAGGCGGCGAACCGAGCGAGGTACCGGCGGTGAAGGACTACCCGAGCATCCCGCACTCCGCGGGCCAGAAGCTCCGCGAGATCCCCGGCGCGCACGTCTTCGACAAGCTGGACGGCTCGAGCATGCGTTCCGAGTGGAGCCGCAAACAGGGCTGGTACAAGCACGGAAGGCGCCACGGCCTCCTCGACGACTCGAACGCGCACCTCACTGTCGTCCCGAAGCTCTTCGAGGAAACGTTGGCGCTCGCCCTGGAGCGCGTCGCCCGCAACATGCGGTGGAAGTTCCTCGTCGTCTTCTACGAGTTATGGGGCGCCAAGAGCTTCGCTGGCCTGCATGAGCCAGGGGACCCGAAGTTCCTGACGCTCTTCGATGCGGCGCCCGACAAGAGCGGCTTCCTGAGCCCCGCGGACTTCCGCCGCGCCTTCGAGGGCGAGGTTTCGACCGCGCGCTACCTCGGGCACGTCAACTGGACACGCGGGTACGTCGAGTCCGTCCGCAAGGGTGAGATCGAAGGCATCACCTTCGAGGGCGCCGTCGCGAAAGCCGGAGCCGGTCACGACGTCGTGCGAGCCAAGGCAAAGACGCAGAAGTGGATCGATCGCGTGCTCGAGGTCCACGGCATCGAGAACGGCCAGAGGATCATCGAGTCATGAGCACAACGCGACGCTACAAGAAGAAGGAGACGGCGCTGACGCACGGGACGGCGCGGCGGATCGGCCGAATGGAGGTGCTCGCGGCGCTCTTCGAGCCGCTCGTTCTCGGTTACGAGGCGGAGTGGACGGTCCGCGCGAAGTGGACGGCTCGCGTCATAATGCGCCCCGACGAAGTACCCCCGCCGCGGTACTTCCAGCCGGGGCGACTCTTCGTCCCTGTGCCGTACCCCGCGGTGCTCAAGCTCTGCGCAGCTACGGTCCGACCGGCGGGTGACGACAGCGAGACGATCGACCTCTTCGTGGGAGAGGACGAATGCGACGCGCTCGTCTTCGCCTCTGGCGTGAAGCTCGCTGCCCCTTGGCTGGATACGGAGCGCCCATCGGCCGAGCTTGTCCTGCGCAGCACGAGCTTCGTCCCCAGCGACCATAAGCGAGGCGAGCGCTACTCGATCCAGGCTCGCTTCGACGGAATCGGGCTCGACGAGGCGGGCTACACGAACCTTCTCTTGGGGTCACCGTCATGAAACTCAGGAACACCGAGGTACCGGCAATGAAGACGAGCGAACAAGAGCACCCCATCGTCCTGCACGTCACGCCGCGTATGCGCCTCGAGATGCTCCAGCGGGCGCGCAGGTACTACGCGATCGTCACGTGCACTGGCGAAGTCCTGCGTGACGTCAGGAGCGTCTTCGCCGACATCCCAGGTCTCGTCCACGGAGCGAACCTCGCGATCGTGTGGCGTGGCGAGAAGCTCGTCCGCGTGAAGGATAGCCACTCCGCCGTCTGCGATGACGTGATGAGCATCGAGCAGGCTGACTGGCGGATCGCGCAGCACCGCAACGCCGTCGCGTACGGCACGGACATCCGGCGATGAGCGCCCAGGATGGCATCATGACGAAGCCCGCGCGTGTCGCCGTCCGAGCGACGGAGCTGAAGTGTGGGGACGTCCTCGTCTCGAACGAAGGCACGTCGCTCCCCGTCTCGCGACGGACGATCCTCGAGATCAAGAGGACGTCGCAGCACATTCGCGTCGTCACCGAGGAGCGCGAGAGTCCTCGTCGACGCAGCTTCACCGACCTCGAGCGCGACGACGTCTTCTCCGTCGAGCGCAGCTAGCTCGAAAACGAAGGGAACAACAGCATCATGAACACGCAGGCCGCATCGATCGTCACGCTCACGCTCCTCCTTGCCGGCTGCGGTGGGCCAGCGTTCACGCTCGCCACGACAGCGGACCTCGTTCTGCCCGGCGAGGACAGTGGGAGCCCCGTCGCGATCGATGGGGCCGGAGGGGACGCCGGGGGAGTGACGACGGAGGACTCGGGGCTGCCTGCAGATCAGGACTCCGGCGCAGGCGACGGCGCCGTTGGTGCGCACGAGGACTCCGGTGACGGCGGTGCCGATTCCTCGGTCGCCGCGGATTCCGGAGAGCGAGACACTGGAGCGACGGAGACAGATTCGGGGACGGGCCCGAGCGACTCCGGGCTCGCCGATGCAGACGGTGGCATCACGCCGTGCGATGTCACGCACAGCGACGGCGTCGGGCAGACGTGGATGGACTGCACGGCGCTGGGTACCTACAGCACAGGGGACGAGGGGACGATGGCGTGCCAGACGTACGCAGCAGCCATGGGGTATCCAACCTCAGCGTGCCGCGAGGAGTACATGTGCGGCTCGGCTGGTGGCGGGGTGTCTGGATCGATTGCAGTGGTGTGCCCATGGGCCGATCCAGAGAACCCGCTCTCCAGCCCATGCGAGGGGTACTGCTGGGCGCTAGGTCCCTCGGCCGTCTACGGCGTCGTATACGATTGCCCGGCCGCTGGCGCCTCCGCTGGGTCTTGTACTCAGGCGAGCACGTGGGAATGAGTGAACGCCCGTAGGTTTTCGGTAGCGTAATCCAACTCTTCCTCGCCGGAGGAGTCTTGTTCCTAGCATAGCTGGGGCTGTGAGAGATCCAGCAGGCGATCCACGGTACCCAACCTGGCAGCCGAAACGATGGGCCGGATTACCTCGGCCCTGAGCGCGACGTTGCAGGCGCCGATAACGTCGGCATGTTCCGTCAAGCCGCACCCTGTGCAGACGAACTCCGACTGGGATCGGCGGCTCGCCTTGTCGACTTTGCGACACTTGAGGCATGTTCTGCTCGTGTCACGCGGGTCCACAGCGACAAGATCCACGCCGGAGAGCGCGGCCTTGTACGCGATGAATGAGCGCAACTGATAGAACGGCCACGAATGTAGCCTCGCGCGCTGTGCCTTTCGAACCGTTGCCCGTTCACGGATGCCGCTGAGGTCCTCAATGGCGATATCGGTGTCCTTGGCCTTGCGAACGATCGACTTGCTGATGACGTGATTCGTGTAGGTATTGAAGCGGCGCTCCCTCCTACTGAGCGCACGAAGGCGACGTCTGGCAGATTTGGTCCCGCGCGACTGG
>Ga0335073_10015148_pt1 | contig 10789 bp, 7 predicted proteins | sample Lox_Sample_22_FD_207093 | JGI IMG/M metagenome (GOLD analysis project Ga0335073, IMG submission 207093) | Soil microbial communities from Loxahatchee National Wildlife Refuge, Florida, United States - Lox_Sample_2.2 | ecosystem: Environmental > Terrestrial > Soil > Wetlands | place: USA: Florida...
CCCGCCAGCAGAACCGGCCCCCACGCCCAGCCCGACCGCCAGCCCACGTGCGCCCAGGGCACCAGCCACAGCCCGGCCCAGCCCAGCCGCCAGCCGAGCAGCGGATACCGCACCGCCAGTGCGATGGGCACCACCACGGCCAGCGCCACCAGGACGGATAGGGTCGCGATCCCGAGCGGGCTCTTCAGCGACGGCAGACCGGCCTGGTCGATCACGGCGGCGTGCGCCACGGTGAAGCCCCGCACCGCGACGATATTCGCGTGAAGCTGCTTCCCCAGCCCCGCGGTCTTCGGCGTCACGGCGTCCTGGGCGAACCACTGGTAGCCGAAGATGCCGGCCGGGCCGCCCAGCCTGGGCACGCTGACCAGGCTGAAAATGGCCGCCACCACGGTGACAGCGGCCAGAGCGCCGTACGTCGCCCGGCGCCACCACGGCGAGCGCCACACCGGAACCGGGTCACCGCCCCAGGCGGCCCCGGCGAGCCCTTGGCCCAACCACACGGCGGCGGGACGCGCCCGCCGCCCCCCGCGCGACAACACCCCAGCAATCCCGTCCACGCAGCCAGGTTAGGCCGCTGCGCGCCGCGCGGTCGTCCCGCTGCGGATTGTCATACCCAGGTATGACCGCGCTTGCCAGCAAACCGCCATGTAGCCGTAGGATTCGGGAACCGCCGGACCAGGCGATGGGAGGTGCCCCGTTGGCCGCAGAGACAGCCGTGCGCCGCGCCTGGCTGCCGGGCGAGCGGCTGCGCCAGATCGGCCGCGCGTACTGGTCGGACATCGCCTGGGCGATCTTCGTCGGGCTGAACCTCATCGCGATGCGGCTGATCCCGGCCTGGGGATCGGTTCCGTTCCTGATCATTTGGATCAGCCTGACCACGGTCTACGGCTTCCGGCTGTGGCGGCTGGGCTCGGCGGTGCTCACGGTCTCGATCGTGTCGCTGGCCACCGGCGGCCTGATCGGCTGGCAGGTGCTGCGCGGAGAGCAGGACGGGGACTACCTGGCCGAGGTTCCGCTGCTGGCGGTCATGTTCGTGATCGTGATGTGGCACGCCAGGCGGCGGATGCACGCCATGGAAGAGATCAGGCGGGTCTCCGAGCACAACCTGGCCCTGCTCGACCAGCAGCGCCGGTTCCTGCAGGACGTGTCGCACGAGCTGGGCACGCCGATCACGATCGCCCTCGGGCACGCCGAGCTCATCACCCACGCGGCTACCGACCAGACGATCGTCAAGGATGCCCGGGTGGCCGTCGACGAGCTGCTCCGGATGCGCCGGCTGGCCAACCGGCTGGTGCTGCTCGCCTCGACCGACAGCCCGGACTTCCTGCACCTGGCACCGGTGGACGCCGCCGAACTGCTGGTGGAGATCCTGCAGCGGTGGAGCCAGGCGCCGAGGCGATGGTCACTCGGCACCGTCACCGACGCGCGCGTACGGGCCGACAGGGACCGGCTCACCGTGGCGCTGGACGCGCTGATCGAGAACGCGGTCGACCACACCGACCCCGACGACAGGATCGAGCTGAGCGCCCGGCTGCACGGCGACGAGATCGTGCTCAGCGTCAGGGATTCCGGTTCGGGCATCCCGGCTGGCGACCTGGGCCACATCTTCGACCGGTTCACCCGGGTGGGCACCGGGCGCAGCCGCGACACGGGCGGGTTCGGCCTCGGCCTCGCGGTGGTCAGGGCGATCGCGGAGGCCCACCAGGGCTCGGTGCGCGTCCAGAGCACCCTTGGCCGGGGCTCGGTCTTCGACCTGTATATCCCTGCCTCGGCAACACGTCCCTCGTTAACGGACCCGCCGGAAAGGGAGGCCGCGCCCGGGTAGGTGTCAGGGCTTGCGGGCCACGCCGGCCAGGAACCAGAACCTGCTGGGGTCGTCCGGCACGTCGTCCGGCGAGTCCGGCCGCCACTGCGGGACATGGGTCAGCCCGGGTTCCACCAGGTCGAAGCCGTCGAAGAAGCGCAGTATCTCGGCGCGCGAGCGGGTGCGGCCCTCGGCGCGTGCGCTGCGGTGATAGACCTTCTCCGCCGCGCGGACCACATCCGGCCAGCTCTCGTTGGTGGCGTGGGACAGGACCAGGTAGCTGCCGCGCGGCAGCGCGTCGCCCAGCCTCGCCACGATCGCCCAGGGGTCGTCGCCGTCGCGGATGCAGTGCAGGATCGCGACCAGGAGCAACCCGACGGGCTGGCCGAGGTCGATCAGCCGCCGCACCTCGTCGTTGGCCAGGATCTTGTCCGGTTCCCGCAGGTCGGCATCCACGATCACGGCGCCCGGGTTCCCGGCCAGCATCGCCCGGCTGTGCGCGACGGCGACCGGGTCCGCCTCGGCGTAGGCCACCCGGCAGGCCGGATCGGCCCGCTGGGCGACCTCGTGCACGTTGCCCTGAGTCGGGATGCCGGAGCCGATGTCCAGGAACTGGCGGATGCCGGACGCCGTGAGGAACCGAACGGCCCGGCCGAGAAACGCCCGGTTGGCCCGGGCGATCGCCTTCACGTTGGGGTCAACGGCGGCCATGGACCGCCCGAGGTCCTGGTCGGGAAGGAAGTTGTGGCTGCCCCCCAGCCAGTAGTCGTAGACCCGGGCCACGTTGGCCCGCTTGGTGTCAATCCCCGCCGGGATCCATTCCGGCTCGTCAGCCATCACGGCCTGCCTCCCGCAGAAGCCCGTGTTGCCTCTTTTCCCGGTTTGCACGATATCCGGCCGCGGCCGGCCCAAGGGTGTGCCGCGCCGCTACCTCGGAGCGTCGCCCATCCGGTAGTCGTGCGTGAGCTCGTCCAGCCGCCGCTTGAGCTCTCCGTCCAGGGAGAAGTCGGTCGCCGCCAGGCTGGCGCCGAGCTGCTCAGGACGGCTGGCCCCGATGATCGGCGCGGTGATCACCGGGTTGGCGAGAACCCAGGCCACCGCCAGCGTCACCAGGTCGGCGCCGGCCTCCCCGGCGAGCTTGCGGATGGCCTCCACCGTGTCGAACTCGCGGTCGTGCCAGTAGCGGTTCTGATAGTTCTGAGCGGCGTTGCCCAGGGTGAACCTGGTCCCATCGGGCGGCGGGTTCGCGCGGTCGTGCTTGCCGGACAGCAGCCCGCCCGCGATCGGGTTGTACGGGATGACGCCGATGCCTTCCTCACCGCAGTACGGCAGCATTTCCCGCTCGATCTGGCGGAACAGCAGGTTGTACCGGGGCTGGACGCAGTCGAGGCGGGCCAGCCGCAGCGTCTCGGTCCGGCCGACCGCCCGGACAAGCTGGTAGGTCAGGAAGTTCGAGCAGCCGACGTAGCGCACCTTGCCCTGGTGCACGAGGTCGTCGAGGGCGCCCAGGGTCTCGTCGATCGGCGTCGCCGGGTCGTACCCGTGCAGCTGGTAAAGGTCGATGTAGTCGGTCTGCAGCCGCCGCAGCGAGTCCTCGACGGCGGAAAGGATGTGCTTGCGGGAGTTACCCGCATCGAACGGCGCCGGCCCGGTCGGGGCGAAGCACTTCGTGGCCACGATGAACCGGTCCCGCTTCCCGCGCAGCCAGCGGCCGAGAATCTCCTCGGTCGTGCCCCGCGTGGACAGGTCGCCGCCCAGCGGGTACGCGTCGGAGGTGTCGAGAAAGTCGATGCCGCCCTCCGCTGCGCGGTCGAGGATCGCCACCGAGGCGGTCTCGTCACACTGCAGTCCGAAGGTCATCGTGCCCAGGCACAGCCTGGATACCTGGAGGCCGGTCCGGCCGAGTCGGGTGTGTTCCACACCCGCACCTTACGCGCGCGCCGCTTGCCGCCGTTCGTTGGTAAGCCTTTGTCCGCTTCGCACGCAAATCCCCCGGGTGGCAGGCCGGGATATCTCGGGTATGGCTCCACGGAACGCTGCGATCCCACAGGAGGGGGACTGTGATGAGCGGTGGGTTCTACGGGCCCGAGGGATCCGGCTCCAGCCCGTTCGATGAGTTTCTCGCCCGCCTTTACGGCGCGGGCGGCCAGCGGCGCCCGGCCCAGCGCGTGGACATCATGCGGCTGATGAGCGGGCCGGCCAGGCAACTGCTGGGCGCGGCGGCGTCCTACGTCGCGGAGCACGGCGGAACGGATCTGGGTACCGAGCACCTGCTCTGGGCGACGGCCACGACGGAGCCCACCCGGCAACTGCTGGCCCGCGCCGGGGCCGATCCCGCGGCTCTGGCCGGCGCCGTCGAGGGCGAGAAACCGGCCGAAGGCGAGCGCAGCAGCGAGGCACCGCAGCTAACCCCGGGCGCCAAGCGCGCGCTGCTGGACGCACATCAGATCTCGCGCTCGCTCGGATCGACCTACATCGGCCCGGAACACATACTGTTCGCGCTGGCGGTGAACCCGGAATCGTCGGCCGGGCGGAAGCTGGCCGCCGCCCGGGTGACACCGGAAGCGCTCCAGGCCGCGCTCGCCGGCGCGGGCACGCCGGGCGCGGGAAACACCGGCGGCGGCGGCCGGGGCGAGACCCCCACACTCGACGAGTACGGGCGCGACCTGACCGATATGGCCCGGGAAGGCCGGATCGACCCGGTGATCGGCCGGGACGGCGAGATTGAGCAGACCGTCGAGGTGCTCTCCCGCAGGGGCAAGAACAACCCGGTGCTGATCGGGGAGGCCGGGGTGGGCAAGACCGCGATCGTGGAGGGCATCGCCCAGCGCGTCGTGGACGATGAGGTCCCGCAGATGCTGTCCGGCAAGCGCGTCGTCCAGCTCGAGCTGTCCAGCGTGGTTGCGGGCACCCGTTACCGGGGCGACTTCGAGGAGCGGCTGAAGCGGATCATCGACGAGATCCGGGCGCACGCAGACGAGCTCATCATCTTCATCGATGAGCTGCACACCCTGGTCGGCGCCGGGGGCAGCACCGAGGGCGGGATGGACGCCGGCAACATGGTCAAGCCGGCCCTGGCCCGTGGCGAACTGCACGTCGTGGGCGCGACCACGCTGGATGAGTACCGCAAGAACATCGAGAAGGACGCCGCGCTCGCCCGCCGGTTCCAGCCCATCCTGGTGCCCGAGCCCACGCCCGACGACACGCTCGCGATCTTGCACGGGCTTCGGGACCGGTACGAGGCGCACCACCAGGTCCGCTACACCGATGAGGCGCTGACAGCGGCCGTGGAACTGTCGGACCGGTACATCACCGACCGGTTCCTGCCGGACAAGGCCATCGATCTCATCGACCAGGCCGGCGCGCGGGTCCGGCTGCGGACCAAGACGCCCGGCGTCGACCTGCGCAACCTCGAGCGGCGGGTGGAGGAGCTGCGGCGCGATAAAGACCAGGCGGTCGCCAGCGAGGAGTACGAGCAGGCGTCCCGGCTGCGCGACCAGATCGAGAAGATCTGCGACCAGATCAGCGACCTCAGCAAGGGCGAGAACGCCGTGCCCGAGGTGGTGGTCAACGACATCGCGGAGGTGGTCTCCCGCGCCACTGGCGTCCCCGTCCAGCAGCTCACCGAGGAGGAGAAGGACCGGCTGCTGCGACTCGAGGACCACCTCCATGAGCGGGTCATCGGGCAGGATCAGGCCGTCGCTGCCGTTTCCGAGGCGGTCCGGCGGTCCCGGGCCGGGCTCGGCGACCCGCAGCGCCCGGTCGGCAGCTTCCTGTTCCTCGGCCCGACCGGCGTCGGCAAGACCGAACTGGCGCGCGCGCTGACCGAGGCGCTGTTCGGCGCGGACAGCCGCATGGTGCGGCTGGACATGAGCGAGTTCCAGGAACGGCACACGGTCAGCCGCCTCATCGGCGCGCCGCCCGGCTACGTCGGCTACGAGGAGGCCGGCCAGCTCACCGAGGCTGTCCGGCGACACCCCTATTCCGTGGTGCTGCTCGATGAGATCGAAAAGGCACATCCGGACGTGTTCAACATCCTGCTGCAGATCCTCGACGACGGCAGGCTCACCGACGGCCAGGGCCGGACCGTCGACTTCAAGAACACGGTCCTGATCATGACCAGCAACCTGGGTTCGGACCTGGCCGCCCGGCGGGGAACCACGCTGGGCTTCGGCGGCTCCGGAGTGAGCTCGGCCGAGGGCCAGGAGAGCGCGCTGCAGGACCAGATGCTGCGCCGGCTCCGGGAGTCGTTCCGGCCCGAGTTCCTGAACCGCATCGACGAGATCATCGTCTTCCGTCAGCTCGACCGGGCCGAGCTGCTGCAGATCACCGAACTGCTGCTGCAGGAAACCCGGCGCCGCATGCACGGGCAGGGCGTCACGGTGCGCTTCACCCCTGCGGCGGTGGACTGGATCGCCGAGCACGGCTACCAACCCGAGTTCGGCGCCAGGCCGATGCGCCGGACCATCCAGCGCGAAGTAGACAACCAGCTCTCCCGGATGCTGCTGAACGGCGAGCTCGGCTCCGGGCAGGAAATCACCGTCAACGTCGAGGACGGGCGTCTGGCCTTCGATACCAGCGTCCAGCGGGCCACAGCGTCCTGACCGGCCATGATGTTGCTTGACCGGCACGAACAGCGGATAGCGCTGGAGGGCCTGCTCGAGTCCGCGCGCGAGGGGCGCAGCGGCGTGCAGGTGCTGCGCGGCGAGCCGGGAGCGGGGAAAACGGCGCTGCTGGATTACGCGATCGAGCGTGCCCAGGATTTCCGGGTGACCCGGGTCACCGGCGTGGAGTCCGAGATGGAGCTGGCCTTCGCGGCGCTGCACCAGCTATGCGCCCAGGTGCCGGTCCCGGCCGACGCGCTGCCCGAGCCGCAGCGCGACGCGCTCGCCGCCGCGTTCGGCCAGCGCACCGGGCCGCCGCCGGACCGGTTCCTGGTCGGGCTGGCCGCGCTGAGCCTGCTATGCGACGCCGCCGGCGAGCGGCCCGTGCTGTGCACCATCGACGACGCGCAGTGGCTGGACCGGGCGTCGGCCCAGGTGATGGCGTTCGTGGCCCGCCGGCTGCTGGCCGAGTCGCTGGCTCTGATCATCTCGACCCGCGATCACGCCGACATCTTCACCGGGCTTCCGGACCTGCCGGTGAGTGGCCTGGGCCATACCGACGCCCGCATGCTGCTTCGCTCGGCGCTGAGCGCCCCGCTGGACCGGCGGGTGCGGGACCGGATCATCGCCGAGACCCGCGGCAACCCGCTGGCCCTGCTCGAACTGCCGAGAGGACTCAAACACGATGAGCTGGCCGGCTTCGGCGCGCCGGACGCGCCCGCGCTGTCGGGCCGCATCGAGGAGAGCTTCCAGCGCCGCGACCGGTCGCTCCCGGCGGAGACCCAGCGGTTGCTGCTGCTGGCGGCGGCCGATCCGGTGGGCGACCCGGTGCTGCTGTGGCGGGCCGCCGCCCTGCTCGGAATCGGCGCCGACGCGGCCGAGGCCGCCACGGCGGACGGGCTGCTGACGATCGGGACCACGGTGACGTTCCGGCACCCGCTGGCCCGCTCGGCCGTCTACCGCGCGGCCTCCCCGGCCGATCGCCGGGCCGCGCACGCGGCACTCGCCGAGGCCACCGACCCCGCGACCGACCCCGACCGCCGGGCCTGGCACCGGGCCGAGGCCGCCGCGGGCCCCGACGAGGAGATCGCCGACGAGCTGGAACGCTCCGCCGGACGGGCGCTGGCGCGCGGGGGCCTGGCGGCCGCCGCGGCTTTCCTGGAGCGCTCGGCCGCGCTCACGCTGGACCGGGACCGGCGGACCGACCGCGCCCTGGCCGCCGCCGAGGCCAAGCAGCAGGCCGGTGCGTTCGACGCGGCGCTCGGGCTGGTGGCCGCCGCGGACTCGGGCGGATCGCTGAGCGAGAAGCAGCACGCGCGGGTGGAACTGCTGCGGGGCGAGATCACCTACGCGTCCAGCCGCGGGAGTGACGCTCCACCGCTGCTGCTGCACGCGGCCGAGCGGCTCGCCCCGCTCGACGCGAGACTGTCCAGGGACACCTACCTGGCGGCGCTGTCGGCCGCGCTCATGGCGGGCCGCCTGGCACACGGCGTCGGCACCCGGGAGGTGGCCGAGGCAGCCAGGACAGCGCCGCGGCCGCCCGGCATGCCCCGGCCGTCGGATCTCCTGCTGGACGGGTTCACGGCATTGATCATCGAGGGCTACGCGGCCGGAGCCCCGCTGCTGAAGCAGGCGGTCACCGCGTTCCGCCGCCAGCGGGGCCCGGAGCGGGACGCGCTGCGCTGGCTCGACGTCGCGAGCCACGCCGCCGTGCTGCTCTGGGACGACGAGAGCTGGGACGAGCTCACCTCCCGCCGGGTCCGGCTCGCCCGCGAGGCCGGCGCGCTGGCTGTCCTGCCGACCGCGCTCAGCACGCACGCCGGGCTGCTCAACATTTCCGGGCAGTTCACCGCGACCGAGGAGCTGGTCGCCGAGATCAACACGATCTGCGAGGCCACGGGGGGCAGCATCGCGCCGTACGCCGCCCTCGGCCTCGCCGCGCTGCAGGGCCGCTCGGCCGAGGCCGGCGCGCTGATCGACGCGGCCTCCGCCGAGGTGATCCGGCGCGGGGAGGGCATGGGCCTGGGCCTGATTCACTGGTCCACCGCCCTGCTCAGGGGCGGCCTGCGTCGCTACGACGAGGCGCTGACAGCCGCCTACCAGGGCGTCGAGGACGACGTCACGCAGCACTTCTCGTTCTGGAGCATGGTCGAGCTCATCGAGGCCACCGCGCGCGGCGGCGAACCCGGCCGCGCGCTCGGCGCGCTGGCGCGGCTGTCGCGCTCCACCAGCGCCAGCGGGACCGACTGGGGGCTCGGCACCGAGGCCCGCTCGCGGGCGCTGCTGATGACCGGCGACGACGACCCCGATCCCCTGTACCGCGAGGCGATCACCCGCCTCGGCCGCACCCGCGCCCGGGTCGAGCTTGCGCGCGCCCAGCTTTTCTACGGCGAATGGCTGCGGCGGCAGCGGCGCAAGCGAGAGGCCAGGGCACAGCTTCGCAGCGCGCACGAGATCTTTGACGCGATGGGCGCAGGGGCGTTCGCCGAGCGGGCCAGGATCGAGCTGCGTGCGGCCGGCGAGCACGCCAGGCGGACCGGGGCCGGGACCGCCAGGGCGCGCGAGGCGCTCACGGCCCAGGAGGCGCAGATCTCCCGCCTGGCCGGCGGGGGCGCCTCCAACCCGGAGATCGCCGCGCAGCTATTCATCAGCCCGGCGACCGTCGCGTACCATCTGCGGAAGGTGTTCGCAAAGCTGGGCATCACCTCACGCAACGAGCTGGCGGACGCGCTGCCGCCGGTGCCGGTGCCGGCCCAGCGGACGGCGGCCCAGCCGACGGCAGCCCAGCCGACGGCAGCGCGCCGCTGACGTATCTGCGGGCCGCCCATCGGGCCTCGGCCTCCGCATCAGCGGGCCGCCGGGCTATCAGGGCGCCTATCAACCGCTCGTCACCACTATCAGGCTTGGCGGATTCGGATGTGCGCGACCGTGCGTAACGTCTGGTTACAAGATCGAAACTTCGTAGGCGCGCGGCCCAGGGACCCATGGGGCGCGCGCCTGAATCAGTGAGGTAACCAATGCCAGACGAGAACGTGTACCACGCCGACGGCGGCCGCTTCGTCGCCCCCGGCGATCCGATCATGGACCGCAAGGGAGACATGGCGACGTTCATCGGCCTGACGCGCCGCAAGGCCAGCGAACCGCTGGTCGCCGTGCACTGGACCGACCGGCCAGAGTGCGTGAGCGAGTGCAGGCCATCGTTGTTCAACTTGCATGTGGGGTGAGGCCCCGGGCCGGCTCAGCGGCCCGGCCGGTCATGCCAGCGGGCTGGAGGTGGCGCACCGTTATCAGCCGACCGGGGAGAGCGGAGTCGGCGGCGACTGGTACGACATCGTCGGGCTGCCCGGCGGCCGGGCAGCGCTGATCGTCGGCGACGCGATGGGCCACGGGCCCGAGGCAGCGGCCGTCATGGTCAAGCTGGCCAGCGCGGCTCATGCGCTGGCCGCCCGCGACCTGCCGCCCAGGGAGGTCCTGCGCGGGCTGGACGAGCGAGCCGCCGAGATGGCCTCCTGGTCGTTCGCCACCTGCGTATGCGCCGTCCTCGATCCGGCGACCGGCTCATGCGTAATAGCCAGGGCCGGTCATCACCCGCCGCTGCTCGTGCTGTCCTGCGGGACGACGCGGGTCCTCGACCTGCCGCCCGGACTCCCGCTGGCCGCTGGGACAGGGGACGAACCATCCGAATTCGACGAGGCCTGGGTCGGTGTGCCACCGGGAGCCACGCTGGCCCTCTACACCGACGGGCTGGTGGAGAACCGCAGCGGGCCGCTCGACGGCGGCCTGACCGCGCTGCGCAACGCCCTCGGCTCCGCGCTGACCCGGCCCGGGGCCACCCTCGACGGCACCTGCTCGGAGGTGGCCGACACCCTGGGCTACCGCGACCGGGAGGACGACGTCACGCTGGTCCTCGCGCGAGCCCGCGGGCGGCGATAGCCTCTATCTCGACCAACTGGCCGGGATAACCCAGCACCGTGACGCCGAGCAGCGTGCTCGGCACGTCGTGGTCGCCGAAGGCGTCGGCGACCTCGTTCCAGGCGGAGACCAGATCGTCGCGGTCGCTGCTGGCGACGTAGACGGTCGTCTTGAGCACGTCCCCGGTCGTCACCCCCGACTCCTGCAACGCGACCCGGAGGTTGCCGAGCGCCTGGCGCATCTGCGCCGGGATGTCGCCGGGAGCGGTCACCTGCCCCTGCTCGTCGATCGGGCAGGCCCCGGCGGTGCACACGAGACCCGCGCCGTCGGACACGGCTGCGTACGCGTACGGTGCCCCGGGATACAGGCGCGTGCTGCGGATCAGGTCGACGGCCATGGCACCGCATTCTGCCATCCCGGGGCGTACGCCGTTGGCGGTCGGATCTGCACGCTTCCCTGCATAGCACCC
>Ga0335073_10015149_pt1 | contig 10789 bp, 10 predicted proteins | sample Lox_Sample_22_FD_207093 | JGI IMG/M metagenome (GOLD analysis project Ga0335073, IMG submission 207093) | Soil microbial communities from Loxahatchee National Wildlife Refuge, Florida, United States - Lox_Sample_2.2 | ecosystem: Environmental > Terrestrial > Soil > Wetlands | place: USA...
GGTAGGAATCTTGAAGTGCATCGAGCGCGGGCAGCACGAACAGGCAGAACGAGACGTACGCGCTCACCGGGTTTCCCGGCAGCGTGAAGATCGGCGTCGCGTCCGGGCCGACCATCCCGAAGCCCTGCGGCATCCCCGGCTGCATCGCCACCTTGCGGAATCCGACCGTGCCGAGCGTGGCCAGCGCCGCCTTCACCACGTCGTGCTCGCCGCCCATGCTCACGCCGCCACTGGTGACCAGCAGGTCGGCGCCCTCCAGCGCGTCCTGCACCGCAGCCAGTACCGCCTCGGTGGTGTCGCGGACGATTGGGTAGCGGCGCGCCGCGCAGCCGGCCTCGCGGGCCGCGGCGGCCAGCATCGTCGCGTTGGACTCCCAGATCTGGCCGGGGATCAGCTCGGTGCCGGGTTCGACGAGCTCGTTCCCGGTTGAGATTACCGTGACCCGCGGCCGGGGCCTGGCCCGCACGGTGCCGTGACCCGCGGCGGCCAGCAGGCCGACGTGCACCGCTCCGAGCCGGGTGCCAGCCGTCAGCAGCAGGTCGCCCGGCTGCGCGTCGCCGCCGGTCACCCGCACCGCCTGGCCCGCCGCCACGGCCCGGTGGATCGCGACCCGCTCGGTGCCGCCGTCAGTGAGCTCGACCTGGACTACCGCATCGGCGCCCGCTGGCATCGCCGCGCCCGTCATGATCCTTATTACCGAGCCGGGAACGAGGTCGCGACGCCCAGTGTCGCCCGCTGCGATCTCGCCATCGACGGGCAGCACGACGGGAGCGTTCTCGCTGGCGGTCGTCACGTCCGCCGCGCGGACCGCGTAGCCGTCCATGGCCGAGTTGTCGAAGGACGGCAGCGGGTACCGGGCGGTGACGTCGTCGGTCAGGACAGCGCCCAGGGCGTCGGCGAGGGCAAGCTCGCGTGGCGGAAGAGGCCGGATCGCGGCCAGTATGCCGGCGAGGTAGGTCTCGACGGAATCCATCACAGCCTGCCCTGGTGGTCAGCGAGGTGCTCGGCGATAGCTCTTCGCAGGTTACTTGGCGGCGTGCAGGCGTGGCGTCCTGGGCCTGGCCCGCGTGCTGCGGGCGGGCCTAGCCCGCGTCTTTGCCGAGGCCCTTCAGATAGTGGCGGAGCCAGGGCACGAACTCCGGCGCGATGTCCGGCCGCTCGCATGCGAACTTGATAAGAGTCTGCAGGTAATCCAGCTTGTTGCCGGTGTCGTAGCGGCGGCCGCGGAACAGCACGCCGTGCACGCCGCCGCCGTCGCGCGCAGCACCGTCAGTGCGATCGGTCCTGGCCAGGGTACGGAGCGCGTCGGTGAGCTGAATCTCGCCGCCGCGGCCCGGCCGGGTGTCGCGGAGTACGTCGAAGATTGCCGGATCGCAGATGTACCGGCCGACCACGATCCAGTTGGACGGCGCGTCGCCGACGGCAGGCTTCTCGACGAGGTCGGTGACCGCGACGACGTCGGCGGCGTCGGTGGGCTTGATGGTCGCCACGCCGTAGGACGAGACCAGCTCGGGCTCGACTTCCATCAGCGCGATGATGCTGCCGCCGTACTGCTGCCTGACCTCGATCATCCGCTGGAGCAGCTTGTCGCGGGCGTCGATGAAGTCGTCGCCCAGCAGGACGGCGAAGGGCTCGTTGCCCACGTGCTGGGCCGCGCACAGGACGGCGTGCCCGAGGCCGAGCGGCTGTCCCTGCCGGACGTAGTGCATCGACGCGATCTCGTTCGAGGCGCGGATGCTCGCCAGGCCGACGTCGTCGCCCTTGGCCTCGAGAACTTCCTCGAGCTCTATGTTCCGGTCGAAATGATCCTCAATATTGGTTTTGCTCCGAGCAGTCACCATCAGGACGTCGGTCAGGCCGGCCGCAGCCGCCTCCTCGACCACATACTGGATCGCCGGCGTGTCGATGACGGGCAGCATTTCCTTCGGCATCGCCTTAGTGGCAGGCACGAACCTGGTGCCGAGGCCGGCGGCGGGGATGACCGCTTTGGAGACGGGCGGTGAATGGGCCATGCTGAGAACCTTAGCTAGCGGACTGGGGGGCTCGTGCACAGCACAGGCCGGGAAGACGAGACGGCCGGCGTCGCAAGGCTTGCCGGTGAGCCCTCGCTGGCCGGCTGTGCCCGGCCAGACGGGGGAGATATGCCCCGCCCTGCCCGGTCAAACATGGCCGATCCCGGCGAGCCCTCCCGGCAGGTCGCGGTTGGTGCCGGTCTCGGCGGCGGCGAACTGAGCGGCGCAGATCTGAGCGGCGCAGATCTGAGCGGCGCGGATCTGAGCGGCGCGGATCTCGCGGCCGCTAAGGCTGCGCTGCGGACCCGCCTGCTGTCCCGGCGCCGCGGGCTGACTCCGGAGGCCCGGAGGGCTGCCGGACGGCAGCTCAGGGACGCCGTGCTGGAGATGCCCGAGATGCAGATGGCCGGGACCGTCGCTGCCTACGTCTCGGTCGGTGCGGAGCCGGACACGCGAGGCCTGCTCTTCGCGCTCTGGAAGCGCGGGACGTATGTCCTGCTGCCGGCGCTGCAGCCGGACGGCGACCTGGACTGGGCGTCCTACGAGGGTCCGGACTCGCTGACCGCCGGACCGCGGGGACTGCTCGAGCCGGTCGAAACGCGCCGGGGGGTGACGGCTATCACAAGTGCGGACCTCATTCTGGTGCCTGCGGTGGCGGTAGACCGAGCCGGTCGGCGGCTTGGCCGGGGCGGCGGCAGTTACGACCGGGCCCTGGCCAGGGTGGGTGCGGCGATCCAGTCCGTCGCGCTGCTCTACGACGGCGAACTGGTAGAAATGGTGCCTGCCGGTCCGCACGATCAGCCCGTCCGCACTGCGGCCGTCGCTGGCCAAGGAATCAGCAGGCTTCGCTAGCCGTTGCTAACATTTGGCAGTTGACCGCGGCGAGTGCTAAGGCCGCAGAGGGAGGAATCGTGCCGACGTATCAGTACGCCTGCACCGAGTGCGGAGACAGGTCCGAGGTGGTGCAGCGGTTCACCGACGACCCGCTGACCGTGTGCAGCGCCTGCGGCGGCAAGCTCCGCAAGATCTTCTCGCCGGTCGGCATCGTCTTCAAGGGCTCTGGCTTCTACCGCACCGACAGCCGGAACGGCTCGAGCACCGTGCCGGCCAGCAAGGACACGGCGGCGAGCGGGTCCAACGGGTCTTCGGAGACCTCTTCGGCCGGCTCTGACGCGGCGAAGAACGGATCCTCGGGCGGCGACTCGGGCAGCTCGACCTCATCGAGCTCGACCAGCGGCGACAAGAAGTCGTCGTCAGTGAGCAGCGCCGCCGCCAGTTAACGGGCAACCGCGAGTGCCGCTACATTGGCCGCGTGAGCGATCTGGCTGATATCGGCGTTATCGGCGGTTCGGGATTCTACGAGTTCCTGGATTCTGCCGACGAAGTCGCGGTAGAGACGCCGTTCGGTCTCCCGAGTGATCCGCTGGTCATCGGCGAGATCGGGGGCAAGCGGGTCGCATTCCTCGCCAGGCACGGCCGCGATCACCGATTCCCGCCGCACAAGATCCCGTACCGAGCCAACATGTGGGCGCTGCGGTCGGTTGGCGTCAGGCAGGTGCTGGCGCCCAGCGCCGTCGGCTCGCTGACGCCGAGCTACGGTCCGGGCCAGCTGGCGGTGCCCGATCAGCTCGTCGACCGCACGACGGGCCGGACGCAGACGTTCTACGAGGCTGGCGGTGCGGTGCATGTGCAGTTTGCCGACCCGTACTGTCCCGTCGGCCGCCAGCGGGTGATCGCGGCTGCCCGCTCGGCGAACTGGGAGCCCGCCACCTCGGGGACACTGGTCGTGATCGAGGGCCCGCGGTTTTCCACTCGAGCTGAGTCCCGCTGGTACGCGGCCCAGGGCTGGACTCTCATCGGTATGACCGGCCATCCGGAAGCCGTCCTGGCTCGCGAGATGGCGCTCTGCTACACCTCGATCTCGCTGGTGACTGACACCGACGCGGGGGTCGAGGATGGCGAGGGCGTGACGCAGGAAGAGGTGTTCCGGGTCTTCGGCGCGAACATCGCCCAGCTGCGTTCGCTGCTTATCCAAGCGGTCGAAGACCTGCCGCTGGAGCGAGATTGCCCGTGCGCGCACGCACTCGATGGCCTGAAGCTGCCGTTCGATCTTCCGTGAGCCCGTCCTGTGGCGCTGTGTGCAGGACACCCTAGCGGTTTGCCGACCACAATCTCCGTATATCGGGCAGCGGAGGTCAGCAAATCGCAAGGGTGTAAAGGCGGCTAGCTCGTGGGAGCGTGTCGGCTAGCTCCTTGGGGCGTGCCGGCTGGCGAGACCGACCAGGTTTCCCTCGCTGTCGCGGACGAAGGCCATCCATTCTTCCCAGCCGGGCTCGCCGAACGTGCCGTCGGCGTCGGTGTAGATGAGGTGCGGCTCGGTGTCGATCGTGACGCAAGCGGCGCGCAGTCTGTCGGCGGCAGCACGGACGTCATCGACCCTGAGGTAGATCAGTGCGCTAGGCGCCGCGTTATCGAGCAGCAGCCGGACACCGCCGAGGCGGAGGAAGGCTAGCCCTGGCGGGTCGAATCGCGCGATCAGCCCGCAGCCAAGGACGTCGGTGTAAAAGGCCACTGCCCTGTCGAGGTCGTCGGCGTGCTGTGCGACTTGATGCAGTTCCACGGGCGGGCCCGTTCCCTTCATGGTGTCTGAAACTGCGTAGCATAGCTACGGATATTAGATAGGCATGCTATACATATTGCGTGGCATCGAGCAAGCCCGAGCGCGGTGAGCCTGAGCTCGCGGCGGTCGCATCCACGCTGAACTCGGGGGCCATTCACCTGCTGCGGAGCCTGGCCGCAGTGGACCGGCTCGCCGGGCTGACACCGGCGCGGCTGTCTGCGCTGTCGGTGATCGTGTTCGCCGGGCCGCGGCCGCTGGGCGCGCTCGCGGCCGCTGAGGGTGTCGCCGGGCCGACGATGACGCGGATCGTGGACGGGCTGGTAGCCGCTGGCCTGGCGGAGCGGCGGCCCGACCCGAGCGACGGGCGTGCCGCTGTGATCGCGGCGACGCCAGCGGGGGAGATGCTGATGCGGCAGGCGGCCGGGCGGCGCATCGCCACGATCGCGGGCGCCATTGCGGAGCTACCGGTTGCGGACAGGCGGCGGCTAGCGGCGGCCGCCGACCTGCTGGACAGGCTTGCTATGGGAGTCAGGGCGGCTGGTACGGAGCCGGGGTGACGCGGGTTGCGGTCTCGGCCTGGTGGCGCAGTGGCTTGCTAGCTGGCTCGGCGGGCTAGTCGAGGTCGCCGTGCTCGATGCGGGCGAGCCGGCGCTCGCGGACGAGCTGGTCGAACTCGTGCTCCACCTTGACGTGGCCGCGGGCCATCGCGGCGAAGACGCCGGTGACGTCGCGCATGCTGACCACGCCCAGCAGCTTCCCGCCTTCGACGACGGGCAGGTGCCGGATCCAGCGCGCAGCCATTTCCCTGGCCGCATCCTGGAGCGGCATGTCGGGCGGGACCGTGAAGACCTCTGCGGTCATCGCATCATCCACCGTTGTCTTATCCGGATCGGCGCCGAGGGCTACAGCGCGTAGGACGTCCCGTTCTGTGATGATGCCCGCGAGCGCGTCGGCCTCGGCAATGATGAGCGAGCCGGTCTGCTGACGCCACATCCGCTCCGCCGCCGACCGGAGGCTGTCCTGCGGCGACTCGGTAACGGTCGCCTGGGTCATGACGTCTCTTACCTGCACCGGGTCCTCCCGTCTGCTCCGCCTGATCTCCACCCTACGGTCCTGGCTCCGCGCCCTTGCGGCCCTATCCCTGGGTCAATCGTGGTCTCGGGATCGGCGGCCACCGATACCTGTGCGGATGCGGTGAGCAGGGCGGGTACCGGTTAGGCTTGGTTCGGCTCCCGGCGGCGGTCGCTCAACTGGACTGCAGGCTGGGCGGTTCCGGCCCCGATAGCTCAGGCGGATAGAGCGACTGCCTCCTAAGCAGTAGGCCGCAGGTTCGAGTCCTGCTCGGGGCGCCAAGTGGTCACGTAGAGAACATTTTTCGCGATTAAGTTCGGCGTCATGTTAACTGCCTGCGAGCAATCGCTCCTTCGCGAAATCTTGTGGCGGGTGCGGCGTTGCTCGACGAGGCTCAATGTCGCTGGATGACGCGTGACGTTGCCCGCAAGATAGGACATATGTTCGGGCCTGCGTCCGCTGGGAGCCAAACTGGGAGCCAATCAATTTGCGGCAAGCCACGGCCAAAAGGCAGAGGCAGCACCTGCGTGCGGACCCAGTTCACCGCCGGACGGTAGCTATCGGCACATGAGTGCGCCCCGCCAGGATGTCAATGTGCGACTGCGTGGACCAGGTGCGCTGCCGGCCGGCTCGGCGCCGGCGAACGGCGCGCTGGCCAGCAGCGCACCGTGACGCGGGCCTTGATGGAGACCGCCCGTAAGCTGGTTTGTGCCGCACTGCTCTGGGTGTGTGATCGATGGGAGGCCGTTATGCAAGCCGATCCGTCGTCTTCAGCCGGGGTCCGCGTCGCGGGCGGATCTGTTGCAGCGCTGTGGCGCTATCCGGTGAAGTCGATGCTGGGAGAGGAGCTGAACGACGCCGAGGTCACCGAGTGCGGCCTGCTGGGGGATCGCCGGTTCGCCGTTATCGACACGGCGACCGGCAAGGTCGCGGGCGCGAAGAACCCGCGGAAGTGGGGTAACTTCCTGGACTTCCGCGCCGCCTACGTCGAGCCTCCGCATCCGGGACTGGAGCTGCCCGAGGTCCGCTTGACCCTTCCCGACGGGACTGCTGTGACCAGCGGCCAGCGCGGCTTGCCGCAGATTCTGTCCAGGGTGCTCGGCCGCCAGGTCGCGTTCGCGGCGGCGCAGCCCGAGGGCGAGCCGGGCGGGACGGCCGAGGAGTACTGGCCGGATGTGGAAGGCCTTGACCTCAGGGACACCGTGACCGACTTCGACCTGCCGGCGGGGACGTTCTTCGACTGTGCCCCGGTGCACCTGCTGACCACGGCGACCATTGACCGGCTCCGCGCGCTGTATCCGCACGGGCGCTTCGAGGCGCGGCGTTTCCGGCCGAACATCGTCGTGGCGACCGGCCCGGATGAGCAGGGATTCGCAGAGGATGACTGGATCGGTCACACGGTCGCGATCGGGGACCGTGTCCTCTTGCGCGTCATCGGTGCCTGCGCTCGCTGCGTCATGACCACGCTGCCGCAGGGTGATCTGCCCAAGGACTCCGGCATCCTGCGCACTGCAGCGCAGCACAATCAGGTAAACGTAGGGGTCTACGCCGATGTGATCGCCGGCGGTGCGATCCGTCGCGGCGATCCGCTCACGCTCGCGTGAGCCAGGCCCGTACACGGCCAAGCCGAGGTCGTTGTACGCCAATCTGCCGGGCTGAAGGACGGCCCTCGGCATTCACTGTCCGCCTTGCGGGCACGGGCCGATCCGGGCTTTGGTGAGCGGCAAACCGACCACACAACAACAACGAGCGCGCTCCAGAAGGCAATTCCCCTGATGCCGCGCATGCTCTCGGATAAGTTGCCGGGCCTTCTCGTGGGCTGGTGTCAGCTGGCCTGCGGCTTGCGCCGGTCGCGGCGCATGATCCGCCGCAGCTGGGTGATCCGGGCGGTTCCGGCGGCGGCGATAAGGCTGGTGCGCATGCCGCTGATCCGGGTGTGCTTTCGTACGGACTTAGGCGGGCTGGGCGCGGGTGGCAGCTGGGGGGATGTGCCGTTGGCTGACTGCGGCGGCAGCGTGGTGGTCGCGCCCTGGGGGGCTGGTTGGTCGGTCATGGCGGTGCTTCCTTCGCCAGTGAGAGCGGGCCGCTGAATCCGGCCTGGCGCCTCACTGAGTGGCCCGGTCTTGCTGCGGCCGTCGGCTGCTGACTGTCCGGGTCTGATCTCAGCGTACGCATGAAGTCAGAAACGCGCAATCCATTTCTAGAATCGCGTGATTGGTTCTGGGCGTGCCGGGCCCACCTGCCGCTGCCCGGACCCGCCAGCCGCGAACCCGCCATCGGCGCCGTCCTGGCCCTGCTGGCGGGCGACGCCGCGTCGCAAAAACTCCGGGGGTCAGCGCCTGGTCACGAGCATGCCGACATGAACGATGGTAACCAGCAGAAGTGTCCCGAAAGCTCATAGGGCTCGGGGGCGGCCTACGCTTTGTGCGGCCGGAACCGGGCGCAGTAATCGGTACCAGCGACGAGCGGCAATTGATGGCCGACTGATTTGCGTGTTGCGAACGCTGCGGACGGCGCTGCGCAACAGTGCCCGTCGTCGGCGGCGGCGCGCGCTGGATCGGCCCCTTGCCGGGCTGTGACACGAGCCTGACCGACGCTGAGTTCCCCTGCCGGAGGCCTCGGCATGCGAACGTCATTACCGAAGGCGCGCGTCGGCCCGCGAGCGGCGCAGGAACAGGGCTTTGCGCGCAGCTTTGGCGACCGTCCTGACGGGGTGATGGGCGCCGATCGCCTCCAGCACGAACTCAGCCGACGGTGCTGGCGACAGGCCCAGCTCAGTGGCCAGCCGCGCCTGTCGGTCGTCGTCGCCGGCTAGCGTCAGAGTCCCCAGCATCCCTGCTGGCTCAGACATGAGAAGCCGCTGGAACAGCACCTGGGCGAAGCTGTCCGGGTCCCCGGAGTCGTACAGCGCCTGCACGTCGAGCAGCCCGTTGTCAGCGAGCCAGCACAGCGCGAAGCCGCGCGACGCCGGGTTCTCGGCGAGCTGCCGTACCTGCGGGACGGCCAGCTCGGGGCCGAGGTCGGTCAGCATCGCCAGCGCGAGGTGCTGCAGTGAGGGCTCAGCCAGCTCGGCAACGGCGGCGGCCAGTTCGACTGCGGCCTGCTCAGGGGGTCGGCGGTCGAGCCAGGCATCGACCTCAGCGGTCAGCGCGCCGGAGTCCGCCGCATCAAGGCCGGCCACCAGCTCGGCAGCCGTGGCGGTCGCGAGCAGGCCGGACACCGGGACGTCATACCCGAGTGCGGGTAGCCGCTCCTGCAGGGCTGCTACCCCGGCCGGGGTGAGCTCTACATAACCGCCTCGCCGGAGAGGCTGTCCCTCCTTGGGCTCCTGCTCGGCCGCGCCGCTGCGGCGCAATACGCCGGCCAGCTCGAGCGCGTCCGCGACTCTGGCGACGTCCCAGCCGATCCGCCCGGCAAAGTGCTCATCGGCGAGCCGGTCGAACACGAACGTGCCGAGCACCACCTCGGTGGCCATTTCGGCCAGCTTCACGATGGGCACCGGCCGCCGGGCTGCGTACGGCGGAACGAGCAGGTGCAGCACGATGCTGTCCAGCAGCCTGTCGACGTCCGGCCAGTCATGCCACGCTCCGAGAACGCGCTGGGCAGTCAGCGGCCCTGCAGCCAGTAGTGCATCCAGGACCCGGCCGAACTCCGCGGCCGGGTTCGCGGCAAGTGCCAGGCCGCGCTTGGTCGCGAGCACCTTAGCGTGCCGGACGCGCAGCATGCCGGCCTTCTTTGCCCAGGTGAAGACCAGATGCAGGACCGGCAGCTCAGCCGAGCTGCGCGTCCTGAACGTGCGGTCGCCAATGCGCTCGTCCAACACGTCACCCGTACCGAGCAGCGGAACCAGGGCCCGGGCGTCAGCCATGGTCAAGTTCCCCCGCTGCGTCAGCTGCCGACCGGTACCGGCGAACCTAGCCAGCTCCGCGAACATCCTCAGCACAGGCGCGGCCGCTTCGGACGCCTGGACCGCCTCGGGTGGCGGCAGTGGCACCGGGGGCAGCGCCATCGGGGCCTGCGCGCTCCAGCCTGCGGCACCGCCGGTACTGAAGGCGGTGTCGGGCAGGACCGCCCTCCGCTCTTCGTCGCTGAGCGAGTTGAACCTGGTCACCCAGTCCTCCAGCTGCGCCGGATCGCTTGGGTCGGCCCCGTCCGCGAGCGCGCCAAGGAAGATGGACTTGGCCATCCCGAAGCTGGCCGGGTCTCCCATCGCCGTTATGAACTCGCCGGCCGCGCCGGTAGCGGCAGCGTGCAGCCGCGCCGGAGGCGCCGATCCCGACGCGAGGAGACGCTCGGCCGCCAGGTAGTCGGTGAAAGCGGCGATACTGCCAGGGATGCTCACGCTGTCCGCCTGCGAGACGCTGAGCTTGCGCGGGCACCAGCTGAGCAGGAACTCCGCAACGTCGCCGGTGGTCCAACGGCCGAGGTGGCCGTCGCCGTAGCCGAACTTCCAGTCCAGCGCGATGCCTGCGTCGGTGGTGGCATTGTGCGCCGCCGCCTCATCCAGCCCAGGCTGTGCCTTCAGCCAGCCGCCGAACCCGTCCAGCAGCCGGTCCCGGACCCGACCGAATCCATCCTCGTCGTCCTGCCTAAGTTGCAGCTGCACTGGTTCAGCATTCCACGCTAGCTGCGCGCGGGCGCCGGATCTGACACCCTGTGGACAACGACCGCGATAGGAGCGGAACGAGGCAGTTTCCGCCCGCGGCCGACGGCGCGCACACCGCCGCTCGCTTCGCCGATTCTCGCCATCATTGCGATGCCGACCATTCCGTCCGGCTGGAAGAAACAGATGAGTTCTGTATCGGCTCGGTCGCTCAGTCGGGCTGATGAGGAGATACGTCGGGCGGAGGGACAGTGCCGTGGAGAACCTGGCATCGTCGAGGCGAAGCATCCCACGGACTAATCGCCGGCAGCATGCGGCGGGCTGTCGGGACCCTTCGGTTCTTCCCGAGGGTTCGCGCGCTCTTCATAGCTCCCACAAAGCGGAGATGGGCGCGGCTAGTAGGCGGTCGCCGAAGGGCAGGACGTCGTTGCCGGCGTAGAGGGCGATTCCGGCGATGAACCTTTCGCCGAGGGCGTCGCGCAT
>Ga0335073_10015150_pt1 | contig 10789 bp, 9 predicted proteins | sample Lox_Sample_22_FD_207093 | JGI IMG/M metagenome (GOLD analysis project Ga0335073, IMG submission 207093) | Soil microbial communities from Loxahatchee National Wildlife Refuge, Florida, United States - Lox_Sample_2.2 | ecosystem: Environmental > Terrestrial > Soil > Wetlands | place: USA: Florida...
GACTTGAGCTTGAGGAGTGCTTTGGCAGATAAGTGCCGGTTCGGCGACAACCAGCGCGAGGTAAATATAAAGATGGCGACGCATCGTTCTCTCCTATGATGTTTTGTCTACTCCAAATGTGTTGTGCAGCTCGGGGCCGACCAACGGGAGGTGGCACAGATCCGCAAGTTGCCAATGGTTTTCCCTTTGCATTTGCCCCCTTTCCCTTCTCATTGGTAAATCTTCGGAACGGCCCGCAGCCGTCCAGGGCGCGCGGTTTGTGCGCGGCGCAGGAAAATCTTTTCCGGTTTTGAAAAGATTTTCCGGAGCGCACCCTGGACGGCGAGGACCGTTCTGGAACATCATCCTAAAGGGAAAGGGGGCTTGCTGACGCCTCATGAAGCCGCCTCCGCCAGCACGAAATTCGGGAAATCCTCGTACACCCAGTTGTTCTTTAAGGTCCGATAAATGATGCCGAGGAACTTCCGAGCCAACGCGATTATGGCTTTGCCCCCGCCCCGCCGGCTTTTGATCTTCTCGTAATACTGCGCCAGGTAGGGGCTGTACCGCTTCGCCACCAGAGCGCACTGCACCAGAGTCGTCCGTCCGAGTTTGGTCCCGCGTTTGGTGATTCGTCCGGACCTTTCGGTTTGATTGGAATTCTGAACCCGCGGGACAATCCCGAAATACGCCGCCAGCTTCCCCTCGTCGGCAAAGTCCTCGATGTCGCCGATCACGGAAAGCAGAATGCTGGCGCCCAGGTTTCCGATTCCCTTGATGCTGGTCAGATTGCGGTGCCCCTTGAGTTTCTGGCCGCGATCCCGGATCGTCTGTTCCAGTTTGCCGATGCTTTGGTTCAACCCGCGAATCTGCTCCACGATCACCTGCAGTTCCACCTCGACCATCTCGTCGAAGTGCATCTCCAGCACGCCGTTCAAGGCCTTTTCGCTCGATAGGGCCTCCTTGGCCAAATTGATCCCGTGCGCCGCCAGAATGTTGTTGACCTTGTTCTTCAGCGCGGTGCGCAGCTTCACCAGGGTGTCCCTGGTTTGTGTCAAACTCGCAATTTGCGCTTCGGTCTTCTCTTTCATACGCACTTCCGGCAGCAGATCCTTAGCCAAGTACAGCGCGAGGTTCCGCGCATCATTCGGATCCGTCTTCTTCACCGATTGGCTGATCACCTTGAACTGGTTCGGATCCACCGTCACCAGGCGAGCTACGTGTGGCGCCACCGCCTCGTGGAAAAACCGCGTATTGCCGGTCATCTCCACGGCGATTTCGTCGCCCGCCCGCAGCTTTTTGGTGAACCGCGGCAGATCCTCCAGCTTCCATTCGCTTAGATAATTTCTTCCGTTCTCCAATCGCACGCACGCCGTGAAGCAGTTGCGATGCAGGTCAATGCCAATGTGCCGTTTCGTTTCCATACCCCACCTCGAAAGCCAGGTGGAGTAGACTCGCTCTGCGGCGTCGCCACTCTCCTATTCAAGGTCCCTCGCGGGCCTTACACTGGCGCTTCAGCCACAGGTCTGACTAATCTCCTCAACGAGGTCGTACCTCAGAAGTCAAATGCAGCCTGTGACCTGTCTACCCCGGAAGCCTTCTTCCGGAGCCTACCGCGCGCGGAGCTAACCATTCATACCATCTCCTCCGCTTTGGTGAATGTGTTTTCTTCCGGCTAGAAGTAGCTGGGCCGATCGATATCTGGGATCAGCGAAAGCTCTGTGACGCGCCATCCCAGCCGTTCCTGTGTTTGTGCGCTTGAAGCTGGGCAGTCAATACCAGCGAAATGTCCGAGAAAACCGAAATGGCCCGCGGCCTCCGCCATCGGCTTGCTAACGACCGGCACGCTCAGGCGCCGGCCGATCACTTGAGCGATCTCTCGGAATGGTACGCCTTCGTCCGCAACCGCATGATAAGTCGCTCCCGCAGTACCCTTCTCGAGCGCCAGCCTGTAAAGACGGGCGGCGTCGAGCCGGTGCACCGCCGGCCAGCGGTTAAGCCCGTCTTCCACATACGCCGAGACGTTCTTTTCACGCGCGATACCGATGAGTCGCGGCACGAAACCATGATCCCCGTCGCCATGGACAGACGGGGGAAGGCGCACGACCATGACACGCACGCCCTGCGCCGCCGCTCGAAACGCCGACTCCTCCGATTTGCGGGGAAAGTTGGAATTGACTGAATCGTCCTCCGTCGCGCACCGGCCTGGCGAGAGCAGCGCCGTTCCGGAAGTGACGATCAAAGGACGCTCAGAACCGGCGAGCGCAAACCCGAGCGCTTCGATGGCAAGCTTGTCTGTTTGACAGTTGGCCTCGAATTTCGAAAAATCGTGAATGAAGGCCGTGTGGATCACCCCATCCGCTTTGGCCGCGCCGCTGCGAAGGCTTTCCAGGTCTTCGAGTGAACCGCGATGCAGGTCGGCCCCTGCCGCAGCAAGTGACTGGGCGCCCGCTTCCGAGCGGGCGAGGCCGAGCACCTGATGACCCGCACCGATCAGCTCTTTGACAATGGCGGACCCGACGAATCCGGTCGCCCCGGTAACAAAAATACGCACACTAAACTCCTTTCCTGCCCCTTTTCGATTCACGCCCTGCCGGTTGACGATCCTTCATGAATCTGATAAACCGGAGATAGTCTCCGTATAATCAGATTAACGGAGACAGTCTCCGGTTGCAACTTTTTTCGAATGGCCACGAAACGTTTACCATCCGCCGGCCGGAAGCCGCGGACCGACGCCCAACGGAATCGCGAGCGCATTCTGGAAGCAGCAAAGCAGGCGTTCACCCGCTCCGGCGCAAATACCAGCTTGGACGACATCGCCAAACAGGCTGGCGTTGGACCGGGAACGTTGTATCGCCACTTTCCTACGCGCGACGAACTTCTGGAGGCGGTCTACCGGACTGAGGTGGAAAAGCTGGCCGCAGCCGAGCGGAGGTTCGCTGAGACCCTGCCGCCGATTGAGGCCTTGCGAGCCTGGATGCTGTTGTTCGTGGATTACATCGCTACAAAGCAGATCATCGCGCCTGCACTGAATACGCTCGTGGGAGGTCCCTCAAAGGTGTTCGAAGCGTCGTACGCCCAGGTCTGGGGAGCGATTCGGGCGTTGGTCAGGCGCGCGATCAAGAACGGCGACATCCGGAAGGACCTCGACCCGATCGATCTGCTTCGGGCCCTGATCGGCGTCGCCAACGTGGCGACCAGCCCCGACTGGCAGCAAAGCGCCAGGAGACTGGTGGATATCCTGATCACTGGTTCGCGCCCGATCTCGGGCTGAATCGGAAGAATCTCGGATCCGTCTCGCACCCCGAACGAGCCGATGTCACTCATACCTCAAAGCGACCAGTGGATCCACCTTGCTCGCTCTCTTCGCCGGCAAGACACACGCGAGCAGGGTCACTGCAATCAGGATGCACGCCATCGCCGCAAAAGTGACCGGATCGAATGAGCTGACACCGAACAGGAGCCCGCGGATGAGCCGGGTGAGTGCCAAAGCACCGATTGCGCCGGCCGCGACGCCCGCAAGAGCCAGCCGCAATCCCTGCCGGAGAACCAGGCCGAGCAGATCACCCGTGCCTGCCCCCATGGCCATGCGGATGCCGAACTCCGTCATCCGGCGGGTCACCGAATACGAAATGACCCCGTACAAACCAACCATGGCCAGCACCAGGGCCGTGGCCGAGAAGAGCCCGAGGAGCGTCGTCAGCAGGCGCGGACGCGATTTGGCCGACGCCAGCACTTCATCCATCGTTCGAACCTGCGTCAACGGCAGCGCCGGGTCCAGCCCGCGAACCGCGGCACGTATGCCGCCGATCAGCCGCGTGGGATCGCCGGCGGTTCTCGCGACGATGTAAATCGTGCGTCCGGCAAAGTTTCTCTGCAGTCCCGGGAAAAAAGCCTCGGTTCCGGCGGGCTTGTCGAGGCCGGCGTTCTTGACGTCTTCCACTACGCCCACAATCGTCCGGTACGTTTCCGGTTGCCTCGGGCCGCCTTCCGGATTGATCCTTCGCCCGATCGGGCTCTGGTTCCCGTAGTAAACGCGTGCCATGCTCTGGTTGATCACCGCCGTCAGCGTGCCGCCGGCCGTATCGCGCTCGTCCAGTCCGCGCCCCTCGATAACCCGAATGCCCATCGTTTCGAAGTACCGGTCCCCAACGATTTGCCAGTAGTCGATGTTATGCCCCGGTCCGTTCGGGACGGCCGTGAATCCTTCGATATAAGTGTCGTTGGCGTTGATCGGCCGTTCCGGCGGAAGTCCGTTGGTCAGGCTCGCCGACTCCACGCCCGGCACGGAATTGATTTTCCGCTCGAGAGCCCGCCAGAACCCGTTCACCTGTTCCGGCCTTGTATAAGTGGCCTGCGGCAGATTCACACGCAGCGTCAAAAGCCCGTCGGCGCGGAATCCCGGATACACTTCGCTCAGTTTCCAGAACGCGCGAATCATGAGCCCCGTCCCGATCAACAGCATCAGCGCCAGCGCCAGTTCGCTCGCCACCAGCACCGAACGGAAGCGGTTGGACGTCACCGATCCCGCTGTTCGCCCGCCCGTCGCCTTCAACGTATCGTGCAACGTCCCCACGGCGGTCTGCACCATGGGAGCCAAGCCGAACACCAGCGCCGTAACCAACGAAACTCCGAACGTTACCGCGAGCACCGTGTGGTCGATCGCGACTTCGGCCGCCCGCGGAAGGCTCGCCCTCGCCGCCGCGGCCATCACTCGCAGCCCCGCAAATGCGAACCCTACTCCAGCCAGCGCTCCGCCCACCGACAGCAGCAGCCCCTCTACCGTGAACTGCCGCGCCAGTTGCCCGACGCCGGCGCCGAGCGCCTTTCGAATCGCAATTTCCCGCTGCCTTGCCTCGGCGCGCGCGAGCAAGAGATTCGCCACGTTCACGCACGCGATCAGCAGCACAAAGCCCACGGCTCCCATCAGCATCCATAGCGCCGGCCGGATGGTGCGCACGACTTCGTCCTGCAAAGGATATGTGACGATCGGATGGAACTGCGGGCTGAACGGATGATTCTTCCCCAGCCGTGCCGTCGAATCCCGCACATGCCGGTTGATTTCTTGTTGCGCCTGCGCCGCCGATACGCCCGCCTTGAGTCTGCCGATCAAAAACAGAAAGTGGTTCCCTCGGCGCTGCGGATTCGGCGTTCCGAGCTGCAGCGCCGACCACACTTCCGGCGGATCCAGCTCCCCTGGCGGAAAGGCAAAACCCGGCGGCATCACCCCGACGATATTCGCGTTGTTCCCGCTCACCTGAATGGTTCGCCCGATCACGTTGCGGTCGCCGCCGAAGGTGCGCTGCCACAAGTCGTACCCGATCACCACCGCGATCTGTGCGCCCGTCACATCGTCCTGCGGGGTAATCGTTCTGCCCAGCATGGGCGGCACACCCAGGCTCTGAAGAAGCCCTCCCGTCACCAGGCAGCTGGTCACGCGGATCGGATCTGTCGCGCCCGCCAGATTCACTCCCGAAGTCACCCACGCATCCAGCGACTGCCACGACTGCAGTTCATGGGAAAGTTCGTAATATTCCGGAGGCGAGGTCCAGAACCGCCTGAGCCCACCGTTTGGGAAGGTGGGAAACTCGGTGTAAAGGCGAAACAGGCGTCCCGGCTCGCGGTACGGCAGCGGCTTCAGCAGGACCGCATGAACCACGCTGTAAATCGCAGTGGTTGCGCCGACGCCGAGTGCCAGGCACACCACGGCCGCGGCCGCGAATCCCGGGCTTTTTCCGAGCATCCGCAAAGAGAAACGGACGTCTTGCAGAAAAGTGGTCAACGGATTTCCTCGTTGTATATACGGCGCGGGCCGCGAATGGTTCCTGGCAGATCCACAGAAATTCTCGCCCGAATGACGGCTGCCGGTTGGCCGTTCTTCTGAGCGATGAATCCTGCCGCCCTGGCGGAGTCGCGTCATCCGGACCGGGATCCGGCGGCGGCACCACGGGCCGCCTCGCCCCCCGCCCGATTCCCGGAGTTAAAATGCTTGCCAAATGTTCGGAAAAAGGACAACCGGAAGCCTGCGACTTGCTCTTCTCTCAATTTCGCTTGCCTGTGGCGCGCTGTGGGCGGCGCCGCGCGAAGTCACATTCACGCAATCGGCCCCGTCAGCGGCGGCATATGACTTCGTCGAGGTCACGCTGCGCGTCAACGCGCCCGATGTGGCGAACCCGTTCACGGATGCGACGGTGACGGGCTGGTTCGGTGCGGCGGGCGGTAGCGCGCGCATGAACGTGGACGGCTTCTGCGATTCGGCCGATGGCACACTGTTCAAGATCCGCTTCATGCCGTCGAAGCCGGGCGACTATTCGTACCGTGTGAACTATGCGGAGAAGGGTTTCGAGAAGAGCTACGAAGGAACTTTTCGGGCTACCGATGGCGGCCGCCGCGGGCCCATCCGCGTGGACCCTGCTTACCCCTGGCATTTTATCTGGGAAGGCACCGGAGAGCACTACTTCTTTAACGGCACAACGGCCTACTGGCTTATGGGCTGGCGCGACGAACGCGTGATTCGCAGCAGCGTGGAGCGGCTACACCGGCTGAAGATCAACCGCCTGCGCGTGCTGCTCAGCGGGCGAACCAACATGATGTACGGCGAACCGGCCATGAACACCGAGGAATGGAGCGTGTTCCTAAGCCCGTGGCCGGCCGAAAAGGCCGACGACTTCTATCACCCGGGTTTCGATTATGCGCGTTTCCGCGTGGAGCACTGGCAGCGCTTCGAGCGCATGCTGAGCTTCGCGCGCGAGCGGGACATGATCATCTCCGTAGTTCTCGATATCGGAGACGGGAAGATTCATCTCACCCCGGCGAGCGACGACGAGCGGCGCTATATCCGCTACGCGGCGGCGCGCTTCGGTGCCTTCTCGAATATCACCTGGGACCTGGGCGACGACCTGGACAGCTTCCGCGACGAGAAATGGGCGCACGAAACGGGCACGCTGCTGGAAAGCTGGGACCCCACGCGGCACCTGGCGACGTCGCATCCGGTGCACCGCGAGCATCAGGACCGTGGCTCGGCCTGGTTTGGATTTACCTCGATCCAGGACTGGTCGCGCAACCAGCACGCGCTCATGCTGGAAGAGCGGCAACGGCAGCTTAAAACCGGCCGCATCATTCCTCAGGCGAACGAGGAGTATGGCTACGAAGATCACTATCCGCTGTGGGCGCCTCCGCCGCCGGGAGACTCGGCCGAGACCCTGCGGCGGACCGCATGGAACATCGCCATGGCGGGGGCTTACGGCACGGCCGGCGAAACCGTGCGGCGAGGAATCGGCATCTGGCCGGATACCGGCGGTGGCTGGATGAATGGGCGCAGCGACGATACCACCACCATGCTGGCTGGCTACGCGCATATGGTGGACTTCATGACGAGCTTCGAATGGTGGAAGACGGAGCCACACGATGAGCTGGTGGATGCGGGAAACTGGTGTCTCGCGGAGCCGGGACGGACCTATGCGGTGTATCTGCCCAGCGGGGGCAAGGTGGCGGTGAAACTGGCCGTCGGCCAGTACCGCGCCGAGTGGTTCAACCCCATGACGGGCGAAGTGATTCCTATCGGCGTCGCCCAGGGCCCTGCGTGGACTTCGCCACCCGCGCCGGGGCGCAACGATTGGGCACTACTTTTGCGGAATTAGCAGCAGCGGCTCTCCACGGCTCGCAGACCGAATACCCTCAGCAAGCGCGGTGCCCGATGCCGGCGCAGAGCGTCACTTGCCACTGCGGTCGCTGGAGGGCGGCACGATGTTCTTGAGCCGCATATAGACCGCCAGATAGCCGTATTCTTCGTTGTCGTGGATGACCACGTGTTCCAACTCCCCCAGCCGCGTTTGGGCAGCCCGGCCGGAGCCCACCGTCTCATGCGCGTTGGCATCGGTGACCTTCTCAAACGCCGCATCGCACACCGCGAACGACGCCTTCAAGGCCTGTACCAGCTCCGCCTTGGCCGTCATCTTTCCGGCGCCCAGCTGTTTCTGCTCGCCGGTCACCATCCCGCACAACCGCGCCTGCACATCGGCAATGTGGCCGAACAGCTCGGCGACCGTGCGAATATCCGGCGCCGCTTTATAGGAATAATCCGTTTCCGGGATTTTCTCGGCGGCCTTGATCAGGTTAGCCTTCGTCGCTTCGTAACCCCAGGAGGCGCTGCGCAGTTCGGTAACGGTCGGATTGGCGGATTGCGCCTGCAGCGCACAGCATCCAAGCAGGCCGAGAATCATGCTAAGAAAAGGACGGTTCACGTATTCTCTCCGATGTGGTCGTTTGTCGGATCTATGATACTACCAGGGCTGGCTCGTCAGGTCTGGAGATTCCCCTGAATAAAAGTGACCTGCCACGCTGCGACATCGGAATTTTCGAAATCGCTCCCAGCGTAAGGATGTACCGATCGGGTGCCGTCGGCCGGATTTAACCCTTCTTCTTTTCCCGATTCCACAGCTCGCGCGACAGCACTCGTCCGCAGAACGGACAGTAGTGGATACCCACGTAGCTGGGACGCTCGTCGCCAAAGACGAAGAAATATTCCGTGTCGATCTCGGTGAGAATGCGGCCGCTTGGGAGTTTGTGCGGCGGCCCGTATCGCACCAGGTCAAGATCCATCAGCCGCTGCAGTTCGTCGCAACAGATCATGGAAGCGGCGCCCTTTATTATGGCATGTAAACTGTTGAAATTATGGAGCGGGAGACGGGGATCGAACCCGCGACCAACAGCTTGGAAGGCTGTGACTCTACCACTGAGTTACTCCCGCGCTCCTTTTGTTTCAATGCGTTGCCACTTCTCACCACGGATTTGGCTTTCCTCTCCAAATCTACCACAGCCTTCCGGGGCTCCGGGCCCCGCTTGCCGCATGCAATCGTCTCTGGTGATTTCGCCTTTGAGTGGCGTAGTTGGCCCTGGATTAGTTTGTCCTGTGCCCAATCTGCTACTGCATGGCTGCGTGCCCCGGTGAAACCAAATGGTATGAGATCTCGGGAATGTTCGCCTTCGCACCCGACGCCATGCCCGGTGGGACGGCGACTCTGCCGTGCGCTTTGATGGCCGGGTTCCACTCCTTCAAGGGTCGCGTTCCACGCGATAGCGCCAGGAGATGGCCGCCATTCTTGCGCCACCCAAGATCGCTATTCCCGGCTGAAGAGATCGGGCCGCCAATCGTATCAACGTTTCCCGGATTCCCGCAGAAGTTCGGAAAAACTGACGATCTCCGGAGGCCGACGCGTTGTTGCCATCGCTCTGGCCCGCCGCTCCAACCTCCGGGCTTCGCCGGCGCGGTGTAGGTGACGGAGGGTCCAGGCGTAAGTCGAGAGGAGTTCCGGCAGGTAGGGACAATCCAGACCGGCAATGGCAACCGCTCGCTTCAACCGCGGTTCGGCGTCGGCATACCGGCCTTCGCGGTCATCGACGGCGGCGAGGCCGCCGAGCAGTCCGGCTAGCATCGGATGCGATGGGCCGCCAAGGGTTTCCGTCTGACGGATGGCGCTCTCCAACTCATCACGGGCTTCCTGGAGACGGCCCTCTTTCACGAGTGCGACCCCAAGGTTACCCGTGCTGTTCGCAGAATCCCAGGGCAAGCCGCTCTTTACATACAGGCCTTGGGCTTCTCGCAGCAACGACTCAGCTTCCCGGTAGTCCCCCTTCCTCAAGGAGTGGTTGGCCATGTTATCCACAAGCAAGGCCCGGGTTTTGGTAGGGAAACCGTCCCGCCGGGCCAACTCATAAGCCTGGCGAAAGAGTCGTTCGGCTTCCGCATACCGGTTCATAAGAGAATAAAGCGTACCCAGGTTGGTCCACGCGGCGAGACGCTCGATGGGGGTGGATGCGGGGCAGCCCTTCAGCATCGGCTCGGCCTCGACGTAGTGTTGCCGGCTGACTTCTACCAGCCCCAGATCGCATCGAACTCGGGCGAGAACCTCTTCGGAGGCCGTAACCTCGGCGGTTTTCATGGCCTCCCGGTACTTGTCCCCAGCCTCGTCATATCTTTGCTGCACGTACAGTTGTTCGCCATCCTGAACCAGTTCTCGCCATCCAGGCTGAACGCCACTCTGCGCGAAAACTGGCAACACCGACAAAAACAGTATTCCCACCAGGTGATGTTGCATTTGCTTTCCACTCTCCTGTTTGTTGCGGCCAATTCGCGAACCTATTGCAGCGCGATCCCGAAGCCCGGACCGGAGATCTGGGTCTGAACCCATCCCACATCGAGACCCGTCGCCGTAAACGGGTAGTAGGCCTCAGCTGACGAGAATCCTGAAAAGGCGAAGTTACCCGCGGGAAGCGCCAGCAGAACGTAAGGCGGGATGGTGAACCTTCCCGCGCCGGCGGGCGCGGTGCAGACCGCTGTGGAACCTACGGTGTTGGAGCTATCCGTAGCGCTCGAAATCGTCAATTGAACGTTTCCGCCGCCGCCCGTCCAACTGACCGTCATCCCGTTGGAGCGAGTGATAGAAGGAAGGGTGCTGGGGATGGTCAGGGCCGGCAGGGCTGGGACGGTGAGGGCTGCGGAGATCGGACCGATGTCCGCTCCGCCGGTTCCGGTGAATGTGAACGAGCCGGCGGCCAGGAAATTTCCGGCGCCGCTGATGGTGCTGAAGTTTCCATTGTTCGCCGGCAGCGTTACGGAGCCGTTCGGTCCGGCGAGTATGAATGTGGAGCCCGCGTCAAGACCGGCAAGGCTCGTGATCGGAGTTCTGGTATCGACGTTGTTCAGACTGGGATAGACGACGCAGGTGTTTAGTGGCTGGCTATCGATGTAGGACGGAAAGAACGGCGCAGTTCCTGGAGCAACACCGGTGACCTTCGCGAAGTCGAATTG
>Ga0335073_10015151_pt1 | contig 10788 bp, 8 predicted proteins | sample Lox_Sample_22_FD_207093 | JGI IMG/M metagenome (GOLD analysis project Ga0335073, IMG submission 207093) | Soil microbial communities from Loxahatchee National Wildlife Refuge, Florida, United States - Lox_Sample_2.2 | ecosystem: Environmental > Terrestrial > Soil > Wetlands | place: USA: Florida...
CTGCGCGTCGCGACCGAGCTCGGGATCCTCGAGGCCGCACCGCAGGAAGTGCTGCTCATTCCGCGGGGCCTGCGCTTCAGGGTCGAGCTGCCGGACGGCGAGGCGCGCGGCTACATCTGCGAGAGCTTCGGGGCCCCCATGCGGCTGCCCGACCTCGGGCCGATCGGCTCCAACGGCCTCGCCAATCCGCGCGACTTCCAGACGCCGGTGGCGTGGTACGAGGACCGCGAGGGTGAAATGGAGCTGGTCGCGAAGCTCGGCGGGGAGCTTTGGACGGCGACGCTCGATCACTCCCCGCTCGACGTAGTCGCCTGGCACGGCAACAACGCCCCCTGCAAGTACGACCTGCGCCGTTTCAACACCATCGGCTCCGTCAGCTACGATCATCCGGATCCCTCGATCTTCCTGGTGCTGCAATCCATCAGCGACACCCCCGGAGTCGACACGGTGGATTTCGTGATCTTTCCGCCCCGCTGGCTGGCGATGGAGGACACCTTCCGCCCCCCCTGGTTTCACCGCAACATCGCCAGCGAATGCATGGGGCTGATCCACGGGGTCTATGACGCCAAGGCCGGCGGTTTCGAGCCCGGCGGCGCATCGCTCCACAACTGCATGACCGGTCACGGCCCGGACGCCGAAACCTTCGAGCGCGCGCTACGCGCCGATACCACCCGCCCGCAGCGCATCGGCGATACGATGGCCTTCATGTTCGAGACGCGTACCCTGATCCGGCCCGCGCGCCGCGCGCTGGAGCTGCCGCAGCTGCAATCCGACTACGCACAGTGTTGGAGCGGCCTCACCAGGCGCTTCAGCCCGGACGCGCGCGGATGAGCCCGGCCCTCGATTCGACTCACGATGCGGCGTTGCGCAGCTGGGTGGCCTCCGCCAACCTCCCCGACTGCGACTTTTCCATTCAGAACCTGCCGTTCGCCGTTTTCCGGCGCGCGGGCAGCGTGGAGAACTTCCGCTGCGGCGTCGCCATCGGCGACTGCGTGCTCGACCTCGGCGCGCTCGACATGTTGAGTCCCTTCGCGGGACTCGCGGCCAGGGCGCTCGCCTCCTGCGCGGAGCCCTCGTTGCATCGCCTGATGGCGCTCGGCAAAGAGGCGCGGATCGCGCTGCGCCGCGGCCTGTCGGAATGTCTGCGCGAAGGCGCACCGCGCGCGGCGGAGCTCGGCACCGCGCTCATTCCGCAGCGCGATGCGGAATTCACGCTGCCCGCCAGGATCGGCAACTACACCGATTTCTACGCGTCGATTCACCACGCCACCGCGGTCGGGCGCCTGTTCCGGCCCGACCAGCCGCTGTTGCCCAACTACAAGTGGGTGCCCATCGCCTATCACGGACGCGCCTCGTCGCTGGGCGTTTCCGGCCAGCAGGTGCGGCGCCCGCGCGGCCAGGTCATGCCGCGCGGCGCGGAGCGGCCGCAGCTCGCGCCGAGCGGGCGCCTCGACTTCGAGCTCGAGGTCGGCATGCTCATCGGCTCCGGAAACGGCCTCGGCACCCCGATCCCCGTGGCGCGGGCCGAGGAGCACGTGTTCGGCCTGTGCCTGCTCAACGACTGGTCCGCGCGCGACGTGCAGGCCTGGGAATATCAGCCGCTCGGCCCCTTCCTCGCCAAGAGCTTCGCCACCACGATCTCGCCCTGGGTGGTGACCCTCGAGGCGCTCGCCCCTTACCGCCTGCCGTGGAGCCGGGCCGCCGAGGATCCGCAGCCGTTGCCTTATCTCGATTGCACCGGGCTGCGGGAAGCCGGTGCGCTCGACATGCATCTCGAGGTGGCGCTGGAGACCCACGCGATGCGCGCCGCCGGAGCCGCGCCCCAGTCCCTGGCTCGAACCAACTTCCGACACAGCTACTGGGCGGTCGCGCAGATGGTGGCGCATCACACCGTGAACGGCTGCAACCTCGAGCCCGGAGACCTCCTCGGCAGCGGCACTCAGTCGGGTCCGACTCCGGACCAGGCCGGGTCGCTCCTCGAGCTGACCGAGGGCGGCAAACGCGCGATCGAGCTCACGGGCGGCGAGACACGCACGTTTCTCGAGGACGGCGACCGGGTAATCCTGCGGGGCTGGTGCCAGCAGCCGGGACGCGCGCGGGTCGGCTTCGGGGACGCGAGCGGCACCCTGCTCCCCGCCGACTGAGTCAGGTGTGCCGGTAGCCGATGCGGAAGGCACCCCAGTGCCGGCCGCGCACCCAGATCGGGGACGACAGGTCCTTCATCAGCACGAAGTTGCCGCCGCCCATGTCGCGCCGATAGGTCTGCAGCAGGAAGGCCTTGGTATTGCGCGCGACCTTCTGCACCGCGCGATCCTTGAACAGGCGGCGATTGCGGCAGTGGGCGGCGTTCCAGACCGGATCCCTCCCCTGGGGCTGGCGGTAGTTGGGATTGTGCGTCGGCAGATAACCACCGCGTGACCAGGCGACGCAGAAGATGATCCGCGGGTCCGAGCGCTGCAGCGGATCCTGGATCGGAGGCAGTACGCGGTCGGTGAACTCGACGTACTCGGTCAGGTACTGCTTGGGGTTGCTGCCCGGGATCTCGCGGTAGCGCTCATCGAAGAGCTGTCCCTCGGTGATCTCCCCGTGCGCGATCGCCGACTCGAACACCGCCGCGATCCGCTTCGCGGCTTCGATCCCGGCGCGGATGATGGGCGTGTCGGCGGTCTCGATGCCGCTCACGGCGATCAGCTCCATCAGTCCCTCGCTGAGGCCGAGGAGCCCCTCCACCCGCTTGTCGGCCTGCGTCAGGCTGGTGGAGGATAGCTGTACTCCCTCGGCCAGGCCGCCGAGCTCGGCGAGAGTGGTGTTGCAGGCCTCGAGATTGCCCGCCGCCGAGCGCGCGATGGAATCGATCTCGCGGCTGACGGTGCCGAAGGCGTCATGGGCACGCTCGATCACCCCCGCGACCTGCTGCGCTCCCCGACCCGCCTCTGCCGCGTGTCTGTCGGCGGCGCTGCCCTCGGTCATCAGACCATCGATCTGCGCCGCAAGCGAGCGCACGGTGATCGCGATCCGCTCCGTGGCCGTGCGTGTCTCCTCCGCGAGCGTCTTGACCTCTGCGGCAACGACCGCGAATCCGCGCCCGGCCTCGCCGGCGCGCGCCGCCTCGATACCCGCATTGAGCGAAAGCAGCCGTGTCTGCTTGGCAATGCCCTCGATGGCGGTGGCCACCGACGTGATCTGCTGCAGCACGGGAGCGAAGGAGCCCAGCCGCTCCTGGATACGGCCGACGGAAGCCGTCAGCCGTCCGATGTGCTCGACCGAGCTGCCGATGAGGGTACGCGACTCGGAGATCTCGCCGCCGGCCGTGGAGGCGGCGCCCTGAGCCTCGCGCGCGGCGCCGTCGATGACACGGTTGCCCGCGACCATGGTCTCCGTCGCCTGATGCAACTCCTCGAACTGCGCCGCCTGTCCCGAGACACGCGTCGCGAGGTCCTCGAGATGGCCGGCGATGTCGGCGACTTCGACGCCCAACGAGCCGAGGCGGCTCGCCAGCTCTTCGATCAGGCGATCACTGTCCGACCGCGCTGCGGCGTCGTCGGCGGGCTTCATCCATAGAGACTACTACCGGATCAGCCGCCCGCAAAGATCGAGCAGCGGGCTGGGCAGGATGCCTAGCGCGAACACAGCCGCGGCATTGAGCCCGAGCGCCAGCCGCGCGCCATGCGGCCGCAGGGTGGCCGGCAGATTGTCCGGCGGGGCATCGAAGTACATCAGCTTGACCACGCGCAGGTAGTAGAACGCACCCACGACCGACATGGCCGCGGCGACCACCACCAACCCGAGGTGATTCGTCTCCCACAGCACCTGGAAGATCCTGAGCTTCGCCCAGAATCCGACGAAGGGCGGCACCCCGGCCGTCGAGAACATGAGGAACAGCATCACGAGCGCGAGCAGCGGATCGCGCTGCCACAGGCCCCTGAAGTGATCGAGCCTGTCGGCTTCGAAGCCCTTGCGGCTCATGAGCAGCACCACGCCGAATGAGCCGCCGACCATCAGCACGTACACGAGCGTGTAATACAGCGCCGCCGTGTAGCCGTTCGGCGTGCCGGCGATGAAGCCGAGCACGATGAAACCCACGTTGCCGATGGTCGAGTATGCGAGCAGCCGCTTGATGTTCGACTGCACGATGGCCAGCACGTTGCCGACGATGAGGGTCAGCACCGCGAGCGGAGTCAGCATCAGCGTCCAGTCGACGGCGGTACCGGCAAGCCCGTGGGCCAGGAGGCGCAGCGCCAGCGCGAAATAGGCGATCTTGGGCACGGTGCCGACGAACATGGTGACGCTGGTCGGCGCACCCTCGTAGACATCCGGCAGCCACATGTGGAAAGGCACCGTGCCGAGCTTGAAGCCGACGGCCACCACGATGAACGCCAGCCCGAGGATCACTCCCAGGCTGGTGGGCGAGTGCAGCTGGACCGCGATCGCCTCGAGATCGAGCGTTCCGGTGAGTCCGTACACGATCGACATGCCGTAAAGCAGCGTGCCGGATGCGAGCGCGCTCAGCACGAAGTACTTCATGGCCGCCTCGGCCGCGATGCCCGACTCCCGGTCGAAGGCCACCATGGCGTACAGCGAGAGCGCCAGCAGCTCCACACCGATGTACACGGTGATGAGGCTGTTGGCGGAGATGAGCACGAAGACGCCGAGCAATGCAGTGAGTGCGAGCGCGTCGTACTCACCACGCAGGATGTTGCGGTTGTCGAGATACATCCGCGAGTAGATGAGGGCCATGGCGGCGAACAGGAACCCGGCGAGCTTCAACACGAAAGCGAGCGGATCGACGACGTAGTTACCGTCGAACAGCACCGCGTGGTGGTCCACATTGCCATAGCGCGCCGTGAGTGCCGCCCCGACCACGAGGAGGACGAGCGTGAGCGTCGAAGTCGCGCCGCGACGCGTGACGCCCACGAAAACCTCGAAGAGCAACACCAGGCAGATCGCGAAGGCGAGATACATCTCCGGGATCGCGGGGCTGATGCTGTGCCAGTACGTCATTTGCTTGTCCTAGTATGAAGCGCTGGATCGGGACATCCTGTCCCGCCCAGCGCGCCGCGGCCAAAAAGCGTGGTTTTTGCCCGCGGCTCCGCCACCTGCGGCGGCGGGGCACCTCCCTGTGCCTGCCACTCGTTCGGGCCGCTTCGTGATTCGGGATGAACGTTCGTTCATGGGCTACCAGGGGCGGATCACAGCGGGATCTTGGTGGCAACAGCCTGGGTGACCAGGTGATGGATCGAAGGCTCCACGATCTTCAGCAGCGGCGCCGGCCAGATGCCGACCGCCAGCACCAGCACGGCCAGCGCGCCGAGGATGAAGAATTCGCGGCCGTTGACGTCGGTCAGCTTCGCCACGTGGTCGTTGGCCACCGGGCCGAACACCACGCGCTTGACCATCCAGAGCGTGTAGGAAGCGCCGAGGATCAGGGTCACCGCCGCCAGCGTCGAGTACCAGAAGCTCGCCTTGAAGCTCGCCAGGATGACCAGGAACTCCCCCACGAAGCCCGAGGTGCCGGGTAACCCCGCGTTGGCGAGGGCGAACATCACCATGAAGGAAGCGAAGATCGGCATGGTGTTGACCACACCGCCGTAGGCGGAGATCTCGCGGCTGTGTACCCGGTCGTAGAGAACACCGACACAGAGGAAGAGCGCTCCGGAGACGAGACCGTGGGACACCATCTGTACCATCGCCCCGTCCATGCCCAGCCCCGCGCCCTGAGTCTGTCCGGTCGCGCGAACGATCGCGTAGACCACGAACGCACCCAGCGTCACGAAGCCCATGTGCGCGATCGAGGAGTAGGCAATCAGCTTCTTCATGTCCGCCTGGACGATCGCAACCAGGCCGATGTAGATCACGGCGATCAGCGACAGCGTGACGATGAGCAGGTTGAGCTCGCGGCAGGCGTCGGGGGTGATGGGCAGGCTGAAACGCAGGAAGCCGTACCCGCCCATCTTCAGCATGATGGCCGCCAGGATCACCGAGCCTCCCGTCGGCGCTTCGACGTGCGCGTCAGGCAACCACGTGTGCACCGGCCACATGGGTACCTTCACGGCGAAAGCGAGCAGGAAGGCGAAGAAAATCCAGCGCTGCTCGACCAGCGTGAGCGGCAGCGCCTGGAAGCTGGCGATCGCGTAATTGCCGGCCTTCACATACATGTAGATGAGGGCCACCAGCATGAACACGGAGCCGAGGAACGTGTAGAGAAAGAACTTGATGGTGGCGTAGACGCGCCGCGGACCGCCCCAGATGCCGATGATGAGAAACATCGGAATCAGCATCGCTTCCCAGAAGAAGTAGAAGAGCAGCGCATCGGTGGCGGAGAATACCCCGATCATCAGTCCTTCCATGATGAGGAAGGCGGCGAAATACTGCGCGGGGCGGCTCTTGATCACCGTCCAGCCGGCGATGATCACCGGAATGGTCATCAGCGCCGTGAGCACCACCAGCGGCAGCGAGATCCCGTCGAGCCCGAGGGCGTAGAAGGCGTTGAAACGCGGAATCCACGCCGCCCTCTCCACGAACTGATAGGCAGCCGTGCCGGTATCGAAGTGCGCGAGCATCGGCAACGACACGGCGAGCGTCGCGACCGAAGCGGCGAGCGCCAGCCAGCGTCCCGCGACGATGTTGCGGTCGCCGAGCAGAAGCACCACGACACCGGCCGCGATGGGCAGCCAGATCAGGACGGATATCAGATGTGCGTGCATTCTTGTGCTTTCGCGCTTCAGCCGCGGTGGAGGAACCAGCCGAGCAGCGCCGCCAGACCGATCATGATCCAGAAGGCGTACGAGTAGAGGTAGCCGCTCTGCACCCGGCGCAGGACGCCGCCGAACCAGCCGATCGTCTCCGCCGAGCCGTTGACCAGCGCGCCGTCGATGAGACCCTGGTCGCCGGCCTTCCACAGGCCGAAGCCGAGGCCCCGCGTGAACGCCGCCACGACATTCTCATACAGCCAGTCGAAGTAGTATTTCTGCAGCAGAAGGTTGCGCAGCCAGCCCAGGGTGCGGGCAGCCTGGTCCGCGAGCACCGGACGGCGGAAGCAGGCCCAGGCCGTGAGAAATCCTGCGACCGTCAGCCAGAAAGGCGCGCCGATGAAGCCGCGCAGGCCGAACGCCGCCGGGCCGTGAAAGTCGCGGGCCATCTCGCCGATCACGTTGTTGGCGGGCAGCACGAAGATCGAGTTGCCGAAATAGCTGCCGAAGAGCACCGGCCCCACGGTGAAAAATCCGACCAGCACCGAAGGTATGGCCAGCGCGATCAGCGGCACGGTAACCACCCACGGGCTCTCGTGCGGCTCCGCGGCATGATGGCCATGCGCGTCATGGCCGTGCCCGTCGTCATGCTCGTCATGATGGGCCGCCTCGACGTGACGGAAGCGCTCCTCGCCATGGAACGTCATGAAGAGCAGCCGGAACGTATACAGCGAGGTGACGTACGCGCCGAGCAGCACGCACCAATACGCGTACGTCGCACCCCAACGATGGGAGGCGCCTACCGCCTCGATGATCGAATCCTTCGAGTAGTAGCCGGAAAAGAACGGCGTCGCCACCAGCGCGAGGCCGCCGATCCAGCAGGTGACGGCCGTGATCGGCATGTACTTGCCGAGACCGCCCATCTTGCGCATGTCCTGCTCGTGGTGCATGCCGATGATCACGGAGCCGGCCGCCAGGAAGAGCAGCGCCTTGAAGAAGGCATGCGTCATCAGGTGGAAGATCGCCGCGCTGTACGCCGATACGCCGAGCGCGACCGTCATGTAGCCGAGCTGGGAGATCGTCGAGTACGCGACCACGCGCTTGATGTCGTTCTGGACGATGCCGATCAGTCCCATGAAGAAGGCCGTGGTGGCGCCGATGACGAGCACGAACGAGAGCGCCGTCTCCGAGTACTCGAAGAGCGGCGACATGCGCGCCACCATGAAGATGCCGGCGGTCACCATGGTCGCGGCATGGATGAGCGCGGAGATCGGGGTCGGGCCTTCCATCGAGTCCGGCAGCCACACGTGCAGCGGCACCTGCGCCGATTTGCCCATGGCGCCGACGAACAGGAAGATGCAGATCAGCGTGAGCGCATTGGCGCCGCTGCTCGAGGTGATCGGAATGATCTGATGCGCGAGGGCGGGTGCGGCGGCGAACGCCGCCTCATAGGACACCGAATGGGTGAAGGAAAACACGGCCGCGATGCCGATCACGAAGCCGAAGTCTCCCACCCGGTTGGCGATGAATGCCTTCAGTCCGGCGAAGATGGCGCTCGGCCGGGTGTACCAGAACCCGATCAGCAGGTACGACACCATGCCGACCGCTTCCCAGCCGAAGAAGAGCTGCATGAAGTTGTTCGACATCACGAGCATGAGCATCGAGAAGGTGAACAGCGAGATGTAGCTGAAGAAGCGGGTGTAGCCGGGGTCGTCCTCCATGTATCCGATGGTGTAGACGTGCACGCAGAGCGAGACGAACGTCACCACCGTCATCATGAGCGCACTCAAGCGGTCGATCATGAATCCGACGTCGATGTGCGTTCCGTCGCTCACCAACCATGAGTAGACGGGGCCATTGAACGTGGGCACCCCATCCGCGTAGAGCTGCTTGAGCACGTACATCGACAGGCCGCACGAGACGGCGACGGCGAGTATCGTGATGGTGTGCGCCCCCACACGTCCGACGACGCGCCCGCCGATGCCCGCAATCGCAGCAGCGATCAGCGGCAGCAGTGGGATGAGGATCAGCAGATGCGGATTCATTCGCGCTAGCCTCGCAGCGTATTGATGTCTTCGACGTTGATGCTGCGCCGCTCGCGGAACAGCACGACGACGATTGCGAGTCCGATCGCCGACTCCGCCGCCGCCACGGTGAGCACGAAGAACACGAACACCTGGCCGTTGATGTCGCCCAGGACCCGCGAGAACGCGATGAAGTTGAAATTGGCGGCCAGCAGCAGCAGCTCGATGCACATGAGCAGCAGGATGACGTTCTTGCGGTTGAGGAAAATGCCAGCCACGGAGAGCGCGAACAGCACCCCGGAGAGGGTGAGGAGGTCCGCCAGGGGGATGCCGTGCGCGATCATGTCCGCTTCTCCGCCTCGACCTTCACGATGCGTACGCGGTCGGCGGCGCGCACCGATACCTGGCGCGAGATGTCCTGCGCCTTGAAGCCCGGCCGATGGCGCATGGTGAGCGCGATGGCCGCCACGATCGCCACCAGCAGCACCATCGCGGCCAGCTCGAACGGATAGGCGAAGCGCGTGTAGAGCACCTCTCCCAGCACCCGCGTATTGCTGAAGTCGACGGCCTCCGGCAGGGTGTCCTTCGCGACCTGCAGGCCATTCACGTGGTGCGACCACACGACCCAGGCGATCTCGGCGATCACCGCGGCGGCGGTCAGCCAGCCGAGCCAGGCGAAACGGGTGAAGCCGCGGCGCAGCTCCGCGAGGTCGATGTCGAGCATCATGACGACGAAAAGGAACAGCACCATCACCGCGCCGACATAGACCAGCACGAGCACCAGCGCCAGGAACTCCGCGCCGGTGAGCAGCCAGATCACCGCCGAGTTGAGGAAGCAGAGCACGAGGAAGAGCGCGGCGTATACCGGGTTGCGCGCGACGATGAGCCCGAGCGCGGAGGCGACGAGCAGCGTGCCGAAGATGTAGAAGAGGATCTGGACTAGCATGGTTTACGCCTCGCGCGCCGTCACCGGTACGGCGCGTCCGCCCCCTTGTCGGCAGCGATCATGGACTCGTAGCGCTCCCCGACCGCGAGCAGCTTGTCCTTGCTCATGATGTTCTCGCCGCGATGCTCCATGTGGTACTCGTGGATGCGGGTGAGCACGATGGCATCCACCGGGCACGCCTCCTCGCAGAAACCGCAGTAGATGCATTTGAAGAGATCGATGTCGTAACGGCTGGTGCGCCGCGTACCGTCCTGCGACACCTCGGAGTCGATCGTGATGCACACGGCCGGGCAGACTGCCTCGCAGAGCTTGCAGGCGATGCAGCGCTCCTGGCCGTTGGCGTAGCGGCGCAGCGCATGCAGCCCGCGGAAGCGCGGCGATTGCGGAGTCTTCTCCTCCGGGTAGTTCAGCGTGTACTTGGTCGTGAGGAAAGTGCGCCACGTGACCGAGAGTCCCTTGATGAGCTCCGGCATGAGGAATGTCTTCAGCAGATTGGCCATTGCGTCGCCTCCTTCAGTGGAACCAGGGCCGCGACCAGGGCCCGATGTGGTAGGCCGCGAGCACCATCTCCACCCCGATCCACACCAGCGTCACCGGAATGAGCGCTTTCCAACCGAGCCGCATGATCTGATCGTAGCGGTAGCGCGGGAAAGTCGCGCGCATCCACAGGAAAAGGAACAGGATGACGAAGATCTTCAGTCCCAGCCAGAAGAAGCTCGACTGGCCGATGATCGTCTGCCCGATGACCGGCCATCCCTGCACCGGCGACAGCCAGCCGCCGAAGAAGAACACCGCCGTCAGCGCCGAAATCAGGATCATGTTGGCGTATTCGGCGAGGAAGAAGAGCGCGAAGGCGATGCCCGAGTACTCGACGTGGAAGCCTGCGACGATCTCCGACTCGCCCTCCGCGACGTCGAACGGCGCCCGGTTGGTCTCGGCGACTCCCGAGATGAAATAGACGATGAGGAGCGGAAACAGCCAGAACCAGTTCTGCGAGAGAATTCCGCCTTCCTGGGCGCGCACGATCGCGCCGAGGTTCATGCTGCCCGAGGCCATGAGCACGCCGACCAGCGCGAAGCCCATGGCGATCTCATAGGCCACCATCTGCGCCGCCGAGCGCAGCGCGCCG
>Ga0335073_10015152_pt1 | contig 10788 bp, 10 predicted proteins | sample Lox_Sample_22_FD_207093 | JGI IMG/M metagenome (GOLD analysis project Ga0335073, IMG submission 207093) | Soil microbial communities from Loxahatchee National Wildlife Refuge, Florida, United States - Lox_Sample_2.2 | ecosystem: Environmental > Terrestrial > Soil > Wetlands | place: USA...
CACCATGAGGTGTTCGCGAGGATGAAGGAGCACCTCAGCGACGACGAGATCGTCGAGCTAACCGCGCTGCTGACGCTCGTCAACCTCGACCGGTTCAACGCCGCGTTGGCAATCGGATCGGCGGGGCTCAGCAAAGGGATGGCGTGCGTCCCGCCCGACCGTCCCGAGCCCGCGGCGGCCTCACTCGCCGCTGTCGCCGAACCCGCGGCCAAGCCCGACGGGACGCCAATCGCCTCCTGATCCGGCGTCGAACACCAGGCGTCAGAGCGCCGTCAGAAGCTCGACATCCCGGCCACCCAGGGAACGGACACCGCAGTCCGTCAGTGGCGTCTCCGCCCTGATCGTCGCTGCCGCCTCCGCGCTCCACCTGAACCAGAGCCGCCGGCGGTGCGTCGGATTTCGGAGGGTGGGAGGAAGAAGATGTTCTCGCAAATCGCCGTCGTGACCTGCTCGACAATCGCGGCTGAGACCCGGATTTCCTCATCAGTGTGCCGCTCGGGTATGGCGGCATTGACGTCGCGGATCAGCGAATGGGCCACCTCGAGGATCGGCGGGGCGTTCGGCGAGGACAGCCCGGATGCTTCGAACTCCTGCATGCGGCCGATGATCTGGCTGAGCGCGGCGCCGCAGGCAAGGAGCTGGTCGAGAAGCGCATCGAGCGGGTCGGCGGTGGGGGATGCATCCTGATCGGTCATGCACCCCAGAGCCTCGGGCGCGCAGAAATCACCCCCCTACGCGAACGCCGCCGTGCCTGGATGGTTTAGGCATTCTGGTGTCGCTTCGTGATGGCCTATGAAAGGACCCGTCCGGCGCCGTTCGTTTGACAAATGTTTGACCAGAAACCGCTATCCCAGGCTGGCTAATGCGGCCTCGACGAACTCGACGAAGTCCTCCCAGTATTCGCTGCCGAAACGACCGCCGGCTGGGACTCGCACGCCGGCATAGCGGAGATCCGGTCCGATTTCGTCCGCGAGTGTGCGCGCGTGGCTGGCGAGCATGTAGGGCGAAAGCTGTTCGTGGTGTTCGTCCTCGAGCCAACGCAGCAGCGCCCTGAGTGCGAGGAGAAGCTGGGGCCAGGACCGCTCGGTAGGAAGGCCGTCCGCTGGTAGTCCGAGGAGCGTCTCCCACCGCTCGCGATCGATCCTGTACCGCTGTTCGTTGGCGACGGTCACTACATCAACAACCCCGGCCCAGTGGAGCGCCGCAAGTGCCTCGTGAACGTTGCGCTTGGCGAACCCGGCGGATTCGGTCACAACCTGGGCCGTGACGCTCGACGCATGAACGGTCAGAAGAAAACGCGCCGCTTCAGCCCGTGCACCGATGCCGAGGAGCTGACGGAGCCGGAACGCGAAATTGATCGGCGCCCGAAGATTTGGCACCTGAGACCTGCCACTACGAGCAATGGGCGGCATCAACCATCCATGAGCGCGGAACGCGGCGTCCGGTCGCCTCGGATCGGCCTTCACGTCATCAAACAGCTGGACCGCAGACGCCGGGTCGCCTGCCGAGGGGCGTTGGCGGCGTTGGCCTCCCTCCTTCGAGCCCGCGATCCAGGCAAGCGCCGCCTCCGCAAGCGTCCGATCCGCGTCGTCGCGGCACAGATTGCGGAGCCGCTGCACGCTCATGAGACGCTCGTTCAGCGCTAGCCAGTCGAGCACCTCGCCGAACAGCCGTGGGTCCTCCCGGGCAACCTCGAGCGTGAAGAGCAGGAGCGCCTCGGGGTCCTGCGCCCAGCGGTCCGTCCGGCGAGCCGCGCCCGAAACGCCCATCTGGGTCCATTCATCCCACGCAAAGTCGAGCAGGCGATCTCGTGCCGTACGTCTAAGGTCCGAGATCTGCATCGTCGACTCCGAAGTAGTGAAGGGCTCGTTCGAGCATCTCGCGGAATCCAGAAGACGGATCATGGGTCCGCGCCCACCGGGCAGCTTGGATGAGCTCCTCCGAGGAGGGCGCGAGCGCTTGAAGATCCCCCTCGTGCTTGCCGATGCCCTGATCTAGGAGCGCGTAGAGCTTGAGATGGATCTGGTCGAGCCGCGACGCAAGATGAACCGTCACACCGGCACCGAAGTCCCACGTCTTGACGCGCTGCAGGAATACCTCGGGCAAGCCGAAGTTCATCAGGTCGGCCGGACCGGGATTGAGCCGGTTCTCCGGAAGGCCAAAGTCGCTCGCGACTCAATTGCGGGCATTGATGAGTTCGGGCGGAAACGGATCGGCCGTGTTCAGCGACCCAGCCTGGCGCAGCGCAACCACGTCAACGTCCTGCGTGGCTCGCTCAACGAGTCCCTGCGCGAGCAGCGCCGAACCGCCCACGATTACGAGCTCGTAGTGCTTGCCACGCGCAGCGAGCTGCTCGGATAGAGCGCCCAGCAGCTCCCGAACACGCTCGGACTTCGCGATGTCAGTCATCTTAGATCAGGATGATAGACATCCCGAATCGAGACGATTACCATCGACGCAGCCGCCTCACGAGCCGCAATCGCCCCTCGAAGAGACGAACAGCCCTTCGTTACCCCTGCTGCAGTGCCGCTCGCGCCAGCCTCGCTGCCGTCGGGCTGATTCGCCAGCGTTCCGCCCAGCCGCTTGGTTCGCTCGTCACATTGCGCAGGACCTCGAGCGCAGGGATCCGGTAAAGGTCACGGCGCTCGATCGGCCGTCCCTCTTCTGTCTGCCACCCGGCCGCGGTGAGCGCCGCGGCCACCTGCTCAAGGGGAAGTTCCGATCCTGGCGACGTCGCCGCGTAGGCCAGCACAAGCAGGGCCGCCTCCGCGTTGAACTCATTCCCGGCGGGCAAGAGCTTGTCCGCCAACCGGTTCCACAGCGCCTCGGGGGCCTCCTGGGCTGCGGCGCCCGCCCGCGTGAGATGCAGAGCGCCCTTGTACTTGCGCAGCAGCCCGAGCGACTGCAGCGCATGACGGAAGTTGAGGACCGGTGTGGTCTCGCTTTCGCGGTTCGCTTTCCCGATCCAGCCGCCAATGGTCGGCACTGCGCGCGCCGCGGCCACCACGTCGACCGGTCTGAGATAGCCCGCCGCAGTGAGCGTGATCTCCCCCTCCGCCGCCCTGTTGAGAAACCAGGTGAACGCGCGAAACGCCTCGGCAAGCTCCCGGGGCTCCGGTGGCCCGGGATCCGACATCAACGCCACCGCCCGCCGTTCAAGGTCCTCGCCGACCGGGCCGTAGGTCAGCCGATTGATGAGGTCGATGAGTCGCCGGTCCAGGTTGTGCTCACTCAGCGCGATGTACGGGCTTCGAAGGCTCGCGTTAACCGCGTGGATGTCGAACGCCTCCGGATCCCCGAGGAGCTCGGCGAGTGCGGCGCCGTCGGTAACCCCGCCGCAGTCTTCCGGCGGTGCCGCTCGCCGGCCGGCGACAACGACTGCAGAGGGCAAATTCGCGCCATCTGCTGACACAGCCTCGAGCCCGAGCGTGAGCTCCCAGCTATCGCCATAGTCGTACACGTAGTGGAGCGTGTCGCCAGCGTCCTGCAGTGTCTCGTCGAGACGAACGTCGGACGCTGGGAGAGCGCCGTCGTCCTCAAACTCTCCCTCCTCGACATCCCACGGGCACAGAAACGCCTGACCGGCCCGACTGAACGGCTCGCCGCCGAGCGAGAACCTCCACAGATGCGTGTCGGTCCAGCTGAACGCCGCCTGGAGAACCCTGTGAACGACATCCAGCGTCAGATCCGAGCGCAGCTCAAGGCGACGCCAGATCCGAGGTTTGGAGGCCTTCAGATCAACGCGGACGCGGAAGATCATCACGTCCGCCAGCGGCGGCCGCCTCAATTCCAGGCGTCGCGGCTGGGCCGGCTGCTGCGCCGGGGCCGACCCGAGGAAAGAAAGGTCACTGACCAGCTGACGCAGATCATCGAGCTCGGCGCCGCTGATGACCGACTCGAAGCGGCGTAGCAATGCGTCGCGCTGGTTCTCGTGTCTACTCATATCGCCGCGCCCGCGCCCGCCCGCCGCCTCCTCGCCGACAAGCTCAGGCAGTGGGGGCGAGGTCTAACGCACCTCCCGGACGGACGCAAGCCGTCGCCCGAACGCGATGTCGCGTTCGAACACCGCCACCGCGCGGGCCGGCCCTCCGAGATCCTGAGCGCCGCACCAACCGACCTAGACTCGGACAAGCGCCGCCTGTTATGAGTTCGATGTACGCCCCACCCTGGGCCCGCGTGCATCGGAACCGCTTGCATCATCTGAGAGTTCCGCCAAGCGCTGAGAAGCATCACGGAGCTGCAGAGACGAGCACCGTCGCCGCAGCTCGACTACTGCGGAATGCATCGTTTTCGAGGCATTCTGCAGTAGCAAATGGATCGCTCTGCTGCGAAATGCCTCTTATTTGACGTAGAATGCAGCAACACCGTGCCGTCACCGCCCCCCATCGTTCGTCTCGGGATGATCGCCGAGGACCAGTGGGGTCTTCTCACTCGCCAGCAAGCCCGGCTTGGCGCGAGGGTCGGGCGGGCGACGCTTGAGCGTCTCACCGCCAACTCGCTGCTTGAACGCGTCGATCACGGCGTCTACCGCCTCACCGGGGCCCCCATTCCCGACCATATGGAGCTGCGCGCGGCCTGGCTTCGGCTCGCTCCTGACGTCCCCCGCTGGCAACGTACGCTCGAGCAAGGCGTCGTCTCCCACCGCTCCGCCGCGGCAATGTACGGCGTCGGCGACCTGCCGGCCGACCGCCACGAGTTCACGGTTCCCAGCCGACGCCAAAGCCGACGGTCAGATATCCGTTTCCACGTTCGCCCTCGCGGGCCGGGGCCTTGGATCGAGCTGCGGGGACTGCCGGTCACCCGACCGTCTCGCATCGCCTCCGATCTTCTCCAGGACAACGAGGATCCCGAGGCCGTCGCCCACATCGTCGCTCAATCGATCCGCGAGGTCTACGACTACCCGGGTACCTTCGCCGAGGCGCTCGCGCCTCACGCGGCCCGGTTCGGGCTACGCCGCGGCGACGGGCTCGCGCTGCTGCAATGGCTTCTCGGGCTTGTTGGCTACCCCGACACCCAGCTCTGGCTCGACGAGGCCCGCCGCAGCCTCGCTGACGACCTCGACGACGAGGAAACCACCGGGTGGTCTGAACCTCGGAGCGTCACGCTCGGAGAGGACGCATGACCGACCGCTCCTACGGCTCGCCGGTCGCGTTTCGCGCCGCGCTAACCGCCCGGCTCAAGAGCATGGCCAAGGCCAGCCCATGGACCACGACGCAACTCCAGCGCCAGTTCGCCTACGACCGACTCCTCGAGCGCCTCTACCTTGCCGATGAGGATTGGATCGTGAAGGGCGCAACCGCCCTCCTCGCACGCGACATCGGGGTCCGCGGAAGCCTTGACATCGACGTCTACCGCCAGGCCGCCCACGAGCAGGCCGAGTCGGATCTGCGCACTGCGGCGTCCCGCGACATCGGCGATTGGTTTCGGTTCGAACTCGGCAACTCCCAGGTCATGGAGAACGCCACCAGAGGTGCCCACATCCCCGTCATCGCGTTCGTGGGTGCCACGCGATGGGCGCAGTTCCATATCGACCTCGTCGGCTCCGACGTCAGGATGACTGGCGTACCCGACGACGTACCCGCACTGGCGCGCGTGGCCATGCCCGATGTCGAGCAGCATGGCTACCGCGCCTACCCGCTTGTCGACCACGTCGCCGACAAGATCGCTGCCGTGTTCCAGCGATACGGGCAGACTCAGGCGCCGTCGACGCGCTACCGAGATCTCGTGGACCTCGTCGCCATCACGACGTCAGCGTCGGTGCGGGCCGACGCGCAGCTGGTGGCGTTGAATTCGGAACTCCAGAGGCGCGACATTCCGATGCCCCGACGCTTCGACGTTCCGATCCGATCTCTCTGGGAACCTGGCTATGCGTCCGCCGCCGCCACGTCCCTGCTGCCTGTGGCCCACGACCTCGACGAGGCTCTCGGGATCGCGCGGTTGTTTGCCGAGCCGTTGTTCGACGGCAGCGCGCGTGGAGTATGGGATCCAGCCTCGCGCACTTGGCTGTCCTGAGCGCCGCTGGTCAACCTGGCAGTTCCAGCGCAACACGACCTGGGAGCCTTTTCTTGAGTAGCGGGGGCGGGATTCGAACCCGCGACCTTCGGGTTATGAGCCCGAAGGTCAAAGTCCCAACTACTCGAACTCGTCGTCGTCGCCCCCGGCGGGAGTGAGCCCGCGCCTGCGCAACCAGGACTCGAACATCGGATCGGTGAGCCGTGGCCTGTCGTGTTCGTGGATTACGTCGGCGTTGGCGATGAGGCTTTCGAGCGCCTTCCCGATGCTCGTGCGCTTGATGCCGACCGCGGCGGCGGTCTCTTCGCTGTAGAGGGGAGTTGTCAGCACCGCGAGCGCGCGGGCGACGCGGCGCTCGTTGGTCGTTAGGGCTCGCCAGATCGCCCGCATGAGAGGAGCGGCGTCGGCGGCCGCCTGATCGAGGGCCGATACCCAGGTACCTTCATCGGCCACCCCACCTCGCGGAGTGCGTTCCCACAGATAGTGAGCCAGCATCATGCTTCGCTGGGGATGACCGCGGGTGAACTCCAGCAGCGGCGCGAGAGCGGCGCCCGGGCCGCGGCCAGTGTGGCCGAAGTGGTCAGTGACATAGTCGGCGACGTCGTCGAGCGGCAGTGGCGCAAGGCTCTTGGGGACCGCCTGGTCGAGCAGCGGCCGCTTCGGATCGGCAAAGAGCTGCTGCATCACCCCGGGGGCGGAGCCGGCAAACGCGTAGGTCGCGGCGTCGGTCTGGTGCTGGATGACGCTTCGGATCTTTCCGTCGGCTCCGGCGACTGCCAGGACGTCCTGGATCTCGTCGAACACCACGAGGCTGGTGGTGCCGTCTCGCTCGAACAACGCCGCCGGCAACTCGAGAAGACGCAAGAGCACCGCCTCGGCATCCACGTAAGGGTTTTGCAGCAGCGTTGCGGTGAAACCACCACCGCCCAGCGAGAGCCCGATGTTCCAGGTACGGAAGAAGTTCTCGACGTTTCGCCGAATCGGTCCCTTGAGGCGCTGGTAGCCCCGTTCGATCCGAACAACGATCTCGGCGATCGACAGCACGTCCTGGAGGTCGACGAGCACGGTGGCCATGCCCTGCGCATCAGCGCCGGCGAGAACGCGACGCAGCAGCGTCGTCTTTCCGTACCGGCGCGGGCCAACCAGACGAAAGGAATGGCCACCTTCGGTGAGTGCCAGAAGGTCTTCGGCCTCCGGATCACGATCGATCATCTCTTCCGGCGCCAGGGGACCGGAAAAGCGAAAGGGATTGACCTGCCTGACCGGCGGCATGACCGAAAGGTAGCATGTTGTGGAGCAAAAGTATACGAACTGGTCTACTGAGAGTATGCGGAACCGTAGGCTGCCGGTATACACCGCTTAGTTGGCCCCGCCCCGATCGCGAGCGGTGGGGGAGGAAAGCTGCTCGTCGCGGCTCTTAACGACATGAGCGATACGCAGACACCCCCGATTACCCGCGAGGCGTTCGACGAGTTCATCCGCCAGCTCTTCGTATGTCACTGGGTGCTCGGCCAAATGATCACCGGCATGCTCGAGCGTGCCCAGTCCGACCAGCACGATGCCGATCAAGCTCCACACGCCGACGCGTATTCGATGATCCGAAGCGCCATCGGCGAGGTAGTTGATCGATACGGCGCGCGGCAGATCGAGGCGGCCTCCAGCTTGATCGACGAGGTCATGGACGCGATCTCCGACGACGGCCGTATCTTCCCGCCCGACGCGCGCGCGCCTGACGATAGCTCGGCGCTCGACGGATCTTGGAGCGGGTGGTAGGCGCCGATGAGCTCGCCGCTCTCGGTTCGAGTCTCGCGGTCAAACGAAATCAAACGGCCAAACCGGCCCTTAAACACGAAACCCCCGATCTCTCGGAGGCCTCGATTTCCAGCTATTTCTAAGTAGCGGGGGCGGGATTCGAACCCGCGACCTTCGGGTTATGAGCGTCTGGGGTAGATGTCGGTCCATGGGGGCGAATCCGTGAACGTGCCGTGCCATCCAGCGCCGAGACTGGCATGGGGCGCGCATGAGAGCCGGTGATGTCGATACGTGCGGCTGGGTTCGTTTGAAATGTGTTTGACGCACGGCTCAGTGGCCGCGGCGCGCTCGCCGTCGCGACGTAAAGGTCGGATCGGCCGATCGGCATCGGGCTGCGGGTGGGCCGAAGCGCGCTGCAGCGGGCAAGAGGGCAGCCGACCGTCCAACAGCCTATATGCTGTCAGCGAAGCTCAAGCGTGGTTTGATTCTCCTATGACATGGATCGCACGCGCTGATTATAATGTCAGCATAACTTCAATAATCTTTGATCCATGCCTGACATTCAAGCTCTGCAGTCGGAGGCTTACCACCAAGCCGGATACTTCACGGCCGCCCAGGCGCGTGCTCACCGAGTAAGCCCCCAGCTACTCGACCACTACGTCCGCACGGGCAGGTTCGAGAGACGCCGGCGCGGTCTGTACCGGATCACCGGATTCCCGAGCGGTGAACACGACGAGATTCGCGAGGCATGGCTCGCGGTCGGCCCAGACAAAGCTGTCGTCTCCCACGACAGTGCGCTCGCGCTGCACGCGCTGAGCGATCACATCCCCGACGCGGTGCACCTGCTCGTCCCGCGTCGACACCGCGGCGTGCGCCGGCCGCCAGGCGTGGTCCTCCACACCAGCACGCGCGAGGAGCCCATACCGACGGGCTGGCGGGACGGCATCGCTGTCACCGCGCCCGCCCGTAGCATTGTCGATGCCGCGAACGACCTGCAGCCCGACCAGCTGGTTATGACGATCCGGCAGGCGCTGGCTCGCGGCCTGCTGACATGTCGACAACTCGAGGAAGAGGCAGACCGGCAGCGCCGCCGCCCGATTATTGACCGCGCTCTCGCTGAGGGGGAACGATGAGGTACGCGAGTGGGGCGGCGTTCCGCGCCGCGCTCGACCAGCGCCTCAAGTCAGCGATCAGCCGGCATTCGGTGGCGAAGCCGCGTAGCGCGTCGCGACCCTCGACGAGCAACAGCAGTGGCAAGTGGACGGCCGCCCTACGCCGCCGCGACGCTACGCGCCACTTCGAACAGCTCTTCGGGCATGGGGACGGGGAGACGCCACGTGAACGCTACGGGCCGCTCGCCTCGGTGTTCGACGTACGTCACCGGGCCGAGGAATGTGAATGGCTGCGTGCCAAGTTCAGATCTCTTCTTGTCCCGAACGAACAGCAGAATCTTGCCGCCTCGTTGCTGGTGTTCGATCCACCTGCGCACTCTTGGCTGCTGCGGAGTCTGGGTCGACTGCGACTCCCAATGAAACAGCTCGCGGTTGATCGCGTAGTCCCTATACATCGTCGTCGGCGAGTAGTCACGTTCGGCCTTCTGAAGGTCGACGAAGAAGGCGTCGTAGTGTTCATCCGGCGTCGAGGTGAGCCCCTCTCGTGAGGGTGGCGGTTTCGTTCCGTCGCCGAGACCGAGTGCCGCCAGCACGTCACTTCGGGTGTACCGCGCGTGAAGGATGAGCGGAACCTCGGGCGGCAGCGGCGATGGCCGAGTCCGCGTGGTCGACTGCTCGTCGAGTAGCTCGAGCAGCTCCAATACCTCTTCGCGCGGCGCGTCCTCCAACCAAAGCGCAAGGTAGTAGTCATCAAGCGAGGCGTAGGCACTAGTTCCGGACCCTAGATCCCAGGCGAGCATCGTAAGCAGCCGCTGCCGACGCACATCCATGGACGCGAGCGCCGGCAGCTCTGAATCGAGCAGAACAGCACGGTAGAACTCGATTCGTTCGGGATCGTCCACGTGTGTCAGCCGACTGATGCCGCGGAGCGTTTGGCGCTCGAAGTCGGCATCAGAGGGGGCGCACGTCGTGTGCCGAGCGTCCCTCCTTAAGTTGGTCCACGAGCGGCCGCTCTTGTAGACGTCCTCCAGTCTGTGATCGTGCTTCTGGAGGAACTCGATGAGCCGAATGCCATCGGGCTCCGACCTTAGGTCCGTGACAAGCGTGGCCCAGCGCGATCGCCGAACGGCAGATCGCAGATTCTCGAGGATGACCTCCTGACTTTGCCGGTCCAGATCGACGGTGCAGCCGGCCGGCAGGAAGGGGAAGCCCTCCTCGACCTGCTTGGCGATTGGTCCGCGGCGTGGATCGAGGATCGCCCTCAGCCGCTCGTCGAATCGGAATTCGCGGTGTTGCTGCCCGATCAAGTCGAGGACAGCGAGGCTGCTCTTGCCATGCGCCGTCCGCAGTCCGCGCCCGAGCTGCTGAGTGAAGAGGGTCGCCGACTGCGTTGGCCGCAGCAGCAGGACGGTGTCAACGTCAGGCACATCCACGCCTTCGCCAAGCACTTCCACCGAGAAGACGCATCGGATACGACCCGCCTTCAGCTCGCTGAGTCCGTGATCCCGGACCTCGGGCGAGTCATCGCCGGTGAGCGCGATGCTCGGCAGCCCTGCCTCGGTGAACTTCCGGGCCATATACCGCGCATGCTCCTTCGAGACGCAGAAGCCGAGCGCGCGCATGCGTCCCGGTTCGAACACGATCCGCTGGATCGCTTCAAGCAGCTTGGCAACCCTGAGATCGTCGTTGGTAAGAAGATTGCTGAGCTCCTCCGGCGCGTAGCCGCCACGCCGCCAGGTGAGCTGGCTGAGATCGGTTCCGTCCGCGACGCCGAAGTATTGGAATGGGACCAGGAAGCCCTGATCGATGGCCTCCCAGAGCCGCAGCTCGACCGCAATCCGATGGTCGAACCACTCCGTCACGTCGCGACCGTCGAGCCGCTCAGGCGTTGCCGTCAAACCAATCAGCTCCC
>Ga0335073_10015153_pt1 | contig 10787 bp, 7 predicted proteins | sample Lox_Sample_22_FD_207093 | JGI IMG/M metagenome (GOLD analysis project Ga0335073, IMG submission 207093) | Soil microbial communities from Loxahatchee National Wildlife Refuge, Florida, United States - Lox_Sample_2.2 | ecosystem: Environmental > Terrestrial > Soil > Wetlands | place: USA: Florida...
ATTAGCCGGGAAAAGCCGTTTGCGAATTTCTCGCACTCTTCAGCAACTCCGCCGCATAGAGCGCCCCTTCGGGAGTCTCCTCGTGCTTGAAGTACGCGTACACGTTGCGGCCGTCCGCGAGATGCTGCTCGATCCTTTCCAGCATCGCCTTCCGCTCATCAGGAGTATAGGCGGGCTTGCGAAATCGATAATAGGCAAAATCCGCAGTCACCACATCCGGAGTCGTTCTGGTTTCAGTCTCCGCTACGCACACGGCCACATGCTTCTCGCGCAGTACATCCCAGGTCTCATCTACAAACCACGACTCATGACGAAACTCAAACGCCGCCGGCACGCTATGAGGTAAAGCTGCCACAAAATCCCGCAGCAGGTCGGGGTCGAATTTCAGATTTGGAGGAAGCTGAAACAGAACAGCCGAAAGTTTTTCCGCGGCCGCGAGCGGCTCGATCGTCGCCAGAAATCGCGGCACAAAATCAGCGGTTCCCTTCAGCCGTTTGATGTGCGTGATCACCTGGTGCGCCTTGATGGCGAATCGGAAATCTCCGGGAGTTTCCTTGAGCCAGTTCTGGATCGTGGTTTCTTTCACCAGTTGCCGGAATGTGAAATTCACTTCGACCGTATTGAGCTGGGTCGAGTAATAGCTCAGGAATTTTTTCTGTGCCAGCTTCTCCGGATAGAATCCCGGCTTCCAGTTCGGATAGGCCCATCCCGACGTTCCCGCAAAAAGTTGTGCCATGCGCATGCCCATTGTAGCCAATCGGCAGAGAATCAACGCCGCGGAGGCGAAAAAGAGACGTTTGTGAAAGAACAAATCTTAACGGACGGTCTTTCCCTTTTCCTTCGTAGCCCGCCTTTTCTTTGCGTGGGAATCGGGTGGCTCACTTTGCGCTGCGATTTCGATCGGCGGCTCTGCTCCCAGCTTCGGCAGCCGCTGCTTCATGTTCAGCACCGGCGCGAACAGATCGCCCATCTTTTCGAAGCGTGCAATCGCTTGATCCGACTTGAACACCAGTAAATTCGCATCTTTCTTTTTCCATGTGCGCTCGACTTCATCCCAAGTTATCGGCGTCGACACGGTCGGATACTCCCGTGCCCGCAGCGAGTACACCGCAACCGTTGTCTTATGCTCGTCATTCTGGCTCCAATCGACAAAAACCTTGCCTGTGCGCATCTGCTTCTTCATGTCCGAAACGACTTCCCCGGGATGATCATGCTCCAGCAAGCGCGCTAGCGCATGCGCAAATGCCTTGGTTTCGTCGAAACTCATCGGCGTATTCAGCGGGACGTAAATCTGCATTCCCTTCGATCCTGAAGTCTTGGGAAAACTCTGCAACCCGAAGTGCTGGAAGATTTCCCGCAGCCAGAACGCGATCTGGCAGCACTGGACGATATTTGCCGGCGGTCCAGGATCCAAATCAAACACCAGTTCGGTTGGGCACGTAACGTCTTTCGCCAGCGCCAGCGAGGGATGCAGCTCCAGCGCCGCCAGATTGGCCAGCCACACCAGCGTTGGCAGATCATCAGCCAGAATGTAATTCACGTTGCGGTGGTTGCCCTCGCTCCAGATCGGAACAACCTTCACCCATTCCGGACGATGCATGGGAGCGTTCTTCTCGAAAAACGGCTCGCCGTCGACGCCATCCGGATACCGCTTGCGCGTGAGAGCGCGCCCTCTTAAATGCGGCAAAATCGCCGGCGCAATGCGCACGTAGTAATTGATCACGCCTTGCTTAGTGAATCCCGCGGCAGGATAGAGAACCTTCTCCAGATTCGACAGCTTCAGATGCCGGCCCTGCACCTCGATCGTCGTGTCCATGCATTCTCCGCTCATTTCATTTTGCTATAAAATCGGGCGCAAGGAGGGAAGAATGCAGTTTCTATCCTCTGGTTTCGCCGGACCATGGCTGTTTCTGAGCGCGGCACTGGCTCTGCACGTGCTGGATGAGGCGGCCACAGGATTTCTGGCCATCTACAATCCGACGGTCCTGGCCGTGCGTGAGCGGCGGCCGTGGTTTCCCATGCCGACGTTTACTTTTCCGGTGTGGCTCGCGGGATTGCTGGCCGCGGTCATCGTGTCGTTTGCGATAACACCGTTTGCAGCGAGCAACGCGCGCTGGCTGCGCCCGCTGGCGTGGATTGTCGTGGCCATCCAGTCATCGAATGCTGTCGGGCACTTCGCAGCCACGGTTCTCGGGCATACGGTGGCCAAGGTGAGATTTCGACGCCCCGCTCCAGGGTTCTATTCATCGCCGTTTCTCGTGATCGGCTCGGTGTGGCTGGCGCTGCGCCTGTGGAACACAGCGTAGCGACTTCGGGCTCTCAGAGATCGGCGCACTTATTGACGAGTTCGCGTTGACAACTCTCTCCTCCTCCGCGTAGTTTCAACCTTTAATCTGCTCGCTCGTCCAAATGTTGGTCGCTGCGATATCCGCACCCAGGCGGAGATTGATCAAGAGAGGCTTTATGAGAACTCACTCGCGCTACCCGCTCTGCATTCTTGCTCTTTTGCTTCTGTCAACGATCGTCGCCGGTCAGGACGTCAATTCGTTTGCCAAGCGCATCACGGTCAAGAAGCTGCCGAACGGGCTGACGCTGCTGATCTGCGAGCGTCCCGAAGCTCCGGTCTTTTCGTTCTTTACGCTGGTCGACGCCGGATCGGCGCAAGATCCCATGGGCAAAACCGGACTCGCCCACATGTTTGAGCACATGGCGTTCAAGGGCACGGACACGATCGGCACGACGAACTATGCCGCCGAAAAACCGGCTCTCGCCAAAGTCGAGACCGCTTACGCAGCCTATATCGCTGAGCGCGATAAAACTGTCGGCCGCGACGAGGCCAAGCTCAAGCAACTGGAAAAGGCCTGGAAAGATGCCGCCGACGAAGCTAACAAATATGTCGTCGGCAACGAATTCGGCAAGATCATCGAGGAAAATGGCGGCGAGGGCCTGAACGCCTTCACCAGCTACGACGAGACCGGATATCACTATTCTCTGCCCGAAAATCGCCTGGAACTCTGGGCCTATCTCGAATCAGACCGATTTCTGCATCCTGTTCTGCGCGAATTCTACAAGGAACGCAATGTCGTGATTGAAGAGCGCCGTCTGCGCACCGACAGTAATCCCATCGGCCGGTTGCTCGAACAATTTAATGCCGCCGCTTTCGAGGCTCATCCGTACCATCGCCCAACTGTTGGCTGGATGTCCGATCTCAATTCTTTCTCCGCGACGGATGCGCAGAAATTCTTCGATACATATTACGTGCCTTCGAATATGGTCGTTGCAGTCGCCGGCGACGTTCACGCCGCGAAGTCGATGCCGATCCTCGAAAAGTACTTCAGTCGCCTGCCTACTCGTCCCAAGCCGGATGAGACCACGACCACGGAGCCTCCCCAGAACTCCGAGCGCCGAGTGGTTCTGATCGAGCACACTCAGCCGCTTTATCTTGAGGGATATCATCGCCCCGATTACCGCAGCAAAGATGATGCGGTCTTCGACGCGATTACGGACCTAATGTCGGAAGGCCGCACCTCGCGGCTTTACCGCGCGCTGGTTCGCGACAAGAAAATCGCTTCCTTTTCCGCCGGATTCAGCGGCTTGCCGGGGACCAAGTATCCGCATCTTTTCGCCTTCTATGCGTTTCCGCTTCCCGGCCATACTCCGCAGGAGGTCGCTGATGCCATTCACGCCGAAATCGACAGGCTAAAGAAACAAGACATCTCTGATGACGAATTGAAGATGATCAAGACTCGCAGCAAAGCCAATCTGATTCGCGGGCTGGATGACAACGAAGGTCTAGCTACCGAGCTTGCCACCTATCAGACGCGTTACGGCGACTGGCGCGAGTTGTTCCGCTCGGTCGATCGCATCGATCAGGTCACGAAAGCCGACATCCGCCGGGTCGCGAATGAAACCTTTGTTGATACAAATCGCACTGTGGGAATTATTGAAACGGAGACTGTGCCGCCGCCGGGCGCTCAGCACTCCTCCAACGCTTCCGCAGCGCAGGGAGGTGGACAATGAAATCGTCTCAAGAGCAAATTGTTCATGTAGGGACAGCCGCCCCCGGCCGTCCGGCGGAGCGAAGCTCCGCAGCGCGTAAGAACCGGAATCCGTCAAACTCCCTAAGATCAATCCTCGTCTTGGTGGCGCTGGCTGCGGCGTCACTGAGCTCGACAGCTCAGAGTACGGCTCGCAGCACAGCTACCTGGAAGCAGATCCCCATCCCTCCGCTGCCTGCATTCAAGCCGCAGCAGCCCAAGCGCATTGAACTCGCGAACGGCATGGTGATCTTCCTGCAAGAGGATCCCGAATTGCCGCTGATCAATGGAACAGCGCGCATTCGCGGCGGCTCGATCGACGAACCGGCGGGCAAGATTGGATTAGTCGATATCTACGGCGAAGTGTGGCGCACCGGAGGAACGAAGACCCAGACCGGTGATCAACTCGACGACTTCCTGGAAATCCGCGCCGCGAAAGTTGAAACCGGCGGCGACTCCGATTCCACTTCAGTCAGCTTTTCGTGTCTGAAGGGCGATCTGGACGATGTTTTCAAAGCATTTGCTGATGTTTTGCAGAATCCCGAATTCCGCGCCGACAAGATTGACATCGCGCAAAAGGAAGAGGACGACGGCATCTCGCGCCGCAACGATCAAGTCGGCGAGATCGCGCATCGCGAAGCCACCAAGCTGGCCTACGGCAGCGACAATCCTTACGCGCGCGTTCCCGAATACGCGACCGTCGCCGCCATTACGCGGCAGGATCTGATTGACTGGCACGAAAAATACGTTCACCCCAATGACATTATTCTCGGAATCAGTGGCGATTTCGATTCCGCCGCGATGGAAGCGCGCCTGCGCGCCGCGTTCGAATCCTGGCCGAAAGGGCCGGCCATCCCTAAAGATAACGTACAGTTCTCGCCGGCCAAGCCCGGCTATTACTTGATCCCCAAAGAAGACGTAAACCAGAGCAATATCCGCATGGTCGCGCTCGGGACGACGCGCGACAACCCGGATTATTACGCGATCAGCGTTTTCAACGAAGCCTTCGGCGGAGGATTCTCGTCTCGCCTGTTCAATGACATTCGCACCAAGCGCGGGCTCGCTTATGCCGTCGGCGGTGGGATCGGCACCAACTTCGGCCATCCTGGCATTCTGCAGATTGGGATCGGCACGAAAAGCCAGAGTACGATCGAAGCGATCAAAGCCGCCGCGGAGGATATCAACAATTTGAGCACGCAGCCGATCAGTGAAGACGAAATCCGTCGCGCTAAAGATTCCATCCTCAATGCCTTTGTCTTCCGTCTCGACTCGCCGGATAAGATTCTCGCCGAGCGCATGAACTATGAGTTCTACGGATATCCGCCGGACTGGCTCGACAAATATCAGGCGGAAATCAAGAAAGTCACCGCAGCGGACGTCAATCGCGTCGCGGCGAAATATCTGCACAAAGATCAGCTCGCCGTGCTGGTGGTCGGAAATGCAAAGGAATTCGATAAGCCGCTCGACACGCTCGGCTCTGTGAAGCAGGTCGACATCACCATTCCAGAACCTCCCGCAGCGAAAGAAGAAGCCAAACCTGCCGCGTCGAATGCTGAAGGCAAAGCGCTAATCGGCAAGGTTGCCGCGGCCATGGGTGGTTTGCCCAAGCTGCAATCGATCAAGAGCCTGCATGTGAATCTCGCGGAAACTCAAGAAGGCGGTCCATCGACCACAGTCGATGCAATCTTTGCGTTTCCTGACAGCATGCACCTTGATGTGCCCAATCCTCAGGGTACGCTGACCATTGTTGTGACCCCGGAAGCCGCTTTCGTGTCATTGCCGGGAATGGGAATGCGCAGCATGCCTCCAGCGCAGAAAGACGAAATGCTGTCTCAGATGCACCACGACCTGGTTTATGTCGCGCAGCATGCGGATGATGCCGCGTTCACTTTCACGGCCGCCGGAACGGAAAAAATCGGCGACACCGAGGCCGCGATTCTGGATATTGGCGGCGCCGTGCCTTGGCTGCGCTGGTACGTTGATCCGAAAACCGGCTATGTGCTGCGCGAGAAATACAAGGGCCTGGGACGCTCCGGCCCATTCGACGGCGAAACCAATCTGTCCGACTGGCGCAGTGCAGATGGCCTCGCGCTGCCATACAAGCACCAGAACAAACAAAACGGGCAGCAGACCAGCACGGCAGAATTGAACAAGATTGAACTGAATCCCACGGTCGATCCGAAAATTTTCTCGAAGCCCGCCGCGGAGGCTGAAACCACCCAATAGCTGAAGTTTGCATTCTCTGCGAATCTTCGTGGGGACATCTTCGTGGACTCCGCGATCAGGCTTTAGCCGCAGAGCGCGCAAAGTACCGGCTAAGATCGCGCGGCGGCTCGCAACAGGCACGCAGATTCGGCCCAGCCGATATCGGCAAAGACTCCCTTTTCGTCGGTACTGTTCTTAAACGTCATTTACGCCATCACCTTCTCGCCATTTTCATACTCCCGTAACACTCCTTCGGTATGGTTGTGCGCCATTGGAACCCATGCGGTTCCTTGTCGTAAGAAGCGAATCCTAGCTACTCTACAGGAGCTCCAAATATGGCAACTGCCGCGGCACCGGCAATTCAGGAAAAACTCGGCCGACGTCCGGGAATGATCGGCATTGTTGGATTCGGAGTAGTTTTCATCATCGGCGTTGTCTATGCCGCCTTTCACCTGCTTTCCGATCTATCGGAAGTTCACCCGAGCTCCGTCACTCCTTTCATATTGCTCGGTATCGCCCTTTTGGTTGCCCTGGGCTTCGAGTTCGTCAACGGATTCCACGACACGGCGAATGCCGTCGCCACGGTGATCTACACCCATTCCATGGAACCGCACGCCGCCGTGGTCTGGTCGGGCTTCTGGAACTTTCTCGGCGTCATGACGTCCAGCGGGCTGGTCGCGTTCGGCATCATTTCACTACTGCCAGTCGAATTGATTCTGCAGGTCGGCAGCAAGGCTGGATTTGCCATGGTCTTCGCATTGCTGGTCGCGGCCATCCTATGGAATCTTGGCACCTGGTACTTCGGATTGCCCGCTTCCAGTTCGCACACGCTGATCGGCTCGATCATCGGCGTCGGTATCGCCAACCAGCTTATGTCCGCAAAAAGCGGCACCAGCGGCGTGGATTGGGCTCAAGCCACGAATGTCGGGAAATCGCTGTTGCTCTCTCCTCTGGTCGGATTTGTCTGCGCAATGCTGTTGCTGTGGCTCATGAAGTTCGTCATCAGGAACCGCAAGCTGTACGAAGCTCCAGCGGGTGCCCAGGCCCCGCCATTCTGGATTCGTGCACTGCTTATGCTGACCTGCACCGGCGTCAGCTTCGCGCATGGCTCCAACGATGGCCAAAAAGGCATGGGACTGATCATGCTTATCCTGGTTGGCACGGTTCCGACAGCCTATGCGCTGAATCATGCGGTCACGAAGAAGGATTCTTTGGATTTCATCGCTGTCTCCCAGCAAGCTGCCAATATCCTTGACAAGTATGTGAGCCCGAATGCCGTCGTGGGCGACGATCGCGAGGAAGTCACCGACTACATCCGCACCAAAGAATTCACGCCGAACACTATGCTTGCCCTTCGGCAATTGGTGAACGATATCGGCAATGAAACCGCCGTTTTTGGCGAGCTGGCCAGAATTCCCCATGATCAGGTCCGCAACTTCCGCAACGACATGTATCTGGTCAGCGAGGCTTTGCGCCTGATGAAAAACACAAATAAGCCCGCACTCACTGCTGCCGATTGGGATGTGCTGGGCAACTACAAGAAGCACCTCGACCATTCCACGCGCTTCATTCCCACGTGGGTCAAAGTTGCGGTAGCGATGGCGCTCGGGCTGGGAACAATGGTCGGCTGGAAGCGCATCGTGGTCACCGTGGGCGAGAAAATCGGCAAAGAGCATCTTACCTACGGTCAGGGAGCCGCGGCTGAGATCGTTGCCATGGCCACAATCGGTGCTGCCGATTGGTATGGACTGCCGGTCAGCACTACGCACGTGCTTTCCTCCGGAGTTGCCGGCACCATGGCGGCGAATCACTCCGGACTGCAGTGGTCGACGGTGCGCAACCTAGCGATGGCCTGGGTGCTCACGCTGCCCGCATCGATGGTGCTGGCTGGATTTCTGTTCTGGGCTTTCCGGAACGCATTCTAATAAATCGAATAGCCGTGGTGAATCTCCAGCGGCTGACGATCAGTTCAGATTCTTCTGGTGCTGACCGAGCTTCCTCGGCAGAGGCACCGCTGCAATGGGCTTGCGCAGAACCGCGTCAGTGAACGTGATCCCCAAAATCTGAGCTCCTGATTCTCTTGTTTCATCTCGCTCGAGTGGGCTGCAATCGGGAAAGACCCCGCAACTGCGGAAAATGCGACCGCCAAATGTTCCTCTGTCGCGCAGACACCCTTACCCGCGTGCGCGGGAATTGCTCAGTCCCGACGAGTTTTACCAGGTTTGACACCGGAGCAGCGCCGGCCACCACCGCGATCACAAGCTCTCGAGTTCGCGGTCGCATACGCGAAGCCGCACCTCATTCCAGTCCTCACCCGTATCTGGCCACTGCCTGACGATTCGCCGCATGCGGCAGGCGTGGGCAACCTTTCGCGGGCGAAGCAGTGGTTCGACGAATCCGGTGCGCCTGCGCCGGGCGATCTCCAGAATCACTTTTCCTGCATCAGCGCGCAATCGCGGAGGGGGCGCGCCCACTGCGCAGCAGGTGCTCGATATGGCGCTCGCCTTCGCCGTCATCAACCGGCACCTCAACGTCTCGGACTTCCTGCTCGAACACGGCGCAGATATCAACACCACGTGGAGCTCCCATGAACCGGCAGGCATTCTGCACCAAGTCGTCTTCCAGGGGAATTACGAGTCGATGCGATTCCTCATCGACCGCGGCATCGATCTCAACATCAAAGACTACCGTTGGAACGCTACCGCACACGGTTGGGCGCTTTATGCCACGAAGGATCAGAAGATGGCCCAGTGGCTGGCGGAGGCGCAACGCGAGCGGGAAAAGGGATCTCGATGAGCGTCCGGAAGACTTGCGTGCGAACTTTTCCAAAATTCGCTTCGATGCATGATTTACTTGATCTTGATATTGGCCTTCTCCTTTTCGAATTCGAACCTGGAGACGTCTTCTTCCAACCTCCTCACGAGCTCTCTGTCGTGCATTTGCAGCGCGAGTTCGCGCGCACGGCTTGCCGTTTGAATTGCCTCGGCAAGCCGCCCAGCTTTGTTGTAAGCGTCGGCCAGATCTTCCAGAAAGTGCGGCTCCTTGCCCTGGCTCAGTTCCACTGCTTTCTCGAGAGCAGTGATAGCGGCAGGAGTGTCTCCGCGCGATTCCAAAACGCGACCGAGATTGGCGTAATACGGGGCAGACATTGGGCTGAGCGCGATTGCCTTTTGAAGTTCCCCGAGTGCCGCATCCATCTGTCCGGCCTTTGCCAGCTCCCAGCCGAGGGCGTTGTGGGTCATTGGCGCCCGGGGAGCGACTTCGACCGCCGTTCGCAAGTGCTCCAGACCGTCTTGCACTTGACCCATTTCGACCAGCACCGCTCCCAATTGCATTTGCACTTCAGCGTTGGAGGGATCAAGCGCCAGCGCTTTCTGCCAACTTTCCACTGCAGCCTCCGGATTCCCGGTCAGCGCCAGCGATACCGCCAGGTGATTGAACCAGTCCGCATGGCGCGGATCAAGATCACACGCTTTTCGGTATTCTTCCACCGCTTCGTGCTCCTGATTGTTTCCCGTCAACGACACCGCAAGGGAGAAATGTGAACTGGCGCTGCCCGGGTCGAGTTGCAGGGCCTTGCGCCAAGTCTCAATGGCTGCGGAAAATTGAGCCTTCTCCATGAACTCGAATGCCTCGTTTGACAGTCGGTAAAACTGCATTGCCTCGGGATCGATCCGCTCTATGCCATCCGGCGAAATATTCACAAACTCTGGAATGTTTACGGCGCGATTCGCAGCGGTCATGTTGTCGACCAAAATCGCGGGACTGTCATTCCCCTCAGAGTCAATATGGGTCAGCATCAGCCGGGTGTAAGGTCCGCGGGCCTTGGAAGAAAAGGCCAGCCAGCGGCCGTTCGGAGAAAATGTGTGCCAAGAATTCATCGACGGCCCATTGCATTTCATGAGCCGAGCCTTGCCACCTTCGAAAGGCATGATGTACAGCCTGCTGTCCGGTCTCATGAGCAGGCCGTTGTGGTTTTGAACAAATACGATCCAACGCCCTTCCGGTGACACCTTGGGAAAGTTGTTACTCATCCCGTTGGCGGAGGCGCCTTCGATCGCTTCCGCCAAGCCACCTCGACCTTCGTTGAAGGGAATCCGGTACAGGTCGTATTGGATCTGGGGTTCTCGCGGGTCGTTTGCGTATTCGGGTTTCTCCATCCCAGGAGGATAGGGATCACGAGCTTTCGCGCGGCTGAAAATCAGGTACTTACCATCCGGCGACCAGAAAGCGCAGGCCTGAACGAAATTCGGATCATCGGCGCCGGGAAGCGGACGCAATTTCTTGCCCCCCCGGTCGTACCAAACCAGGATGCCCCGCATTGGATAAAACACCTGGCTGAAGGCGATGTCCGGATAGACGCTGCTGAACAAGCGATCCGAAAGCCCCGCCGCGAAGGTCGGAAACTCGCTCTGATGGAGATTCCCCAAACCCGGCGGCGCAATCGAGGTCACCACATATCTCCCGTCGGGCGACACCTGCGACATGATGCCGAACCGCTTCACCGCTGGCTCGAGGTCACTGGCATTCTGATTCTCCCGGAAA
>Ga0335073_10015154_pt1 | contig 10787 bp, 11 predicted proteins | sample Lox_Sample_22_FD_207093 | JGI IMG/M metagenome (GOLD analysis project Ga0335073, IMG submission 207093) | Soil microbial communities from Loxahatchee National Wildlife Refuge, Florida, United States - Lox_Sample_2.2 | ecosystem: Environmental > Terrestrial > Soil > Wetlands | place: USA...
TCGTCATCGCGCTCAACGGCTTCGGCTCAGGCCTGTTCTTCTCACCGAACTGGGCGGAGATGATGAACTCGGCGCCGCCCAGCCAGCGCGGCGCGGCCGGCGGCATGATCGCCACCTTCCAGAACTCCGCGTTCGTGCTGTCGATCGGCATCTTCTTCACGCTGATGGTGGCGGGCCTGTCCAGCCACTTGCCGACGGCCATGTTCAGCGGGCTCACCGCGCAGGGCGTCCCGGCCTCGGCGGCGGCGCCGATCTCGCACCTGCCCCCGATCGGCGTGCTGTTCGCGGCGTTCCTCGGCTACAACCCGATGCAGCAGCTGCTCGGCCCGCTGCTGTCGCACCTGCCCGCCGCGAACGCCGCCTACGTGGCCGGCCGGCAATTCTTCCCGCACCTGATCACGACGCCGTTCCACGACGGTCTCGGCGTGGCCTTCGGGTTCGCGATCGCGGCCTGCGTGATCGCGGCCATCGCCTCGGCCCTGACCGGCCGCCGCCCGCAGGCGCCTGCCGGGCCGGAGTCACTGGGTTACGAGCTGGCCGCGGTGGCCGCCGAAGGCGGCTTCGAGCCCACCGAACTCGTTTCCGACGCCCCGGGCCCCGACATCCCTGGAGGAAGCACCGAGCTGCCGGACGAGCCGGTCAGGCCGGACTGACGCCCGGCGCGCGCAGCGAGGTCCCAGTGCGCGCGCTGCGCACCACCTCGGTGATCGCGGCGATCACCAGCCCTGGATCACTCTCGTGCAGGGCGTGGTCGGCGCGGCTGGAGATGACGTGACGGCTGTTGGCGGACAGCCGTGCCTGCTCGGTGTGGAAGCCATGCCACAGCTGCCACTGCCGGCCGCCGTAAGGCCCGCCGTCCGCGCGGGTGACCACCATCAGTGGCTTGTCGCCGAGCGCCCCGGGCCCGAGCGGGCGGTCGGCCGCGGTCAGGCTCTGGGAGGCTCGCCATTCGCGCAGCAGGGACCGCCGGTCGGCGCCGCCGCGCCAGTTCCGCCTGGACAAGATCACCCGCGGGGGGAAGAGCAACTCCCGCAGCTTCACCTTCCAGGTGAAGACCTCGTTGAGCAGCGGCGCCTGGCCTTCGTGGCTTGACTCGATCAGGACCATCCCCGCGACCTCGTCCGGGTAACGCGCCGCGTACGTGCGCATGTACATGCCGCCGAACGAGAACCCGGTGAGGATGAGCGGGCCGCGGACGCCCAGGGCCGGCAGCACGGCGTGCAAGTCCGCCGCGATGTCGCCGGGCGTCCTGCGGTCCGTGGCCGGGCTGCTCGCGCCGTACGGTGCCCGGTCGTAGGTGACGACCCGGGTCTGTTCGCCGAGCGTCTCGGCGATGGACCGCCACTCCGCCGCGGAGCCGCCAAACGACGGCTCGATGACGACGGCCGGTGATCCGTCGCCGAACAGGTTCGCCTCGATCCGGTGCCGTCCCGCAGCCACCACGGTTGTGTGCACTGCGACCTCACAGATGTCGCCAATTGGTCGCGGGCCGACGGTCATCCGCCGGCCCGCGTACGGTGCTAGGAAGCGCCATTGGGGTTGGGGCTGGTGGTCTCCAGCCGGTCCAGCTTACGGATGAAGATCGGCTGCGCGCTCTCATCCACGGGCGCTTCTTCGGGATCGTTGGCTGGCTCCCGGAAGGTGTCCGTCATGCGTTTCACCTCCTTTCGCCTGCGAGGGTTTTCCTGGCCAGCACCCGGACCTGATGCCGATGGCGCCGCCACCACCGGTCGGCCCAGAGGACTTGCCAGGTCAGCAGGATCGTGAGGGCAACGCACCCGTCCAGCGTGGCGACGGGGGCGGTGCCGATTTCTGCCGCGGCCCGGACGAGCAGCACGACAAGCGCGGGCAGCGACACGGCGAATTCGATGCCGAGACAGATCGCGGTGCCGGCCAGCAGGACCGCGCTGTAGACGCGGATCGCGCGGCGCTGGGCCGGGGGATAGCCGTGACTGGGGTCGGGCCCTGGCCCGGGCGCGCGTCGTGCGCGGGCGATGATTGTCAGGGCGGCGTGCCGGAGAAACGCGGAGCCGTCGGCGTACAGGTTGGCGCACTCGGTGAGGTCCTGGAGGACAAAGTAGAGGTCGGTCCGCATGAAGACCATGAGCTGGGCAGGCAGCACGAGCAGCGTCTCGGCGACCGCCACGGCGAGCAGGCTGCGGACCACGCCATGCGGGCTGGCCAGCCCCAGAATGAGCAGCAGCGTGCCCGCGAAGCAGACGTTGACGGCTATCCCGGCGAGGTACACGGTTACCCGGATTCGCCGGGGGGCCGCCCACACGCCGCTCACGTCGGTCTGCGCGACGAGGAACTGCAGCCGGGTGCTGAGGGTGATCCGGGCGGGCGCGCCGGCCGCCCGGGCCGTGGCCAGGTGACCGATTTCGTGCAGCAGGACGACGAGCGTCCATCCGATAGCGGCGTTGACGGCGAGTACCAGGCCGGCGTGCCGGTTCCAGACAAGCACCCGGTAGCTGGGCAGCAGCGCTGGATGAAGCGCCAGCATGACCGCGATGGCCACGGCGAACCCCGCCACCACGACGGGCGCGAGCGGATGCAGCAGCCAGCGGACGTGCCCAGGACGCAGCCACGGCAGGCTTGGCCGGGTGCCCGCCTGGTCCGCGCGGACCACCTCATCCACCGAACCGACGAACCCGAGGTCGTCGAGTGCGGCCACGAAATCCGCGACGGCGACCCTGGTCCCGGTCTCCGATCGCAGCCTCGCCGCGACCTCATCGACGGTGTGGTCCTCCCGCAGCAGCGTGAGGACCCGGTGTGCCACGTCCGGTACGGCGATGAAGTCACCGGTCTCTGGCCGCCCGATCACCCAGCCGTCGCGTCCCCGGCGCTCGCTCAAAGTGCGCAGCCGCACTCGTGAACTCCCCGTGAGACGAGCGCCAGCCGCGGTTTCCTCCATCACCGCTGCCCTGGTGCCGCGCACGCGTCGCAATCCGGATGGGGCGGCTCGCTGAACACCTGCGACGCGTCGATCGCGGTCAGGTTCACCATGCTCACCTGACCGGGAACCGCCGGCGGTACGCCGGTGAGCAGCGAGATGACGTGATGGGCGGCGAAGTATCCGGACAGGCCCGCCGAGGCGGCGCCGACGGCGCCGAACATGGCGGCCCGGCGTTGCGGTGAATCCTCCGCGTGCCCGCCGATCGCGGCATTCCTGTCGTCAAGCGTGCGGGCGTTGCATTCCCAGCATGGCCCTTCACCAGGAACGAAGACACCAGCCTGGATAAGCGGCCCGTGGTAACCGCCATAAACCCAGGGACGTTTCGCGGCGAGGCAGGCCCGGTTGGCCCAGATCCGGAGTTCCGGGGGCCGGTCGGCGGTGAGCAGCAGGACGTCGCAGCCGGCGGCCAGTCCGAGCACGTCCTCCGTACAGGTCGCCTCCAGGCGCTGTCCGGTGATTTCGATGTCGCTATTCAGCTGGGTGAGCCTGGTCACCGCGGAGTCCGCTTTCGGTTTCCCGATGTCATTCTCCGTGTAGAGAACCTGCCTGCTGAGATTCGACAATTCGACATCGTCGGGATCAACGCAGTGCAGATGTCCCACTCCGCTCGCGGCGAGCGCCAGCGCGGCGATCCCCCCGGAGCCGCCTACGCCGAGAATGGTGACTCTCGCGTCCCGCAGCCGGGCCTGCGTTTCCCACGAACTCGCCCGTGGTATCAGGTCAAGCCATCGGTAGAATCCCACGGCCCGGTCGTACCTGCGCAGGTCTCGCTCTGTCAGGTTGCCGGGAATGGGTCCCGCGGCGTCCTCGACATACCCGGAGGCCAGCAGCTGCTGGGCGCCGCGCTGGAGAACGTTCACGGGCTGGTCCGGATGCGCGGAATGGACGTGCTCGATGATTTCGGTCAGGTCGCGACTGCCGTCCATCGCGGTCAGCATTGTCCATACCCAGCCGTCAGGATCAGATATTTCGGCGGCAATTCCGTATGACACCCAGCCGATCCGGATTTTGTTTCCCGTGATCCGGTAAGGTCCGTGCTCGGATTTTACTCGTGGCCTGAGCATACGCTCAGAAACTAACATTGCCCCGCGATAGCTGTCAATAGCACACACAATCGCACTAAACGATCATGGGCTTGATTGGGGCACACGCAGAGAATTCGCCGTCGGCATCATCGGGTGTCGTTAGCGGGGTCATAGCACCGGAAAAGACACCCAATCTCCGCGTGGCCGGAGGCGAGGGTTCTGGCGGCGGGGTCGCCCGTCGGGCCGCCACCTCATCATCGGGTGTCCTTTCGGGCGCTATTTACCCGAAAGGACACCCGATCCTGGGCGTGGTGACGGGGGTGGGCGACGGGGCATGGGCCGACGGGTGGCCGGGGGCATGGGACGCGGGGAGTCAGCCGGGGACGTTCGGGATAAGGATGTTCTTGTTTGTAGCTAGTTGGCCTGAGGTGGCGTCTGCCATGGGATGGTCATCTGGTCCCTAACCGGCCAGAGGGAGACGCGACCGGGCCAGTGGCGCACCATCTCCATTCCGCACTGAGCCACGTCGGGTTAGGGCACACGCGGAGAATTCGCCGTCGGATATGACGGCGAATTCCGGTTACTGTCCAGGGTCGGGGTCAGGCGAAGTCAGGTCCGGCTGGGCGGCCGGGCGGCCGGCCGCCGGTTCCCGGGTCGGCTTGCCGGCGGGCGGGCTGCGGCGGCCGGCCGAGGCTCCGCAAGATGGCGGCGGTGAGCCTGGCGTCGACGGTGCGAACCAGGGTGCGGACGGCCGCGAACACGACGGTGACCGCCTTCACGATCAGCGTCGCCGACCGCCGGATGCGGCCTTGCCTGATAGCAAGCTGCTCGCGGGCGGGCAGGCCCTGGCCGTCGCAGAGCCTGGTGAACACGACCAGCATCGCCGCGAGGTGAGGGTCGGATCGGAGCAAGCGGGTTTCCATGCGGTGCAACTGGTGCCGCTCGGCGAAGTTGAGGCTCATCGGGTGCTCCTGAGCTGCGATTCGCTAGCGAGGGTGAGCGCTCGGTACGGGACCGCCCGGCGGCCCGGGTGCGGGTCCTGGCCGAGGTCAGGGCCCGCATCCCCGGGTCGTCAGCGGCGGGCCGGCCGACGGAGGGCGACCGCGGCCAGGCCGGCCACGGCCAGGACGATCAGCAGGCCACCGGCCACGCTGTTAGACCAGAACATCGGGTCGGCAATGGTGAACTTCTGGCTGAGGATCGGGCCGGCGATGATCAGCCAAACACCCAGCAGCGCGCTGCCGACCTGCAGGCCGGCGAATCCGCGCGGGCTGGCCAGCGCGAAGGCGCCCGCTCCGGCCACCGCCAGTCCGGAGATCAGGTTGACGATGGTGGCGTTGTTGCCGCCGTGCTGCAGGGTCAGGAACCACGGGGAGAGGGCGACCCAGACCCCGGTCAGCAGCGCGAGCACCGCGGACGCCTCGGCGGCGAGGCCGCGCGCGGTGACCGGCAGTCCCCACTCGGCCGGGCCGGACGCCATGTCCGGGACAGCCTGGATGGGGGTGGCCGCTGAGTCTGATTCCGGACGACGGATAAGTGGCGTGGACATGACACGCTTCCTTTCTTACGGCTTTCTTCCGGCAGCGGGCCGGTTACCATCCCGCCGCGCCTTTTGAGCGTCCTGCGGGGCTGGGTGATCCGTCGTCGCACACTTTGTGCTATCGGCTTACTCGCTGCTTGCCGGGCCGCGCATCACCCAGGGGGGTAAAACTCCCTCAGCTGGCCAGCCTGCGCGGCGAAGGCGCGAGCAGGCCGAGGGCGCGGGCCCGCTCCACGGTCTCGTGGCGGGTGTGCGTGCCGAGCTTGGTGTACAGGTGGCGCATGTGCGTCTTGACCGTGTACCAGGACAGGAAGAGGTCATCGGCGATCTCGCGCGCGGACAGGTCGGTCGGCAGGTAGCGCAGGACGCGGGTCTCGCTCTCGCTGAGCGGCTCCATTAGCCGTTCTGACGACCCGCCCAGCACGGAGGTACTGCCTGGTGCCTCATACCCGGCTGGCTCGGCGAGCAGACTCAGGATCTCCGAGATCAGCGAGGAATGCGCGCTGCGGTGCCGGGGATGACGTTCGAGCAACTCCCGCACGGGGTGCAAGAGGAACGGCAGGACCGCGCCATCGGGTTCGGCGATGTCCAGCGCCCGTTCCAGGGCCCGCTCGGCGGCGCCCGGGTCGCCCAGCGCGTCCTGGGCCGCCGCCTCCAGCACAAGAGCCTCGCTCACGCCGACCCGGTAGGTCACCGGGGCGGAGCCGTCGATGACAGGCCCGAGCGTGAGGGTCGCCGCCCGCGGGTCGCCTTCGGCCAGCTGAAGCGTTGCCATCGTCACGCGCATCTCGCCGGTTTCCCGCTCGTTCTCGTCGAGTTCGGCGAGCGCCCGGCCGGCCTGGTCGGTCGCGCCCACCCGCACCATCGTCCGCAGCGCGAGGGCACGCGCCTGCCGGGCGAGCGGGTGCGGCGCGGCGAGCCGCTCCGCGTGCCGTTCGGCGGCCCGGAAGGCGGCCAGCGCGTCCTCCGGGCGGCCGCGGGCGAGTTCGAACTGCGCCCGGGCGTAGTGCAGGCGCAGCCCCGCGGCGGGTTCGGCCTGCGCGCGCACCCCGCGCTCGGCCCGCAGGATCCAGGGCTCCGCCTCCTCCAGCCGTCCCCGCCAGACCAGCGCGGCGGCGAGCGACAGGTAGGCGTCGCGGGCAAGCGGGTCGTCGGTCCAGCCGTGCCGCCGGGCCAGTTCGATCGCCTGCGCGCTGGGCTCGAGGATCGCGGCGAACGACCGGGCGATCTCCACGCTCGCCCAGTGCACCAGGCTAGCGAACTCGAGATACGGCCGTCCGATCTGGCGCGCCAGCACCCGGGCGGTTTCCAGGTGCCGCTCGGCCTCCTCGAACCGGCCCGCCCTGAACTCGGTGACCCCCAGCCTGAGCAGCGCCATCGCGCGCAGCTCCTCGCCCAGCCCCATCTCCGCCGCCGCCGTGGTCACGGCCGGCTCGAGCAGCCGCCGCGCCTCCTCGACCGCGACCGGCAGGTCACCGCGCAGCTGCGCCAGCGCGAGCCGCAGCATGGCGAGCGCGACGTGCACGTGCCCGCGACGGTCCGCGGGCAGCGACGCGGATCGTTCCGCGGCGAGCCGGAGGTTACGGTCGGCGGCGGTGTACGCTCCTTCGTCCAGCTCGCGGGCCGCGAGCAGCGCGGTGAGTTCGGCGTCGGCGGCGGTCATGCTGGCCGGGAACGCGGCTAGCAGCTCGGCCGCGGTGGCCGCCTGGCCATCGAGGGTAAGGCCGAACCAGTGATCGAACAGCAGGCGGGCCGCCAGGTCCCAGTCCTGGGCGCGCTGGGCATGGCGGACCGCCTCCACCGCGAACCCGTGCTCCGCGAACCAGCCGGCGGCCGCGCTGTGCAGCCCTGCCACCTCGTCCGCGGCGGTATCGAGCAGCTCGAGCTGCAGGAGGTCAGCGAACAGGGGATGGTAGCGGAACCAGGACCGCTGTCCGTCGAGCGCGACCACGAACGCGTTCGCCTGCTCCAGATCCCGCAAGATCCGCCCCGCGCCGGTTCCGCCGGTCAGCACGTCCGCGAGCTCGCCATTGACGCGCTCCAGCACCGATGTCCGCATGAGAAGGCGCCTGACCTGCTTCGGCTGGCGTTCGAGAACCTCGGCCAGCAGATACTCGGCCACCGTTCGCTCGCTGCCCGAGAACTCCGCGGCGAACGACTCCGGCTCCGGATGCCCGGCCAGCGACAGCGCCGCGAGCCGCAGCCCCGCCGCCCAGCCTTCGGTTCGGTCGTGCAGCAGCGTCAGGGCCGGCTCTGGCAGCCGCACCTCGGCCGCCGCCAGCAGGTCGCGTGACTCGTCCAGCGTGAAGCGCAGGTCGGTGGCCCGGATCTCGGTCAGTTCCCCCTCGAGGCGCAGCCGGTGGAATCCCAGGTGCAGGTCTCGCCGGCTGGCGAACACGAACCGCAGCTGCGACGGCGCGCGCATCACGAGCAGCTCGAGCTGGCGCAGCACGTGCGGCGAGTGCAGCTCGTGCAGGTCGTCGATCACCAGCCAGATCCGGTCCTGCAGCGATTCCAGGTCCTGCAGCAGCCACTCGACGATCGCCCAGCCGTCCAGGTCGGGCGTCGCGGTCAGCGGCCGCACCAGCGTCGCCCCGGCGACGGTGTCTCGCAGCGCGTCCACGATCGCGATCAGGAACCGCTGCGGGTCGCGGTCCTCGCCGTGTACCGGCACCCAGGCGGCTCGTTTGGCCAGGCCCGCTTCCGCGATCCAGGAGCGCAGCAGGACCGTCTTCCCGCTCCCCGCCGGCGCCGTCATCACGGTCACCCGTCCCGCCTCGGTGAGGCGGGCGAACAGCGCAGGCCGGGAAATGACCCCCCGGGCAGCAGGCGGCATACTCATCACCAACACAGCGCCAGCGCTGAAAACTCCCCAGATTGCCTGCGGATAGCACAGTGTGTGCGATGACCGTTCACCCACGACGAGGCAATGCTGGGGCGTCAATGGAAGCTGCGCGTAAGGGAGCTGGATGACCGGTCAGGAGCGCGGCCCGCGACGGCGGACCTATGAGTTCCGCGTCCGTGGCCATCTGGGGGCGAAGATGCTGCGCGCGTTCCCGGCCTTCGCCGCGCGGACGCGAGGCGAGGACACCCTGCTGACGGGTTGCCTCCAGGATCAGGCCGCCGTGTACGGCCTGATCGCCCGCCTCGAAGCGCTCGGGCTGGAGCTAGTCGAGTTCCGCCCCCTGCCGGCAGGCTTACGCCGGCGACGCCGCGAACGCGAGCATGTCAAGAAGCCGCAGGTCGGTTAGTCGTTGAGCAGCTTGCTCCGCCAAGGGCGCCCTGGTCGCCGCAAGCACCTCGCGGAGCACCCGCAGGCTCGCTTCGCTGCCCAGGATGTCTCGTCGTATCGCTTCCCAGTAGAGGGTTTTGAACTGGCCCAGGGCTGGCCGTTTCTGCCCCACGTCGGTGGCGGCCGCCTCGGCGGCTGTCCGGTAGAACCTGGTGAGGTAGCTGTCGAGGATCGGGAACAGGCCCGGCCGCATCAGGTAGATCGTTTTGCTGATCTTGGCCGTGCTGACGTTCACGGGCCTTGTGCCCCAGAAGTGCTCCCACACCGCCGCCGCCTGGTCGTACAGGCCGTCCGCGGCGAGCGGGTCAGCCTCTTTCAGCTGCGCGTCGAGGGGGATCGCCGCCCAGGGCGCGGTGGTTCCCCGGTCGATGAACCAGGCGGCTTCTTTCGCGCTGATCCTGGAGCCCATCCACGGAGCTCTCGTGGCCCGGATGAGCTCCGCGTTTATGCGGTCGAAGGTGGCGGCCAGGAAGTCGTAGTGGGTCACGGTCCCGCCGTACCGCTCGAGGTACGCCACGATCGCCTGAGCCGGATTAGGGACGACGTGACCGGCGACAGCTATCGCTGGGGACTGGATAGCGGCCATCATTCCTCGCAGAACTCGTGGGGTTCGTTGCCGTGAGTACGAAGAGGCGAGTCAGGGGATGATAGCGCGGAGTGGCAGTAGGGGGGCATCGCTGGTAAAGACTCGCGAAAGAAGATGAACTAATGACCGTTCTGGTCGGTCGCCGCGAATCGTTCAACGCCGCGCACCAGCTGTGCGATCCGGACCTGTCCGATGACGAGAACCGGCGGGTGTTCGGGAAGTGCGCGAATCTGCACGGGCACAACTACGTCCTCGAGGTCGTCGTGGGCGGCGAGGTCGATCAGGCCACCGGCTACGTCTTTGACTTGAAGGTGCTGTCGAGCGTCATCAAAGCGCAGGTCATCCGCGACGTAGACCACCACAACCTCAACACCGATGTCCCATGGCTAAAGGGTCTGGTCCCCACGTCGGAAAACCTGGCCCAGGCCATCTGGGATCGGCTCTGCCCGGAATTGCCCGCTGGGCTCCTGCGGTCGGTGCGCGTCTGGGAGACGGATAAGAACTGGGCCGAAGTGAGTGACCAGACCTGACTCCCCGGCCGCCGGAGCGCCGCCCCGGGCCTTGCTTGACCGGTACACGCGTGCGGACGTGGGAGCGCTCACCCCGGACGAGGCGGGCCGGTTTTCCCCGGACGGGCCTGGCGATCCGCGAAAAGACGCCGACCTCGCCTGGGAGCTGCTCTACCGCCTTGAACCGGAACTCTACGACCGGCTGGCCAGCGCCGAGCGGCTCCATCCGGAGGTGGTGAACTGGCTGCCGCGCGACGTGGACTCGATTCTCGAGGTTGGCGCGGGAACGGGGCGGCTGACGATGGAGCTCATCGATCGCGGTCAGCAGGTCACAGTGGTAGAGCCCGCGCTGCCGCTGCGCCGGATCCTGCGGCGCAAGATCGCGGCGGCAGGCCGCCCGGAGCGGGTCCGGCTGCTGCCCGGGTACTTCGACCAGCTGCCGCTGCCCGACGATTCCGCCAGCCTCGTCGTCTCCTGCTCCGCTTTCACTCCCGAGCCGGGCCACGGCGGCGAGGCGGGGCTGACCGAGATGGAGCGAGTGTGCAAGCCAGGCGGCCGCGTGGCCATCGTCTGGCCGAATCACCTCGACTGGCTCGCCGCCCGCGGCTACCGGTATCTCAGCTTTCCCGGGCTGATGTTCGTGGAGTTCCGTAGCCATCGCGAGGCGGTGGAGCTATCCGAGATCTTCTACCCGCAGGCAGCCGGCGAGATACGGCGGCGGGGGTGGCGGCGGGTTCCCTTCGAGGCGCTTGGCGTCAATCCGCCGCGCGACCTGGCGTATAAGGTGCTCGCGTCATGAAGATCGCGATCATGGCGCCGTTGGTGACGGCCATCCGCGAACCGCAGCTTGGGGGTTCGCAGGCGTTCGTGGCCGATCTG
>Ga0335073_10015155_pt1 | contig 10787 bp, 6 predicted proteins | sample Lox_Sample_22_FD_207093 | JGI IMG/M metagenome (GOLD analysis project Ga0335073, IMG submission 207093) | Soil microbial communities from Loxahatchee National Wildlife Refuge, Florida, United States - Lox_Sample_2.2 | ecosystem: Environmental > Terrestrial > Soil > Wetlands | place: USA: Florida...
GGGCGGCCGTCAGGACCTGGCGCCTGGCTCTCAGCCTGCGGGCCCGCTGACGCACGTCGCCGAGCAGGTCGACTGGACGCTCGGCGGCGATCGCCCTCGCCTCGAGCATGTCGCGCAAAGCGGTCTCGAGCTCGTTCATCGCGGCCACCCCTCGATCACCGACGCTGTCTTGCGCAGCCGGTCGAGCCCTCTTGACGCATGCGACTTGACCGTGCCGGGCGAGCAGCCGAGCATCGTCGCTATGTCCGCCTCGCTGAGGTCCTCGAAGTACCTGAGCACGAGCACGGCCCGCTGCTGAGAGGGCAGTTCGCCCAGCGCCTGCCAGAGCCCGGCACGATCAGTGACCTCGTCCATCTCGCCGCTCACTGGCTGGCTGGGAAGTTCGGCGTACGGCAATTCGTTGCGCCACAGCCGCCGGCGCGAGGTCAGGAACAGCGAAAGCAGCACCTTGCGCGTATATGGCTCGAGAGCTGAGCCATTGCGCAGGCGCCGCCGGCGCAGGTAGGTTCTGGCCAGCGCCTCCTGCACCAGGTCTTCTCCGGCCTGCCAGTCACCGGTCAGCAAGTACGCGGTACGGCACAGGGACGCACTACGCGCAGCGACGAACAGGCCGAACTCTTCGTCCACCCGATCACCTCACCGATCTGACGACCTGGACTCGTCATTCGGTTGGCCTTCCTTCTTACCAATCCCATCACCCTCGGAGGGTGAAGCGAACAAGCACTTCGGAAGGCGGGCGCGTGGTGGACGTGGTTCGGGGTAAGGGCATCAAATGGTGACAACCGCGACCGAGACCGAGCTCAAGTACGAGGCGCCCGACGAGGTCGCGCTTCCAGGCGCGGCCGAGCTTGACCAGCTACCCGCGGTCGCCGGCATCAGGGAAGGCGCAGCGGAAGAACTCGTGGCGCAGTATTTCGATACTGCCGATCTGCGCCTGATCCGGGCCGGCATCACCTTGCGTCGCCGGGTCGGGGGACACGACGAGGGCTGGCATCTGAAGATGCCCGCCGGGCCGCACACGCGGCGCGAGATCCGCTTGCCGCTTGGCGACGGCAACCTCAAGGTACCTGCCGAGCTGGCCGAGCGGGTGCTGGTCTACACGAGAACCAAGCCGCTCAGGCCGGCCGCCGTGATCACAACCCTGCGCACACGGCTGCTGCTGCTCGGCGAGGGCGGCGATGAGCTGGCTGAACTGGCCGTGGACCAGGTGCACGCGAAGCCAGCAAACGGGGCCGGCGAGAGCTGGCGCGAAGTCGAGCTCGAACTTGCCGGCGGCGATGCCGCCTTGCTCGATGCCGCCGACCGGCTGTTGCGCCGCAGTGGGCTCACGCAAGCTAAGAACACCGCGAAGTTCGAGCGGGCGATGGGAATCCAGCCTGCCGGTCAGCGAGGTAGCGGGCAAGCAGAACTCGCACCCGAGTCGCCGGCCGCTGAGGTCGTGCTCGCCTATCTGCGAGAACAGGTCGGGGCGATCAAGTCGCTCGACCCTGCCGTGCGCGCGAGCGAGCCAGATTCCGTGCACCAGCTTCGGATTACGATCAGGAGGATTCGCGCCGTCCTCGACGCCTTCGGGCCGGTGATCTGGCGTGCGGATGTTGGGCCGCTGAGCGAGGAACTGCGCTGGCTGGGGAACCTGCTCGGGGCGGCCCGCGACGCGGAAGTGCTGGCCGCCAGGCTAAGGCGGGCGCTGGACGATACGTCGGCCGAGTTGGTCATCGGGCCGGTCGCGGCCAGGGTACAGGCTCATTTCGCGCCGGTCGCGGCCAGCGCCCAAGCCGCAGCCAGCAACGCACGGAGCGGAGGCCGGTACTTCGCGCTGCTCGACCAGCTAGATGAACTGTTCGCCGAATCCGCGCTCGCGACCGGGGCCACCAGGCCCGCGAGCGAAGTGCTCAGGCCAGCCGTGCGCAAGGCGTACCGGCGGACGAGAAGGCGAGCTCACCTGGCCAGGCACGCCACACCAGGCCACGACAGGGACGTGGCCGTCCATCAGGTACGAAAAGCCACTAAACGGGCAAGGTACGCGGCTGAAGTCCTGGCCCCCGCCATGGGCAAGCCGGCGAGCAGGTTCGCCCGCCAGATGAAGCGCTTGCAGTCTCAGCTTGGCGACTTCCAGGACTCAGTGATCGCCAGGCGGACAGAACGCGAACTAGGCATAGCGGCCGCAGTGGCCGGGGAAAACGCGTTCACCTACGGAATTCTTTACCAGCGCGATGTCGCTGAGGGCCGACATGCGGCCGGCCTGGCCGAGCAGACCTGGGCCAAGGCCACGCGGCCGAAGTACGTCAGTTGGCTCAGCTAATACGGCGAAGGAACGCGTTGGCGACCGGCCCGGCGCTGTCCGCGCCGTAGCCGCCGCCCTCCACGATCACCGCGAACGCGATGTCACCTTCATAGCCGACGAACCAGCCATGTGACTTCAGCTTCGGCCCTGTGCCGTATTGCGCGGTACCCGTCTTGCCGTACACGTTGGGTCCGAAGCCGACACCCGAGGCAGTGCCGCTGGTGACCACGGCCCGCATCATTGGCCGCAGAGCATCGAGAATCGCCGGGCTGATCGGGTGCGGTTTGTCGACCTGATGGACCTTAGGACTGGTGACCAGCAAAGGCGGCCGCCAGCTACCGTCCTCCACGGCCGCGGCCATGGTGGCCTCGCTCAGCGGGTTGACGAGGTCAAAACCCTGGCCGAAGGCATCGGCAGCGAGGTCAACCGGGTCGGTTGGCGTCTTGAAACTACCTAGCGTCGCCGGCAGGCCAAGCTTGGGCGTGGCGTTGAAACCGTAAGTCTTGGCCATCTCACCGAGCGAAAAGCCGTCCAGTTTCTGAGTTGCCTCCTCAACGAAGACGGAATTGCACGACACAGCGAACGCGGTCAGGAAGCTGATCGAGCCGTAGTGCTCGTTGTCGTCGTTGTGGAAGGTACGGCCGTCAATGTTGACCGAACTCGGGCACTGCACCGTGGTCGATGTCGTCAGGCCGGCTTTGATCAGCGCCGACGCCGTGACGATCTTGAACGTCGATCCGGGCGGGAAGATCCCGTCCAGTGCCCGGTCAAAGCCACCTGGCCGTTCCACGACCGCGAGGACCTTCCCCGTGGATGGCTGGATCACCACCATGTCTATTGGCTTATTCGTCTTGGCTCCTGAGACCGCCGCGGACGCTGCTAGCTGATCGGTCATCTCGATGCTGGTGACCACGTTCTTTCCCGGCTTGGCAGGAAACTTCATCGCGGTCGCGTCAACCTTGCGCCCTGGGCCTTCGAGCTTGATGATCTGCGCAGGACGGCCCGCGAGCCGGTTCTGGTACTGCTGCTCGATGCCGCCCACGCCGATGAGGTCGCCCTTCTTGTAAGGGGCGCCGAGCTTCTTGGCCTCCGCGGCCGTGGCGGTGCCGACGTAGCCGGTGAGCAGGCCAAGCGAGCCCGATTCGTTGACCGCGGCCTGGGAACTGAGCACCGTGCCGTCGGCGGCGAGGATCTGGCCCCTGGCCGGCCACTGGGCGCTGAGAACGAACCGCTCACCTGGCCGCAGGCCAGGGTAGATCGTCGCCAGGCTCCAGGACACCCACCAGCGCCGGTTGCTTACCAGCAGCGGAAGCTTGTCCTGGTAGGTCCAGACGTGGCCGCTGGCCAGGTCGTCGGTCACGGTGAAGTGGGCCACGGCCGAGTTGCCCGTGACCGCGACCGTGCCAAGCCGGAGCGTCATGTGCTTGACGCCAAGCTGCGACTTCACCGTGGTCAGCGGCTTGGCCAGGCCAGATGGGGGCACGTTCAGGCTGACTTGCTTCATGGCCGAGTAGTTGTCGTGCCGCCAGGCGCTGAGGTAGCTGGCCGCCGTCTGCTTCGGCGTGCCGTGCGTGCGCAGGAGCAGGTAGCCGCCGCCGGCTCCGGCCGCGCCGAGTATCAGCACGAAGACCGTGACGAGGATAGCGATCAGGCGACCACGGCGGCGGCGGCGCTTGGGCGGCTGGACGGTACCGCCTGGCTGGCCGGGTTCCGGCGGATCCCCGGCCGGCGGGACAGCCGTTGCCTGCGGCGCAGCCAAGGGCGCCGGGTGAGCTTGCACGTCCGGCGGCTGGCTTGCCTGGGGCGGAGCGGGCTGCGGGCGGTAGAAGGAATCGAAGTCGAACGGATCTCTCGTGCTGGGCGGAGGCTGTGAGAACGCCGGCCCCCCGTACGGCGGGCCTCCGTTCGGTACGGGCGGCGGGCCTCCGTTCGGCGCGGGCGGCGGGCCTCCGTTCGGCGCGGGCGGCCGCGCGGGCGACAGGTCGGCCGGCGGTGGCCACTGAGGAGCAGACAGCGGGTCGTACGGGTCGGGGCGGCGTGGCCGCTCGGCCGGGTACGGCCGCTGGGGATAGGACTGCTGGGGATAGTCCTGCTGAGGATAGGACTGCTGGGGATAGGACTGCCGGGGATAGTCCTGCTGAGGATAGGACTGCTGTGGATAGGACGGGTCCGGATAGGACGGGTCCGGATAGGACTGCTGCTCGGGGTAAGGCGCGGCTGGGGGTTGCTGCCGCTGGTCATAGTCAAGCCACTGGCCGTAGCCTGGCTCCGGACGGCCAGGCGGTCCTGGCAGTGGAGCCTGCCAGGCACCGTCCTGTCGGCCGCCGTCCTGCCGGTACTGGCCGGAGGGCGGCCGGCGATCCTGGTAAGACTGCCAGACGTCAAATGGCTGGCTCGTTTCCCTGGGAACTGCCGAGTCGTAGCCAGGCTGAGGCGGTCGGCCGGGCTCTGGACGAAAGCCATAGTCCGGCTGTGAGCGGGGCTGCGGCTGCTGATAAGGACCCGGCTGCTGGGGCTGCTGGGGCTGTTGGTACTGCTGGGGCGGATAGCTCTGCGTGCCATGCTGCGGTTGCCTGGACTGGTGAGGATCGAACCCTGGGTCGAAAGGCGGTTGCGGAGTCGTCGTCGGCTCGTCGGCCTGCTGACTTGCGTTCGGCTCGCTGCCCTCTTGCGGCGCACGCTCGCGGCGCCCTCGGCGTTGTCGCATCAGTCAGCCTTTCCGCCGCTCGTCTCCGGAACCGGCACATGAAGCTGAATGTCATCGCTGGCCTCGTCGGTCCTTCGGCAGGCAAACGCCGGACCAGGCGCGCTACGGCCAAGGAAATCCCCGAACTCAGAGGAATCCTAACCGCCAGTCCGATATGCCGGAGGCGATCTGCGCTGGTCCGCACCCTGCCCCGCCGGAATTCAAGGTTTCGAGCCCCGAAATACCTCCCTGGCGCCCCGCCTCGTCATCCGGGCGCACGCCGGGCACCGGCCAGGCCCGCCGCCTGGCCGACCAGGGCCGCCCGGGCCACCCGGGCCACCCGGGCCGCGCAGCAGCATCAAGTAGCCAGCGATGCTGCCCGCCCCACGTCGGCTACAACAACAAAGACCCAGCGATGTCACCCGCACAGCATCAAGTCGCCACCGTAGTCGTTCGATCCGCCAGGCCAGCAGCAACGCAGGGCCAGCGATGCTGCCAGCCCCGGCCGGGAGCCTACGTCGCGACTGGCGGGCGCTGATGGCAGTGCTTCCATTTGCGGCCTGAGCCGCACGGGCAAGGGTCGTTTCGGCCTCGCCTGGAGTCGGCGGCCGCATAGCTCGCTGTGAGTTCGGAGGGCGCGCGGCCGGCCTTGAGCGACTCGCACATCGCGTTCATGGCCGGGCTTATGTGCCTGAAGAAGGCCTGGTAGCTCGGGCACAGGTAGTGCAGTCCCTGCTCGCCGTCTGGAGTCAGCGCGAACCTGTCTTTGGGACAGCCGCCGTGGCAGGCGAACCGCACGTCACAGCGCAGGCAGTAGCCGGGCAGCGTGTCGCGCTTCGCCTGACCGAACTCCCGCTGCCTGGGCAGCGCGATCAGGTCGAGCAGCCGGCGCTCGCCGATGTTGCCGAGCAAGTAAGCGGGCTCCACGTAGTGATCGCAAGAGTAAACGTCGCCATTGTGCTCAAGCGCTAGTGCGGCGCCGCATGTCTCCGAGTGCACGCACAGGCCTGGCGGCTCGCCGTACCAGTTGGCCAGGGCAACGTCGAACATCTGGACATAGACCTCGCCTATGTCACGGCGTACCCAGTCCTCGAACACGTCGATCAGGAACCGGCCATAGCCCTCTGGGGCAACCGAGCGGTCGGTGACAAGCTGGCCGTCCTGCACGTAGAGCGGCCTGTCCTTGGCCCGCGTGCCCCAGCCCGCGTTGGCGACCTGCAGCAACTGCTCGCTGGCGCGCTCCACGATCGGGATGAACTGCAGGTACCTGGCACCGCAGTCATCGCGCAGGAACCGGTAGACCTCGCGGCCGAGATCCTGGTTCGCCACGTGGACCGTAGCGAGCGCGTTCCACTCGACGCCATGCTTACGCAGCGCGGCCAGTCCTGACATCACCCGGTCGAAGCTGCCCTTGCCCCCCTTGTCCACCCGGTACGTGTCGTGTACTTCTGACGGCCCGTCAATCGACAGTCCAACGAGAAACCCTTGCTCAGCGAAGAACTCCGCCCACTCATCGTCGATCAGCGTGCCATTGGTCTGAATGGTGTGGAGGATCCGCTGGCCAGGCCGGCGGTAGCGGCCGGCCAGTTCGGCCGAGCGACGGAAAAACGGCAAGCCCATCAGCGTCGGCTCGCCGCCCTGCCAGGCAACGATCACCTCAGGTGCGCCCGCGTGGGCTTCGATGAGCTGCCTGAGATAGGTATCGAGCAGTTCGTCTGCCATGCGGAACCTGCTGCCCGGATACAGCAGTTCCTTGGACAAGAAGAAACAGTACGTGCAGTCGAGGTTGCAGACCGCCCCTGTGGGTTTCACGAGCAGATGGAATGCCATCGGCGCGGCCAGGCGGAGCTGCGCGTCGTTCATTGCGGCGAGTGTAGCCGGAGCTGAGCGGAGGCCGCCCAGCCGGTCAGCGGCTTAGAAATCGGCGAGGATGGACAGGAACTTGGGACTGATTGTCCCGATTCCGGTCATGCTGTCGAAACCTGTCGCGGTCGACAGCGCTCCGTGGGTGGTGGTAATGCAGTGGCCGGTGCCGTCGCAGTACTCCTGCGGGCCTTCGTAGTTGATGGTGCGGAGGCTCACGTCGTAGCCGTCGCTGTTGTCGACCGTGTTGTCGTAGTCAACCCTGATTATCGACGCGGCGTGAGCGTTGGACGGCGGCTTGATGTCGGTGAGGGCGAAAGGCGCCTTGAGGTCAATGTCGTACAGGATCGGGTTGAGGAAGCCAATGGCCCCGCCCGCGGCCTGCACGGCATCGGCGACCACTCCGGCGAGTAGCGGCGAAGCCAGGCTGGTGCCGCCCTCCTTGAACTGGTCGTAGTAGGTGCCGTTCGGGAACTGCTGTGTCAGCCCGATCAGCATGCCGCTCGAGGCGTCGGCATCCATCGAGATGTCGGGCTCGACCCGCAGCGGAACGGGGCCGAACAGCGCCTCGTTACGCAGCGCGAGGGCGGAAGGCACCACTCCGGCCTGGTAGTAGGGCTGAGTGTAGGTGTAGCTCGTGCCGCCACCGCTGCCGGCCTGGAAGGCGAGCGAGCCAGAAGGCGAGGTGCTCGATCCGCAGTTGGTCGTCGATACGCCGGCGCACATTGTCTGCTTGCCCGTTGACCATCCGTAGTCGCCGACCGTGTGACCGCCATTGTTGATCTCAAGCGTGGTGCCGCCAACCGCGGTGACGAACGGGCTGGTCGGCGGGTAGTCAGGTGCGGTCAGACCGGAGATGGCGAAGTTGTCGCCGTCATCGCCTGAGGAGAACAGCACGCTGACGCCTGTCGCGTCGGCGACGAGGAACGTGTCGTCGAACGCGGTCTTGGTGTCGGCATCGGTGAACAGGTCACCAAGGGTGTCACCCCACGAGTCGCTGACTACAGAGGCACCGCTGGTGATGGCGGTCTGCAGGGCGGCGAGCAGGCTGTTGTCGAAACAGTCCTGCGCACCGACGAACAGAATCGCCGCTCCTGGCGCCATCGAGTGCACGGACTCGACGTCGAGCGCCTGCTCGGCATACCAGCCGCTGCCATCGCACGCGTCTTGCTCATCGACGGAGGCAGGCTCGTCGTTGAAGAACTGGCCAGAACTCAGCGGGTTGCCGGCGTCGTTCTTCTGGAAGTACTTGTGCGCGTCAGCGAACAGGGTCGGAGAGTCGTAAGCGTCGACGATGGCAACGCCCACGCCGCTGCCGTTGTCACCGTGGGCCGTCGAGCCAGCGATCCCGTAGGCGCTGCGGAGCTGGCGCGGAAGGTAACCGCAGATGTCGTAGTCGTGACCCGTGTACGGCGCGTACAGGCTCGAGGCATCGGCGGTGTCCGGGGTCTCGTTCCAGGAGTGCGTACATGGTTGCGGGTTGCGGAAGCCAGCCGGGGGCGGTGGCTCCTGGTCAGGCTTGGCGCCCGGCTTGGCGCTCGGCTCCACGGCGAGGCCGTTGGTGGCGACGTACTGGTTCACGCCGACGACACCCGAGACGCTGCCCGACAGCGAAACCGGGATGCTGAATGAGCCGCTCGCAAGGCGCACCTTGTGCCCGTTGACCTTGTAGTAGCTAAGCGTGACGCCGAAAGCGCGCTCAACTTGCGCCACGGTGCCGCTCGCCGTCACGTACAGGTGAGTCTTGGGCACCGAGCCGACCTTGAAGCCCTCTTTCCGCAGCCAGGACTCGGCGGCGGAAAGCGAGGCGCTGGTCGGGCCGAAGCGGCTCAGCCACTGCTTGTCGGTCAGGAAGTGGTGGAACATCTTCGAGCCCGGGCTGGACACCTCGCGGACAAACTTCTGAGCGCCAGAAGCGTTGCGCAGTGCCAGCGTCAGATCGAAGCTCACCGAGGAACTCGCCGCCACCTTGCCTGCCGGGTGCGAGCGTTCCACGGCGGGCGTCGTGGAACCGTGCAAGTTCACCCGGTCAGGTGATGGTGCTTTCGCCGCCACGGCTGGAGTGACGATGGCCGCGGTAAAGGAGAGCGCTAGCCCTATGGACCCGACAAGGGCCAAGCTTCGGGCAGCCTTCATAACGTACCTCCTACCTGCATCTCCCGTTATCCGGGACCCCGCTGCTATTCAGGGGTTTCTTCCGGGACCATAGCGACGGGCTCCCGCAAAGGCAACGGACGCGACGGCGGGGCGGTTCATATGACGCTCAGATTGTGACTAAGTCGCGGGGGGTTACGTCTTGAGTTAGTCAGCGAGCCGGAAGGAGTCATCGGGGACGAGTTCGGCTACGTCCATCTGGGCCTTCTGCAAGTGACCCGAATAATCCCAGTTCACGGCCTGCCACCTGGTGAACTGATCAAGCACCCAGATTCCTGACTGCCTGGATCCGTTGCCTGACTTGCCGTTGCCGCCGAAGGGCAGGTGGGCCTCGGCGCCCGACGTGGAATTATTTACGCTGAGCATCCCGGCGGAAATACCGCGCCGAAACGCGAACACCTCATCCGGTCTCGTTGTGTAAATGGCTGACGACAGACCGTAACCCGGCCGGTTGGCCAACTCGATGGCCTCCGCCAGGTCCCCGTAGGTCGTGATGCCGACCATGGGACCGAAGGTCTCCTGAGCGAAGATCGCATCCTCTGGCCTCAGGGCATCGACGATCACCGGGTGATAGAAGAGTCCGTCAGCCGGATCGCCAACGAATCCCTGCCTGGGATTGGCCGCCGTCACGCGGCCCTTCGCGCTCGATCCGAGTACCCGGTGATGCGGCTGGATCCATCCCAGGTATTCCTCGAACCTTGCCGCGAACCGCTCGTCAAGTACCGGCCCGTACACGACGTCAGCGAACGGGTCTCCGACCGGCATCTCTCGCGTCGCCTTGTCGAACCTGGCCGTGAACGCGTCGTGCACGTCCTTCGCCACGATGACGGTACCGAGCGAGGTGCACCGCTGCCCTGCGGTGCCGAAACCCCCGAACACCGCGGCCTCCACGGCCAGGTCAAGGTCGGCGCTCGGCGTCACGACCATGGGATTCTTGCCGCCGAGTTCCAGGCAGGCCGACTGCAGATGGCGTCCGGTGAGTTCGCCTATCCTGGCGCCGACGGCGCTCGAACCGGTGAAGCCAACCTTGTCAACGTGGCCCGCACTGAGAGCTTGCTCAAGCCCGGCGTAGGTAACCTGGCCGTCCGCCATGACAAGGTTGAACACGCCGTCGGGCAACCCGCCTCCGCGCACGATCAACTCGTAGAGGGCGCCGCCGCAAGCCGCCGCGTACTCGGCCGGCTTCCACACCACCGTGTTGCCGCAGAGCAGCGCCGGGATCAGGTACCACGAGGGAACAGCGACAGGAAAGTTCCCCGCGGTGATCACGCTGACCACTCCGACCGGATTGCGAAAAGTGAGAAGCTGCTTGTCAGGCATCTCGCTCGGCACGGTCTGCCCGTAAAGCCTGCGTCCCTCGCCGAGGAAGAAGTCGCAGGTATCGACGATCTCGCGCACCTCGCCAAGCGCCTCCGCATACGGCTTGCCAACCTCGCGTGTCACCAGGCGCGCCAGCGCTTCGGTATTGGCCTCGACTAGCCTGCCAATATGCGCGATGGCACGGCCGCGTACCGGGGCGGGGACGTCGGCCCAGGTCGGCTGGGCGGCCTTGGCGGCCCGCGCCGCCGCAGCGAACCCGGCCGCGTCGGTAAGCCGAACCTCGGCGACGACCTCGCTGGTCATTGCTGGATTAACCGAGTCGACCACGCCGCCAGGCGCACCGGCCTCCCGCACGCCTGCCACGATCGAACTGACGACACGGCTCATGAGCAACCCTCCAGAGGCGGCGGCAAGCGATAGTCCCTATCAAATCCCGCACCGCCGCTGCCGTCCATCGCCGGTGACGCCGCACGGGTTCCA
>Ga0335073_10015157_pt1 | contig 10786 bp, 12 predicted proteins | sample Lox_Sample_22_FD_207093 | JGI IMG/M metagenome (GOLD analysis project Ga0335073, IMG submission 207093) | Soil microbial communities from Loxahatchee National Wildlife Refuge, Florida, United States - Lox_Sample_2.2 | ecosystem: Environmental > Terrestrial > Soil > Wetlands | place: USA...
CCGCCTGGTTCGGGTCGCTGAACCGGCCGGACTCCTCGGCGACGATCCCGGCGGCGGCCATCTCGCGCAGCCCGCTGCGCACCCGGTACAGCGGCAGGCCGGTCGCCCCGGCGACCTCCTCCGCCGACGCGGGCCGCCGCACCGCATCGAGGATCGCCCGGCCGGAGGCGGTGAGGGTACCGTCGGCAGAGACGCAGGCCATGGCTAGACCTTCTTCGTGCACAGGTACCAGTCGGTGCACTCGTACCCGTCGGCGACCCGCTCGGCGGCCTGCTCGGCCGTCGCGGGGGCCGGCACGATGACGGGCTCGCCGGGCCGCCAGTTGGCCGGGGTGGCGACCTTGTGCGTGTCCGCGGCCTGCAGCGCGTCGATCAGCCGGAGGATCTCGTCCATGTTGCGGCCGGTGGTGAGCGGGTAGTAGATCATCGCCCTGAGGATGCCGCCGGGGTCGATGACGAACACGCACCGGCTGGCCTCGGTCGTGCTCTCGCCGGGCATGACCATCCCGTAGGCGGCGGCGACCTTGCGGTCCAGGTCGGCGATGACCGGGAACGGGATCGCTACCCCGGTCTTCTCCTCGATGTTCCGCACCCAGGCGATGTGCGAGTACACGCTGTCGATCGACAGCCCGAGCAGCTCAGCATGCCGCTCGCGCAGCTGCGGGTAGATCTCCGCGAAGCCGATGAACTCGGTCGTGCACACCGGGGTGAAGTCAGCCGGGTGCGAGAACAGCACCAGCCAGTTCCCCTCGTAGTCCGCCAGGCGGACCGTGCCGTGCGTCGTCACCGCCTCGAACGCGGGCGCCGGCTCGCCCAGCCGCGGCAGGCCGTGACGCGCCTCGCTGGTGCTCCCGGCCTCGTCAAGCGCAGTCATGACAGGTACCTCCCTGAGTATCGGTGATGAGTCCCACCATCGGCCGCGCCGGGACCGTGCCGGTAGGGGCGGAAGCCCTCAACTTTCCCGTCAGCGGGCCCCGGGACCGCCCCTTGCGGCCGGTCGGCCACCAGTACCCGCTGGGTATCGTCAACGTGCGGCACGCCGGCCTCCGGCACCGCGACCGCCAGGCCCCGGACCGCCGGCGAACCGGGCGGGACGCACGGCTCGGCGGCGCGAGACGGCAGGCCCCCCGGCCGTCAGGCGCTGTCACGTAGAGTCACCGGGACCGGCTGTCTCCAGTGCGCCGGCGGCTGGCCGTAATGCGGAGTACCAGATACCCCCTGATGCGTATTGGCTTTGCCTCGGCCACTCTGGAGTGGGATCACATGTGCCAGCGCTGCCGTTCCGGTAAGGAGCCTGCCTACCGGGGGTGCGGACTGCATGCCGGACAGGTGCTCGCCGGAGTGCCCGGGTCGCAGCGATGTGCCTGCGACCGTGTCCAGGGGCGCCCGTGCCAGGGCCTGCTCCCGTGGCTGCGCCGAGGCTAGCAGTCTCGCGGGAGCCTGGAACCGGGGCGTCAGTCCAGCCGGCCCCGGAGCATGAGGTGCCAGTAGAGGGCCGGCAGCCCGTACCGCTTGAGCAGCCACATGTCGTACCGGGGCTGGAGGGTGTTGATGAACGGGAACGTGGGCGTCCGCTTGAGGTCGTAGTCGAACTCGGCGAGCAGCATCCTGTTGCGTGAGGTGACCAGCGGGCAGGACGTGTAGCCGTTGTAGCTCGCGGGTAGCGGGCGGTCTTTCATGGCGGCGAGCAGGTTGCTCACCAGGACGACCGCCTGCTTGCGGACGGCGGCGCCGGTCTTGGAGGTCGGGAGGCTGGACGCGTCGCCGAGGGCGAACACGTTGGGCCAGTCGGGGTTCTGCAGCGTGTGCTTGTCGACCCGCGCGTAGCCGAACGGGCTCGCCGGGTCCGCCAGCGGTGTCGCCTTGAGCCAGTCGGGGGCGCTCTGCGGCGGGACTGCGTGCAGGATGTCGTAGTCGATGGTCTCCTTGGTGCCGGCCTTGGTGTCGGCGATGACCGCCCGCCTGCCGTCGCCGTCGACCTCGGTCAGCTGGGATTCCTTGCGGACCTCGATGCCGTAGCCCGCGGCGGTGCCCTCGAGCACCTTCGCCCAGTCGGGCTGGCTGAACATGGCCGCGCTGGGCAGCACCAGGATGACCCGGGTGCGGTCGAGGACGCCCTGGGAGCGCCACCAGTCGGCGGCCAGGTAGGCGATCTTCTGCGGGGCGCCGGCGCACTTGACCGGCCCGGCCGGCATGGTGAACAGGGCGGTGCCGCCGCGCAGGTCGCGGATGAGCTCCCAGGTACGCGGGGGCAGGTCGGGCCGGTAGTTGCTGGAGACGCCACGCTGGCCGAGCGCCTCGGTGAGCCCGGGGACCTTGCCGAAGTCAAGCTGGATGCCCGGGGCCACCACCAGGTAGTCGTAGCCGACCACCCGGCCGGACTCGGTCGTTACGGCCTGCCCGTCTGGGTCGATGCCGACGGCGGCTTCCCGGATCCAGACGACGCTCTTGGGCATGACGCTGGCTTCCGGGCGGACCGTCTCTGACGCCGGGGCCCGGCCGCCGCCGACCAGGGTGAACAGCGGCTGGTAGTAGTGGCTGCCCGACGGCTCGACAACGGCGATATCGGTCACGCCTGCCCGGCGGAGGCGGGCCGCGACCGTGATGCCGGCCGTCCCGCCGCCGACGATCAGGACCTGGTGGCGTGCTTGGCCTGGAGCGCTCATCGTTGTCCCTCCTGATATGCGCTGGAGCCCGCGGGCGGCACGGCGGCTTCCGGGGTGACGACTGGCAGTCCGGCCTTGGCGGCGCGGTCGTAGTCGTCGTCGATGGCCACCACGGTCCGGTCAGCGGCGTCGAGGAAGGATGCGGCGACGGATGCCCGGTAGCCGGCCTGGCAGTGCACCCACAGCTCGCCGCCAGGCAGCTCGCCGACCCGGGCGGGCAGGTTGTGCAGCGGGATGTGAGCGGCCCCGTCGATGTGCGACTGCTCCCACTCGGAGTCGCGGCGGACGTCCAGGATGGTGACAGGGCGGTGGTGGCGGACGGCGGCCAGGGCGGCGAAGTCAGCGACCGGGTAGCTGCGCAGCGGCTGGCCCTGTGCCCAGGCGGCGGGCCCGCCGTCGGCAGCGGCCTGCGGCCGGTCGATGCCGATCCGCACCAGTTCCCGCTGCGCCTCGGCGACCTGCTCGCGGGTCTGGCCGAGCAGGGTCAGCGGCGTATCCCAGGGGATGAGCCACCCCAGGTAGGTGGCGAAGCTGCCGTCCAGGTCGAAGCTGAGCGTGCCCGCCAGGTGCCCGGCGGCGAACGCCCGGCGGGCGCGCAGGTCGACCACCCACTCCCCCGCCTCGATGCGGCTGCGCAGCTCGGCGGCGTCGGCGCGGCGCGGCGGTGACAGGTCCGGGCCTGCTGGGCCGGCCGCGTTGGCCGGGCCCATGTGCGCGTAGTACGCGGGGTAGGCGTCCAGGCCGGCCAGCGTCTGCGCCACGTAGCTGTCCTCGTCGAGGGCCAGCACCGGGTTGACGAGGCGCTCGGTGCCGATGGTCGAGGAGGTGCCCTCGGCCTGGGTGGCCGAGCAAAAGCTGCCGAACCCGTGCGTCGGGTACACGTCCGCGTCCGCGGGCAGCTCCGCCGCCAGCCGGCGCGCCGAGCCGTACTGGGCGCGCGCGAGCTCCTCGGCATGCGCCTTGCCGAGCAGGTCCGGGCGCCCGGTCGAGCCGTACAGCAGCGACCCGCCACTGAACACCGCATGGGTGCGTCCCGCGGCCCGGAGCACGTACGACAGGTGAGTGAAGGTGTGCCCAGGGGTCGCCAGGACCTGGACGCTCATCACGGGGCTGACCTCGATGACGTCCCCGTCGCGAACCGCGACCCGGTCGAAGGCGACCGGGTCGGCGGCGTTGACGTGGTAGGCGGCGCCGGTGAGGCGGGCCAGCGCCAGGCCGCCGGTCACGTAGTCGTTGTGCAGGTGGGTCTCGAACACGTGGGTGATCCGCACCCCGCGGGCGGCCGCCAGGGCCAGCACCCGGTCGACGTCCCGCTGCGGGTCGACCACCAGCGCGACCGACCCGTCGTGAGCGAGGTAGCTGCGGTCACCCAGCGCGGGGGTGTCGACGGGGATGACCTCCACACCGGATCCTGCCGTGGTACTCATGCGCTCCTCCTATCGAATACCCCATGGGGTATATAACCTGCCCTCCAATGTAGGCGGCGGCACCGGGCGGCGCAAACACGCCACCGCGACCCGCAGCGCGGGCGGCCAGAGTCCGGGAATGCCTCACCCCTCTCGCGTTATACCCATGGGGGTATCATTGGATGCCACGGGAACCAAAGGAGTGAAGGATGAGCACCATCGCGCTGACCGAGGACACCTTCGAAGAAACCATCACCAAGCCGGGGATCACGCTCGTCGACTGGTGGGCGTCCTGGTGCGGCCCGTGCCGGATGTTCGCGCCCGTCTTCCAGGACGCCAGCGGCAAGCACCCGGACATCACGTTCGGCAAGGTCGACACGGAGGACCAGCCCGCGCTGGCCGGGGCTGCGCGGATCACCTCGATCCCGACGCTGATGGCCTTCCGGGACGGCATCCTGGTCTTCTCCCAGCCCGGCGCGCTGCCCGCGGCCTCACTGGAGAAGGTCATCGCGGCCGTCAGGGACCTGGACATGGACGACATCCGCGCCGACCTCGCCGCGCGGGAAGGGGCGAGCCGGTGAGCTACGGCACCAGTGTCACCGTGCGGGCACCGTTCGCGGACACGGTCGCCCGGGTCCGCGAGGCCCTCGCCCCGCAGGGGTTCGGCGTACTCACCGAGATCGACGTCACCGCGACCCTGCGGGCCAAGCTCGGGGAGCAGATGGAGGACTACGTCATCCTCGGCGCCTGCAACCCGCCGTTCGCGCACCAGGCGCTCGGCATCGACCGCAGCATCGGGCTGCTGCTGCCCTGCAACGTCGTCGTCCGCGCCACCGGCGACGAGACCGTCGTGGAGGCACTCGACCCGCAGGTCATGGTCACGCTGACCGGCCGCCCGGAGCTGAAGCCGGTAGCCGACGAGGTCGGGCGGCGGCTCGCCGGCGCGCTCGCCGGCCTCACCCAGTAGCAGGCCCGTCCGGGGCGGACCAGCCATCCAGACGGGGCGGGAAGCGCCAGGCAGAAGGTGGCCGGCGCGCGGAATCCGGCCTGGCGAACGGAACGCGGCGGCGTTGCCCGGTCCAGCGCGGCGCCGTCGCACAGGCGGCGCCCCTGGCAGCCGGCCGGCCTGATGCGTCAGCTGGCGACAGGATGCCGCCCGTCCTGCCGAGCGGCCTGCTCGGCGTAGAACTCCTGGAACGCGGCAAAGGCCCGCGCGCCGTAGACGGTGGCTGGGCCGCCGTTCATCAGGAAGGTGACGCCGATCGCCTCAGCCGCCTGCGCCGGGGTCGCGTCGTGCAGGACCGCGGCGTGGGCGTGCGCGGCGATGCACCCGTCGCACTCCTTGCTGACCGCGATCGCCAGCGCGATGAGCTCCTTCGTGCGCACGTCCAGCGCGCCCGCGCCCAGCGCGGAGTCATAGAGCTGCTTGTAGCCCGCGTACACCTGCGGGATCGCGTGCCGCAGCTCGCGGGACGGCACCCGCAGCTCCTCCCGGACGTCCTTCCCGTAACCCATCGCCTGCTCCTTCCGATGACCGTCACGTGGTTACAGCATCGACCGGGCCGGCCCGCTCGCGCGGCGGCCGCAGGTCACCTGCTGCCCGCCATTGGTCCCGCGCTCGACCGATACCCCGTTGGGTATAGTGAAGCCTGGATATTCAAGTGCGGCACCCGGATTCACTCACCGGGCGCGCCACCCCCGAAGGAACCGGCATGGACGTGGACAGCGAGACGATGGCCAGCGTGCTCCGCCGGCTCAAGCGCGCGCAGGGCCAGATCGGCGGCGTCATCAAGATGATCGAGGACGGGCGCGACTGCGCGGACGTGGTGACCCAGCTCGCCGCCGCGTCCCGCGCGCTCGACCGCGCCGGGTTCAAGATCATCGCGACCGGCCTGCAGCAGTGCGCGCTCAACAGCGACGAGGCGAGCGACGCCGACCGCGCGCAACTCGAGCGGCTGTTCCTGTCGCTCGCCTGAGCGCGAACCGGGAGGGGCAGTGGAAACTACCGAACAGGCAGCGTGGGACCAGCGCTACTCAGGACCGGATCTGGTCTGGGGCGCCGGCCCGAACCGCTTCGTCACCGAGGAAGTGACCGCACAGGCAGCCGGGCGGGCGATCGACCTAGGGACCGGCGAAGGACGCAACGCGATCTGGCTCGCGGAACACGGCTGGCAGGTCACCGCCGTGGACTTCTCCGCCGCCGGGCTGGCCCGGGCAGCCCGGCTGGCCGCCGAACGCGGGGTGAACGTGGACTGGGTACAGGCCGACCTGCTGGACTACCAGCCCGCGCCCGGCGGCTACGACCTGGTACTCATCGCCTACATTCACCTGCCGGCCGCCAGCCTCGCGCGCGTCTTCCGCGCCGCGGCCGCGGCGGTAGCGCCGGGCGGCACCCTGCTGGTGATCGGCCACGACCGCGACAACATCACCCGCGGGCACGGCGGCCCGCAAGACCCCGACCGGCTCTACGCCACCGCGTCGGTCACCGCGGAACTGGACGGCCTGGCCATCCGCCGGGCGGAACAGGTCACGCGGCCCGTGCGGACGCCCTCGGGCGAGCGGACCGCGATCGACACCCTGGTCCGGGCCGAGCGCCCGGCATAGCCCCCGCGCGGCTTACCCTGGCGGGACTGCGGCTGGCGGGACGAGCCAGCGCAGGTGCTCGCACTCGCCCTGCAACTGCAGCCGCCGCCACAGCACCGCCCCAGGAGAGACCTGGCTGGCATGCAGCTGGGCGGCGCGCCGCTGCCGGTCCCTGCTGACGCGCACGCACAGGTCCATCTGACAGGGCGGCTGCCCGGCAAAATCGTGCCCTGTCTCGGCCTTGAGCTGGCCGGCCACGGCCTGCGGCAGCGCCCATGCCAGGACCGGGAGGCCGGCGTGCCGCCCGGCCAGCACGGCGGCAGCGGTGGCGGCCCGGTGGTCAGGGTGGCCGGTGATCCCGGTCTCGTCGAAGACGAGCAGCCCGCCGGCCTTGCCACGGGCCGCCGCTGCGGCGGCGTGCGCCGCCAGCTCCGCGGGCGGGACGCGGCCGAGCCGGCCGTCTGGGTAGTCAAGCAGGGTAACGCTGGCCGCGCCGAGCTCTGCGCCAGCCTCGGCGAGTTCCTGCTCCCGCGCACGGCGCAAGTCGGCGCGGGTCTCGTTGACGGTGGACGCCTCCCCGTGCGTGTAGCACAGGATATGTACCGCCGTGCCGCCCGCCGCCAGCCGGTCGATGACCGCGCCCAGGCCGAAGCTCTCGTCATCGGGGTGCGCGACCACCGCCAGCACGCTTGCCCAGGCCGGCAGCTGCCGCCCGGGACGCGCGGCGGGCGCGTGCGCGGGCACGGCCACGTTCATGATCAGCCTCCTATATACCCATAGGGGTATTATACGCTCGAAGCATCCGCCTGGAAGGGTCCCTTGAAGCGGGAGGCCATCATGAGCGCAGGCAGTCACCCGGCCGGCCCTGCAGGTCCCCCTGTCCCGCTGGTCGGCGACGGGATGCCGGTCCCGTGCGCCGACGGCACCGAGCGGCCGTACCTATCGCTCGACGCGGCCGCGTCGACGGCGGCGCTGGAACCTGTGCTGGCCCGGGTCGAGGAGTTCCTCCCCTGGTACTCCAGCGTGCACCGCGGGGCGGGCTACAAGTCGCAGGCGGCCACCCGCGCCTACGAGGACGCCCGGTCCGCCGCCCTAACGTTCGCCGGGCACGCGGGCAGCGGCGACCACGTGGCGATCATCTGCCGCAACACCACCGAGGCGCTGAACCACCTCGCCTACCGGCTGCGGCTGTCCCGCGACGACGTCGTCGTCACCACCGTGGCCGAGCACCACGCCAACCTGCTGCCCTGGTCCCGGGCCACGGCCGTCCGGCACGTCGAGTGCGGCACCGACGGCACCTTCGGTGCCGGCGACGTCGAGGCGGTGCTGGACCAGCACCCGTCGCCGCGGCTGCTGGCGATCACCGGCGGGTCCAACATCACCGGCTGGATGCCGCCCATGGACGCGGTCATCGCTGCCGCGCACGACAGGAGCATCCCCGTCGTGGTGGACGCGGCCCAGCTCGCCGCGCACCGGCCGCTTCCCGCCGAGGCCGACTTCCTGGCCTGGAGCGGCCACAAGATGTACGCGCCGTTCGGCGCCGGGATCCTGACCGGCCCCCGGCGCGCCTTCGCCGACGGGGACCCGTTCCTCGTCGGCGGCGGCGCCGTAGACCTCGTAGACCTCGACGAGGTGCTGTGGACCGCGCCCCCCGAGCGGGAGGAGGCCGGCTCCCCCAACGTGGTCGGCGCCGTGGCGCTGCACGCCGCCATCGACACGCTGACCGGAATCGGCTGGCCAGCGCTGACCGGCCACGATCGCCACGTCGGGACGATGCTCCGGCGAGGGCTGGCTGCGATCCCCGGTGTCCGCCTCCTCGGGCCCGGGCCCGGTGCCGAGACGCTGCCGGTGGCCGCGTTCACCGTCGAGGGCGTCCCGCACGCGCTGGTCGCCGCCCGGCTCGCCGCCGAGGACGCGATCGGCGTGCGGCACGGGTGCTTCTGCGCGCACCCCTACCTGATGCGGCTCCTCGGCTACACCCGGGACGACGTGCACCGCTACCGGGACCAGGTCCGCCGTGGCGACCGCAGCGCGATGCCGGGAGCCGTCCGGGCGAGCGCGGGCATCAACACCACCGAGCAGGACGTGACGCGGCTGCTCGCCGCGGTGGCCCGCATCGCGGGCGATGGCTCCCCGCCGGTCCCCTACCGCCAGGACCCGTGCACCGGCGACTACCACCCCTGCGGCGACGTCCCCGGCCAGCTGACGCAACGCCGGCCGCATCAGGCCCCCTGCTCGCCCGGATAGCGGCGCCAGCCATTCAGGTATACCCCTGGTGGTATTTGCCGCCAAGGGCCCCGGATGGGTAGCCTGGCCGTAGCCGATACCCCCCTGGGTATATTCAGATGCAGGAGGTACCGCATGCTGGCCGTCGTCGCGATCCCCGCGGGGCTGCTGATCGGCCTGTCGCTGGGCGCCCTCGGCGGCGGCGGGTCGATCCTGACCGTCCCCGCGCTCGTCTACCTGCTGCACCAGCAGCCGCACGCCGCGACCACGGGATCGCTGCTCATCGTCGGGATCACCGCCATCGCCGGCACGGCCGCGCACTGGCGGGCCGGACGGGTCCGCCCCGTCCAGGGCATCACCTTCGGCGTACTCGGCATCGCCGGGTCCTACGCCGGCACCAGGCTGTCCGCGAGCGTCAGCCCCGACCTGCTGCTCACCCTGTTCGCGGTCCTCATGCTGGCCGCCGCCGCGGCGATGCTGCGCCGCCGCCGGCCCCCGGCCGGCAAGCCCGCGCCAGCAGCCCAGCCAGCCTCCGCCGGCGGGCCGCCGGGCAGTGTGGCCGCTCCCGGACCGGGCGGCGGCACGAGGGCCGTGACGCTGGACCGGCCGGCGGCCGCGGAGCGCCCGGGGACGAGAGCCGCGGCATGGAGGCATCCGCGCGGCGGCGTGACCGCCCGCCAGGCCCTCAACGTCGCCGCCGCCGCCACCGGCGTCGGGCTGCTGACCGGCTTCTTCGGCGTGGGCGGCGGATTCGTCATCGTGCCGGCGCTGGTGCTCGCCCTCGGCTTCGAGATGCCGGCCGCCGTCGGCACCTCCTTGCTGGTCATCGCCGTGAACAGCGCGTCAGCGCTCACCGCCCGGCTCGGCGGCGGCGTCAGCCTCGACTGGCGGTTGCTCGGCGTGTTCACGCTGGCCGCGCTCGTCGGGGCCCTCGCCGGCAACCGAGTTGCCTCCCGCGTCAGCGCATCCCGGCTCACCGCCGCCTTCACCGGCCTGCTGATCGCCGTGGCCGTCTACTCGCTGTGCCGCAGCCTGCCCGCGCTGATGTGACACGGGCCTGGCCCCGTCGCGCTCCTGTTTCACCCGAAGCACGCCCAGCGATGCGCTCGCCGCTGCGTGGCACCTAGTCCAGGCCAGGGCACCCGGATGGTCCCGTACCGGGCGGCGCCCCGGCGTGTCCGCGTCTCAGCGGGCTCGCAGCCGGGCGGTGTAGATCGAGTACCCGTCGACCTGGCGGGCGACCACGGTGGCGGTCACGGTGGCGGCGACCATCGGGACCGTGATCCCGAACCCGCCGGCGGTGAGCTCCAGCATCAGCGCCAGGCCGGTCAGCGGCGCCTGCATCGCCGCGCCGAGCATCGCCGCCGCCCCCACGACCGCGTAGGCGCCCGACGGCGACCCGGGCCAGGCCAGGCTCCACGCGATGCCCGCGGCGCCGCCCAGCACGGCCCCGGTGCTCATCGTGGGGGTGAACAGCCCGCCGGACGCCCCGCTGCCCAGGCACAGCGCGGTGACCAGCGGCTTGAGGGCGGCCAGGGGCAGCAGGACCGCGAGCCCGGCCGTGCCCAGGAAGGCGTCGCTGGCCATGTCCTTGCCGTTGCCGAACAGCTGCGGGTAGGCGAACCCGACCAGCCCGAGGACCCCCAGCGCCGCGACCGGGGCGAAGATCGCGGCCCGGCCGGTCACCGCGTGGTGGGTCACCCAGCCGATCAGCCGGATGTAACCGGAGGCGATCAGGCCGATCAGCGGTCCCGCGAGCAGCGCCCACACCAGCAGCGGCGCGGTGAACCGGAAGGACGGCACGCCCAGGTAGGTGGCGTGGCGGGGAAGGTACAGCCACGCGGTGACGGTGGCGATCCCCGAGCAGGCCAGTGCGGGCAGGGCCACTGGCAAGGTGACGGCGCCC
>Ga0335073_10015158_pt1 | contig 10785 bp, 8 predicted proteins | sample Lox_Sample_22_FD_207093 | JGI IMG/M metagenome (GOLD analysis project Ga0335073, IMG submission 207093) | Soil microbial communities from Loxahatchee National Wildlife Refuge, Florida, United States - Lox_Sample_2.2 | ecosystem: Environmental > Terrestrial > Soil > Wetlands | place: USA: Florida...
GCTGCATGTTGACTATGGTATCCGCATCTCCGTCCTGAGCCCCTACACTCCGGCGTGGGGAAATGCAGATTTCTTCGACCCCGCATCGTACAACCCTAGCAATGCTGTCCAGCAGCAGCCCACAACTGGCCTCGTGATCCTCGGGACAGGTAACCCTTACAACGGGATGGTCATCCCAGGCTTTTCCAAGTTCCCGGGCTCAGCGGCCAAGCATGGTGTTCTTGGTGCTGAGGCCAACGCCACAGATTGCGATGGTTCTTCGTGCGCCGGTCTGTTTGCTCCCGGCATGAAGAACGGCTATTACGACACTTCTCGCAATTTCCAGCCCCGTATTGGCATCGCATATCAGCTGACTCGATCGACAGTGTTCCGGGCCGGCTTAGGCAATTTTTCTACCCGCATGGGCCTGCTCGACAACGTCTTCCCGGGAGGCAACTCACCGTTCCAGCCAACTGTCAGCGTCACTCCACCGTCCGCCACAAACGACATGGTTGACAACCCTGGCTCCAGCCTGGCAACCGGCCTCGCTGCTCCTCTCCTCGCAACTACCCTGGCCAAGAACCTGCAATCTCCGCAGACCTGGAAATGGAACTTCACGGTCGAGCAGCAGATCTTCTGGAAGGGAATGGTGTCGGCTGCCTATGTGGGTGGCCGCGGCCTGTATAACTGGCGGGTGGTTGACATCAACGAGCCGGCAATTGGAGCCACGGCGGCGAACCCCGGCAAAAATACAAACTACCTGCGTCCATACAAGGGGTATGCGTTCATTCAGCAGGAGCTGAGCAACGGAAGTTCGCGCTACAACTCGTTCCAGTTCTCCTGGAATCGGCCGTTCGCAAATGGCTTCATGGTCCAGGCGGCGTACACGCTGTCAAAGAGCATGGACAATGGCTCCAATTATCGCGATATCCTTCCCGACTCCTATGACACCACTGGTCTGTGGGGTCCCTCGGAATTCGATACGCGCCACATGACCGTACTCAATTTCCTCTATGCTTTGCCGTTCTACAAAAATCAGGTTACGGTTCCCGGCAAGCTTCTGGGCGGCTGGCAGTTGAGCGGCAATGTTCAATTCCAGACGGGTACGCCGTGCGGAATCGGAAACAACCAGGACTATGCCGGTGTTGGAGAGTATGGAAGCTTTGGGTGCGGCAATGAAGGCCAGTTCTTCCAAATGAACGGCAGGCCAAAATTGTTGAAGCAATTTGCCGGATACACAACCGGACCCAAGTGGTTCAGCACTACCAATCCGGACGGCTCATCCATCTTTACACCGCCGCCTGCAAACACCTTCGTTCACACGCCCGGCGTTCGCGACTCCATCTATCAACCGGGATTCCAGAACTGGAATCTCAATATGAAGAAAAACTTCCCGGTGAATGAGAAGACCGGCTTCGAATTCAAGGTCGATGCCTATAACTTCATCAACCACCCCAACTGGGCCGGTCCAAACTTGAACCCCACGTCCGGCCAATTCGGTCAGGTCACCTCGAAGACCACCAGCAACCCTCGTACCTTGCAGGCCGGACTGGACTACAACTTCTAGCTTGGCAAGAACCAACCAAAATCCCATGCGTGTACCGCACGCATGGGATTTTTCTTGTTGCCATCCAACGGAAAGTGCCTCCCGCTGGATCTTTTGTGAGTCACGAATTTCATTGATAGCTCAAAGGCCGGCGAGGACCAGCAAATCCGCAATTAAAAACGAAAAGGCTCCCGCTCAGGAGCCTTTTCTTTCACTCAGAAGCTTGTTGTTCTGAGGCTCAGGTCGCTCAGTCCGGTTCGATATTGACGGACCCGTCGAGCGGCGCTCCAGTGGTTGCAGTCCAGCCCAGAATTCCTGCATAGATTTTGCTTTAGGCAGGGGAACCTTTGCCCGGCCCAGAACCTCGATGGCCGGAGGGCCGACATAGAGGTGGGGCGGCAAGGTTCTGGTGATCACAGAGCCTGCGCCGACGACTGCCCCTGTGCCTATGCGCAGGACCCGCCCCGCACCAGCCACCAGGACGCAATTCGGCCCGACGAACGCCTCATTCTCGATAATCACCCGCCCCGGTCCGCGGGTATGCGCAACGATAATCGCGCGCATGCTGATCTGAACGTTGTCCTGGATCTCGATACACTCGGGCCACTCGTTATCGAGGTAGACGTCATCGCCGATGAAAACCTCTCTGCCGACTATCACGCCTCGAAGGCGATGTAATGCCGGACGCAGCGTAGTCGATCCAGGGCAGAACCGTGCCAGAAGCTGAAGGAGACGATTAGTGGCTCGTCGCAGCGTGGACTTACGAACATCTCGTTCCATCGGCGAGGCACTCATGGCCGCAACCCCGTACCGGAATCTTTGGAATATGGCGGGTCCATCGTTTTACGGCGCACAAAGGCTGCGAGTTTTGCCACAGAGTCAAAATTCGCCCGGGTCACCTCCTTCTGGTCCACTGTCACTCCAAAGGTCTTGCGAACGAACTCCACCAGCTCTATCACACCAAGGGAATCAATAATGCCTTCCTGGAGGAACGATGCGTCGTCGGCGCAGGTGAAGGTGGTATCACAGTAGAGGAGGTCCTGGGCAATGAAGCCCCGGATGCTCTCTTCGATTCGCAGGTCGTAAGGTTGAGTCGTCATACCAGAGTCCCCAATAGTTGAATTCAGTTCAGTCGGCGCCGCAGCGAAGACGGCAGACGGCGTAAGCATTTCTTCAGAAGCGATGTCGCCCAGGCTGGCGCCAGCCGGCGCAGCAGCGAATCTATTCCGGTCCTTTGCCGGGAAAGAATCCCTTTGTCGACCTGGCTAAACTGCTCCGCGGATAATCGCCACCCGGAGGCGCCGCAGTCTTCCAGTACGTGGGCGACGGAACTAGCTTTGGGAATGGCCACAACGCCGTCATGACACAGACACCAGTTCAGCGCAATTTGCGCCATGCTTCTGCCCGTCTCGCGAGCGAGTTGTGAGAACACGCCGTGCGGGTCGCAATCGTTGAGCCGCTGCAATTCACGCCCCAACGGACTGTAGGCGATGACCGTGATGTGATGGGCTTGGCACCAGGCCAGCGTGCTGTGCTCGATCGAGCGGTCCGCCACGTTGTAGCGGACCTGATCGGAGACGATCGGATATCTGCGCATCGCCCGGCAAGCCCGCTCGAGCTCGGCAACATGGAAGTTCGACACCCCGATGAAACGTATCTTTCCCGCGTCCACAAGCTCTTCCATCGCGTCGAGAGTCTCTTCCAGCGGTACGGCGGGATTTGGTGCGTGAATCTGGTAAAGGTCAATCCAGCCGGTTTCGAGTCGGCGCAGGCTTTGCTCGACCGCTTCGAAAACCTCGGCACGGCGCAAATGCCCGCGCGAAACCTTGGTGGCAAGAAACACTTTCTCTCGGATACCCCGGATGGCCTGTGCGACGATGGGTTCCGAACCGTAGGATTCGGCAGTATCTATGAATAGCGCACCAGCATCGATTCCAGCGCGCAAAGGCTCGGGGCCTGCATGGTAGTCCCACGTGCCGAGGCCGATCTCCGGTATTTCAACTGCCGTGTTGCCGAGCTGTTTGCAGTTCATAGGACAACGGTTTCGGGATGGGAGGCTGCAGACGCAGAAACTCCGTGGTGCGCTGTTTGCGCTGGATGTCATCGAACACGCGTTGCACTTCCGCTTCTGTCAGCCCCATCACTGTTGCGGTTTCCACGATCGGAACGCCGTGATCCAGCGCGAACCACAGCAGATCGAGCGTCTCGAAGGGAAGCCGGAAGAAGAACTCCTGTTGATCGCAGGCGGCACTGTATGTGTCTGTGGTGGGGGTGCGATCCTGAATGCACTGCGGCACGCCGAGACTGCGTGCGAGTTGATAAACCTGTGTCTTATATAAGTGCGCGATGGGTTGCAAGTCTGCGCCGCCGTCTCCATACTTTACGAAGAAGCCCTGCGCATGCTCGTTCCTGTTGGCGGTTCCAATTACGGCGAACTGTCTTGATTCGGCCTGGTAATACAGCGTGGCCATGCGGCACCGCTGCTTGAAATTGCTAGCCGCGACGATCTCCAGCATCTCGCGCGGCGGCAGCGGCCGGCTTTGCAAATCTCCATCGGGCGCGATGACGGTGAGAGAGAAGAGATTGAGCGTTCCGGCCTGCAGCAGATCCTGCGGAAGAACAACCTTCGCCTTCCACCCCTGATCGGCATCATATTCAGGAAACACACGGCGAATCGCAGCATCGCGGCGGGCATAGCATGCGAAGCCTGTCAGCGCCGGCGTGATATTCTCCAGCACCGGCTCGACGCCGAACTTCGCCGCCAGCTCCCGAGCGTAGGCTTCGCTGATGGGATCAGAATCCTTGTCCGGCATCATGATCGCAACGACGTGGCGCGGGCCAAAAGCTCGGACCGATAAGGCGAGTACGACCGAGGAGTCGATGCCGCCGCTGATGCCCACAACGGCGCCGCGCCGCAATGATTGACGAACTGTCTGTTGCAGGAAACGCATGAGTCGCGCGATTTCCTGGTCGGCATCGAGATCGAGCGAATTCCTGCTGAATTTCATACTTGCTGTCGCACCGTTTCCAGTCTGTAGATCTTTACCTGACGATCGCCCGGCAACGACTCCGGGCCACGGAAATGCTGAACGAACTGCTGATGGACAAGCTGCGTTGAGAGTATCCCCACCAGAGCCATGTCATCGGTTTCGCCGAGTGCCGCGCCGCCCTCGATCTTGCGGACCAGCCGGTCGACCGCATCGGGCCGGAAATAGCCGGCTGCCCGCACGGCCTTGGGTGAAAGCAGGTCCCGCACGTACTGCGGCGAGTCCTCATGGAAGAAGCTACGGTGGACGGGGGCGCGATAAGGGCGCTTGGGCCGGCGGCGAATGGTCTCCGGCAGCCAGGGTTGCGCCGCTAACCTAAGAAGATATTTCTCCTCGAGGCCATGCAGCTTTATCCCCGGGGGGAGAGTGTTGCAGAACTCCACTAGCCGCACGTCGAGAAACGGGAAGCGCCCCTCCACGGAATGCGCCATGCCCATCCGATCGCCCTGTGACGAGAGCAGGTACTGCGACAGGAATGTCGTGATTTCCAGATACTGGGCCTGTGAGAGCTGTGGCCAGGCGCAGAAACCATCCGGAAGACCACTGATCGGAGGGCTGATGTCATTTGCCATGGTCTGCGGCAGAAAACCGTCCGCCAAGAAGCGCAACGTGCGCCGGTTGTTGCGCCAACGCACGGCGTGCGAATAGCAGGGAGAGGCGACGTCGCACAATCCTTCGCCGAAAAAAGCCCTAAGAATGCTGGCATCCGCTTGGGTCAGGCGGCCGATGTCCGGGTAGAGCCGCTGCAGAAGAAGCGGCCGCAGCTTCGATTCTGGCTGGTGTGCCCAGAAGCGTCGGATTACAGCTTCCTTAAAAATGTCGTAGCCTGCAAGGAACTCATCTGCGCCCTCCCCGGTGAGCACGACCTTAAAGCCGCTTTCTCTCACCAACTTCGACAGCAGAAACATCGGCGCAGGCGCGGTGCGCATCAGTGGTGTTTCGGCATGCCAGATCACTTCAGGAAAGGCGCGCCCAATATCGCCGTACGTGGCACGCACGACGTGATGTTCAGTGCCAAGATTCCGAGCCATCTCTAGTTGAAAAGCGCTCTCATCGAACTGCTCATCGGAAAAGGCAATGGAGAAGGTAACCAGCCGGTTTGACATGTAGCGGCGCACGACCGACGCAATGGCTGAGGAGTCCAAGCCGCCGCTGAGATAAGCGCCTACCGGGACGTCGGCCCGCAGGCGGATGCGGCAGGCGTCAATCAGTAACGCGCGAAACTCCTCGATCGCGTCCTCGATGCTAGGCCCCGACGCGCCGTTCTCCCTCGGAGCGAATCGGCTCACCCACCAGCATTTGGTTCTGACTGTGTCGCTGTCGGCCAGTAGCCAGTGACCCGGTTGCAGCTCGTGTATGTGTTGGAACGCTGTATCAGGAGTCTGCGCAGCCCAGAATGTGAACACTTCCGCGAGCCCGCGCGGATCCAGTTCGCGGGAGACCCGCGAATCGCTGAAGATTGATTTGATCTCGGAGGCGAAAAGCAGCGTGCCATCTGCCGTCTGAGTGTAAAACAGAGGGCGGACGCCGAGCCGGTCGCGCGCCAGGAAAATTCGCCGCCTCAGCGTATTCCAAATGGCAAATGCAAACTGGCCGTTGAGCTTTTCCAGACAGCCCGGGCCGAGGTCTTCGAAGAGGTGCAGCACAACCTCGGTGTCGGTCGCAGTGCGGAATCGGTGCCCGCGCGCCAGCAGCTCTTGACGGAGCTCAATGTAATTGAAGATCTCACCGTTGAAGACGATCCAGAGGGTTTCGTCCTCGTTGGCGATGGGCTGGCTGCCGCCGTACAGATCGATGATGCTCAGGCGGGCATTGCCCAGGCCGGTTTCCCCGTCGAGCAGAATGCCGAATTCATCCGGTCCGCGATGACGGAGGAGAGCGAGCATGCTGCGAAGATCGCCTTCAGACGCGGCCTGGCGCCCGGAGCGGTCGAACATTCCTACGATGCCGCACATCAGCCCAGCTCTCGCTTTCGGATTTTTCCGTTATCAGTCTTTGGCAGGTCGCCGCAGAATTGGACGTATTGCGGGACCATGGCATGTTCTAGCCGCGCTTTGCACCAGGCGACCACGTCAGCCGCAGTGAGCGTCGCTCCAGGCGCGACGATGAAGGCTTTCACCGCCTGCCCCAGCAGCGGATCGGGCACGCCGATAACCGCGGCGTCCTGGACGCCGGGCATGGCGTACAACACATTCTCCACTTCGCGCGGCGCAACTTTTTCACCCCGGCACTTGATGATGTCGTCTTTGCGGCTGACAAAATAGAAGAGGCCCTCCTCGTCTGTGCGGAACAGATCGCCGGAGTAGCAGAGGCGTTCGCCGGTTATCGGTCCAGGACGAAAGCGTCTCGCGCTCTGCACCAGGTCATCCCAGTAACCTCGCATCACGTGCCGGCCGCGTACAACCAGCTCACCGACCTCACCAGGTCCGAGCCGGTGGCCGGATTCGTCTTCAACCCAGAGTTCGGTACCACGCAGGGCGATGCCCGATGAATCAGGGTGAGACTCAGCTAGTTCAGGCGGGAGGTACATCGTGCGCGCGACCTCGGTAAGTCCATGCATGAGGAAGATCTCCACCCGTGGGAACATCTGTCGCAGACGCTTCACATGCTCCACCGGCAGACCAGCAGCGGCGTTGGTGAGGTAACGCAGGCTCGAGAGATCGAGACCATTCAGGTCCATACCCAGCAGGACCGAGTAAATTGTCGGCACCCCCGCGAATCCCGTCACACGCTCGCGGGCCATAGTTTCGAGAATCTCCACAGGAAAGGTGAAGGATTGCTCGAGAACCAGCGTGCTGCCGCTCAGGAAGGCGCATAGCAATTGGTACAGCCCGTAACTGGACGAGAGCGGAAGAACGTTAAGGACTACGTCCTTGGGCACGTTCCTGAGGTATTGCACAATCGTCTGCGCAACGAACACGACGTTGCTGTGATCGCACATTACCCCTTTGGGTTCGCCGGTTGTGCCGGACGTGTAGATCAGGCAAGCGAGATCGAGGTCAATGGCGGGGCACGGCGGCGGAGAACAGGGGAAGAATCTTTGGATGTGACTGAAGTCCCGAACACCATCCGTTTCCGCGCTGCGAGCGCCTGTAGCGGAACACACAATCACTCGCAAGCCCGGCACCTCATCCTGCAATCGCTTTGACATACCCGAACTGAGGGCACGATCATCAGCAAGCAGCACGGTCGAACGGCTATTGTTCAACAGATAGATCAGCTTGTCAGCTTTTGTGGCCCGGTTGATGACCACGAATACGCCGCCCGCCTTCAGCGTGCCAAAGATGCCGATGATCAGTTCGACTGAGTTGTTCAGGAAGAGCGCCACGCGGTCGCCCCGCACCAGGCCCATTTCGCGCAGGGCGTGGGCCATCCGGTTGGCCGCCATTTCCAGCCAGTTATAGGTAAAACGTCGCCTTCCGGAGACAACAGCAACCTTGTCCGGCTGCCTGCCGGCCGACTCCTGGAGGAATTCGTGAACCAGTGTTAGCACGGAGACCCTCCACTCAGTCCTGCGGTGGCGCAGTGGCCGACTGCGGACGCTCTTCGATGTTTCCCGGTCCGCGCAGGTGCACGTGCAAGCGACTCCGGTCCCGAACCTCCACCATGAGTTTCCGCACGAGCGGCCAATAGCGATGCCGGGGCGATGGCACCGAATTGCAATCCACTTTGTTCGGAACAGAGGAGGAAACCTGCAGGGCAGTGCTTCCCCGCAGTGGAATTGGACCAATCACGTCCGCGGATGACATAGCGTGAAACAGCTCGTTTTCACCGGAATGTACCGCCAGCACTTCCGGCTCCGCCTCCTCGAGCCAGGGACGATGGATCATTACCGACTGAACGGAGTCCGGGATGGAGACATCCACCAGCCGGGACCCGAGTCTGATGTGCAGAATGTCGCCGACTTGGAGATACTGATAGCAGGATCGAGCGACGCCCGTCGGAGTGGTCCAGCAGACGTCCGGCAGACTGTTGACGATTTCCGCAAATTCGTCGGCCAGATGGCTCTGTCCAGCGAAATCCCAATGGTGGGCAGCCAGAACAATGGGCTGTCGCCAAAAGGCAGCCAACCGCACCTCAGCCTGCCAGCCAGTCCTTGCTCGAATGCGCGGAATGATCGCAGCAGCTCTTCGTCCTAGAAGTGAGCGCTCAGCACCTAGCGAGGCGGGAAACGTCTCACCGCGGTTACACCGCAGAAGATGAGCGGTGCTGGCGAATACGGCTTCATAACTGAGTTTCGCCATGGGCTCTAACATCGTCACCGAAAGCGATCCGTGTGGACACTCCATTACGCGGCAGACTTCGATTCCTGTCTGCTCTTCCAGGTGCTGCACGCGCCTGAGAGCCTGGGCCAGAAGCGCGATATTCTCCGCGTCCGATGCAGCATGTGCGAGTTCCTCGCTGGTGTGGTCGTTGCCTTGGACTACGACGGAGAGACGTGGAGCATTCTCGCGCAGCAGTTCTGCGGTCTGCCGACTGATCCCCCAGCAATCCAGGGGTACCGTCGCGACAGAGACGTAGAAGTTCTGTTCCCGTGCCTGGGCTGCCACGCGGCGAAAATCCAGATGGCCGTAGTTTAGGGAGTGAAGGCTGGGATCATCGACGAGAAGGCATGCAGGCGTCGGCGGCGACTGCCAGTCCACCTGGCGGGTCAGATTCCGGAGAAACTGCAACAAAGGCAGCAGGCGGAGAAACCTGCTCGATTGGAAGTTTTCGTGTATATGTTCCCCGGGGCCGAAATATGGCAACGGCCAGGTCACCAGGGTGACCTTAGCCCCGTTGATGTGCCGTTGCAGCCAGATCGGCTTTCCGTCCTGAGACGCGAGCACCTCATCCCCGGCGCTGGCCGGCAACGGCGCAGCGGGTATGCATTCCTGTTCTGAAAAGCGATAACCACGGAAACAGGCATGCAGACTGGAGCTTTGCTCGAGTTGGAATTCAGTGCTGCGGGTCGCGGCTGGCGTAGACAGCGGAGTCGGCGCGGCAAAGACAGGCAATCGGGTCGCAGCGGCACAGTGGATCTCTCCGGGATACTGCCCGGATACGATCAGCGCATCGAAACCATTGCACGATGCCTGAGTCCAGGGACGGAATTCAACGGGAAATAGAGAGGCGAGCGCCGAAAATAGGGGATTAGCGTACGGTGCGAGCGCCTCTCCCGATACTCCGATCGTAAACTGCCTGCACACATCCATGGCATGCGTAGTCATTTTCTATAAGAGCTATCCGACGCTCCGGCAAGTTCTGACAACGCCTGTTTCTGACAACACTCTTCTTCTCAGACACAAACTAAATACGATCAGTATTGCCGTGTCTTGCCGATGCGGCCCTAGTTCATAAGTTCACAAGAGTGTATTTGGGATCTGCGCGCTGTCTCAGTGACTATCATCACGGACGGTTAGGCTGATCTCCTTCTGATCGGAACAGAAGCGAGGGTGGAAATTGTCGACAAGCGGGCCGCGAACGGCGCTCATCATGCCAGATGCCGCGACACATGGCGCAGGCTACGCGGGCAAAATCCGCAACCATATGAGTTGCTTGTTTTCACATTGCATCCGCCACAAGCTCTACAGGCAGATGGACCCGATCACCGAGGTGCGCGCACCAGCGGCATCCCAGTACGTGAAGCAGAGTATCCGGAATTGGAGGAAATACCGGCCGTTCTCATGAACATCGAGTCTGACGTTCTCCGAGTGATGGTGGCGGTAGGGGCGGGCTCAGCACTACTCCGTTCGCAGGTGAGGAGGACTGAAGGGGAAGGGCCCGACTTCAGCCGTCTCTGGTTCAACCTCAAGCGGCCTGGTTCGCATGCTTGAGACCGATATGAAGACTCAGGCATCGCGGCGTGGCGTGCCCATGCTTCCGGAATTGGCTGAGATGCTACAGTGTTGGCGCAGGCAGACTCCTTACAGTCAGGATGACATTGGGTCTTCACCTCGCCATACACCGGGGGCAAGCGTCCCTATTGGCGCCGGAGTCGGCGCTGGCGGATCACATCCGCCCAGCAGCCAAGAAGGCTGGAATTACGAAGCATAGTGGCTGGCAGACATTCCGCGACTCAGTGAGTACGTTGCTGGATGAGGCAGGGGCAAGCCTGAAAACCGTTCAGGAGACTCTCCGCCACGCAAACAGCCGTATCACGGCGGACTATATCAGCACGGGAATGCGAAGTTGAAGCGCAACGCCCTCGGCAACATGTCCGGCATCTTCATG
>Ga0335073_10015160_pt1 | contig 10785 bp, 12 predicted proteins | sample Lox_Sample_22_FD_207093 | JGI IMG/M metagenome (GOLD analysis project Ga0335073, IMG submission 207093) | Soil microbial communities from Loxahatchee National Wildlife Refuge, Florida, United States - Lox_Sample_2.2 | ecosystem: Environmental > Terrestrial > Soil > Wetlands | place: USA...
CGTCGACGCTTTCCGACCTCTACAGCGCCGTCACGAGCGCGATCGGCACCCTCAAGGGCCCGCTCCACGGCGGGGCGAACGAGCGGGTCATGGAGCTCCTGAACGAGATCGGCACCCCCGAGCTCGCCGAGACCGTGGTCAAGGAGAAGCTCTCGAAGCACGAACGGATCATGGGGTTCGGCCACCGCGTCTACAAGGTCGAGGACCCGCGCGCGACGATCCTCCGGGAGTGGTCGCGCCAGATCGGCGAGGCGAAAGGCAACCTCCGGTACTACGAGCGCCTGCGCAAGGTCGAGGAGGTCGTGCATCGGGAGAAGGGCCTCTACCCGAACGTCGACCTCTACTCGGGATCGATCTACTCGCTCCTCGGCATCCCCCACGACCTGTTCACGCCGATCTTCGCCGCGAGCCGCGTGGCGGGGTGGACCGCGCACGTGCTGGAGGAGTACCAGGACCTGCGGCTGATCCGTCCGACCGCGAAGTACGTCGGCCCGATCGACCTCACCTACGTGCCGGTCGCCGAGCGCTCCGGGTGACCTTCCGGCCCGGCCCGGGACCGACCCGGACCACGCGCATCAACGGGTACCGAAGATCCGGCCGGTGGGCGAGCCGGGCCTCGACCTCTTCAGTACCGTCGCGCAACCGGACCCGGACGTCGAGCATCTCCGCCGTGAGGTACCGGTAGGCGAATCGGCCCCGGCCCAAGGGTCCGCCCCGAGCGGGGTCGATCGTCACGCGGACCGCGACCACGTACGGCTGGAGCGCCACCGCGCGCTCGATGGTCCGGGCGACCCCCGCGGCCGTCCCGCTCGAGATCGGCATGCCGAGGTACTGGTGGAACACGCCGCCGAGCTTGACGCCCGCTTCGAAGAGCAGCGCCTCGCGACGGGAGAGACGAGCGTCGTGGATCGGTGCGCGGGTCGGCATCGCTCACCCCGGGTGCGCCGGCTTCGGCGTCCGATCGACCGTGAACGGCCCGACGACGTAGTAGAGGGCCACCCCGGCGAGGAGCACGTACGCAGCTCCGAGGGCCAGGAGGAAGGCCGGAGTGCCGGTCCCGGGGTGGAACTGGAGGAGCACGAGGACCACCGCGGCCGCCGCCCCCGTCACGGCCATCGGAACGCGGAGCGGCGCTCCGGCGCGGATCTTCGGATACGGCAGCGGCACGACCATCAACACCGCGATGGCGCTCGCCCCGATGAGCACGGCGACCGGCTGCACGGTCTGGAACGCCGGCGTGTCGTGGAACAGCAGGGCGACGACGAGCGCCAGGGCGGCCTGGGGGGTCGGCACGCCGAGGAAGTACGATCGCTGGAATCCGCGGAAGGTGAAGTAGACGAGCCGCCCGACCGCCGCGGCGAAGTACGCCCCGGCGAGAGCGAGCGACGCGGGGGCCCACGGCGCCCAGAGGCCGACGTCCGAAGTGTGGACCGCGATCAGGACGGCGGGCGCGAGCCCGAACGTTACGGCGTCGGCGACGGAGTCGGCGTACCGGCCGAACGGGCTCGGGGGAGCGTGGCTCCGTCGCGAGAACAGTCCGTCGAGGCCGTCAAACCCGATCGCCGCCACGATGAGGAACATCGCCCAGAGCTTGTTGCCGGCGAGCGTGTAGAGGATCGCCCCCACGCCGAGGAGCGCGTTCGCGAGCGTCGCGAGATTGGCGGCGACGCGCCAGCGGTCCGTCACGGTCCCTCCCGCGCGATCGAGGTGGTCCCGGCCCGGACGCGCTCCCCCACGCGGACGGTCGGCGTCGCGCCGGCGGCCGGCAGGAGCACGTCGACCCGCGAACCGAGGACGATCATCCCGAATCGCTCCCCCTTGCGGCCCACGCTCCCCGCGCGGACGAAACTGACGAGGCGTCGGGCGACGACCCCCGTCATCTGGACGACCTCGACCGGACCGACCGGGGTCGAGAGTCGGTAGGCGCGCCGAACGTTATGCGCCGCATCGGGGCGGTACGCTGCCCGGTACCCGGAGCCCGCGTCCTCGATCGCCTCCACGCGGCCGTCGAGCGGGAACCGGTTGACGTGCACGTCCGTGACGTTCATGAACACGGAGATCCGCCACCGGTCACCGTCCCGCTCGACCGCTCGCACCCGGCCGTCGGCGGCGGAGACGATCCCGGGTCCCGGGCTGCGCTCCGGGTCCCGGAAGAATACGACGAGGAACAGCCAGAGGGCGCCGACCACGAGGAGGGCGCCGATCGCGGCGGTGCGATCCGGCACGATCCCGAGGACGACGAGCGCCGCGACGAGGAGGAGGACGAGCCCGACCGCCCCGAGCGGACGGCCGGCGCCGGGGGCGAACACGCGCCGCCTATCCGGTGAGGACGATCTCGATGTTGACGCCGTCCGGCACCTGGATCCGCATCACCTGGCGCAGGGCGCGCTCGTCGGCGTCAATGTCGATGAGGCGCTTGTGGATCCGCATCTCCCAGTGATCGATCGTGGACGTGCCGCCGCCGTCCGGTCCCTTCCGGACGGGGACGCGGAGCTTCTTCGTGGGGAGCGGGATCGGCCCGGCGATCGCCACGCCGGTCTTCGTCGAGATCTCGCGGATCTGCTTGCAGATCGAGTCGACCTTGTGCGAGTCCGTGCCGCTCAGGGAGATGCGGGCCTTCTGCATCGATAGCCCCTCCCCTCGATCGGCCGGTCCATCGGGCGCGCTTACGCGCGCTTCTTGACCTCGACGACGACGCCCGCGGCGACCGTCTGACCCATGTCCCGGACCGCGAAGCGGCCGAGCTGGGGGAACTCCTTGTACTTCTCGATGACGAGCGGGCGCTTCGGAGTGATCTCCACGACCGCCGCGTCGCCGGTCTTCAGCGTTTGCGGGTTCTCCTCGGCGACCTGCCCGGTCTTGGGGTCGAGGCGCTTCAGGAGCTTCGTGAACTCGCAGGCGACCTGCGCCGTGTGGGCGTGGAAGACCGGGGTGTAGCCGGCCGTGAGCACGCTCGGGTGATTCAGGACCTGGATGTTCGCGGTGAAGCTCTCGACGACCGTGGGCGGGTTCGAGACCGGACCGGCGACGTCCCCGCGCCGGATGTCGTTCTTGTCGATGCCCCGCACGTTGAAGCCGACGTTGTCGCCCGGCCCGGCCTCCTGGACCGCCTCGTGGTGCATCTCGATCGACTTCACTTCGCCGGACTTGCCGGAGGGGAGGAAGATGATCTTGTCGCCGACCTTCAACATCCCGGTCTCCACGCGGCCGACCGGCACGGTGCCGATCCCCGTGATCGTGTAGACGTCCTGGACCGGGAGGCGGAGCGGCTTTCCCGTCGCCTTCTCGGGCACCTTGAGGTTGTCGAGGGCCTGCAGGAGCGTCGGGCCCTTGTACCAGGGCATGTTCGGACTCGCCTTGTTGATGTTGTCGTCCTTGAACGCCGAGATCGGGATGAACACGACCTGCTCGGCGACCTTGTAGCCGACGTTCTTCAGGAGGCGCGTGAGCTCCTCCTTCAGCGCTTCGAACTTCGCTTCGGAATAGGCGACTTCCTGGCGGTCCATCTTGTTGACCGCGCAGATCAGCTGGTTGACGCCGAGCGTCCGGGAGAGGAAGATGTGCTCCCGGGTCTGCTCCTGGACCCCTTCCGCGGCGGAGACGACGAGCACGGCCGCGTCGGCCTGGCTCGTGCCGGTGATCATGTTCTTGACGAAATCCCGGTGGCCCGGCGCGTCGATGATCGTGAAGTAATACTTCTGGGTGTCAAACCGGCGGTGCGCGATGTCGATCGTGACGCCGCGCTCGCGCTCCTCCTTCAGGTCGTCCATCACCCAGGCGAATTCGAACGTCGCCTTGCCCTTCGCCTCGGCCTCGGCGCGGTACTTGTCGATCTCTTCCTGACGGATGACGCCCGTGTCGAGCAGCAGCCGGCCGACCGTCGTCGACTTGCCGTGGTCAACGTGGCCGATGAAGACGATGTTGAGGTGGGGCTTCTGTGCCATGCCTGTGGGCTCCGGGCGCGGCCAAAAGGTACCCCTATATAGGCATTGTCTCGGCGCACGCCGAGAGAACCGCTCGCACGGCGACCGGATCGCTCGCGCGACGCGTCGCGCCCGCGGTTCGTGCGGCCGCGCCCCATCTCCCGCGTCCGGTTCGTCGTACGTCGCGCCGGTCTCGGGTCGGACGCGTCCGCCCCGCGGAAGAACCGCGCCGGAGCCGGGTTCCGCGCGTCGAGTGGGGGCGTACGTGATCGAACCCGCGCGAGGACGAGCGTGAGGCCGGCCCCCGTCGGCGCGGAAGCGGCGGCAGGCCCAAGGCCCGTGTGGCGCGCGCGAAACCGATTTAGCGGGGGAGCCGGTCGGACGTCTCCACCGTTCGGAAGGGGTCGGCTCGACCCCCGGAGACGACCATGCTCTGCGAGATGTGCGGAAAGGACGTCGACGCGACGAGCCGGGTCCGCGTGGAAGGGTCCGTCCTCCACCTGTGCTCGGATTGCGCGCGGTTCGGAAAGGCCGTCGATCCCCCGCCGGTCGTCGCCCCGGCGGCCGCCCCCTCGCGCGTTCCGGCGCGCAGCGGGGGCGCCTCGCGGGCCGGGGGCGGGGGTCGGTCGCTCCAGGAGCGCGATCTCTACCAGGAGATCGGGGAGATGGAACTCGCGGCGGATTGGCCGAAGCGGATCCGCATCGCCCGCGAGGCGCTCAAGTGGACCCCCGAAGACTTCGGCAAGAAATTGAACGAGAAGAAGTCGGTGGTGTTGAAGCTCGAATCCGGCGGGATCCACCCGCCGGACGATCTCGTCCGCCGAGTCGAGCGTCTGCTGAAGGTTCGGCTGCGCGCGGACCCGTCGCCCCCCGCGTGACGGATGAGGGCCCGGGGCCTCAGCGGGCGCGGCTCGGCGATCGGGGCACGAATCGTTCGAGGATCGCCTTCTGCGCGTGCAGTCGGTTCTCCGCCTGGTCCCACGCGGCCGAACGGGGGCCGTCGAGCACGTCGTCGGTGATCTCCTGGCCGCGATGGGCGGGCAGGTCATGGAGCACGAACGCACCGGGTGCCGCGAGGCCGACGAGCGCCGCGTTGATCTGGTACCCTTTGAACGCCGCCTCGCGGGCCGCTTGCTCCGCTTCCTCCCCCATCGAGACCCACACGTCGGTGTAGAGCGCGTCGGCGCCCCGCGCGGCCGCCCGCGGATCGGCGGTGAAGGAGAGGGTGGCGCCGGAGCCCGCCGCCAGCGCTTCGGCCGCGGCAACGATCTCCGCCTGAGGTCGATAGGTGGCCGGGGTCGCGACGCTGAGGTCGAGACCGACGGCCGCCGCACCCAGGAGCAGCGAGTGCAGCACGTTGTTCCCGTCGCCGATCCAGGCGAGGCGGTGCCCACGGAACCGGCCCTTCCAGCGTTCGTGCATCGTCAGGAGGTCCGCGACAATCTGGCAGGGGTGCTCGAGGTCGTCGAGCGCGTTGATCACCGGGATCGTCGCCCAGCGGGCCAGCTCGACCTCGTCCGCGTGCCGGAACGCTCGATAGGCGATCGCGTCGCAGTAGCGCGAGAGGACCCGCGCGGTGTCGGCGATCGTCTCCCCGCGACCCAACTGGAGGTCCTTCGGCGACATGTAGATCGCGTGGCCGCCGAGGTCCTGAATCGCGACCTCGAACGACGTACGCGTCCGCGTCGACGGCTTCTCGAAGATCATCGCGAGGTTCTTCCCCCGCAGCGTGGGCCGCAGCACGCCCCGATGCCGCTCCGCCTTGAGGCGGGTGGCGCGCGCGAGGAGATCCGCGAGCCCGCTCGCCACGTCGCGAATCGACAGAAGGTCCTTGGGGGCCGAGGCGCGCGCCATCGCATCCCGATTTCGAGCGCGCGCTAAAGCGTTCCGGGAGCGCGCCGTCGGGGCGCCGCGCGGAAGGTTAAGAGGGCGACCCGGATGGCCCGCGGGAGGTATTCCGATGCCGGCCCGCTCGAAGCGCTCCGCGAAGTCCCGCCCGTCCGCGACCGCGGCCCGTCCCGCCGCCCGCCCCGTGACCCCGAACACGAAGGCCCGGAAAGTCTACATGGTCACCGGCGGCGTGACGAAGTTCGCGAAGGCCCATCCGGCGATGGACTTTCGACTGATGGTGAAGCGCGCCTACGACTACGCGCTGAAGGGGATTCCCAACCTGACGAACGACCGGATCGACGGGACGCGGATCTCCTACTTCTCCGACCACTTCTCGCGCCAGCTGAAGGCGGCCAGCATGGTCCAGGATTACCTCGGGATGAACCCGAAGGGATCCGTCCGGATCGAGTGGGGCGGCGCGACGGGCGGCGAGTGCTTCCAGGCGGCCTACGAAGCCGTCGCGAGTGGGCGGATGGACGTCTGCCTCGGGGCGGGGTACGAAACGATGAGCCGAGTGGCGACCTGGAAGGGGAACGAGTTCATCGCGCTCGCCTCCGACACGAACTTCGACTTTCCGCTCGGCGGGTTCTACACCGGGTATTACGCGCTGATGGTCGTCCGCCACATCTACGAGTACCTGCGCAAGGGAAAGTTCGCCCACGTGAAGGACGAGCGCGAGGCCCAGCGCCTCGCGATCGCCGAAGGCTGCCGCATCATGAGCCTGGTGTCGGTGAAGAACCACCGCAATGCGCTCCACAACCCGTACGCCCAGTATCCGAAGCGCTCGACGGTCCAGGACGTGCTGAACTCGGAGATGATCAGCTATCCGCTCACGCGCGACCAGATCTGCACGATGAGCGACGGGGCGGCGGTCGTCATCTTCTGCGACGAGGCACGGGCGAAGGAGTTCACGGACAAGCCGGTGCGGATCATCGGGGTGGGGACGGGCACGGACACCATGCGGCTCGCGGACCGACCGTTCGGGAAGGTCCCGCTCATGCCGAAGGAGCGGGCGAGCGACTACGACGAGCTCGCCTACCCCGGCATCCACTCCTTCCGGGCGGGTCGCGCGGCGGGTCTCGAGGCGTACAAGATGGCGGGAATCACCGACCCGAACACCCAGCTCGATTTCATCGAACTTCACGACGCCTACGCGTCCAGCGAGATCCAGACGTACGAGGACCTCGGGCTCTGCCGGTACGGCGAAGGATACGATTTCGCGGAGCGCGGCGACCCGTTCCTCCGGGGGATCGACTACGGCTTCCCCGTCCCGAAGGCGGGGGCGATCCCGGTGAATCCGTCCGGCGGTCTGATCGCGTGCGGCCATCCGGTCGGCGCCACCGGGTTGATGCAGGGCGTCTTCGCGTTCTGGCAGCTCCAGGGCACCATCGCGAAGCACTTCGGCGACCCGACGCTCCAGATCCGGGACGCGCAGCGGGGCGCGATCCACAGCCACGCGGGCACCGGCTCCGCCGTCACCGTCTCGATCCTCGAGCGGGGGTTCCGATGAGGCCCCGTCCCCCGACGTTCACGAAGTTCCGGGACGTCCAGGCGGAGCTCGACAAGAGCGGGGCGGCGATCTTCCGCGATGCCGACAGCGTCGAGAGCCTGATCATCCGCTATCCGTACTCGATCAACTACATCCACAGCTACGCCGAGGATTCGGCGTTCTTCCTCGCGCTCGCGGACGGGAAGCTGAAAGGCTCGCGCTGCCGGCGCCCGAAGTGCCGGTTCGTCTACGCCACCCCGCGCGGCCACTGCATGGTCTGCGGTGCCCCGACCGAGTGGATCGACCTTCCGACGACCGGTCGGATCCACTCCTGGACGACGTGCCACTTCGGCAGCGAGGCGTTCCTGAAGGAGACCCCGTACAATCTGATCATGGTCGAGTTCGAGGGGGCGGGGAGCCTCCTGCTCGCCCGGCTCAAGGACGCCGTCGAGTCGGAGCTCTATGTCGGGATGCCCGTGAAGGCGGTCTTCGATCCGAATCCGAAGTACTCGATCACCGACGTCTGGTTCGTGCCCGACCGTTAGGGGGCCGGGCCTCACGGGGCCGGCGCGAAGCCGAGCAGCTCGAGCACGTCCGCGTGGCCCCGGCCGAATCGGGCTCGGGGCGTCCGCGCGATGTCGACGTACTCGAGCTCGCTCCACGGGCGCGCCGTCGGGGGGCGAGCGGACGGTCCGGGGAGATCGTACACGTAATGGAGGTCCCAATGGGGGTCCGCGGTCGGAGTCCCCTCCCGGCCGTAGGTCTCGGAGAGGACCCGGGGCCTCGGGAGCTCGGTCAGTTCGAGACCGAGCAGCTCCCGGGCGAGCCGTCGTGCGCCGTCGTCCGGGCCCTCGAGGATCAGCAGCTGGCTCGCGGGCAGCATCCATCGATCGCCGATCCGGCCCACGCGATCCGGCCCGAGCCCGGCGAGGTCGCGCCACGGGGCGGTCGGATCGAGCCGGCCCAGGAGGATCCGGCTCGGATCGATCGGCGACCGGACGATCAGGAAGACGTTGAGGCAGAGGCCGTCGCTCGGGACGACGGAATAGTCCTCGGATTCGGGAACCGTGCCGGGGCGGAGCCGGGCAAAACGTCGCGCCATCGAGTCCGCAGCGCCTCGTCGTTCAAAATCGTCGCGCCCCGTGAGGGGAGGAGCCGATAGGACGCCTCGCTCCCGGTGCGCCCTCGTGGGCGAGGAAAGGGTTGGGCTCGGAGGCGTCCCGGCCTACTGGGGCGGAGGAGGCGGCGGGGGCGCCATCCCGGGCGGTGGCGGCGGTGGGGGCGCCCAGCCGGGAGCACCGGGAGGGGGCATTTGCGCCGCCGGAGGGCGCTTCCGCGTGACCAGCACGACCACAACGACGATGATCACGATCACTACGACGACACCGATGATGGCGAGCAGGATGAAGCCGCCAAACAACGTGTTCGCCGCGTTCGTCGTGCAGCTCGTGTCGGTGCAGGTCCCTCCGCCACCGCCGCCGCCGGGAATGTTCTGGTAGTCGGTGCCCAGCCAGCTGTACGAGACCGAGCTGTCCGTCTCATACCAGGCGTACGCGTCGATCGCGAAATCGGTCGACGGCCCGACCGCGGTGATGTTGATCTGGAACGTCATCGTCGCCCCGCCGTTCGAGAGCACGAATGCTTGGTAGCCGTACGTGAACGACGAAGTCGTGTACGCGTACCAGAAGCCCGCGGTGGTGTTGTTGGAGAATTCGACGATCGCGCTCGCGTTATCGCTCGACGTGCCGCCAAAGTAGATCCAATACCCGTAGTAGTCGCTCGTGAGGTTGATTGTCCCGGCCACGCTGAAGCTGACGGTCATGGTCGGCCCCGCGGAATAGGATGAGCTGACGGCCGTCAGTCCCACCGCCGCCACGACGTTCGTCGGCGTCTGCGTGTACGACTGGTTGTAGCCGCTGCCCGTCGCGGACGCGAGGCCGCTCAGCGCCAGGACCAGGGCCACTCCGGCGATCGCTGAAGTCCCGAGCCATCTCCATCTGCCGCTCATTCGTTTCCGTTCCTTCCTGCGCCCGCTGCTCCCCCGGCGGACCCCGGGTTCATGCGGACTTCAGGTAATTGAAGCTCGTGTCGAGGAGAGACGGGGGTCGGAGGGGGTCTGCCCTCCCCGGGAGTCGACCGTCCTAGGGCGGAGGGATGCCGCGGGCCGGGCTTGAACCGGCGGCTTCAAGATCTTCAGTCTTGCACTCTCCCAAACTGAGTTACCGCGGCACCGAGAGCGGTGGGGGAGCTTCCGGGTATTAAGGGTCTAGGGCCGAACGGGATCCTCAGCTCGGCACGTCGGCGAGCAGATACCCCGGCAGCTCGACGTGCGCCCGCACCAGCTCCTCCCGCGTGACGGGGCGCCACCGGGTCGAAAGGGTTCCGCACGGCTTTCCCTCGGCGGTGGCCGTGGAGGCCTCGACCCGCAGCAGTCCCTCGGAGTCCCGAGGGCCGAGCCGGGCCCGCGCCACATGGACGCGCCCGACTCGCGGGAGACGGAGGTGCTCGTAGGTCCCCGGGCCGGTGCTGACCATGAGTCGCCCCCCCAGCGTCAACGCGGTCCAGTACGAGACTTCGTAGAGGACGCCGAAATGCAGCGACGTGTGAAAGATCCCGGGCCAACCGATCTGTTCGGGGCGCGGCGTGAACTGCGTGACGACCTCGTCGACCCCGTCCGGCGCGGCCTCGCGGCGGAACGCGAGTCGCAGGCCGTACGGGTGGTTCGGGCCGCAGCCGAAGCACGGGTTCTCGGGCGGGTTCTCGAGCGCGACCATCGCAGCCCCCACGGGCCGCCGGCTCTTGCCGTTTCGCCCGGGCGAGTCCGGGGCCCCGGTCGAACGCGCGCGCCCACGTTCGACCGCCGAAATCCTCGCCGGTAACGGGCGACTCTTATCTAGGCGGCCCGGCCTCTTCGGGTCGTGGCCCAGCAGCGGACCCTCGTCGTCGCCGAGAAGTTCAACACCGCGCTCCGGATCGCGGTCGTCCTCTCCGACGGCCGCATGAAACGGAGCCGGATCGAGGGGACGAACGTCTTCGAGTTCGAGCGGCCCGAGGGACCCTACGCGGTCGTCGGGCTGCGGGGGCATATCGTCGAGCTCGACTATCCCCCCGAGCTGAAGGAGTGGACCCTCGCCGGCCTCCCGAAGCTCCTCGAGACGCCTCCGCTCAAGCGGGTGACCGAGACGGGCATCGTCACGGCGCTCCAGTCGATCGTGCGCGGCTACGACCGCGTGATCCTGGCGACCGACTTCGACCGCGAGGGGGAGTTGATCGGGCAGGAGTGCCTCGAACTGCTCCAGCAAGTCCACCCCGGGATCCGCGTGGAACGCGCCCGGTACAGCGCGCTCACGCGGGACGAGATCGAACGCAGCTTTGCCGACCTCAAATCGCTCGACACGGCCCTTGCCGAAGCCGCCGCGGCACGCCAGGAGATCGATCTGGTTTGGGGCGCGCTCCTGACCCGGTACTTGTCCCTCACGGCCC
>Ga0335073_10015161_pt1 | contig 10785 bp, 9 predicted proteins | sample Lox_Sample_22_FD_207093 | JGI IMG/M metagenome (GOLD analysis project Ga0335073, IMG submission 207093) | Soil microbial communities from Loxahatchee National Wildlife Refuge, Florida, United States - Lox_Sample_2.2 | ecosystem: Environmental > Terrestrial > Soil > Wetlands | place: USA: Florida...
TGGGACCAGTACATGGGCGGAGGCCACACCACCAAGAAGCTGGCCACCATCCTGCGGGGACGGGTCTCACGGCTCCCCTCGGACTATTTCGGCACGAACATCTTCATCGGCGCCTCCACCATGTCGAAGGAGGAGATCCGCCGGCGTTACGTGATCGGCACCGACGTGGTCATGTGGGGGACCGACTATCCGCATCCCGAAGGCACCTGGCCGCACACGGCGGAGCGCCTGCGACGCGACTTCGCCGACGTCCCCGTCGACGACACCGCTGCGTTGCTCGGGCTGACGGCGGCCGGCGTCTACGGCTTCGACCTCGACGCCCTCGCCCCGGTGGCCGGCCGGGTGGGCCCCACGCCCGCCTCGCTGGGCCAGGACCCCGACCTCCGCAGCGACCCCGAGACCCGGTCGTCGGCGCGGTGGTGGAAGGCGGAATACGGCCTCGACGAGCGCCGCTGACCGGCCCCGGTGCGGCCCCGGCGGCCCCTGCCCGGGAGGCCCGGGGGTGACCCTAGCGTGGGCGGGACGATGGTCGCAGCGGCCCCGGTGCGCTGACGCAGGCGAGGCGCCCACCCTCACCAGGAGCGAAGCACCTGATGACGGTCGAAGGCGTTGCAGGTGGAGTCGGTCGGATAGTCCTCGACGTCCAGGGGTCTTGCGACCTCGGTCACCCGGGGCCCGATGCGGGCGCCGACCGTCCGCAGGGCCTCGAGGTCGAACCCGTAGAGGGCGGCGGCGTTGGTCTCCACCATCTTGGTGACCTCGGCCGGGTCGCAGCCGCCGAAGGCGGCTCGCAGGGCGAGGGTGCTGTAGGGAAAGCTCCCCTCGGAATGCGGGTAGTCGGCTCCCCACATGATCCGCTCCACGCCCACCTGGTGGCGGAGGGCGGACTCGCTCGAGCGAAGGAAGCTCGCACCGACATGGAAGTTCCTGGCGAAGTACTCGCTGGGTGTGAGCGTCATCCCCTTGGCGGCGGCACCGAAGAAGTTGGCCTCCGCCGCGCCACCGTGGGTCATGCGCCCGTGGAACCAGTCCAGGGTCTCGAGGCCCCGCGGGATCCAGGCCAGACCCTGTTCGGTGAGCACCACCCGCAGTGACGGGTGGCGTTCGACGATCCCGCCGAAGATGAGGTGCCATACCGGCCGGTGTGAGAACCAGGGCAATTCGACCAACATGACGGCGCGGGCCACCTCGTGGTCCCCGTAGTCGGGTATGCCACCCCCGCCGTGGATGTTGACGACCACCTCCAGCTCCTCGCACAGGTCCCACAGTGGCTCGTACACGGGGTCCCACCACGGGGCCAGCTCAGCCCCGGGGGGGACGGAGGGAAGCAGGATCCCTGCGAACGGGGAGAAGGCGGTGGCCGCCCAGCGGATCTCGGCCAGAGCCTCCTCGACCCGGTTGACGAAGACCTGGGCGACCCCGGCCCGTCGTCCCGGCACGGCGGCGCAGAAGTCGGCCAGCCACCGGTTGTGGGCTTGGAGGCCGGCCCATCGCCGCTCGTAGGTGGCGGGGGTGGGGGGGAGGGCCACGAGGCTGCCTTCCTCGAAGAACGGGGGCACCGAATTCGGGAACAGCACCTCGGCGGCGATGCCGTCGGCCTCGTTCTCGGCCAGGCGGCGCTCGGAGTCCCAGCTGCGGTAGGCGGTGGGGGCCAGGAGATCGGCGAACGGATTCACGTAGCCGGCGGCCCAGGCGTCGAATTCGTCGTGCCAGGCCGAGGCGAGGTAGGGCCGGTAGTCCTGGATGTCCCCACCGGCGTGGGCGTCGGCCGAGATGATCGTGTAGCGGCGGTCGGGGCCGGCGTCGCCGTCGGGTGTGGGCCCGCCGACGGCCGTCCCGGGCGTCGGCATCACGTCAGTCCCTCCAACGCCGAGGGCGGCAGCATCCCCTTGGCGACGGCATCGGCCCGGGCGTGCAGCAGGCGTCCGGCGCGCTCGAGGTCGTGGCCGATCACGAACCTGCCCTCCTTCACCCCCCGGACGGCGAATCGGCCCAGCTCGAGGAGGTCGACGACGTCGGTGGGGCGCCCGGCGGCGGCCAGGGTGGCCTTGAATTCGGCGAACGTGGTCCCCGGTGCCGGGGGCCGCGGCCGGGTGCGGGCCAGGTGGGGCGGCCGGTTGCGCTGGGCTTCCCACAGGCCGGTCTCGAGCAGGCCCCCCGAGGGGTAGAAGACGGCGGCCCGCAGGTTGCTCCCCTGGGCCACGAACTGGTGGGCGAGCGCCTCGGTGAGGCAGCTGATGGCGGCCTTGGAGGAGGCGTAGACCGAGGCGTAGGGGACAGGGGCGATGCCCCCGTCCCCGGACGAGGTCGTGACCACGGCTCCCGGCTGCCCCCCTGCCAGCATCCGGGGCACGAACGCCATGATGCCGTTGGCGGTCCCGAAGACGTTGACCCCGAAGCACCACGTCCAGTCATTGGGCTCCTGCTCCCACGGGTTGCCTCCGCCCCCCGAGGTCACCCCGGCGTTGTTCCACAGCACGTGGCAGGCGCCGTACTCGGAGAACACCAGGTCCGCCAGGTCCTGGACCGAGACGGGGTCGGCCACGTCGGTGACGACACCCCGGACCGATCCGGCGCGGGCCAGCTCGTCGACGGCCCGGTCCAGTACGGGCTCCTCGATGTCGGCGATGACGACGCGGGCGCCCTCCTCGAGGAGCGCCTCCACGATGCCGCGCCCGATGCCCGCCGCCCCGCCCGTCACGACGGCGATCGCCCCACCAAGGTCGTCCATCAGCCACCCCACGTCGACGCTGCCGCCAAAGGACCCCAGCCCCCCCATGCTGGCACGTCCCCGACGGCGGGGCCGGGGCGGCCGATCCGGGGTGCCCGAACCGGGGGCGGGGCCGGCTCCGGCCGCGGCGAGGGTCCGGCGGTGTCCCTAGCATGGCGGGCATGACGGCGGGCGAGCGCCGCTTGGCGCGGTTGGCGGAGGAGCTCGAGGAGAGTGGGTTGCCGCCGATCATCCCCGGCGCCCCAGGGCGTGTCCTGCTGGAGGAGATCGACCATGCCCTGCGGCCCGAGGTCCATGAGCGCCACGTGCCCAGCTCGGGCACCATCATCGATCCGCGGACGGCCCCAGGGGCGTGGCCGTCGGGCACCCAGCTGGAGATCACCCACCTCGGCGTGGCCGAGGCTCCGCCCAGGCACATCCGGCGATTCGTCGACGGCCTGTCGAGTTGGCTCGTCCGCAGGACGGAGCCACCCGGCGACGAGTGGCTCGTCTTCGACCGGCCGGCGGGGTCGGAGCGAGACCTGGTGGTCCTGGCCGACGCGCTCGACGCCACCGTGGTCCAGCGACACCCCGTCGGCGTGGTCCGGGTCGTGGGCCGGTTCGGCGTCCTGCGCTGGGAAGGAGTGCGGTGGTGGCACGCCCCCCCGGTGTCCACCCGGCTGGCGGCCCTCGATGCCGAGGAGGACTCGCGTGCCATCGGCGTCCTCGAGGCCCTCCTGCGCCTGGCCGTGCACGACCTCGGCTCGCTCGGCATCGGCGCACTCCTCGTCTACCGTCCCGGCGAGGCTCGCTCCGCCCTCGTCCGGGAGCGCCTCCCCATCCCCCCGGCACTCGAGGTGGCGAGGGCCACGCACCTCGGCCCCCTGCGCCACGCCCTGTCCCAGGTCGACGGCGCCGCCCTCTTCGACGGCGCCGGCGTGCTCCGGCACCTGGGCGTCGAGCTCGTGCCCCACCCCGACCCCGACCTTCCCGTGGTGCCCTGGGGCGGGACCCGCCACAGCGCCGCCTTGCGCTATAGCCGCGACGATCCCTCCGCCGTCGTGATCGTCGTGAGCGAGGACGGGCCCGTCACCGTGGTCCGGGACGGCGCCGTCGTGGCCCCGGTGCTCGCCGTCGGCACCCCCGATCCGGCCCACGGGGCACCCCGATGAGCATCGGCCAGCTCCCCCGGCCCGTCGGCTACGTGTTCGGCGGGGGAGGAAGCCGTGGGGCGGTGCAGGTCGGGATGCTGCAGGCGCTGGCCGAACAGCAGGTCGCACCGGACCTGGTGGCGGGCACCTCGGTGGGCGCCATCAACGGTGCGGTGGTGGCGCTCGACCCGACATCCGCCGCCAACCGGCTGTCGCACCTCTGGCCCCGCGTCACCCGTTCCCAGGTCTTCCCCGGCGGGCTGCTGGCCCAGATCCGCACCCTGGAGCAGACCCGCACCCACCTGTTCCCCAATGCCGCCCTGGAGTCGTTGATCACCCAGTTCCTGGGGTCCGGGCTGTCGTTCGACGACACGGCCGTGCCCTTCGGCCTCGTCACCACGGACACGGCGACCGGGCACGCCCATCCGATCCGGAGCGGGGAGCTCCTGCCCGCCCTCCTGGCCAGTGCCGCCATCCCCGGGATCTTCCCCGTCGTGGAGCACGACGGCCTGCGCCTCTGCGACGGCGGCGTCGTGGCGAACGTGCCTATGGAGCTGGCCCTGACGATGGGGGCCAGATCCCTCGTCGTCCTGGACTGCGATCCCGCCGGATGCCTGCCCGGACCGCAGACCAATCTCGCCGAGGTCTTCCTGGTCACGATCATGATGGCCATGCGGGCCCAGGCGGCCTACGTGGCGGCTCGGGTGGCGACCGAGGTACCCGTGGTGTACCTCCCGTGCTCGACGACGCGGCTGGTCTCACCCCTGGACTTCGGCCACACCGAGGAGCTCATCGAAACCGGCTACGAGATGGCCAGGTCGTTCCTGGCGACACTCGAGGTGACCGGCCCCGGCCTCTACGGGCTGCAGCTGCCGTGGCTCGCGCTCCCCCAGGGTCCCGGCTCAGCGCGCTGAGTGTCCGAACCGGCTCCGCTCCACGGTGATGAACAGCACCTCGGCGGTGGCCACGGTCTCGTCGCCGGCCCGGCACTGGGCCGTGACGTGGAGCTTGCGTCCGTGGTGGCGCTCGATGGCCGCCCGGAACTCCAGGACCTCGCCGATGGGGACCGGCCGGGCATAGCGCACCGTCAGCTGGCCGGTGTAGGCGGGGGTGCCCGCCAGGGGCAGGAGGAAGCCGGTGATGTCGTCGAAGAGGGCGGCCACCATGCCGCCGTGCGCCCGACCGGGAGCGCCCTCGTAGGCCGCTCCCAGGGTTGTGCGCACCACGACGCCGTCCTGCCCGTAGTCGACGTCGAGGTCGGCCGACAGCGGGTTCCCGGGACCCCCGACGGCACGGTCCGCCATTGGATTGGCCGCGTCCTGGTCGGCTTCCACCGGGTCGAGGCCGAACATCCGCCCCAGGTGGCCCGGGAGCAGGGCGGCGCGGTCCCGCACGGCGCCGGTCTGGAGCCGGGCCGCGGCATCCACGGCCCAGGAAGTGATGCGGGCCAGCACGTCGGCGTCGGCGTCCCGCCCCACGAAGGCATGGTTGAGGGCGCGCAATGCCGCCGCCGCTCGCAGGCGGGCCTCGCTCACCGGCCCCGCCCCGGCGTCCCGGGAACGTCGGGGTAGCGGCCCAGCCGCTCGGAGGTGGTCCTGGGGTCCCGACGACCGGGGTCCACGGTCAGCTCCCCGGGCATCCCGCACATGTCAGCAGGTCGCCGAGCCCGGGGCAACGATCCCGGCGGCCACCCATCCGGCCGCACCTGCCCGGCGCCCGGATCACCCGCGGCCGGGAACCGTGATCGTCCGCGGTGGCCGGGCCCTGTGCCGATCGGGCACGGGGTCGCCGCTCTTCGCTACGATCGTCGTGGCCGTGCCGAGAGGCCGGCGAGAGGGGGGCAGGAGTGTCTGGTGCCCGGGGGACCTGGTGGCGCGCCGCCGTCGTGGGGGTGCTCGGTGTGCTGCTCGTCCCCCCCACGGTGGCCGGTGCGGCGGGGCACGCTCGAGGGGTGGCCGCCTCCTCGGACCGGCACACGAGGCCGGCGTCGACGTGGAGCTTCCCCGCCACCGGGTACTTCGCCACGGCCAAGCGCCATGGCCGGTGGTTCTTCGTCACGCCGACCGGGCAGCCCTTCTTCTCGACCGGCGTGGACCACGTGGCCTCGGACTCCGATACCGACCAGGCCACGGGCCAGTGCCCCTACTGCCAGGCCGTCCAGAGCCAGTACCCGAGCACCGCCGCCTGGGCGACGGCCACGGTGGCCCAGCTCCGGTCATGGGGGTTCAACAGCCTCGGCCCCTTCAGCGACGACAGCGAATTCGCGGGACAGATGCCCTACAGCGTCCAGCTGAACATGGCGAGCGGCGACGACTGGTTCGCCCCATCGTTCGCGACCAACGCCGACGAGGTTGCTGCCACGCAGGTGGCGCCACTGGCGGACGACCCCGACCTGATCGGCTGGTACACCGACAGCGAGCTCACGTGGGGGGCCAACATCAACAACGGGAACTCCGAGCTCGACGACTACCTTGCGCTGCCGGCCGGCTCGCCCGGACTGGCCGTGGCCAGCCGGTACATCGGCCACCCCTCGAAGTTCCTCTACGCCCTCGCCACCCGCTACTTCCAGGTGACCACCCACGCCATCCGGATGTACGACCCCCACCATCTCATCCTCGGCGTCAAAGCGGAAGGTCAGTACATCCCGCGCCAACTCCTGGAGGCGGCCGGGCACTACGTCAACGTGTTCAGCATCGACGACTACACACTCCAGCCCGGATTCGCCCAGGCCATCCACGAGCTGTGGCCGCAGTACCTCCCCGTCACGGCGAACTTCGCAAACTTCGAGCACTACGCCCAGATCCCGATCATGGTGGCCGAATACTCGTTCATCGGCGAGACCGCCCAGACCCCGGATACCGTCCCCGGCGTCTATGCCACCTACCCCACCCAGCAGGCTCGGGCCCTGGCCTACACCGACTACATCGCCCCCCTGTACGAGAACGCCCCCTGGGTGGTGGGTGACGAGTGGTTCGAGGACGTCGACGAGCCCCAGGGCGGTCGCGTGGCGGACGGCGAGAACAACAACTTCGGCCTCGTGGACGTGGAGAATCAGCCCTACCAGGATCTCGTCACCCAGATGGCCGTCATGCACTCGATCGCTCCCGATCGCGTCGTCCAGACCGGTGCGATGTGTGATGCATGGACCCGGACCGGAGACGGAGTGGTCTGCAGCGCCACCATGCCCAAGGTGACGTTTCCCCTCCAGGGATTCGGGATGAGCGTGACGACAGGGACGGTGGGCCAGAGCTACCAGGGCTACGTGGTCACCGCGGGAGGGACACCGCACTACACCTTTGCCGTCACGGGAGGGACCCTGCCCCCCGGTCTCCACCTGGACGGAGCGACGGGAAGGATCATGGGCACGCCCAGGGAGAGCGGTACCTTCCACGCCGACGTCGTCGTCGTCGACGCCGCCTCGCCCCACAGGATCACGCAGGCCGTCTCCCTGCAGATCGCACCGAAGCCGCCACCGTACTGATCACCGGCCGTCGCCGACGAGGGGTGCCGACGGCGAGTGTGCCGCTCGGTCCGGGGCGACCCGGTCATCGGCCTCCCGGCGCCGGGCAGGGCGATGGGGTCGGGGCGGGCGCCGCGTCCTACCGGGGACTGCCCGGTGCCCCGTCGCTCCCGTCGAGCCCGACGGCAGCGGCGAAGGTCCGGAGTTCCCGTCCGACGTCGGGGCCGCTGGGGGCGTAGATGATCTCCGTCGTCCCCTGGTTCCCGGCTTCGTCGACCTTGCCCTGGATGCCGGGGGCATCGTCCACCCAGGCCATGCCCACGACGCCCTCGGCCGCGCCCTCCACGAGGATGCGGTCGAGCGCCGTGACCGTGGTGGCGTGACCCTCGTGCACGGCGAGGTGGCGCTCGTGGCGGGGATGACGGGCTTCGAGCTCCGCTCGCCACGCCCCACCACCGGGAAAGGCGTCGACGGCCTCGGGACGTCCCTCCCAGGCGGCGTGGGCGAGGACGGCATACCAGGGCCCTGCGCAGTCCTGCACCCGCCTGGAGGTGGCCGTCTCGCCTGGTCCGAGCACGGTGCCGACGACGAGCTGTGCGCTCCACGCGAACCCCCCGAGCCCGAAGCCGACCGTGAGGATCCCGTCGGCCGCCTCGGCGGCGAGCGCCTGTCCCTTGGGACCGAGGGCACTGAGGAGGAGCGGCACCTCGATCGGCCGTGCCGGCGCGAACGGGCCGAGGTGACGCATCTGCACGGACTCGCCGTCGACCTCGACGACCTCGCCCCGGAGAAGACCGCGGAGCTGTCGCAGGTAGGTCGCAGTCTCGGCCAACGTGAGCGGGCCCTTGCCGAGCAGCCACCGGGCGCTGGCCCCCGTGCCGAAACCGCACGCAAGCCGGCCGGGCGCCATGCCTTCGACGGAGGCGACGGCGGCAGCGGTGGCGGTCACATGACGCAGGCTCGGCACGAGCACGGCCGTCCCGAGACCGATGCGGCGCGTGCGGTCGGCCACACGGGCCAGGGTGACCCAGATGTCGGCGTAGATGGACGGCGAGTCGTAGAGCCAGACCCTGTTGTAGCCGAGGTCCTCGGCCAGCTGCGCGTGGTCAGCGGTGAGCGGCGAGGGCGCCAGGCCGCAGGAGTAGATCACGGCGTCGCCACGACGCGGCGGTGAGCTCGGCCGACGCGGTCCACCGGCAGACGCTACCGCAGCACGCCCGGGGTGGCCGACGTCGGGACCCCGTCTCGGCGCCCTGGGCTACGATGCGCCCCTCGGCCGACAGAGAGGCGAAACGTGCTGGGACCCGTTCGAGCGCATCTCCACGGCCGGTCATGGCCGGCCCGGCCGGGCTGGGGTGGTTCCGTCGTGACGATCCTGCTCCTCCTCGCCGGGGGCGGCCTGGCCTGCGCCTGCGGATCGACCACGCCGTCGCCCACCCGTGCGGCGTCCACCCCGCCTCCCACCTCCCCTTCGGCGTCGGGCGCGGTCACCACGACGTCAGGTGCCTCGTCGGAGAGCCCCCAAGCCGAGGCCGACCACGTGGCGGAGGGTGCAGGGTGCCCGGCGAACCCGTCGACGGCGTTGACCAAGCCGCACTGGTCGCGGCCCCCGGCCATGGCCATCGATACGACCACGACGTACTCGGCCACGGTCACCACCGACGTCGGCTCGTTCGTGATCGCACTGGACGCCGGCCAGGCGCCCCTCACCGTGAACAATTTCGTGTTCCTGGCCGATCAGGGCTTCTACAACTGCGTGATCTTTCACCGGGTCATCCCGGGCTTCATGGACCAGACGGGGGATCCCACGGGAACAGGCGCCGGCGGCCCCGGCTACACCTTCGCCGACGAACTGCCGAAGCGCGCCTCCCCGCAGTACCCCGTCGGATCGGTGGCCATGGCCAATGCGGGTCCCAACACCAACGGGAGCCAGTTCTTCATCGTAACCGGGGCAGAGGGTGAGAACCTGCCTCCGGACTACACCATCTTCGGGAGCGTGACCTCGGGCATGGCCGTCGTCGACAAGATCAACGCAGACGGGAACGCCGATGCAGCCAGTAACGGCGTGCCCCCGAAGGTGATCCATCGCATGCTCAAGGTCACGGTCGCCTCCTAGAGGCGCGGGGGAGTCGAGGTCGCCGGTGCCCGACTACGGAGCGGACATCTACACAGAGCCGGAAGGCAGCCCGGACACGCTGGCCAATCTCGGTCCGCTCGCCGGGATGGCGGGCGTCTGGGAGGGGCTGGGCGGTGCCGATCGGCATCCCGTCGCCGGGGGTGAAGCGCCCGACGCCTTCGTCGAGCACTACGAGCTCCATCCCATCGACCGTCAGACCAACGGTCCTCAGCTCTTCTACGGGCTCCGCTACCACACCCACATCACCAAGCCCGGGGAAGCCGAGACGTTCCACGACCAGGTGGGGTACTGGCTGTGGGAGCCCGCCGCCGAGCAGGTCACCCTGACGCTCGGCATCCCCCGGGCCCAGGTGCTCATGGCGTCGGGGCCGGCCGCCGCCGATGCCACGGAGTTCGAGCTCACGGCCGAGCTCGGGTCCGAGGTGTACGGGATCCTGTCCAACCCGTTCCTGGACCAGAACTTCCGGACCCTCCGCTACCGCATCCGTGTGACGATCGACGATGCCCGCCACTGGTCGTACGAGGAGGAGGGGATCCTCCAGATCCCCGACAGGGACGAGCCGGTCTCGCACATCGATCGCAATACCCTCACGCGCACCGGCCCGCCCCGGTTGAACCCCCTGGCGACCGCGAACGAGGGCGGTGGGCCGCGGCGGGGCACCGGCAGCCTCGGCATCGGGTCGCTGCGCGCCCGTGCCGACTTCGGTGGAGGCTGACGCCGGCGGCGACATCGTGCTGATCGGCGGCCGGTCGTTCGCCCGGTAGGGCGAGGGGGATGTACCCGGGGTCCCCTGCTCGTGGTCCGCGGGGTGGGGCGGTGGCGGTGCTCCTACTCGTCGATCGGGCCGAGTCCGTCGACGCTGACGCCCTCCACCTCCGGCATCTCGTCGAGGGCCACGGCGAGATCGCCGAGCGATGCTCTCCCGTGCAGGTGCAGCACGACCTCCACGGAGGAGCCGGGCGGTACGCTCGCCCTCCCGTCGCTCCGCCGGGTCGGGACGGGGTCCGTGCTGATGTCTTCGATGGAGAAACCCCGAGACGTGATCTCCTCGAGTAGACCGCGGAGGATGCCTCTCCCATCGGGATAGCGGATCCGGAGGGTTGCAGATACCGGGGACGACCTTGTCAGTCGGTGGGCGACCGGCGGGAAGCCCAGGGTGACGATCCCATACACGAGGGTGGTGAGGACGGCCAAGACGGGGAGTCCCGACCCCGCGCAGGCGCCCACCGCCGCCGTGACCCAGATGGCGGCGGCGGTCGTGAGGCCGCGCACGGCGTCGCGTCGCACGAAGATGATCCCGGCTCCGAGGAAACCCACCCCTGTCACG
>Ga0335073_10015162_pt1 | contig 10784 bp, 7 predicted proteins | sample Lox_Sample_22_FD_207093 | JGI IMG/M metagenome (GOLD analysis project Ga0335073, IMG submission 207093) | Soil microbial communities from Loxahatchee National Wildlife Refuge, Florida, United States - Lox_Sample_2.2 | ecosystem: Environmental > Terrestrial > Soil > Wetlands | place: USA: Florida...
AGGGCATCGAGGCGCGCGCGCTGGACTTTGCTCAGCTGTCGCGGCAGATACGCGACCACCGGGACGTCGCGGAGGACGTCGTCGGTTACTAGGTCGCGCAACGTGGCGAAGGCGTCGGTCTCCCGGCTGTCCAAGGCCATCACCGCCAGGTCGCACGGCGCGGCTTGCAGCGCGACCGCGCCGCTGGCGGAGTCGGTCACGATCACGTCGACCCCATGGATGCTCCGCAGAACCGGCCCCAGTTGCTCGACTCCTTCGGCGTCAGCGAGGAGCGCGACGCGCCGGCGGCGGGTGTCGGTGAGCGCATCGACGCGCGCGAGTGCGCGGTCGAGCGCATCGGCATCGAGGGAGCGCTCGACGAACGCGGCCGCGCCAAGACGCAGGGCCGGCAGGCGCGCGGCCAGCCCGCCGATCGCCACCACGGGAACGTGACGGGTGTCGCCACGACGCTTGAGCTCGGTCAATCCGGACTCGACGCGGCCGGCGTCTCCGGCCAGGAGTATCGCCTCGGGCTGGTGCTCGCCCGCCAGCGCGATCGCGGCCGTGGGCTCGCGCGCGACGATCGCCTTCTTCCCGTGCTCGTGACCGAATTCGACCAGCGCTCGCGCCCGTGGCGCGTCCGTGTCGACCACGAGCAGCACGCGATCCCCCGGACCGATCCGGTCCCTGTCGTCGATGACCTCCGGCTCGCCGGCCGCGGCTTTGTCTTGGTCGGTGGGGACCGCCTGCGCCGGATCGTGCGCTCGCCAAGCCGCTTGCGGTGCGGCGGGCACCAGCAGCGAGAACCGGCTGCCCAAGCCCAGGAGGGATTCGACCTGGATCTCGCCCCCGAGCAGGCGGGCGATCTCGCGCGAGATCGACAGGCCGAGGCCGGTGCCGCCGTACTTGCGCGACGTGGACCCGTCGGCCTGCTGGAACGCCTCGAAGATCAGGTTGAGCTTGTCCTCGGGGATTCCTACGCCGGTGTCGGTGACCGTGAACGCGATCACCCGCTCGGCCCCGCGCAGCAGGTCGCTGCGGAGACTCGCGCGATCGCCCGGCGGATAACCGACGGACAGCCGCACGCCACCCTCGCGCGTGAACTTGAACGCGTTCGCGAGCAGGTTCCCGAGCACCTGGCCCAGGCGCTGCCGATCCGAGACGATGGAGGCGGGCAGAACCGGATCGAGTTCGGTGGCGAACGACAAGCCCTTCTCGTTGGCGAGCGGGCGGAAGGCACGCTCGGCATCGGCGCACACATCCGACAGCGCGACCGGAGTGAGGTCGAGCTCCATCCGCCCCGCCTCGACCTTGGACAGGTCGAGGATGTCGTTGATCAGCGTCAGCAGGTCGTGGCCGGCGGAGCCGATCGTGCGCGCGAACTCGACCTCGCGCTCGGACAGCGCACCGCTCTCGTTCTCGGTCAGCAGCCGGGCGAGGAGGAGCATCGAGTTGAGCGGCGTGCGCAGCTCGTGGGAAACATTGGCCAGGAACTCCGACTTGTACTTGGAGGCGAGGGCGAGCTGCGCCGCCTTCTCCTCCAGGCCACGGCGCGCCAGCTCGATCTCCTCGTTCTTGATCTCGATGTCCCGGTTCTGCTGCGCCAGCAGCCGAGCCTTCTCGTGCAGCTCGTCGTTGGTCTGGCGCACCTCGTCGTAGGCGGTGGTCAGTGCGAGCGAGTACTCGAGGCGTTGCTGGCGCTCACGTCCCAGGAGACCCATCAGCCCGATGAGTGGCAGCGCGAGCAGCACCAAGGCGGGCCGGCCAACCGCCGACGCCGCGATCAACAGCCCGATGCACGACAGGCTTGCGTCGGTGGCGTACAGCCACAGCATCGACAGCTGACCGGAGGGCCGCACGCCCTCCGCGAACCATGTGCGGGTCAGGCCGGCGCCGGCGTCGCAAGCGATCTGCGCCGCGAACGCCGCGAGGTACACGGGCCAGTGCCGCCAGGCGAAGGTTTGCGCATCCGCCAGCACGAGCACGAGGGCCGGTCCCAGTGCGTAGAAGCTGTCGCCCACGGCCGCCAGCAGCCGTGTCGGTCCGAGATGCCCACGGACAACCTGCGGCAACCGCTCGAGCACGGAGCATCCCGCCACCACCAGCGGTACGAACGGCGTCGGCAGCAGGAACAGCATCGGCACGAACACCAGCTGTGTCGGAGCGGTCCAGGCGCTGCCGACCGGGTACTGCACGCGTCGGGCGATGACGTAGGTGACCACCGTCGCCGCGAGTGCCCAGCCCGAGAGGTGGCGGACCGAGGGTGCGAGCCCGGCCAGCACCGCCGCGGCCACGATGAAGATCGCCGCTCCAGCCGCCTCCGTTCTGAGCAGGCGCTGTGCCTCGCCACCGTCAGCGTGGCGGGCCCGACCCAGGCGCAGGAGGCTTTGGGCCGCTGGGCTCTCGTAGGAGTCGATCAGCATCCGCTCGGGCGTTCCCGGTCCCGAGGTCGCGGTTAACTCCTATTCCATGGATCGACGAACACGTCGTCGATGCGCACGTCGCCGAGGAGCGAGGTCAGCCGCACGGACACCTGGGCGCTTCCGTCGCTGGTCAGCGCGACCAGCGCGGAGTCGGTGAGCGCCACCAGCGACGGGGCCCAGCCGCCGGTGGCCACGGCAACCCCGGCGGGGAGGGTGACATTCCCGTACACGACGCTGACCGAGACGAGGCCGGTCCCGGCGGTGAAGAAGCGGATCGTCGGATACGCCGCGTCGACGCACGTTGGCGGCGACTCGGCCGAGGCGCCGGCCGGCAGCGACAGCGACCAGGAGCCGAGCGTCCCGGTGGCGGCGAACGGCTCGCTTCCCGGCACCCGCTGCGCGCCGCCCTCGAGGGTCCACGCCGCGCTCTCGAAGTCCCCACCCGGGGCGAGCTCATACCATGAGTAGTCGAGCCAGGGGGCGAACGGCTGGCTGAGCGAGGCGATGCTGCACGCCTCCAGGTTGATCGGGTCGGCCTGCGCAGCCGAGACGGGCAGCGCAAGCACTGCCGTGGCGCCGAGCGCCGCAAGAATCGAGAGGCCGCCAAGCCAGCGTCGGACTGCGCTCATATTGTCCCCCTACAAAGTGTCTGCCGCAGACGGTGCGACAGCGACCCAAGATACACCGCGACGCAAACGCCGGGCGCAGTATGGACGATCGTTCGAGCGCCCTGGCTGGAACACGTCACCACGCGGACAGGAGGCGGAACGTCGCGATCTCGCCGGCGGCGATCTCGAACGTGCCGTCGCTGGCCGGGCCCCGCGCCGCGTCGGGTTGTGTCTCGTCCAGGCGCGCGCGTGTCGCGGTGACGCGCCCCGTGATGCGCAGGCTGCTCGCGGACTCACGCGGGTTGAAGCAGCGCAGGATCAGACCGTCCCCGTCCTCGGCGCCCTTCAGGCACGAGAACACGACCTCGCCGTCCACCGACAGGGGTGGATCGAGGTGCGCGCCGTCGCCGCTGGGGTCGACCAGGAGCCCGGTCCGGTAGTCCTGCGACGCGCGCAGCAGCTCGACGGCACCGAGTGCGTCCGGGCCGGGAAGCAGCGCGTACTCGAGCTTCTGGCGCCCGAGGCACTGCCCCTCGGGCGTCGGGAGCGGCGGTCCGGCGCCGAGCGGGCGGGTGGCGATCGCGCCGGTGGGTCGCGAGATCAGGCCGACGGCCCGCAGCAGAGTCAGGCAGAGCTCGGGCCCGGCGAGAGCCTCATCCGTCCGCGCCTCGTACTCGGGTAGCCCTTTCGTGAGCAGCGCGAGCGGCCCCAGCGCGACCGCGCCGAGCGTGTGCTGGGTCGCATCGGGGGGCTCCACCCATTCGGTGCGAGGTGGCGGAGTCTCGAGCGGTCGGCTGACGAGCGCGAACTGACCTTCGGCTCGCACCGAGCGCAGCGACGGCGGTGCGCCGGTCACCGGGAACACCGCACGCAGCCGGTGGTCGCGCGTGGCGTTCTCGATCGTGGTGCGGAATTCGACGCGCGGGAGCGAGTCGACGAGGCGCACGACGGTCGTGACCGTCAGCGGGCGAAGCTCGGCCTCCGGGCGCAAGTCGGCGTCGAGACCGGCCGGGCGCTCGGCGGCGACCCGAAGCTCGAGCTCGGAGACCGTTGGGCCGGCGCGGAGCACTCGGGCCTGTGCGGAGCTGCTCCGCCAGGGAGCCGCGCCGTCGACGGGGCAGAAGTTGTAGAGGTCGCCCATGTCGAGCTCGTCCTCGAGCCGGTGCAGATGCTCGAAGCGATGACCGGTCCGTTTGTCGATCAGCGTGAGCGTGCCGTGGTCGCTCGCCTCCACCCGGAAGCGCTCGTTCTCGATCGCGGGGCTACCCGACGGTTCGCCGGCCGGTGAGTTCGGTCCCGCTGGGGTGAGCTCGATCGTGTGCGCGCTGAATCCGTCGAGCTCAACGACGACCGGCTCCATCCCCGCGACCTCGACCAGACCGCGCCGGCGCTGAGGCAGAACGTTGACGACGCTGACGCGCGCGCCGTCCGGGTTGGGGGCGCCGTCGGCGAGTCCCGCGAGCGCTCTGCGCCTGAGCGCGGCGACCGTCCGGTCCAGGAGCTCGTAGCGGACGAGCATGTCGCGGTGGACCTCATCGCACGAGCAGCCGCAGATCGAGTCGTGCGGCTGGCAGCGCAGCAGGCGTCCCCAGGCCAGACGGAAGTCGGCGACCGGGAAGCGCTGGCGCGCGTGCAGGCTGCGCAGGGCGGCCAGCGTCTCGACGGCGAGCAGCTGGGTTTCGGCGCGCTCGTTGGCCTGCTTGAGGTAGAGGCGAGCCGAGTTGACGCCCCGCAGGATGTTCTGGAGGCGGCTGCCGAGGAGCTCGCCGCTCCACACCGGGAGCGGCGCGGGCTCGAGCGCGTCCACGAAGTCGCTGTAGCGCGCGATCACGAATTCGCGTCCGGGCAGACGGCGCTCGAGCTCGGCGCACAGTTCCGGCAGGTCGCGCCGAACGTGCACGTGGTCGTCGCCGGCGCACAGGAGAAGCTCTCGCACTCCGGCCTGCGCGAGCGCGCCTCCGAACGACCGCGCGATCGTCTCGACGCGCCCCTGGGCGTCGTCCGCGTCGCCGACGTGGCCGAAGTTCGAGTAGCTCGAGAGCTGCTGGATCGCGCGTACCTCGCTTCCGTCGCGGCCGCGCCAGCGGAAGATCACGCCGACTTCGTCGAGCTGATCGCCGAGGCCGCGCGAGAAGATCATGCTCTCGATCCCGAACCCGGACAGGATCTGCGGGAGCTGCGAGGGGTGTCCGAAGCTGTCCGGCAGGTAGCCGACGGGCGACGGTCGCGCGCCGAACCGCTCGCACACGATCCGCCCCAGCAGAAGGTTGCGCACCAGCGACTCGCCGCCCACGAGCAGCTCGTCGGGCAGCATGTAGCTGGGCCCGATCTCGAGCCGCCCGGCCGCGAGCAGCGCGCGCAGCCGTCCCTCGTTCTCGGGTCGCACCTCCACGTAGTCCTCGAGCACGACGGCCTGGCCGTCGAGCGTGAACGAGGTGAAGGCCGGATCCTGCTCGAGCACGTCGAGGACCTCGTCGACGACGGCGCCGAGCCTGAGCTGGAACTGCTCGAACGGTAGGTACCACTCGCGGTCCCAGTGCGTATGCGGGACGACGAAGAACCGGCTCACATCGGAGGCCACGCGGCCTATTGTGCGGTAGGTTGGGCCGCGTGGGCGATCCGGTCGTCGAGGGGCTGGCGGTTCGAGAGTGGGGCGACGCGGCGCAGGCGGGCATCCTGCTCTGGCCCGGCCTCGGGTCCTCGGGGGCGTATTTCGAGCCCCTCGTTCCCGCACTGCCCTGGCGAAGCGTGGCCGTCGATCCTCCCGGGTCTGGCGGCTCGGCGCCGCTGCACCCATGCACGTCGGAGCGGCTGGTCGGGCTCGCTCGGGATGTCATCGAGTGCCACGGATGTCGCGCGATCGTGGGCCATTCGCTCGGCGCCTACGTGGCGCTGGGCGTCGCAGCAGATCCGCCTCCGGGCGTCGATGCGGCGGTGCTGATCGACGGCGGCTTCCTGACCGCCGCGGACTACGTCGAGCTCGGCATGCCGTTGACCGGGGGGAGGGCGGAGCTACTCGCGTGGATGAAAGCCAACGCGGTGCACTTTCCGGACTGGGACACGGCGTTCCGGGAGGTCGCGGTGATCATCGGCAGCGAGGTGACTCCGACGGTCGAGGCGTACGTTCGCGACATGCTCGCGGAGGTCGACGGCGAGGTCCGCGAGCGCGCGCCCCGTGAGCTGATGGCCGACCTGCTAATAGGTGTCGTCGATCACGACGCTCGGGCGCGGGCCGAGCGGCTCGTGATCCCGACGCTGCTGATCGCGTGCGGCGAGCCTGCCGAGCGACGCGCCACCAGAGAGCAGGCATGGACGCGTGTCGCGCAGGCGTCTTCGCTGATCGACCTTCGGGTCGTCGAGGGCTGGCGCCACAACCCGATCCTGCAGGATCCCGAGCGAGCCTCGACGATGATCGTGGACTGGCTCAGAGCGCACCTATAGAGTCGCCGGGACCCTCTGACCAGGAGCCTGCCATGCTGCGCAGCCCGTTTCCGGATGTCGATATCCCCGACGTGTCGTTCACCGATTTCGTCCTCGCGCGCGCGGACGAATTCCGCGACAAGCCGGCCCTGATCGATGGACCGAGCGGACGGACGATCACCTACGGGCAGCTGGCGAGCTCGGTGCGCATGGTGGCCGCGAGCCTCGCCGAGCGTGGCTTCTCCAAGGGCGACGTGCTCGCTCACTACGCCCCCAACCTGCCCGAATACGCGGTCATGTTCCACGGGGTGGCCACGGCCGGCGGAATCAGCACCACCGCGAACCCGCTGCTGACCGTCGAGGAGTTCGCGGCCCAGCTACGGGATTCGCGGGCGCGGCTATTGGTCACCGTGCCCGAGTTGGTGGATAAGGCGAGTGCCGCGGCCGCACAGGCCGAGGTCGAGGAGATCTTCGTGTACGGCGAGGCCGCGGGCGCGACGCCGTTCGCCTCGTTGCTCCGTCCCGGCATCGAGTCGTCCCAGGTCCCCGTTGATCCGGCTGACGATCTGGTTGCTCTTCCCTACTCGAGCGGCACGACCGGGTTGCACAAGGGCGTCATGCTCACCCACCGGAACCTGGTGGCGAACGTCTGCCAGTGCACGTATCCCGCTGCCTCGCCGAAGACCCCGGCGCAGTTCAGTCAGGAGCGCGCGATCGCCGTGCTCCCGTTCTTTCACATCTACGGGCTCGTGGTGATCATGAACATCCCGTTGTTCCGCGGGGCGACGGTGGTGACGATGCCCAGGTTCGACATGGCGGAGTTCCTGCGCGTCATTCAGGACTACGGCATCACGCGCGCGTGGGTGGTGCCGCCGATCGTGCTGGCGATGGCGAAGCATCCGCTCGTCGACGAGTACGACGTCTCGAGCCTCGAGTTCATGAACTCCGGGGCGGCGCCGCTGTCGGCCGAGCTCGAGGTCGCGTGCGGTGCCCGGCTGGGATGCCGCATGCAACAGGGCTACGGGCTGACCGAGACGAGTCCGGTCACGCACTGGGTGAACGACAACCTGGCCGGGCAAATGCCCGGGGCGATCGGTCCCGCGGTCCCGAACACCGAATGCCGGGTCGTCGACGTCGCCACCGACGAGGAGGTGGCGCCCGGGGAGCCCGGCGAGCTGTTGATCCGCGGTCCGCAGGTCATGAAGGGCTATCTGGGCAACCCCGAGGCGACCGCGCGGACCCTCGACTCCGACGGCTGGCTTCACACCGGCGACGTCGCCCGCGTCGACGAGGGCGGGGAGCTCCGGATCGTCGATCGGATGAAGGAGCTGATCAAGTACAAGGGCTACCAGGTGGCTCCCGCCGAGCTCGAGGGCCTTCTCCTCACCCACCCGGGGATCGCCGACGTGGCGGTGATCCCCCTCCCCGATGAAGAGGCCGGCGAGGTGCCCAAGGCCTTCGTCGTGGTTGGGGCCGACGCCCACCTCACACCGGAGGACGTGATGCAGTTCGTTGCCGAACATGTCGCCCCCTACAAGAAGGTGCGCGCCGTCGAGATCATCGACGAGATCCCGAAGTCGCCCTCGGGCAAGATCCTGCGCCGGGTGCTGATGGAGCGCCGGCCGGCGGAGTCGGCCCGCTAGATCAATCACGTCCCGGGGGCGCCGGGCATCGGTCCCGTGGTGGGCGGCGCGCACCGTCCGGATGGGGCACCCGGCCCCACGGACGCCGAGCGAAGCGAGGCCCATCAACGCATGGCGGATCGTCAGCGGTCGGGGTACTCGTCCTTGCGCCAGGCGCGGAACTGCTCGCCGCCGCCCTTAGGCGTGCGCGCGAGCAGGAAGGAGTGGTACGGGGCGACGAAAGGGTCGGGCGCCATCACCGTGTAGGTGTGGAAGATGGTTCCGTTCTCGCGGGCGAAGGCGATGAAGCCCGGGCCTTCGCGCAGGCCGTCCTCGAGCCCGGCTCCGATCTGCCGTGACCAAGTCTCGAGGAACTCCGGCGGGTTCTCGACCATCTCCTGGATCGGCGGCATGCTCCGCGCCTGCTCCGGGGTCAGGGCGAGGCCGAAGTCGAACGGGAAGTCGCTCCCGTAGGTCGAGACGTAGGGGAACTCCCAGCCCATCCGCTCCTTGTACGCGGTCAGCCGGTCGATCGGCGCGCGCGAGAAGCAGATCAGCGTCACGTCGCGGTGACCGAGATGCACGCGCGCGCCGCTGAGCTCGTCGCCCAGGTTGGTGCAACCCGGACACGCCCCGAGCGTGTAGTCGGGCCCGAACATGATGTTGTAGGCGAGCAGCTGCGAGCGCCCGTCGAACAGGTCGGCGAGCGTCTTCTTGCCCTGCTCGGTGTCGAACACGTACTCCTTCTCGACCGGAACCCAGGGAAGCTGACGCCGCCGGGCCGTCACCTTCGCCCCGAGCTCCGCGTACTGGGCCTCGAGCTTGGCCAGATCATCGCGGGCGGTCTGCCATTCCTCGCGCGTCCCGATCATCGTGTGCTCGGCCATCGTCCACCTCCGGGGTCGCTTCGCCTCTCGACGTTTGCACGTTACGACTGCCGGGCCGCTGCTAACTCATCGCCCGCGGCGTCACAGCTGGTGCCGGAGAGGTGTCATACGGGTAGACCGAAACTATCCACTTCGCTGGAGGAACACCATGCAACCGAGAATCGAAAGCCCCGCACAGACGGTCCCCGGAGTCCTGCCGGCGCTTCAGCGGCTCGCGAAGGCCGTCGAGCAGTCGGGACTACCCGAGACGACCGTGCACCTCGTCGAGCTCCGCGCGAGCCAGATCAACGGCTGCGCCGTCTGCCTCGACATGCACACCCGGCAGCTCAAGAACGCCGGCGAGCCGGACGAGCGGATCTTCACCGTCGCCGCCTGGCGGGAGGCGCCCTACTTCACCGACGCCGAGCGAGCTGCGCTGGCGCTGACCGAGGCGGCGACCCGTATCGCCGACCGCCCCGACCCGGTTTCCGACGAGGTCTGGGACGAGGCGGCCCGCCACTATGACGAACCGCAGCTGGCAGCGCTCGTGGTGGCGATCGCTGGGATCAACACCTGGAACCGGATCAATGCCACCACCCGACAGGTCACTGGCGAGTGGGTCGAGCAGTGGATCAGTCCCCGGCAGGCAGCCTGACCGGGCGAGAGTAACCGTCCATCGCGGCAACCCGCGGGCGGGCGAGGCGCTTGGGCCCGCTCGCCCGCGCGTCGCCGTCGGTGTAGAGCTGCGGTGCCGCCGCGTCGTTCACCAGACGTGGGCGGAGGCGGAGGTAGGCGAGGAGCCCGCCGAGCCCCGGAACCCAGAGGGCGATCGCGTGGTAGACGAGAACCGCCGCCGCGGCGGGGACGGGGGAGGCGCCGTACAGGACCAGGGCGCCGGCGAGTCCCGCGTCGAGGACCCCGATGCCGCCGGGAACCGGGAGGGCGTTGGCGAGGTAGCCGAGGTTGTAGGCGAGCACGAGCGCGGGAACGCTCATCGTGTCGCCGGCCGCGTGCAGGCACGTCCACAGGACGGCGATGTCGAAGCCGAGGTAGCCCAACGCCGCGATCAGCCGCCAGCTCGGCTGCCGAAACGTGGTCTGCTCGGCGTCGCTCACGCCGGCGCTGATCGCGCGGATCCAGCGCGGCGTGTTCGGCCGGGAGCGGAGGATCAGCGGCAGCGCGGCGACCGACGCGATGCCGGCGGCGACGAGGAGGGCCGGCAGCGCGGCCCGGGCAAAGTCGTTCGGGCCGGCGGCGCCGAGCATTAGCGCCAGCCCGGCGCCGATCACGGTCGCCCCGTTGACGGCGCTCGTGAGGAAGAAGACCCCGCCCGAGCGGCGGACGATCCAATCGGTCGGCGCGCCGGCCAGGTGGGCGAGCCAGCCACCGATCGCCAGTCCGCCGGCGCCGCCGCCAGGGAGCAGGGCCCCGGTGGCCTGCTCCGTCCAGGCCAGCGCTCGCCCATCGCGGCCAGATAGGCGGTCGAAGAAGCGGCGGAAGAGAACGACGAAGCTGACATCCGACGCGAGCTCGAGGGCGATCGCGATCGCGAGCCAGATCGCGTTTATCCGCCCAATCTCGCGCAGGACCCCTCGCAGCCCGGGGACCGAGGCCAGGAGCGCCACCGCCAGCGCCGCGAGCAATCCCAGCGTGATCAGCCGGCGCCCGATCTTCGATACGGAGATCATCGTCGAGCGCCTCGGTCAGTGCGCGAGCGCGGGAGCCGCCCCGGGCTCGATCTCGACCTCGAGCGCCTTGGTGCCACGCTCGAACAGCGCTCCGGTGATGATCGCTCCGATCGCGAAGATCGCGGCGGCCCAGGCGAACGCCGTCGTGTCGCCGTGGACGGCGGCGTGGGCGAGCAGC
>Ga0335073_10015164_pt1 | contig 10784 bp, 7 predicted proteins | sample Lox_Sample_22_FD_207093 | JGI IMG/M metagenome (GOLD analysis project Ga0335073, IMG submission 207093) | Soil microbial communities from Loxahatchee National Wildlife Refuge, Florida, United States - Lox_Sample_2.2 | ecosystem: Environmental > Terrestrial > Soil > Wetlands | place: USA: Florida...
GTGATCACGTGCAGCATGGTCCTGCGCAGTGGCCGCGGCGGGAAGTTGGCGAAGAAGTCGGGCCACCACTTCGGCATCGCGCCGATCGGCGTGGCGGCGATGATCGCGTCGGCCCTGGCTATCTGGTCCCGGTACAGATCCAGGATCGCGGCCGCTGACGCATCCGGCGGAACCTGCCATGCTTCGTCCCCCGACGTCAGCGTGATCGGCTCGCCCGCGACGGCCCCGCGGAACCAGAACTGTTCCACCTCAAGGGCCAGGTGCCGCACCATGCCAAGCGGCGTCCAGCCCGACGGCAGCGCCGGGCGCCGCAGGGCGTCCTCGGGGAGTCCGTCCAGCGCGCCGAGCACGTGCTCGCGCTGCGAGTTCAGGGCCGCCAGGAGCGCGTCTTTTTCTTCGTCCACCACGCAAGCATGACGTACGGGCCACAGGAAAATAAGCGGCTCCGCGTCATCCGCGGCCGTCCTGTGGATAGCTTGTGCACAAGTCAGTGGATAACCGCATTAAGTTGCGGATAACACGGGCCGCGCTGTGGATAATCAAAAAAACTCTCAAATATTGCCCGGGGGCCCTTGCGCGGCGCCCGGCGGCGAGAGTAGAAATGCTTTCACCGTCGGAAACGGGCGCTACTCCGGAGGAAACTCCGGGGACGTGGGAGGGGCCGGGAAACCGGTGCCGAGCGCGGGTGTCTGGCCCTGGCGGGCGGCGGTCGTCGCCGGGTGAGCCGGGAAACTGGCGAGTCTGGTGCGGCAGGCCGGGCAAGGCCCCTCCATCCCATGTATGGAGGGGCCTTGTTTTATTGTGCCCAATCCGGGCGCCGCCACCCGCGCGCGACACGCCGGTAGCTTGAGAGGTATGCGTAGTCCGTTCCGCCGGTGGACCGCGCTGAGCCCACGGCGCAGGGTCCTCCTCGGGGGGCTGGCCCTGGCCGTGGCGGCAGCCGCGGCCGTCGCCGGTGTCCAGCTGTCGCGGGGGCAGCCGCAGCCAGCGGCCGGGCGGCCGGGCGCGGTGCTGCTCGTGCCCGGTTACGGCGGGTCCACCACGTCACTGGGCGAGCTCGCGGCGCGGATCCGGGCGGCCGGCCGGACCGCGACCGTGGTGCAGCTGGCGGGCAATGGCACGGGCGACCTGGCGGTGCAGGCCGGCGTCCTGAACGGGTACGTGAACCGGGCGATCGCCGCCGGGTCGGGGCCGGTCACCGTCATCGGCTACTCGGCGGGCGGCGTCGTGGCCTGGCTGTGGGACGTCGACTTCGGCGGCGCGGCGCGGGCCGGCCTGATCATCACCCTGGGGTCGCCGCTGCACGGCGCGCGCATCGCGGCGGTGGGCACCGGGTACGACCCGGCGGAGTGCCCGGTCGCCTGCCAGCAGCTCGTGCCGGGCAGCGCCCTGCTGAACCAGCTGCAGCGCTCCGGCCAGCCGCGGCCGCCCTGGCTGTCGCTGTGGAGCACCGACGACCAGACGGTGCAGCCGCCGGACTCCGCCCGGCTGCCCGGCGCGGTGAACGTGCCGCTCCAGTCCGTCTGCCCGGGGGTGGACATCCAGCACAGCCAGCTCCCCACGGCCCCGCTCGTCGTCGGCCTCATCCTCCGCGCGCTGGCCGCCAACCGCGTCGCCGCCCCCGCCCCCGGCGACTGCGCGGCCCTGGAGTCCGCCGGCGGCTAACTGATAACAGCAAGAAGCGCGCAGCGCTCAGGTCGTGATGTCCCGTGTGGCGAAGTTCGCCCACGCGGCCGCGAGGAACACGACCACGTACACCGCCTGGATCTCGAACCCGTGCTGGATGTCCCGCCAGAAGATGGGCTGGCGGAAGAAGTCGATCCACGCCAGCCAGTAGCGGGTCGGCAGGTACGGCTGCACCGCGCTCGCGGCGTTCAGCGTGACCAGGATCTCGCTGATGACCAGCGCCGCCAGCGACCCCATCGCGGCGCCGATCGCGGAGTCGGTCACCGTGGACAGGAACAGCGCGATCGCCGCGACTCCGAGCATGGAGACGGTGATGAACGCCATCGCGCCGAGAACGCGCTCGATGAGTTCGAGGAACGTCAGCGGCGCGCCGGACAGCGACGTGATGGACGCGCCCGACTGCAGCCCGGCCGTGGGCGCGCCGCCCGCGCCCGGGGCGATCGACCCGGAGATCCCCGGCGACGTGCCGACGGCCGCCGCGCGGGACGGGCCGAGTATCAGCACGCCCGTGGCGTAGGAGGTGACCGTGACGGCGACCACGGCCAGCACCGCGAACGAGATGACCGCGACCAGCTTGGCGACCAGCAGCCTGGTCCTGCCCACCGGGCGGGCCAGCAGGTAGCGCAGCGTGCCGGCCGACGACTCGCCCGCGATCGAGTCGCCCGCCACCACCGCGACGGCGACCGGCAGGAACACCGGCAGCACCAGGGCCAGCGCCGCCGCCGGGTACAGCTGCCCCTCGTTCAGCACGGCGGAAAGGAACGCGCTGCCAGAACCCGGCGCCGGGGCGATGTGCGTGACCGCGATGAAGATGGCCACGACCAGCGGCAGCGCGCAGATCAGCGCGATCGACACCCAGGTCCGCAGCCGCCGGACCAGCTTGAACAGCTCGACGGCGATCATGACTGCTCTCCCGGCACGCCGAACTGGTCGGAACCCGCCCCGGTCACCTCGAGCACGATCTCCTCCAGGCTGCGGCGCTGCACGAGCAGCGACCTGACCGGCACGCCGGCCGCCACGAGGCGGGCGTTCAGCGCCGCCGGATCGGCGGACCTGACCACGAGGTCCGTCCCGTCCCTGCGCTCGACGAGGCCGTCGAGAGTCGCCACGGCCCGTTCCGGATCATCGGTCGAGACGAGAACGCGACCTGTCGGCTCTTGCAGCGACGCGAGCTGGTCTTGCAGCACCAGCCGGCCGGAGTCGAGCACCCCGATCCTGGTGCACAGCGCCGACACCTCCGGCAGCAGGTGGCTGGACATGAAGACGGTCACGCCGGCGGCGTTCAGGCCGGTCAGCAGGTCCCTGATGTCCCTGATGCCGCGCGGGTCGAGGCCGTTGGTCGGCTCGTCGAGGATGAGCAGCCGGGGGCGGCGCACCAGCGCGGCGGCCAGGCCGAGCCGCTGCCGCATGCCGAGCGAGTAGGCGCGGACCGGCCGCCGGTCGATGCCGGCCAGGCCGACCTGCTCCAGCGCCTCGTCGACGCGGCGGCGCCGGGTGCGCCGCGACCCGTGCGGGCCCGCCGCGTCGAGCAGGCGCAGGTTGGCGCGCCCGGACAGGTGCGGGTACGCGGCGGGCTCCTCGATCACCGCGCCGATGTCGGGCAGCACCCGGCCGACGTGCCGCGGGACCGGCTCACCGAGGACGGAGATGGACCCGCTGGTGGCGTACACCAGGCCGAGCAGCATGCGGACGAGGGTGGATTTGCCGCTGCCGTTCGGTCCGAGGAGGCCGTATCTGTCGCCCTCGCGAACGTCGAGGCTGACGTCGCGGACCGCCTCGACGCGGCCGAACCGCTTGGTCAGGTGCTGTGTCGTGATCATGGGCCGAAGTCCGGTCGGGCGGCCAGTTCGGCGGCCGCCTCCTCCAGGACCGTCTTGGTGACGAATCCGACGAGCAGCATCGTGTCGGGCGACCCATACGACTGGACGAGAACGAGGTTGATGAGCGGGGCGCTGGCGGCCGCCCCGGCGCCGTCGGGGAACGTCAGCTGCTGCGCGCCCGCGTTCACCGCGTCGCCGAGCAGCTGGCCGCCGCTGCTTGGCGGGAAGATGAGCACCGCGAACCCGGTGAGCCCACTCCCGTACACGTAGATCTGGGGAGCGGGGGACCGGCCCCTGCGGAACCCGGCGAGATGCCTGGGCATTCGCTTCTCCGCCAGGTTCTTCAGCACGCCGGAGAAGCTGCTCGGCGTGGTGGACGTGAAGCCGGTGCCGGGGCCGAGCTGGGGTGTGAGCACGCTGTTGTCCGGCGTCCACGGCGCGGCCTCGAGGAACTGTGTGCTGAGCGCCGGCTGCGGTGAGGTGCGGCCGAAGAGCTCGACAAGGAGCGGCAGGCCGGTGGACGGCGACGCCCAGATGTCGGCCCGCGCGATGGTGGACTGCGCGCTCGCCGGGCTGACCGCCAGCCCCGCCGCGCTCTGCCCGGCCACCCGCCGCGGCGGCAGCAGGCCGATTGACGCCCCCGGTCCCGCCCAGCTGATCAGCCGGTAGGCCAGGGCGGACGGGACGAGGTCGGCGGCCCGGGGCAGCCGGATGGTCTCCGTTCCGTAGATCCCGGTGAGCAACTGCTCGCCGGAGTCCCAGACGTAGGTGTCGTCGCCGACCTGGTAGGTGTCGTTCTCGCCGGTGTCCGACAGCGTGTCCACCCGCCAGTGATCGGGCGCGGCCTGCCAGACCCGCATCCGGGTCACCCCGTCGAGCAGCGGCGTCACGCTGGAGAAGACGGGCAGTGGCGGGAGGCCGAAGGTCGCGTTGCTTTCCGCGTATCCGGAGAACGACAGCCGCTGCGAGCCGAGGATGCGGGTTTCCAGCTGCCGCGGCGTGAGGCCAGGGACGCCGACCGGGAGCGCGCTGGCCAGCGCCGGCAGGCAGCAGAGCACGGCGACGCCGGCTACGACCACGATCCAGCGCCACCCGATATGCCAGGCATGTCCTGGGCGCACCTCAATAACGTTAGGCTAACCGCCTCAGCCGACCACGGCGCCCGTTGCCGGGAGTTGACCGGCTGCTATTGACTGTTGTCATGACGACGCCAGACATTCCGCTGCTCGACATCGCGATGTGGCGCGAGGGAACCGCGCGGCAACGGGAGCGGCTCGCGCGCCGGATGGACGAGGCACTCAAGCGGTCCGGGTTCCTGCTGATCGAGAACCACGGCGTCCCGGCTGCCCTGCGGGAGCGCATCCGCGCGGAGGCGCGTGCGTTCTTCACGCTCCCGGCCGGCCAGAAGGCCAGGTACGCCACCCCGGTCGGCGGCCGCGGCTGGATCCCGCAGGGCGGCGAGGCCAACGCGTTCTACGGCGAGGTGGCCGACCCGGCCCGCGCCGACATGAAGGAGAGCCTCACGATCGGCCGGAGTTTCCGCACCGGCGACGAGGAGACCGACAAGGCGTGGTTCGCCCCCAACGTATGGCCGGGTGAGTGCCCGGCCCTCGAAGGGCTGTGCGAGGAGTTCACCGCCCAGGTCCGCGACCTCTACTACGACCTGCTGCGGATGAGCGCCGTCGCGCTCGGCCTGGCGGAAGACTGGTTCGCCGGCCATGCCCGCCGCGGGCCGCACACCTTCAACATCAACCGCTACCCCCCGCTGACCGCCACCGGCGCCGCCAAAGAGGGCCAGTTCCGGGTCGCCCCGCACACCGACTGGGGCATCCTCACGATCCTGGACCGGCAGCCGGGCTATGGCGGCCTGCAGATCCAGACGCTGGACGGGAGCTGGGCGGACGCGCCCTACGTCGCGGACGCGTTCACGGTGAACGTCGCCGACCTGCTGTCGCGCTGGACCGGGGAGCGCTGGCGCTCCACCCGGCACCGCGTGCTGCCACCGCCCGCGCAGGCGCCCGACGAGGAGCTGATCTCGCTGATCGTCTTCCTCGAGGCGGAGGTCGATACGGTCATCCGGCCCGTCGCCGGGGACAGGGACTTCGAGCCGGTGGTCGCCGGCGAGTGGCTGCGCGCCCGGGAGGCCGCCGCGACGGTCGGCTAATCGCGCTCGGCGCCGCCGGCGCCGTTGCCGGGCGCGCCGGTGGCCAGGCGCCGCCGCGGACTGGATAATGGTCCGGTGCGTGAGGTAGCGGTCCGGCCCGTTCAGGAGACCGACCGTCCCACCGTGGAGTGGCTGACGACTCAGCTCTGGGGCGCCGCCGAGGTGGTCGTGCACGACAGCGTCTTCTACCCGGCTGTCCTGCCCGGCTTCATCGCCGAGCGGGCCGGCCGCATCGCCGGGCTCGTCACCTTCGAGGTGCGGGAGAGCGTGCTCGAGATCGTCACGATCAACGCGCTCGACCGGTTCGCGGGCATCGGCACGATGCTCATCGAGGCCGTGCGCGCCGAGGCCAAGCGCCTCGGCTGCCAGCGGATCACGCTGACCACAACGAACGACAACGTGGCCGCGCTGCGCTTTTACCAGCGCCGGGGATTCCGGCTCGCGGCGCTGCGGCCCGGCGCGGTGGACCGGTCCCGGCTGCAGAAGCCGGAAATTCCGCGCACTGGCGATTTCGGCATTCCGCTCCGCGATGAAATCGACCTGACGTGCCCCGTTTAATGGCGGGAAAGGCCGGCTGCTGGCGTCGCTATTTCACACACCGTGTCTGGCTGTGTGCTGTTGCGAGCACGCTCGATGCGCTATACAAGGACGTACGACTGTCCGAGGGAGCAGGATGTTGCCAACCGCCAGGGTCCAGTCCACGGGTCGGGAAAAGCTCAACCTGGTCGAGCGCGTGCAGCGGGCGACGGAACGGATACCGCTTCCGCAGCGGATTATCCCGATTCTCGGGGCTGTGCTGTTCCTCTGCCCGGTGCTCGCGCCTATTGCGGTTGCCAGCAAGTCACGCACCAAGATGGCCACGGCGTACGTGGCCATGCTCGCCGCCTGGCTCATCTACTTCTTCGCGCTGTACAGCCCGGATCCGGCGTCGGCCCCCTCGGAGCCGGTGCGCTGGTCGCTGCTCGCCCTGCCCGTCGTGATGGCGGTCATCGCCCACCTGCGGCCGATGAGCCGCTGGTACGTGCCGTGCCGCACCGCCGTGGCGACGCTCGTCTGGCCGGTCGTGTTCGCCGCCGCGCTGCTCAAGCAGCTTCCGCACGACACGGTGGCGGCCGGGGTGATCGCCGCGTGGCTGCTCGCTGTGATCGCGCTGGGCTGGCGGGCGGCGAAGGGCATGCAGGACGCGCGGCTGTACGAAGCGCCGGCCGTAGTGCCCGGCCGCCCCGGGCGGCCCGGCGGCGGTCCCGGGCGACCGGGGGCCGTGCCGCGCGGCGGGCCGGGCGGCGCCGGCTACCCGGGCGGTCACGCGCCCGGCCAGTACGGGCCCCGCGCGCAGGGTGTCGCGCAGGTGTACGCGGACCGCGCGGCCCGCGAGCAGCAGGCGTCGCCGGCGGCGGCGCCGCGGCCCAAGCCGCAGATCACGGTCGAGGACGCGATGGCGGAACTCGACGCGATGGTCGGGCTCGGCCAGGTCAAGGAGCAGGTGCGCTCGATCGCCGCGTCGATCGAGGCGGCGCGCCGCCGCGCGGTGGCGGGCTTCAGCACCGACAAGCCGATGCGCCACTTCGTCTTCCTCGGCCCGCCGGGCACGGGCAAGACGACGGTGGCCCGGGTGATCGGCAAGATCTTCTACGCGTTCGGGCTGCTCGACCTGCCGGAGGTGGTCGAGGCGCAGCGGTCGGACCTGGTGGGGGAGTACCTGGGCGCGACCGCGATCAAGACCAACGAGCTGATCGACTCGGCGATGGGCCGGGTGCTGTTCATCGACGAGGCGTACAGCCTGGTGAACGAGGGCGACGGGCAGAGCGACCGGTTCGGCATCGAGGCGGTGGCGACACTGCTCAAGCGGGCCGAGGACGACCGGGAGAACCTGATCATCATCCTGGCCGGGTACGAGAAGCAGACCGAGACGTTCCTGGCGTCCAACCCTGGCCTCGCCTCCCGGTTCGCGACCCGCATCCGGTTCCCCACCTACTCGCCCGACGAGATGCTCGCGCTCGCCGATTCCCAGCTGCGCGGCAAGAGCGAGTCGCTCGCCGACGAGGCGCGCCCCGTGCTGTGGCGGATGCTCGAGGACGTCGGCCGCCGCCGCATCACCGACGAGCTCGGCAACGGCCGGTTCGTCCGCACCCTGCTGGAGAAGGCGGGCCAGGCACGGGACGTGCGGGTGATGGGCGCCGGCGGTGACCCGGCGGCCGAGGACCTGATCACGATCGGCGACGCCGACCTCGAGAAGGCGTTCGCCGAGCTGACCTCGCGGCTGCGCGGCTACGAGGACACGCCGACACTGGAGAGCGCGATCGCCGAACTCGACGAGCTGGTCGGACTCGAGCCGGTCAAGCAGCAGGTGCGGGCGATCGCGGCGCAGCTGCGGGTGGCGAAGCTGCGCGACACCCACGGGCTGACCAGCCAGCCGCCCGCCAGGCACTTCGTGTTCACCGGGCCGTCGGGCACCGGGAAGACCACGGTGGCCAGGATTCTCGGCCGCATCTTCGCCGCGCTCGGGCTGCTGGTCCGGCCCGAGGTCGTCGAGGCGCACCGCGCGGACCTGGTGGGCGAGCACCTGGGCTCCACGGCGATCAAGACCAACCGTCTGGTCGATTCGGCGCTCGGCGGCGTGCTGTTCATCGACGAGGCCTACTCGCTGCACAACGAGGGGTACTCGGGCGGCGACGCGTTCGGCGCGGAGGCGGTGCAGACGCTGCTCAAGCGGGCCGAGGACGACAGGGACCGGCTCGTGATCGTGCTCGCCGGGTACCCCGGCGACATGGACAGGTTCCTGCGCAGCAACCCGGGGCTGGCGTCGCGGTTCAGCACGCGGGTGACCTTCCCCAGCTACACGGCCCAGGACCTGTCGCAGATCGCTGTCCTGCTGGCCGAACAGGCCGGTGACGTCTTCGAGCCCGACGCGGAGCGGGTGCTCGGGGAGATCTTCGCCAGGGCGGCCGGGGCCGGCCGCATCGACGAGCTCGGCAACGGCCGGTTCGCCCGGTCGCTGTTCGAGCGCGCCTGCGCCTTCAGGGACGTGCGGGTGGTCCGGCTCGGCGAGGCGGCGACCGCCGCCGACCTGACCACGCTCACCGCGGACGACGTCAGCGCCGCCTACGCCGAACTGACGATCCAGGGCTCCGCCTGACCGGCCGCCGCGGCCCGCGATCCGCATGAGCCCTCGGTGGGAGTTCTGGGTCGACAGGGGCGGGACGTTCACCGACATCGTGGCGCGGCGCCCCGATGGCACGCTCGTCGCCCACAAGCTGCTCTCGGCCAGCCCCGCCTACCGGGACGCCGCCGTCGCCGGCATCCGCGAGCTGCTCGGCGTGCGGCCCGGCGAGCCCGTCCCCGCCGACCGGATCGGCGCGGTCCGGCTGGGCACCACCGTGGCCACGAACGCGCTGCTGGAGCGGAAGGGCGAGCCGTGCGTCCTGGTGATCACCAAGGGCTTCGGCGACGCGCTGCGGATCGCCTACCAGAACCGGCCGCGGATCTTCGACCGGCACATCATCCTGCCTGACCAGGTATACGCCCGCGTCATCGAGGCGGACGAGCGGACCGGCGCGCACGGGGACGTCGTGCGCCCGCTCGACGCCGGCGCCGCCGAGCGGGACCTCAGGCAGGCGTACGCGGACGGCTTCAGGGCGGCCGCGATCGTCCTCATGCACGGCTACCGGTACCCGGCGCACGAGGCCCGGATCGGCGAGATCGCCAGGGAGATCGGGTTCACCCAGGTCAGTGAGTCGCACGAGACGAGCCCGCTGATGCGCCTGGTCTCCAGGGGCGACACCACCGTGGTGGACGCCTACCTGTCCCCTGTGCTGCGCCGGTACGTCGACGAGGTGGCCGCGGAGCTGTCCGGGGTCCGGCTGCTGTTCATGCAGTCGAACGGCGGGCTGACCGACGCGGCGAGCTTCCGCGGCAGGGACTCCATCCTGTCCGGGCCGGCGGGCGGCATCGTGGGCATGGCGCGGACCGCCGCGGCGGCGGGCTACGGCCGGGTGATCGGGTTCGACATGGGCGGCACGTCGACGGACGTCTCGCACTACGCGGGCGAGTTCGAGCGCCAGTACGAGACCGAGGTCGCCGGGGTGCGGATGCGCGCGCCGATGCTGTCCATCCACACGGTGGCCGCCGGCGGCGGGTCGATCCTGCATTTCGGCGGCGGCCGGTACCGGGTCGGCCCCGACTCGGCGGGCGCCTCCCCTGGCCCGGCCTGCTATGGCCACGGCGGCCCCCTGACGGTCACCGACGCCAACGTGCTGCTCGGCCGGATCCAGCCGGGGCACTTCCCCGCGGTGTTCGGCGCCGGCGGGGACGAGCCACTGGACGCGGGCGTGACCCGGCGCCTGTTCGCCGGGCTCGCGGCCGAGATCACCGCGGCGACCGGCGACGAGCGCGGGCCCGAGCGGGTGGCCGCCGGGTTCCTCGAGATCGCGGTGCAGAACATGGCGAACGCGATCAAGAAGATCTCGGTGCAGCGCGGCTACGACGTCACCAGGTACGTGCTTTCCACGTTCGGCGGCGCCGGGGGTCAGCACGCCTGCGCGGTCGCCGACGCGCTCGGCATGACGAGCGTGCTCATCCACCCGCTCGCGGGCGTGCTCGCCGCGTACGGGATCGGCCTGGCGGACGTGATCGCGATGCGCGAGCAGGCCGTCGAGGCGCCGCTCGGCGACGGCCTCGCCGGCCGCCTGCCGGGCACGGTGCTCGCCGGGCTCGAGGAGTCCGCCCGCGCGGAGCTGATCCTGCACGGCGCGGAGGGGACGGCGATCCGGGTGACCCGCCGCGCCCAGCTGCGCTATGACGGCACGGACACCCCGCTGGCCGTCCCGTACGGCTCCGCCGCGGAGATGACCGCGGCGTTCGAGGCCGCCTACCGCCGCCAGTTCTCGTTCCTGATGCCAGACAAGCCGCTGATCGTCGAGGCGGTCTCCGTGGAGGCGATCAGCAGTCCCGCGCAGCCGCCGGCGACCGGCGCCGCGGACCCCGTGCCAGGCGACGGTGGTGTCCGGAATGGTGCGCCCGATCCCGCGGAGCACGTGCGCATGTTCACCGCGGGGGAGTGGGCGCGAGTGCCGCTGTTCCAGCGGTCGGCGCTGCGCGCCGGGCAGGCCATGGAC
>Ga0335073_10015165_pt1 | contig 10782 bp, 11 predicted proteins | sample Lox_Sample_22_FD_207093 | JGI IMG/M metagenome (GOLD analysis project Ga0335073, IMG submission 207093) | Soil microbial communities from Loxahatchee National Wildlife Refuge, Florida, United States - Lox_Sample_2.2 | ecosystem: Environmental > Terrestrial > Soil > Wetlands | place: USA...
GGCCGTGTGGCCGGGGATGTAGAACGTGGCCGTCAGATTCAGCTCGGCCAGCAGCCCGAGAATCCGCCCCAGGCCCCGGGCCGGGCCGAAGCGTCCCTGCGACAGCATGGTCAGCCGGCGAGCGTAGCCGGAGCCCTCGCTGAGCCACGGAGCCTCACCGTCCACGTCGAAGGTCAGGGCCACGGCCACCTGGGCGTCGCCGGGCCAGGCCGGGAACGTCGCGGGCGTGTTCTCCATGATCGATCCAATCGCCAGATGTCCACAGGATGCCGAGTCTGCCATCCAGCCAGGGCCACTGGTTCAGGAGCACACTGGAGGCGTCGGCGAGATAGTTACCCGGACTGGAAGCAAGCGGCGATGGATGGCTGGCTCTCGATAGAGGATCTGACGCAACTCGGGTTCGCCCGTTCCCCCGTGGTGATGGCGAACGAGGCGCACAACGGCCTGACCCGCTGTGTGCGCACGCGCGAGGTTGGAGTCCGCATCGTTCAGGCGGCTCACGAGGCCGGGGTCAGGCGGCTGGCAATGGAAGCGCTGCCCTCCCCAGCGAACGACGCACCGGAACCCATCCGGGAGATCCCATCGAGAGATGGTGGCTATCTCGCCCAGCCGGACATGCGCAATCTCATCACGGCGGCGCTGGAGTTGGGCTGGACCCTGTGGGCTTACGAGGCCAGCATCGACACCAGTAAAAGCGAGGCAGAGCTTCTCAGCCTCGAGTTCACCAACTGGCGGGAACGCGAGCAGGCCAGAAACCTGTGCCAGGTGGTTGCGGCCGTGCACGGAGATCCGCTGCTCGTCTGGTGCGGAAACGGCCACGCCTCCAGGAAGGGAGGCGACGGGTGGATACCGATGGGCCACCACTTCGCCGCCACGTCCGGCATCCAGCAGTTCGTCATCGACCAGACCGTAACCGTCGACTTCACCGGGCAGGGGCCGGACCAGTGGCTGCGTGACCTTCTCGCCGAGCTGGGCCCCACCCTGGCGGCGCACGGCGGGCACGCCGGGATCCTTCGCGACCAGGCACCGGCGCCACTCGATGCCTGGGCCGGAGTGGATGCAATAGTCGTCTCGACCGAGAACGAACTAACGTAGACGGCTTTTACCGGGTCGAATTATTCTTCTCGCCTTGCCGCTCCGGAGTTGTTAGGGCGTGGCGGCTTTCCCGGGCTGGCGGGCTGGCCCATCATGGCATTCATTGGGCCCGCGAAATGGACACCTGTCGCTCTTATCGGAAATGGCGAAATGGCAAGAAAGCCCGGGATTGGATGGCGCTGCCGGATCAGCGCACCTGGCCTGGCCGCAGCCGCCATCGCGGCACTGGCGGTCGCGCTCACCGCGTGCTCGTCCCCGGCACCCGCGGCAAGGGCCACGCAGTCGACCACCGTCGTATCGCAATCCTCGCAGGCGTCTGGCATCGCCGCGATCGTGCGCAAGGCGATGAGCACCTATCACCTGCGGGCGGTCATCGTGCGGGTCACCAAGGGCAGCCGGGCCGTGACCACGCAGGCGTTCGGGCCGTCGCTGACCGGGCAGCCCGCCACCCCGGCCATGCGTTTCCGCAACGGCGCCGTCGCCTTCGCCTACGTGGCCACGCTGCTCATGCAGTTCGTGGACGAGCACAAGGTCAGCCTGAACGACACCGTCAACCGGTGGGACCCGACACTGCCGGAGGCCAACAAGGTCACGCTCAAAATGCTCGCCAACCAGACCACCGGCTATCCCGATTTCGAGACCGACCCGGCCTGGACCGCGGCCTTCAACGCCAACCCGTTCCAGATCTTCACCTACCAGCAACGGCTCAATTATGCCTTCAGCAGGCCTATGCAGTTCAAGCCGGGGACGAACTGGAGCTACGCGCACACCAATTTCATGATCCTCGGGCACATCCTTTCCATCATCGGGAAGAAGCCGCTGGCGACGCTGCTGCAGGAGAAGGTTCTCGGGCCCATGGGCCTGACCAATACGACGAGCTCCGAGACCTCTACCATTCCCGAGCCGGTCCTGCACTCGTACAGTTCCGAACGGAAAGAGGCGCTGCACATCCCGGCGAAGGTCAATTTCTATGAGGAAGCGACGTACTGGAACACCGACTGGGGAGTGCCGGTCGGGGCGAACCAGACCACGAACATCTACGACATGACCAAGACGGCGGCGGCCGTCGGCACCGGCGAGCTGCTGTCCAGATCGAGCTACCACGCGATGACCGATCCCAACCTGCTCGGCTTCGGGCACGCCCAGTCCAACTGCGCGCCCAGCTGCTTCAAGCAGATACCCGCCTACAACTTCGGGCTCGGCGTGGTCCGGTCCGGATCGTGGATCCTGCAGAACCCGCTGGTGAGCGGGTACAGCGCCACCGAGGCGTACCTTCCGTCGCAGAAGATCTCCATCGCCGTCGTCACGACCTTCGATGCCGCGGCGTTCAACTCGCAGGGGGTAGAGCCCAACTCGAGTGACACGATCTTCCGGCTGATAGGTGCGTACGTGGCGCCGAACGAAGCGCCACCGATGGCCAAGTGAATCCGTGGTGTGCCCGGGGTGATGGCACGGTCGCTAGCCGTGGATCGCCCCGGCCCGGCCGCCAGGACCCGCCCGGCGGATGGGGCAGCTAGACGCCCCGCTCAGCGGGGCACGATCCGCAGCGTGGCCGCCGCCGCTTCGGGGGTGAGCATCGGATCGACGTCGGTGCTGGGGAACCGGGAGGCGTACTTATCCCGGTACGCGTTGTCGATCGCGTCCTGACCCACGTCTCCGACGTCACCGAACGTGACGCCGCGCTCGACTCCGGCCGCAGCGCCGCGATCTCGAGCTCGTCACCTGCGCCTGATCGTGTCGAGTTCCGGAAGTCCACTCATTCATCGGCGCCATCCTCTCGCACCCATAACGGCACGCGCCCTCCGGCTAGACATCCGGTCAATTGTGTATCAGTATCGGTCATGATCGGTCAGCATCCCGCCCCGGATGAGGGGAGCGCCGAATGCTGCCAGCGCAGCGCCAGGAGGCGATACTCGCGCGGGTGCGCGCGCAGGGCGCGGCCTCGGCTGAGGAGCTCTCGCGAATCCTCGGCGTGTCGGTCGAGACCATCAGGCGGGACCTGCGGTACCTGCGTGACCAGGGGCTGCTGCACAGGGTGCATGGCGGCGCGACGAGGAGTGCCCGCAGGTCCAGCGAGGGCAGCTTCGCCGCAAGGAGCGCCCTGCACCTCGCCAGGAAGCAGGCGATCGCGGAGCTGGCCGCCTCCCTGGTGGAGGCCGACGACACGATCGTCATTGACACCGGCACGACCGCGCTGGAGCTGGCCCGGACCCTGCCGCCCAGCTTCCGCGGCCGCGTTCTCACCAATTCCGTGCCGGTGGCGGCGGAGCTGTCCGCGCGCGGCGGCATCGAGCTGCTGCTATGCGGCGGGCAGGTCCGGCCGGGTGATGGCGCGTGCTCAGGCGCCCACGCCGAGGCCTTCTTCGCCGACTTCTGCGCGGGCAAGGCCTTTCTCGGTGCTGGCGGCGTGCACCCCGAGGCCGGGCTGACCGACTACTACCCCGCCGAGGCAGCCATCCGGCGCGCGATCGCCGCCCACAGCGCCGAGACCTATGTCCTGGCCGACTCCAGCAAGCTCGGCGTGATCGCCGTGTACCGCGTATGCCCGCTCGACCAGGTCACCGCCGTCATCACCGATGACGAAGAGAATCCGGATGCCCGCGGCGCTCTCACCGGCAGTGTCACCGTGCTGCGGGCCGCCACAGGCGCCGAGCCGTCCCTGCCAGCAGCCGGATGACGGCCGCCCGGGCCGCCCTGCTGCTCGGCGCCGGGGTGCTGGCCGGGATCGTGGGGTCCGCGGGAGGCACCGCCTCTCTGGTCTCCTACCCCGCGCTGCTGGCGGCTGGCCTGCCGCCGCTGCCCGCCAACATCACCAACGCCGTCGCGTTCGTCGCGGCGTGGCCGGGATCGGCGCTGGGCTCCCGGCCCGAACTGCGTGGGCAGGGACGATGGCTGCGGCGGTGGGCGCCGATCACCGCCGCAGGAAGCGCCGCTGGCGCCGCGCTGCTGCTGGTCACCCCCGCCTCGGCCTTCGACCGGGTCGTGCCGTTCCTGCTCGCGTTCGCCGCTCTCGCGCTGCTGCTGCAGCCGGCGGCCACGGCATGGCTCGCCCGCCGCCCCGCCGATGGCCGCCGGCGGTTTCTGCTGCCTGGCGGGCTGCTCGCGGCGGCCGCCTACGACGGCTACTGGGGCGCCGGGGCGGGCGTGATGACCCTCGCCCTGATCATGATCGCCACGGGCCGGCAGCCCGCCCAGTGCAACGCGCTCAAGAACATGATCCTCGGCATCGCGGACGTGTCCTGCTGCATCGTGTTCGTCGTCTCCTGGCGCGTCGACTGGGCTGCCGCGGCGCCGATGGCCGCCGGCTTCCTGGCCGGCAGCACGATCGGGCCAGCTCTGGCGAGGCGGCTGCCCGGGAACGTGCTGCGCGTCCTCGCCGCGCTCGCCGGGCTCGCCCTCGCGGTCCGCCTCTGGGCGGGAAGCTAGCGTCCGCTGCCAGCACCGGCGCGCCTCCGGTTTGGAATCCCTGCCCGGTGGCAGTGTTGAGCGCATGCAGGCAGCCGGTTACCCTCGCCTCCGCCGCGCGCCCGCCCACCGGCCCGTCGAGAACGGAACCGCGGACGGGAAGACCAGGATCAGCTGTGCCGCCCCCCGGTGCGCGGCATGGGATCCACGGCCCTTCGAGTCGCGGCACGAGGCGCAGTTCTGGTACGACAGGCACATTTCACAGCCGCTGATCCACCAGCTCTGACCGCAAGCACGCCGTCCTGATCGAGGCGCTAGGTCGCCAGGTGGTCGATGTTCACCGGGGGCAGGTCCTTCACCTGCTGCTTATCGATCGTAAGGCGAATGATGTCGCCGACCCTGGTGACGGAGCTGATCGGGATGGCTACCTCTTTGCGGCCCCACAGGTGGCCCTCTTCTAGCAGCACGTGAGTAACGTGACGGCTGCCGGGATCGATCACGAGGCCCTGGATCGTCCCGATCTCACCGTCGGTTGCCATGACTGGCTCGCCACGCCGCACGTCCACCTCCCCCAACGGGACGGTGTCGTGGGTGCCAACTCTTGCGCCGTCGTTCAGGCGGAGGTTGGCCATGGACAGACCCCGCCGCCCGCCGAACTGGGCCATATCCGGGTTGTACAGCGGAGCGCCGGGGTCGCTGGGCAGCAGGTCCTCCTGTTCGGCCGCGTCGAACTTGCCGAACTCGGCCACGGTGCAGCGGAGCCTGATCCCGTCTGCCGCAGGATCGACGCGGTCAATGGGGACCAGCCGGGTCGGCTCACGCCGGTGCTTCGGATCGATCACCAGGTGGGTGACCGCCTGCGTTTCGGGGTCGACGATCAGCCGGGTGAGCTTGCCGCACGGCCCGTCACTGCAGCTGGCGTCCGCTCCTATCGTGAACTCGCTCATGTCTGCGCGCCTTTCGCCAGGCCCGATCTCACAATCCATCACCGAACCCACACCTGGTGCGGATGTCAAGGCAGCCGCCCGATCCCTGCAGGTAGGGATTAGGGGGACGGCTTACCTGGTGGCGGCGGCCAGCGCGGCGCGGATGGTGTCCTCGCTCGCGGGCGTTCCCGCCTCCAGCGAGAACGGCCCGTAGGGCGGTCCGTAAACCGGCGTGCCGGGTTCCTGGCGCCAGCTTTCCGCGAGCGACCCGGCGTCGACGGCGCCGTAGCCGATCGAATCCAGGAATTCGGTGACGGTCCGCTTGGCGGCGGGGTCGTCGCCGGCGATCGGCAGGAAACTGCGGTCGGCTGCCCCGGCTGGGCGGGCCAGGGACAGCAGGTGCTTGTAGAAGATGTTGTTGAACGCCTTGACGACGTGCGACCCCGACAGGTGGCGCTGGAGCAGCCCGCTGCTGGTGACGGCTCCGCCGTCTAGCTCGGCGATCTGGCCGTCACGCTGCGGGTAATAGTTGCAGGTGTCGATGACGGTCTTGCCCACCAGCGGCTCGGCCGGGACGCTGAGGTAGGCGCGGAACGGGATCGAGACCACGACGATGTCTGCGCCGGCTGCCTGAGCGCCGGTTCCCGCCCGGGCCAGCGGTCCCAGCTCGCGCGCCAGCTCCTCCAGGGTTTCGGGCAGGCGCGAGTTGCTGAGCACGACCTGGTGCCCCGCCGCAACGCTGAGCCGGGCCACCGTGCCGCCGATCATCCCGCTGCCGATGAATCCCACCGTCGTCATGCAGGCGCCAACCGCGGCCTCCCGGCGATCATTCCGGCCGTGACGGTAGCGTGTCGCGGCATGGACGAACGCGTCGAACGGTCCGCTTTGCTGTATGAACGTGCGCTGTTCGAGGGGGATACCGGCGCGCTGGCGGCGGCGGACCGGGAACTCGACGCCGTCGAGGCCGATCTGGCGCTGGCCCGTGGCCGGGTCATTCACGGCCGGTTCCTGCAGCAGCGCGAGGAGGACCCCGGCCTGGCGCGCGAGGATCCGGACGAGCTGACGCTGTTCGAACGAGCGGCAGAGCTGTACCGGGCACTCGGCGACGCGCGCGGCGAGGGCGAAGCGCTGTTCTGGGCCGGCTGCTTCCACCAGCTTGTCCGGCGCGACAACGCCGTCGCGGTCCCCATCCTGCAGCAGTCTCTCGAGCTGGCGACGCGAACCGGTGACAAGACGACGATGGCAGAGGACCTGCGCCATCTCGGAATCGCCGATCACCGCGCCGGGCGGCTGGGCACGGCGCGCGAGCACCTGGAGGAGTCGTCGCGGCTGTGGCGGGAGATCGGCCGGCTGCCCGGCGTCGCGTCGAACCTGGTCGGGCTGACCTACATCGCCGCCGCGCAGGGTCGCCGCGACGATGCGCTGGCGCTGATCGAGGAAGCGCGTGCGATCGCCGAGGCCAGCGGGGCGCGCGGCCTCATGCGCCACATCGACGAAGCCCGCTCCCGACTGTAGCGGGGTGGCGATGCCGGTGATCAGACAGGCCGGTCCTGAAGATGCGGATCAGGTAGCCGGTCTCGCGGCCGAGCTGGCGCAGTCGTTCACGTTCCGCCGGGCCGGCTTCGACGTCAGCTATCCGGCGCTGCTGGCCGACGAGGACGCCCGGGTGCTCGTTGCCGCGGACGACGGCGACTGCGTGGGCTACCTGCTCGGCTTCCGGCACCTCACCTTCTTCGCTAACGGGCCGGTCGGCTGGGTCGAGGAGGTCCTGGTACGCGATGAGCGTCGCGGGCGCGGCATCGGCCGCGGCCTGATGAGCGCGTTCGAGCGGTGGGCGGCGGCCCGCGGATGCACGATGGTCGCGCTCGCGACGCGGCGGGCAGCGCCGTTCTATCTGGCCCTCGGTTATGAGGAGTCGGCCGCCTATATGCGCAAGGTGCTCAGTCGGGAGGCGACGCGGTAGGCCGGTGTGGCGCCGTGATGCTCGCGGCGAGCCCATTCAGCACGAGGTCTAGCCCACGCGCGAAGCGTTCGTCGGCGCCGCTGTGCGGCAGCTTCGCGTCGGTGATGATCCGGTTGAACGCCGGGTACTTGCCGCTCTCCATCAGCGTCGCGACGTACGGCGCCATCCGCGCCTGCCACTGCAGGGTGCTCAGCCCGGTGCGGCGCTGCGCTTCCTGTTCGGCGAGTTCGGCGATGACCGCGCCCCGGACGAAGGCCAGCAGCGTCGTGACGAGGACCATCATCTGGTCGATGTCCAGCCCGAGGCCGTCGAGCATGCCGAATCCCTGCTCCAGGTTACGCAGGCTGTTCGGCCCGAACGCGGGCCGTCCCGATTCGAGCGAGGCCAGCCAGGGGTGGCGCAGCAGCCTGTCGCGCTGCATCCAGGCGACCGCCCGCAGTCCGGCTCGCCAGTCCCCCGCCGCGACGTCCGGGAAGAGGACCTCGCCCTCCGTCGCGTCGATCATCAGGTCCAGCAGGTGGTCCTTGGTGGGCACGTACCGGTAGAGGGTCATCGTGCCGCAGCCGATCTCAGCCGCGAGCCGGCGCATGGTCACCGCGTCCAGCCCTTCCGCGTCGGCGATCCCGATGGCTGCCGCCGTGATCTGCTCCCGGCTGTGCGCGGGCCTGGGCCCCCGGCCCGGCCGGTTCGGCAGCATCCAGATCACCGGCGGGATCTCGCCGTCCCGCGCCGGTTCCGCCCTGTTCGGCATTCCACCTCGCTTTCGGTTGCGTACATCGTACCCAGTTTGCTAAGGTCTGCAAATACTGCGTACAACGTACCTAGTGCATGAGGGGACGGCACATGACGGAGATGAGCGACGAGGTCATCGTCGCGGAGGGTCTGCGCAAGCGGTTCAGACACACCGAGGCGCTCCGCGGGCTGGACCTCAGCGTGCCAACGGGCACGGTGTGCGGGCTGCTGGGACCCAACGGTGCGGGCAAGACCACCGCGGTCCGGATCCTCGCCACGCTGACCCGGCCGGACTCGGGCCGGGCGCGGGTCGCCGGTCACGACGTCGTGCGCGATGCTGCCCGCGTGCGCGGCCTGATCGGCCTGGCCGGCCAGCACGCGGCGGTCGACGAGAAACTCAGCGGCCGGGACAACCTGCGCATGTTCGGGCGGCTGTATCACCTGCGCGGCCGGCTCGCGCGGCGGCGGGCAGACGAGCTGCTTGACCAGTTCAGCCTGACCGAGGCCGCCGACCGGGTGGTGAAGGGGTACTCCGGCGGGATGCGCCGCAAGCTGGACCTGGCCGCCAGCCTGATCGTCGCGCCGCCGGTGCTGTTCATGGATGAGCCGACCACCGGCCTGGACCCGCGCAGCCGCGCCGACATCTGGGCCGGCATCGGTGCGCTGGCCCGGGGCGGCACGACCGTCCTGCTCACCACGCAGTACATGGACGAGGCCGATCAGCTCGCCGCGCAGATCGCGGTCGTGGACGCCGGCCGGGTGATCGCGTCCGGCACCCCCGGCCAGCTCAAGGCGGCGATCGGCGGGTCGCTGACCGTGGTGGTCGCCGACGGCGCGGCTCTCAGAGCCGCCGCGAGCCTGCTCCAGCGGATGACGGGCGCCGACCCGGTGACCGACCAGTATCACCGGCAGGTCAGCGTGGCGGTCGCCAGCGACGCCGTGACGCTCGCGGGCGTGGCGGTGGAGCTCAGCCGGGCCGGTGTCGAAGCCGAGGACGTCGCCCTGCGCCGCCCCACCCTGGACGACGTGTTCCTCCGGCTCACCGGCAGCTCCTCCGGCGATGGCGGTTCGTCCGCCGATGGCAACTACGCGACCCAGGCCGAGACTGCGGGGACTGCGGCATGACAACGACGACGATCCAGGCCCCCGCCGCTCCCGGCACCCGCGCCGCACGAATCCGCTGGGCGCTGGCCGACGGCGTCACCGTGGTCTGGCGCGACCTGCGCCACCTGAAGTACCAGCCCGGCGAGCTGGCCGGCGCCCTCATCTTCCCGGCGCTCCTGGTGCTGCTGTTCGGCTACGTGTTCGGCAGCGCGATCACGGTCCCCGGCGGCAACTACCGCGAGTACCTGATGCCGGGGCTGTTCGCGATGACGGCGTTCACGGGCGTGATCGCGACCACGGTGATCGTCGCTGGCGACGCCGCCAAGGGCGTGATGGACAGGTTCCGCTCCATGCCGGTGGCCCGGCTCGCGGTGCCATTCGGCCAGACCGGCGCGGACGCCCTGACCGGAGCGCTGGCCCTGGCCATCATGGTGGGCTGCGGGCTGGCCGTCGGCTGGCGGCCGCACGCCAGCGCCGGGGACGTGATGGCAGCGGCAGGCCTGCTCATCCTGCTCCGCTACGCGGTCAGCTGGGCCGGCGTGTTCATCGGGCTGACGGTCCGCAACGAGGAAACCGCCGATCAGATCGTCCCGCTGATCTTCCCGATCACGATGATCTCCAACACGTTCGTCCCGACCACCGGCATGCCGGCCTGGCTGCGGGCGATCTCCGACTGGAACCCGGTCAGCGCGCTGGTCGCCGCGCTTCGTCACCTGCTCGGCAGCTCCGCCGCACCCGGCGGGGCAGGCGCGTGGCCACTGGCCCACCCGGTCATCGCCAGCCTGCTGTGGGCGGCGCTGCTGCTGGCCCTGTTCGTGCCGCTGTCGGTGCGCAGGTACGCCACCGCCAGCCGGTGATCAGCTGGCCAGGAAGTCGATGAGCCCGGCGAAGTAGGTCTGCTGGTCGTCGTACATGGCCAGGTGGCTGCCGTCCGGGCAGTACAGGTAGCGCCCCTTGGGCAGGCGCCCGGCCATCATCTGCATGTGCCCTGGGTCCATCGTGTCGTGCTGCGCGCCGATCACCAGTGTGGGCACCTCGATCGAGGGCAGCTCCTCGGTCCGGTCCCAGTGGGCGAGCTTGGCGTCGGCGCTGATCCCGAGCTCGCTCGGGCCCTGCATGGACACGTAGATCGCGGGGTTGATGTGCGCAAAGCCGCGCTGCACCGGGTCGGGCCACTCGTCCGGCGGCATGCGGAGCACGTGGTGGACGTAGTGCTGCTCGATCAGCAGTTCCATGTACCGCGGATTCTCGGTGTCGCCCTTGGCCTCGAACGACTTGATCTCGGCCAGCGCGGCCTGGTCCATCTCCGGCATCAGCACCTGCTCGGCGTACGCGTTGTAGGCCGGGACGCTGGCCATCATGTTGGAGATGACCAGGCCCCTCAGGTGCTGCTGGTAGCGGAGGGCGTACTCCATCGCGAGGATCCCGCCCCACGACTGGCCGTAGAGCACGAAGTTGTCGCGCTCCAGGCCAAGGGCGATGCGGACCTGCTCAACCTCGTCGACGAACCGGTCGACCTCCCACAGCGACGGCTCGTCCGGCTGGTCGCTGAAGCCC
>Ga0335073_10015166_pt1 | contig 10782 bp, 5 predicted proteins | sample Lox_Sample_22_FD_207093 | JGI IMG/M metagenome (GOLD analysis project Ga0335073, IMG submission 207093) | Soil microbial communities from Loxahatchee National Wildlife Refuge, Florida, United States - Lox_Sample_2.2 | ecosystem: Environmental > Terrestrial > Soil > Wetlands | place: USA: Florida...
CGGGCGACATGAAATCGCCTTTCCAGACGCCGGCTCGCGACCGAGAGCGGATAGCAGATGGCGAAATAGATCGCCCCCACCAGAGCGAACACCAGAAACGGCTGGAACGTCGCATTGTTGATGATCTGCCCGGCGCGGGCCAGTTCGACGAAACCGATGATCGAGGTGAGCGAGGTGTTCTTTACCACCTCCGCCATGAAGCCGACGGTCGGCGGGATGGCAATCCGCATGGCCTGCGGCAGGATGACGTAGAAGTATTGCTGCAAGCGGCCCAGCCCGAGGCACTCGGAGGCCTCCCACTGGGGCCGCGGCACCGCCTCGATGCAGCCCCGCCAGATCTCGCCGAGAAACGCACCGGAAAAGAGCGTGAGCGAAAGCCCGGCAGCGACGAGCGGGTCCAACTGGTATCCCGCGATGCTCAAGCCGAAATAGGACAGGAACAGCACGATCAGCAGCGGCGTGCCCTGGATCACCTGGATATAGCCCGTGGCGGCGAGCCGCAGAATCTTGAAGCGTGACACGCGGGCCAGCGCCAGCGCCAGACCGAGCACCGCGCCGCCGATGAACGCTATGAGCGACAACGCAATGGTCCATTTCGCCGCTACGAGCAGATAGAGCACGTGCACGGAGTTGAATTGGACCACGTGATCCTCACCGCGTCGTGCCGAGACGGCGACGACGGACAAACAGAACGGTGCCGATGGCCCAGAAGCCGACCCGAAAGAACAGTGACAACAACAGATAGACCAACGCCACCACAACATAGACCTCGAAGCTACGATAGGTCTGCGACTGGACCCTTTCGGCGGTCGCCGTCAGCTCCTCGGCGGAGATCTGCGAGGTGACGCTGGAAGCGAGCATCAAAAGCACGAACTGCCCAGTGAGCGCCGGATAAACCCGCTCGATCGCGGGAAGTAGCATGACGTGGGCGATCACCTGCAACCGGCTCAATCCCAGCACGTCGGCGCTCTCGACCTGCGTCTTCGGGATCGCCTCGATGCCGGCACGCATGATCTCAGTCGTATAGGCGCCCATGTTGACGACCAGCGCGATCACCGCCGAGACATCGGCCGAAAGCTTCAGCCCGAGGCTGGCGATCCCGAAATACACGATGAAGATCTGCATCAGCAGTGGCGTGTTGCGGATCACCTCCACGTATCCGGCAACCAGACGGCGCAGCAGCGGATGGGCATAGACCCGCGTGAGCGCGCACAGCGTGCCAAGCGCGAAGCCGAGTGCGATCGCCACCGATGTCAGCTGGATGGTCAGCCAGGTGCCCGCCACAAAAGCCGGCCAGCTCTTGCTCAGGAACGAGAAGTCTAACTGATATGACATCTAGCCGATGTCACCGACCTTCTTTGAGGATGACCTCAGGCAGATCGGTGCCGTGAAATCTCTTGTAGATATCATTGAGCTTGCCGTTCTTGAGATTGGTTCTGACCCAGCTGTCGACCGCCTGCAGCAGCCGCGGCTCGCCCTTCTTGACGCCGATCGCCAGCTTGTACGCCTCGATGATGTATTTTATCTCGATTTGCCGACTGGTATTCTTCTGCGCGATCGGCGGCAACAGGAGTTCCGCCGTGGCGATCAGGTCGACCTGACCGCTCGCGAAGGCCTCCGCTGTAGTGGCGTCATCTTCGTAGCGCAGCACATTGACGCCCTTGGCCGTCTCCGACAGATAGAGGTCATTGGGGGTGCCACGCGTGACCCCGACAGTCTTGCCGGTGAGATCGGCAATGGTCTCTACCTTGATGCCCCTGATGCCGGCGATCACTGTGCGCAAGGTCGCGTAGGGCACCGAAAAGTCGATGACTTTGGCGCGGTCCGGAGTGATCGATAGGGTCGCGATTACCAGATCGGCCTTGCCGGTCAGCAGCATCGGAATGCGCGACGCGGCAATGGTCGGCACGAGCGCGAGCTGGACGCCGAAATCCCGGGCGAGGAGGCGCGCGGTCTCGATGTCGGAGCCGGTCGGCTGCATGTTGGCGTCGGTCATGCTATAAGGCGGCAAGCCAAGATCGGTGGCGATACGGATCGTCTTCGCTTGGCGGATGTCGTCGAGCGCGTCGGCCCGCGCGGCCTGACCGACCGCGAAGCACGCGAGCGCCGCCAGCACGCCGGCAAGAATGATGCTCCGTCTGGTCATGAGCGCGTCCTCCCCGACGTTAGGTGTGCCGGCTGACCCGCACGACTCGTAAGCGGTTGCCATCTCAAAACCGTCAGATTGACGGGCATCATCGCGCCGCCTCACGCGTGACAGACGCCACCTCTGAAACGGCTTCTGCCGCTCGCTAATATGATGCAAATGAGTGATTTAATGTAATATATTCTCAGCGGCTGCTCCTAGCCTGACGGCGGAGCCTGGTAGATGAGCTTACCGCTCGAGGGTGGTGAGAATACCCTCCAAGCGATGTGGGAGGACGGCGACCGCGTCTTCTTTCGCGGATGGCGTAATCGCGATGACGGCCGCCGGATTCCGGTGCTGGCCATTGCTCTCGCCACGGAGCCTCCCATGCCTGCCAGCCTTGATCGCCTCGCTCATGAATTTGGTCTGAGGGACGATCTGGGGGGTGGGTGGGCGGTGCGGCCGCTGGAGCTGGTACGCGAGCGCGGACGCACCCTGCTCGTGCTTGAGGATACCGGGGGGGAGCCGCTGAGCCGGCTACTCGGACAGCCGATGGCGGTCGAAAAATTCTTGTGCCTCGGCATCGGCACCGCCAAGGCACTCACTGAGGTTCACCGGCGCGGCCTCATTCATAAAGACATCAAGCCGGCCAATGTTTTGGTGAACGTCGCGACCGGCGAAGTCCGGCTGATGGGTTTTGGCATCACCTCGCGGCTTCGACGCGAACGTCAGTCTCCCGAACCACCCGAGATCATCGCGGGCACGCTCGCGTACATCGCGCCGGAACAGACGGGCCGGATGAACCGTTCCGTCGACTCCCGCAGCGATCTTTATGCGCTGGGCGTCACATTCTACGAGATGTTGACGGGGACGCTGCCCTTCATGGCCGCCGATCCGATGGAGTGGGTGCACTGCCATATCGCGCGGCAGCCGGTGCCGCCTGCCGAGCGGGTGGCGAGCATCCCGGCGCCGCTCGCGGCGCTCGTCATGAAGCTCCTCGCTAAGACCGCCGAGGACCGCTACCAGACCGCCGCGGGCGTCGAGGCCGATCTCCGGCGATGCCTGGCGGAGTGGGAGTCGCATGGCCGCATCGACGCGTTCCCGCTAGCCGCGCATGATTCATTGCACGGGTTGCTGATCCCGGAGAAGTTGTACGGGCGGGAGCGCGAGATTGGCTCCCTGCTCGCTTCCTTTAGCCGTGTCGTGGCCGATGGTACGCCCGAACTCGTGCTGGTGTCGGGATATTCCGGTGTCGGCAAGTCTTCGGTCGTGAACGAGCTGCACGCGGCACTCGTCCCGTCGCGCGGCCTCTTCGCGTCCGGCAAGTTCGATCAATACAAACGCGACGTCCCGTACACGACCATGGCGCAAGCCTTCCAGAGCCTGGTCGGCCAGATCCTGGGGATGAGCGAAGCGGAAGTAAGCCGCTGGCGGGATGCGCTACGCGAGGCGCTGGGCTCGAACGGTCGGCTCATCGCGGACCTCGTTCCCGAGCTGGAGCTCGTGATCGGGAAACAGCCGCCGGTCCCAGAGCTGCCGCCGCAGGATGCCCAGAACCGCTTCTGGACGGTTTTCCAGCGCTTTCTTGGGGTTTTCGCCCGCAAGGAACACCCGCTCGCGCTGTTCCTTGACGATCTGCAATGGCTGGATACCGCGACACTCGATCTCCTCGAGCAGCTGGTCACCCGCTCGGAGGTGCGGCACCTGCTGCTGGTCGGGGCCTACCGCGACGGCGAGCTCGGCCCTGCGCACCAGCTACCCAGGACTCTGGAGGCGATGCGGAAGGCCGATGTGAGGGTGCAGGAGATCGTGCTAGCGCCCCTCGGGCTCGACGACGTCGGCCGGCTCGTCGCCGATGCCCTGCGTTGCGAACCGGAACGCGCGCGGTCCCTGGCCCAACTGGTGCAGGAGAAGACCGGCGGCAATCCGTTCTTCGCAATCCAGTTCCTCACTTCGTTAGCCGAGGACGAGCTGCTTGCGTTCGATCCGGTCGCATCAGTTTGGCAATGGGACATCGATCGCATCCGCGCCAGGAGCTACACTGACAACGTGGTGGATCTTATGGCCGGGAGACTGCGGCGGCTCTCCGCCATCACCCAGGAAGCCCTGAAACAGCTCGCCTGCCTCGGCAACGACTCCGATGTCGCCACTCTGACCCTGGTTCATGGGCAAACAGAGGAGATGTTGCACGCGGCACTCTGGACAGCCGTCCGTGACGGGCTCGTCGCGCGCCGGGATGGCGCCTACAAATTCTTACACGACCGGATCCAACAGGCAGCTTATTCGCTGATTCCCGAAGAGCACCGTTCCGAAGTTCACCTACGCATCGGCCGCATGCTACTCGCGAGCATGCCGACCGACGAAAACTCCGCGCATCTGTTCGATGTCGCGAGCCAGTTCAACCGGGGCGCCGCACGACTGATCCGCCGGGATGAGAAAGTGCAGGTGGCGGCGATCGCTCTGCGTGCCGGGCGAAAGGCCAAGGCATCGGCGGCCTATGTGTCGGCGTGCGCGCATTTTGCGGCCGGCACTGCCTTGCTCGACGACAGGGACTGGGGCAGCAGCCAGTACCAGTTGATCTTCAGCCTGTGGCTCGAACGCGCGGAGTGCGAGTTTCTGACCGGCAACTTCGACACAGCCGAGCAACTGATTGCGGAGTTATTGAAGCGCGGGGCCTCGAACATCGACAAGGCGGCCGCCTACCAGTTGAAAATTTTACTCCACATCCTGAAGTCGGAGAACCCGGAAGCGCTCGACAGCGCGTTGACGTGCCTGCGCCTGTTCGGGGTCGATTTGCCGACGCACCCGACCTGGGAGCAGGTCCATGCTGAATACGAGACGGTTTGGCTGACTCTTGGTGGGCGTCCGGTCGAGAGTTTGATCGATCAACCGCTGATGAGCGATCCGGAATTGCAGGCCGTCATGCGTCTCCTCTCGGTCCTTACCGCTCCTACCTACTCCACCGACTTCCATCTTTATTGCTTGCACCTGTGTCGCATGGTGAACATCAGCATGCGACACGGGATATGCGGCGCATCCGCGCACGGCGGCGCTTATTTCGGATTCATCCTGGGCACAGTTTTTCACCGCTACGGCGAGGGTTATCGTTTCGCCAAGCTCGCATCCGACCTCGTCGAGAAGCACGACTTCGTCGCCCAACGGGCGAGGGTTCAATACGCATTGGGACTAGTCGCCATATGGACGCAACCGATTACGACCGCGATCGACTGCAATCGGGGGGCCTTCCGTACGGCCACCGAGACGGGGGATCTGGCGACGGCTTGCTACAGCATGTACCAATCCGTCATTGCCCTTCTCCTGCGGAACGACCCCCTCGACGCGGTGTGGCGCGAGTCGGAAAGGAACCTGGACTTTGCCAGGAATGCCAGGTTCCGCGACGTTGCGGACGTCATTGTGACCCAGCAACGCTTCATCGCGACCATGCAGGGCCGGACGGCCACCATCTCCACCTTCAGCGACGCGCAGTTCGACGAAGCGACGTTCGAGGCGCAACTGACGGGAGGGCGGATGACCACGATGATCTGCTGGTACTGGATCGTCAAACTGAAGGCGCGTTTCCTATCAGGCGACTATGCAGAAGCTCTCGCGTCAGCCGACAGGGCGCAAGCGCTGCTTTGGGCGTCGGCCGCCCAGATCCATTTGCTCGACTACTTTTACTATGCTGCGCTGACGGTGGCGTCGCTCTATGAGAACGCCTCGGCCGACGAGCAGACCAAGTGGCGGGACCTCCTGACCACTTACCGCGAACAACTGCGCGAGTGGGCCGACAACTACCCACCGACGTTCGGCGACAAGCATGCCTTGGTGTCGGCCGAGATCGCCCGCCTCGAAGGCCGGGAGTTGAACGCTGAACGGCTCTATGAGAAGGCCATCCAATTGGCTCGCGAGCACGGCTTCGTGCAGAACGAGGGCCTAACTCATGAGGTGGCCGCGCGATTCTACGCAGCGCGTGGCTTCGAGACGACCGCGCACGCCTATCTGCGGAACGCAAGGGACTGTTATTTCCGCTGGGGCGCCTACGGCAAAGTTCGGCAAATCGAGCAGTTCCATCCGCACCTCCGCGAGAAGCCGGTCCCGACCTCGCCCACGGCAACCTTTGGCGCGCCCGTCGAACAGCTGGACCTTGGTACGGTGCTCAAGGCCTCGCAGGCGATGTCGGGCGAGATCGAGCTCGGTAAACTCATCGAGACGCTCATGAGGATCACGCTCGAGCATGCCGGTGCAGAGCGCGGCCTGCTCGTTCCCCTCCTGGGCGACAGGCTGCACATCGAAGCCTCGGCTAGGTTCGACCGGAAGACGGTCGAGGTCAGCCTCCGACAGGAGCAGGTGACACCGGCCGCGCTGCCCGAATCCCTTCTTTACACCGTGATCCGGACGCAACAGAGCGTGATCCTTGATGACGCCCGGGCGCAGAATCCCTTCTCCGAGGATGAGTACTTCAGTCAGAAGCACGCCCGCTCGGTTCTCTGCTTGCCCCTGATGAAACAGGCCCAGCTGATCGGCGCGATCTATCTCGAAAACAACCTGGCATCGCACGTGTTCACGCCGGCGCGGATCTCGGTGCTGGAACTCCTGGCGTCCCAAGCGGCAATCTCGCTTGAGAACGCCCGTCTCTACAACGATCTCCAGGAACGCGAGGCCAGGATCCGCCGCCTGGTCGACGCCAATATTATTGGAATCCTCATCTGGGAGCGGGACGGGCGAATCCTCGACGCCAACGACGCGTTTCTCCGCATCGTCGGATACAATCGCGACGATCTCGCGTCGGGCCGCTTGCGCTGGACCGAGCTTACGCCAGCGGAATTCCGCGAACGCAGCGAACAAGCCCTTGAAGGGTTACAGACGACCGGAACCACGCAACGCTACGAAAAGGAGTTTTTCCGAAAGGATGGCAGCCGCGTGCCCGTGCTGATCGGCGGGGCTACCTTCGAAGGGGGCGGAGACCAAGGCGTCGCTTTCGTCCTCGATCTGACTGACCGCAAGCAGGCGGAAGCGGCGCTTCGGGACAGCGAGGAGCTATGGAAAGCCGTCTTTGAGAACAGCCCGACCATGTATTTTATGGTGGACACGACCAATACCATCATCTCGGTGAATCCTTTTGGTGCCGAGCAAATGGGCTACAAGGTCGACGAATTGATCGGCCGTCCCGTCCAGATCCTGTTTCACGAGGCCGACCGAGAGAGCGCCCTGAGAAATAAAGCCATTTGCCTCGAACATCTCGGGCGAACGATGAGTTGGGAGCTGCGCAAACTGCGAAAGGATGGCGAGACGCTCTGGGTTCGCGAGACCGGCAGAGCTATGTTGCGCAAGAACCGTCCCGTCCTCCTGGTCGTGTCTGAGGATATCACCGAGGGTAAGCACGCCGCCGAGGCGTTGCGCGCGGTGCAAACGGAACTAGCGCACGCCAACCGCCTCACCACGATGGGGCAATTGACGGCCTCGATTGCCCATGAGGTCAACCAGCCGATTGCCGCGGCGCGCAATAACGCCAGTTCGGGCCTACGGTTTTTGGACAGAGAGCCGCCTGATCTGGCGGAGGTGCGCGAGGCACTTGCCTGCATCGTGAATGACGCTGACCGTGCCGGCGACATCATCGCGCGCATCCGTGATCAGATTAAGAAAGCGCCGGCCCGACAGGAGAGCTTCGACATCAATGACGCCGTGAACGAGGTGGTCGAATTGACGCGCAGCGAAGCGGTGAAGAATGGCGTCTCGATCGAGACTCAGCTCGCGAAGGGATTGTGCGCCATTCGGGGAGATCGCGTTCAGCTGCAACAAGTGATGTTGAACTTGATCCTCAACGCGATCGATGCAATGCGTGGCGATGACGACGAATTCCGTAAGCTGTCGATCAGCACTGAGCACGGCGAAGCGGACAGCATCCTTGTGGCCGTGCGCGATTTAGGGTCGGGGATCGATCCCGATCACGTCGAGCGCGTCTTTGAACCGTTCTACACGACCAAGTCACACGGCATGGGAATGGGGCTCTCGATCTGCCGATCCATCGTCGAAGCGCACGGTGGACTATTGCGGGCGGGTCCCAATGTGCCCCGCGGCGCCGTCTTTCAGTTTACCTTGCCCGCGGAAAAACAAGCGTCATGAGTCATCCGGCGGCTTATCGCTGCCGAGAGCCATCCGAATACAGCGCAACAGATCGTCGTCGGGGAACGGCTTCTTAAGGTAACAAAGGACTCCGTCGGTTAAGACCTGAGTTCGCTCAGCGTCATCGGGATAAGCCGTAATGAGGACGGTTGGTATCCGGCGGCCTGCCTCGATCAACCGACGATAGAGTTCGATCCCGGTCATCGCGGGCATGTTGATGTCGGCGATCAAACAGGTGGTCTGGTCGAGACGCGGAGATGCCAGAAAATCGGGCGCCGACCGGAACGCCTCAGCGGTGTAGCCGAACGATCTCATCAGTCTCATGATGGAATCACGCACGAAATGATCGTCCTCAACGATCGAGATTAGGGGTGATTCTATGGGCAAGACGCCTCCGGAGTTTCACTTGAAGCAAGCAGCGCGCAAGCGCCCCAAACGCCGTCGTGCCAAAGTGTAAACTTATAACCTGGGTCAGAATATTGGCTGCCAGCAATGCAAGAGCGTCTAAATCTTAGTTTATTCCGCCGGAGGGAAAGCTTTTGACCCCATCCATGAATTTGCCTAGGCTGATAGTGGCTTTTGCGCGTCTGCGGAGAGGCCGATATCCAATATCCTTCGTGGCGACCAGAAGCCATGCGAGAGGCGAAGCCCACAGTCTTTATCATTGACGACGATAGCGCAGTACGTGAGTCTCTTGGGCGCCTCCTGCGGTCGGTCGGCTTAGAAGCTCAGCTATTCGCTTCGGTTTCCGAGTTTCTCGATTTCGATCGCCCGAACAGCGTATCTTGCCTGGTTCTCGACGTGAGATTGCCGGGACGAAGCGGTCTCGACTTTCAGCACGAGCTCGCGACGGCGAACATCCATCTCCCAATCGTCTTCATCACCGGGCACGGCGACATCCCGATGTCGGTACAAGCGATGAAGGGAGGAGCGATCGAGTTCCTGACCAAGCCGTTCCGCGATCAGGACCTCCTCGACGCGATCGAGCTCGGCCTTGTTCGGGATCGCGCCCGACGGGAGAATGAAAAGGTCTTGGATGCGCTCAAGGAACGCTTCGAAGCGCTGACTTCCCGTGAGCGCGAGATCATGATTCAAGTCGCACGAGGCCGCCTCAGCAAACAAATTGCCTTTGATTTCGGCGTCAGCGAGGCGACGGTGAAGGTTCATCGCATGAATCTCATGCGGAAGATGAAGGCCACTTCGCTGCCGGAGCTCGGCCGAATGGCGGATAAACTCAATTTAGTGTCTTAACGCGGCGCACCCCAGCCGGCATATCGGCATTCTCGCACGTTCGCATGAGGCGTTTGATCCGCGCGAACAATGGCCGCAGGCCCGGCGTGTCTCTATGGTTTCTCCATCCTCCTCGTCGGCCCTATTTCAGACCAGCTAAGGGCCTTTTTGTAAGCTGGATTCTAAACCAAAGTTTATCGCGGCTCGACTACAGCTGAGGCCTTCGTTACGCGCGTGCAATAGTTAGATTGGCTTAAAGTCATCGAAGATAAGGCCAATCGAGCAAGCGCACGGGTAAGCCATGGGCGCAGACGCGACTCTAACGGATCGGAAAATCGGCCAGGATCGAATGGAGGACGCGCCCCTTAGTCCGACCACCCAGCGCCATGACACGCCACATCGACATGTGGCCTTCGTTCCTGATCGGGCGTTTTCCCGAGCACCATCATCGCCCAGGTCAAGCTTATTAGGGTCCCGAGGAGCGAGCTTAGTTAAGCCTGACATCTTGGCCGAACGGGCTATCTCTTTCGGCCCGTTCCGCCTGCTGCCGGCGCGGCGCCTGCTGCTGGAAGGCGACAAGCGGGTTCGCATCGGCAGTCGTGCTTTTGAAGTTCTGACCTTTTTGGCCGAGCATCCAGGCGAAGTACTCGACAAGGACGCGCTAATCGCCCGCGCTTGGCCCGGAATCGTTGTCGAGGAAAGCAATCTCAAATTCCAAGTGAGCGCGCTGCGCCGGGCGCTTGGCGAGGGCAACCGATATCTCGTCACGATCCCAGGGCGCGGATACAGCTTCGTCGCCCCTGTCCAGCTCACCCAGGAAGTCCCGACAGCACCGGTGAGACAGGTAGCCGCAACGGTGCGTCCGAACAATCTACCGGCCCAGCTGACACGATTAATCGGACGCGCCGATATCTTCGAAAGTCTCACGGCGCAATTGCCGCGGCACCGGCTTATGACCATCGTCGGACCGGGCGGAATTGGCAAGACATCGGTTGCGCTGGCCGTGGCGGAGGGGCTACTCGCGACTTACGAGCAAGGCGTTTGGCTGGTCGATCTGGCCTCGCTCAGCGAGCGGGACCTTGTCGCGAGTGCCGTGGCTACAGTGCTGGGGCTGCACGTTAGCGCGGACAATGCGCTCCCCAACCTGGTCGCTGGCCTGAGGGATAAGGAGCTGCTGCTGGTGCTCGACAATTGCGAGCACGCTATCGACGCGGCTGCCGGCCTAGTGGCGAGGCTCCTCAAAGGCACGGGTCGGGTCAGCATCTTGGCGACAAGCCGCGAGCCGTTGCGAACCGAGTCGGAGC
>Ga0335073_10015167_pt1 | contig 10781 bp, 10 predicted proteins | sample Lox_Sample_22_FD_207093 | JGI IMG/M metagenome (GOLD analysis project Ga0335073, IMG submission 207093) | Soil microbial communities from Loxahatchee National Wildlife Refuge, Florida, United States - Lox_Sample_2.2 | ecosystem: Environmental > Terrestrial > Soil > Wetlands | place: USA...
GCGAGCGAGCGGACGAGTCGGCGGTGGGTTCAGGGTGCGAGCTTGCTTGGGCGTCGCGAGCGTCCGCTGGGTCACGGCTTGGTTCCCATGGCGATTAGATAGCGTAGCATAGCGTAGATAGGCTTCGATGGCAGCGCATTTTGGGGTTCCGTTTGCCGCTTTCTCACTTTCGAGGCACCCGCGGGGAGATGCAACCGCGGTTGGGCTCTTTGTTTCTTTCATTGCGATGGCGAGAGGCATGAGGCTGGCGCGGACGCGGAGACAGATTCGGAGACAGGCAAATGCAAAGCGTTTGTAATTGAACTCTTCATCTCGTGTGTTCTGGCTTGCTAACTAGAGATTTGCTGTGTCTGCCTTTGCGAGAGCTCGTTGAGCGACTACTCCAGCTTGAGGCCTTCGTACCCAACCCCACAAGGCTGACACCATAACGATACGATAGTCTTGAAAAATTGGTGACTCAGAGCATTTCGGACTATTCGCACCTTTCGGCACCGAAAATCAAACTTTATGAGACGATGGACCAAAGATTGGCGCAGAGAGCAAATTCCAGGATAGGAAGGTGGAGGCGATTATCACTTCTTTCATGATTCTTTGGTTCGGTGGCTGCTGGTGAGAAACGTTTGAAAGAATGTTTGTAATCACACCGACTTGCTGCCTTCCAAACACATTCCAATGATCGTCAACCAAAATGAGCCGCGGAAATACACTGGAGCAAGTGGCGGTGGCCGTAAACATGGTTTACCGGGATGTACGACTCAGCGATTGTCGTTGACCGCCGATGATTAAGCCAGCTTTGTCAAACGCCCAAACGCCCAAACAATTGGCTTGCAATATTCATGCAAGTTAGCCACCATGCATTTTTTCTCCGATTTTGCTTTTTACGGGTTGGTTGCTCGTGTGGGGTGGCAATTCGTTCGACCTGCATGTTTCGTGGACCACGTTTCGGTTATCTCTAACTTGTTTCCAGTTTACGATGTTACTACAGTACATTGCAATCGAGTGGTCTGATGCCTGTATCTGATAAGCCAAGTGTTTCTGGTTATAATTGGAAAAGAAAGCTTCTCATGAGGCTCGTCGAGAATGTCACAATCAGACTAAAGGTTGTGTTTGGAAAGGTTACAGCACAGAACTGGACTGTACGCCGTATCTTCGCGTGGGCTCGGTTGAGCTTATCGAAAGCAAAATGCCCTGTGGGTCGAATATCATGTTCATCTGGCCTCGTGCCAACAAACGACAACATGGCAACAAGCATGGCAGAAGGCACTGGTTGGCAGTGCGTCTGAAGATTGACGGGCAAATCCATGCTGGATGCTTCTCATTCATCAACAACGCAACTCAGGCTGTAGTGTTGGTGATGGACGGGTCGGTAAACAATCTAGTCGGCAGTAGTTCCATGCCATTGCTTCCCCAGACGGGAGCTGATCGGGACATCGGTTGCACGATATCACCTTTGATCAAGGCGCTTGTTTCGCGTGCTTCAAGTTCAATGCGGTGCATACTACGTAGAACGGGGCATACCGATCCATTGAACGCGTCCGTTTGAAATCTAGACCGCGGGTATTGGACCCGCCAAAGGTTCCTAAGCTGGCAGCCAGCGTAGGCCGCCTAACAATAGGGCCCGCAATCTCGCAAAACTGTGAAAGGGGTACGATGCTGCGAACGGTGGCCCGCTCCCTTAATTGCATGGGATCATTGGGTATGGCCTCTGACTTGATTTCATCCGTTTTCTGAATGATATTCCTCCGGCTGTGCCTCATTTGGCCGCGGTTTCATGTGGCTACTTGGAGGGGAGTGGCGTTGATCATACTCGTTCGTGGTGGTGGAGGTTGGCGCACATATACATTGCAACCACACCGAACAATGATGCCGCAGGGAGATGCAGATAGAATGACGGGTTGCGCAATCACCGACAAACAATTGAGTGGTGTGCGTTTCGGAGCGTCATGGGAACAACATGGGAACAATTAGGCCATATGCTTGCTCGACAATCTATCATCATTCGATCGACTGCAGCAATAACAATGTTTCGGCAGAGGCTTCTTGTGCTTGAGCTATTGAGATTGGTCCAATCGGAAAGGGTCGCAACCGTGCTTCCGTTGGTAACGGAAGCAGCATTGGCGACACATGCCATGGTTTGGTGTCGCAGATTAGGCAGACACCGATGGGCCACTCTCTGGATGAGGTCCCGTGTCGCCGCTCAGGCAGTTTTCGTTCCATCAAAGGGCGTAGACGCAAGCAGCTAAGGAAGCAAGCGACATCTTGGAAGCCTTTTGTTGTTTGCTCAAATTGCGCGATCGACGGAATAGCCGCGGCCTCGGGGGATTGCATCGACCATAGCAGACTTCAATCTCGCAAATCTCGCATTCTCCAAGGCCACCCAGCATGGGAAATTTGAAGGCCACCATTGACGTGAATCGCTGGGTGCTAAGCTCTTGAGCGAGTCATTGGACGCCCATCACATTGTACCTGAGCGGGCTGCACACCGCAAATCGTCGTGTCGACCTTACCTTTCCGATGGTGGCAAGAATCCCTTCGATCCATTCGATCCATTCGATCCATTGAAACGGTACAATTCCGCTCGGTTGAAGCTAACTAATCATTCCTCCGAGAGCTCGCCCGCCAGTCAGCGAATCCGACGTCATAGTCATATATAAGGCTGGTGGTCGGGTTCTGGCAGCTGAGTATGAGCGGACGACGCGCGGTTGGCTCCCATACTCCCGTTGCGTGTTCCCGTGGCAGCTTGGGCCGTGGCACCCTTGGAGAAAGCACTCAATGTAGCCGACGCCGTTGCGATGAAGCGCACCAAGGACTAGTTTTCGCCGCGTACCGGGCCGGTGTGTGCGGTCGACGAGGTATGCCGCATCTTCCCCTGCGCTCTCCATACTCCAAGAGATTGGCAACCCTGGCCAGGCGAGGCGCACTTCATCCTCCATTCCAAGCTGCAACGGCTAAAGCAGGAAGTGAATATGCATGGCTTGGGCCTTGTCAATCCCAGACAATCAATCAAAATAATGAGCATACGGTAGCGGAAGACACACCCCTCGCCATGGCCATGCACGTGTGCTGGAAGGGTGTTTGGGAGAAGTGTCGGTCGTTTGTTTGCTTTCTTGCTTGGCCGATGGCTTGATGCTTCGCTTGCTTGCTTGCTTCCTAAAGCATTGATTCTCGGCCTTCATAGAACCGTTTCCGCATCCCCGATTCCGATGCCAATTAATCCTTTCGTTAGGGAACAATTCCAACCACACTCGGCTTACGCTCTTCGCAAGATTTGAGGATGGAAACTGGGAATGGCGAATTCCGGTTCAACGCTTGTGGTTGATTGCTTGAAACATGAACCGTCGTCAGGCTCACTCGCTCGCCGCGCGACGATCCCAACTAAGCGGTTACATTGCGTCGCGATACATTGTCTACTTGGGAGCTTCTGTTCGTCAACTTTGATTCGCGTGCAGAGGCCTAGACGGAGTGAAGGGGGGGGCCTGCGAGCAAGCAACATCATCGCGCAGTCTGGTGACCTTCATGCGCACCGTGAGTCAAGGCGGAGATGCGGGTTCTATTTTTACCGGACGCTAGTACCGCTAGACATGCTTGACATGGGAAACGGTTGGTGTAGTTGGGTGGTGGAGGTTGTGTGGGCGGGCAGGATTGGCGTTGCTTTTCGGCAGTGAAGGCCAGCAAGCCACTTCGCTGAGACGTTTGATCGTTTATTGCGCGAAGTACCGTGTTCTGGATTCCATTCGAGTGAAGAGACCCGCTCGAAAACAGGAGATGGAGCTGCATTTGCGCAATTGCAACCATCCACGCGACAACAGGCCATTACCGGCCCAGACGCTCTCCATAATACCTCGGCGAGCCCGGCTTAGGCAAGACACCAACATCGCAGCACCTCGCGCGCGCTCCCACCCTTTGGTCACTTTTCCGCCAATAGTGCGATCCCGTTCGAGGTGGTGCTGCGCATTTCACAATGATATATTCCGTCCCATTCAAGCAAGCGACGTAGGCCGGTGAAGCAAAATACAAATTGGGCATTTACCGCGAAATATTGTATGCTACCCTCCCATTTTCTGGCTCCCCCCCCCGCCATCGGCCAAAGGGCAGGAAGGAGACAAAGCCGGCCTCCGGTCCGCTCTTTCTATTGTGGCAGAAAACGTGCCTCCTTCGACCAGCCAATTTTGATCGGACGCAGACGGCTAGCGTTGAACCGTTCGTCGTCCGGCCGTTTGGAGACGAGGGAGCGACGGATGATGGATGATGGAATGATGGATGAAGGGACGCGAGAATTGGTTTGGGTCTGTGAGACTCTCAGTGAGGGTCCGTGGGCCTGGGGCCTGCGAAAAACGGGCTGTGCGCCCCCTTCCAGCCAGCCAGCAGGGTGTGACGAGTCGGACCAAAAACACTCCCTTAAACCTTGCCAGCATGTCCAACGGTTCCGTGGCCCCCTGCCCGTCAGTGGGAGTCTATTTGGTCGGTCAGAGTGCCGCTGGCCGACGGCGCTGCTAGCTGCTGAGACAAGCCCATATCGAGCATTCCTTGTCATCTTCCACCACCTTGGACCGTCCGAGCCCGTGGAGCGTTAGTGTGCTGAGGCTATGCTCGGTGCTCATACGAGTGCAACGAGCCCTACATACTACCAGCCCGACGTCTGTGGCAGCCGTGAACGATTCTTCCTGTCACCTGGCTAGGCGGCTTCGGTCGTAGCGCGTGTTTCTATAATTTGAAGCTCCAATTGCTCCCCGTGCAAGCCATGCTGCTGCTAGCGTTTTGAGCGCGAAGGGATTACCTCTGAGAATCATAACAAGTGACCTCACACTCCATAACGCAACTCACAGGCTCACAGCCTCGTTTTTTCGAACATTGCATGCTCCCTGCATGAGGAACGGCTAGCTGGACGGTATCCACGCCCGGTCTAAATCGAAGCTGTCCTTTGATCGCTGGCCCCCCCTTCGTTTATGCTTCCTTCTTGGAGTCGAGCGTGGGCCCTCCCCCCGGTTGCAGCACCCATTACCAATATCAGCGCGCGGGTTGTCATTGTCTTGCTCTGCCCGTTGCTACTTAATCGTCAATTGAACCTGGCCGTCACGGAAGGAAAAAGCACGCCTTTTCTGACGTTTCCATGAAACCGCTGCCTGCGCCAGGATTCCTCCTCGCAATTAATTCTCGCAAACCATTCAGCCCGCACCGGCCGTTAAAACACCCGCTCCAATAAGAAACGTCGCCGCCGCCGCCGTGGCACTTCATCACGGTTCGTGAAGAGGGGCTTTCGATCTTTCCAACCTTTGTTTCTTGAACTTCCGCCTCCATCACCAACAAACCAACTCCATTTCACTTGGACATGGCCGGACCAGGAGGTGGGCCATCGCGCCGCAGGTAAACCACCAGTGCAATTCGCACCCATCCCACTCTCCGCTGACCGAAAACAAAGTCACACCAAATCCCGCAAGGGTTGCAAGACGTGTAAGAAACGGCATATTCGTTGCGATGAAACTTTTCCGCAATGGTGGGTCAAACGATTTGACATATTGAAGCAGAACTAACGGTGGAACCGCAGTCGCAACTGCACCAAGCATCAAGTGCGATGCGATTATATGGACAGTCCCACAGCCGGTGACGAAAGTCTAAGGATGCCTCACCAAGCAAATCTACTGTGGACACCGGAAATCGAGAAGACGGTCAATCTATGGCGAGCCACCAGCCAATTCCCTTTTCCAGACCTTCACATATTCCCACAGCCGCAATGGCAGAGTCTATCCAAAACAGACCTGCGTTTGATATACCACCTTGCGTCCATCACCAACGAGCTGCAGGCCAGCAGAACCTCCAAGTTGACAATATGGACCGATCTCATGCCAAAGTAAGTTTGAACGGCTCTACGTCCGGGTATTTCTGACTGATTCACAGATTCCTGAGTACGGCATCTTTCTCACCATTTGTCATGCACTCCATTCTTGCCTTCTCAGCAAGCCATTTGGCATGGATATCTCAGTCATCTGAAACTCGCAACATTGCAATTCACCACGGTGGTATTGCTCTAAAAGGACTCCATGAAGCCATCGCCTCTTTCTCCAAGGCCAATTCCGATGCTGTCTTGGCTGCATCTTTACTTCTAACCTGGCAAGCTACCGACTGGTGAGTAATAACGCCAATCACTGTGCCATGCGCAGACTGACGGAGATTCCTTAGGCGTGGCTGGTCTTCGCTGATGCAGGGAGCGAAAACCGTAAGAAATCCTATCATTTTCACTCGGTCTGGACACTAACTCAAGCAGGTGATCAATGCCATGCAAGCATGGAGAGAAGAATCAGTGTTTGCCGAGTATCTGAGCCAAAAGAGTATCCTGGCACTTCTTCCACTCAGCGGTGAGAGCACGTTCCAAGTGACGGCGGAAGCGAGACAAGATCATCTCGCCACCCTTCAACGTATTCAAGAAGCTTTGCAGCGGCTACAGCCCTATTTGGCTGCATACGAACACGAGGGCAAGTGGGTCGAGCAACTCAACGGCTACGTACACCGCTTGAAGACGTCGAGTCCAGCGCAATCACCAGAGGAGCAATTCAATCAGTTGTACGCTCTCAGGAAGTGGTTGTTCTGGGTACCCGTCACTCTACTGTCGGCTCGGAAAGGCGACGTCTGGACGCTTCTCGTTCTGGCTCACTACTATGGTGCTGCTCTTGCTCTGGAACCTCTGTTCCCAGACATCGGCGCGTCCTTCGTTGGGACGCTGGCGCTTCATCCACTCGAAGAAATCTTGCGCATCATTAACACCATCCAGACCACCCCGAATCTGAGCTACCAAACAGCCGTTATGATGATGGATTTCCCACGCGATGCCGTGTCGAATTTCCAGAGTCGTATCGAGTGGAAGCAACAGCAGCATCAAGATTCCATACCCAGCGTGCATCAGCCGCCACATTACAACCTTGAAAATCTCAATGTGGATCTGGGCAATCACTTCAACGAGTTTGGTTACAACCAATCGCTAAGTCCAGCTTTCGTTCCATCCCCCTTGCAACAAAGTCCACCGAGTATGCTCCCTGGCGCTGCTCCTCAGCCGCGCTCACCTTACTTGGAGGTTCCTCGCTCAGGCGTAGAGACTTTCAGCTACAGCAGCCCCATGACCACCGCGTACACGAGCTCCGTAACATCACCGGCTTCTGCAACGCAGGTGTCGGCGCCGCCGTTATACTCACGTGCTGAAGAACCCAGTTCGACGGTCTTCAACTTCAACATGCCGTTTGGCTATCACTCGGCACCTGGCGGGTTCGTGGCTCCTGCGACTGTTTGGACTTGAGAAAGAGGCTGAATGTTTGGTGTGCAGGATACAACAACAGCCATCAGTCGTCACGGACTCGACCGTCGAGGGTAAGAAACGACAAGGCACCGTGCCATAGATTCAAAAATTGACGACGGCTTGTTGATTGCTTTTCGCTTCCGCGGCGCTCAAAACAACACTCCCTTTGAAAACACGCCTCAGATTTGACGTTTTTATTCACGGCCGATAATTTATCTTTCACGACTTCGATTCATTCGCTATACCCCTTGAACTTCAGGCGCAATACATTTACTTTTTTGGCTTCGGGAAAATGTATAAATATCACACTTTTAACGATTCGGCATCATCTTTTTTTGCATCAGTCGTCGTCACCACTCGTTGTCCGATCGGCAATCACGCATTTTGCATCACTGTCGCTGTCGATTTTAACATGAGATACCAGCACATAGCATCGGTTTGAGAGAAGGCGGACGGCAACGATTATGGAGCAACGATTGCGGCGTTGCGCGGATAGGGTTGTAGTTTTCGAATGGACTGTATCACAAGCAAATGTAGCAGAGCAAGTGGGCAGGAGGGGAACGAGCTTTCGCCAACGGCGGACCCAGGGTGGAGTTTCTCATCTCATGAAAGGTTTTTCGTATCTGACATTGTTTTTTCCCAAGGCTTCACGGACGAGATTTGAACTAGAACTTGGCTTGACTTTTCATTTATTCAGCTTGGGCGGATGAAAGATTGCTCGGCTGCTCTCTTCACCATGTTCTCACGTTCAGCTGTTTGCTTCCACTCTCCATCAGGCCTACTTTTCTCCTAGATTCGATAATGAAACGTAAAGGCACAATGGAACTCATTTTCAGAGGAGCAGTTGTCGTTACCGCTCCCGCGTGATTCGAGTGTCAGAACAAGACATGGCAATTTAGAGCATTGTGGGCTGAATATCGTATTCCCAAAGGCTCAGCGTGCTTACTACTCCACGTACAACAAAACCCACGTCGGCGGAAAGCGAGACGATGTGGTGGAAATGGCTCAGACCAGGTATTCCTTACCGAAGAGAGCAATGACACACCTCATTCGTTCAACCCTGATCCCTGGCGAGAAAAAGCGACGCGGCGGCCATGTATAATGTCAGCAGCGGATTAACTGCCATTCCTCCTTCCGGGTACCATACCCGGCAGGATTGGTCGCGGTAATCGAAAACCTTTGCGCTCACAGCCTCCAGCTGATGATGCATGCAGAGAGCGAGGTTTCTTGGCCAATGTACGTCGAGCATTAGGTATTGGCTGCACAAACAGGCATCGACAACTGGAGAATTACCCGGATTCCACATCGCACATCCCACGTGCCCCTTCCACCACTCACCGCCGCTTGGAATAGCCAGGTGGCTGCAACTTCCACAGCTGACGCATCGAACCATTCTAGCGTGCTTCGAGAAGGCTTCGAGACGTCAAGCTGCAACTTCACGAACTTCGTTGCATACGAGACGAAGGCGCACGCTAGCAAACACGAACAACACCGCGTCTAAATCGACGACCTGACACCGGCCGTCATCGCGCTACGCTGCCGGCAGACGCAAGTAAGGCTCTCGGCGGAGGCGCGGTTGCACGCGTGCCCCGAAAAGTATATTGTTGCCGACACCCAGGTTGACCTACATTAAGCTCAGCTCAGCCCGGACCGGTTCCATTGGATTGGCGTCGGCGTGAGCTGTGCTGTCACGATCAAAGGCCCTGCTCATGCACCGTCATCGCCTTGTTACTTCAGCATTGTGCAAGAACGCCATCACACCCCGCGTCGGTCCTGCCCGCTGACAGAGTCAGCAACCGTCGAGCCGAAAAACGCCGTCGCTAACATGTCCGGAGGATGGCAAACCATCGAAAGCGATGCGGCACGTGACCTTACACTTTCGCGTTGACTGACCATGAAGCTAACGGAGCGTTGAGAACAGGGTGTGTTTACGTATCTGCTTGAAGGATTGGGTGTCAAGGATGTGCAATTCGAGGAGTTGTTGACCCTGGAGGAAGCCGAGCTGGAGCAATTGAGGTACGTGGCGCAGGTGCTCATGGCATCAAGAAACGGACTGAACTCCATCGAATATGAGAAGCTATACTGACAGCGGCTCTTCAGTCCCGTCTACGGCCTCATCTTCCTCTTCAAGTACCTGACAGGTGATGAGGCCAAGCAACAAGCCGAGCTGCCCACCGACGGCACGCCAGACCCGGGCGCAGCGGAGAATATCTTCTTCGCGCACCAAACGATCCAAAACGCGTGCGGCACGCAAGCACTCCTGTCAGTGCTGCTAAACCAGTCCGACAAGCTAGACATCGGGCCGTCGCTCTCAGAATTCCAATCCTTCACCGCACCCCTCCCGCCGGACCTGCGCGGCGAGTGCCTGAGCAACAGCGCGGCAATCCGCACCACGCACAACAGCTTCGCACGCGCGACGCCCTTCGCGCACGAGGGCCCCGCCCCTCCCGCCGCCGACGCCGATGACCTCTACCACTTCATCGCGTATACACCCATCAACAACACGCTGTACGAGCTGGACGGGCTCGCGGCCGCGCCCGTCGCCCACGGCCCCTGCGCCTTCGCCGCCTTCCCGCAACGCGTCGTTCCCGTGCTGCGCCGCCGCGTCGCGCGCTTCCCGCAAGGCGAGATCCGCTTCGCGCTGATGGCCATGGTGCGCGATCCGCGGCGGCGGGCCGCGGCCATTGGAGACGCGGAGACGCTGGCGCGGGAGCGGAAAAGGCGCGCCGACTGGGCGTGGGAGAATGCGCTGCGGCGCGGGAACTTTCTGGCTTTCACGGGCGAGGTGCTGCGCAGCGTGGTTGGCGTGAAGGGTGAGGCGGGTGCGTATGAGGATTGGGTGGAGGAGGCGAAGGCGGCGACGAGGAAGAGGGTTGAGGCTAGGAGTGGGGATGGGCTGGTTTAGGAGCTGCGTTTGATGGCTTCGCGAGATTATGCAGGCATGGTTCTGTCAAGCGGTACTCTTTACTGAGCTCGCCAAGCTTGTTGCCTCTCTGGGCTGATATGGCTTGAAGTGGTGGTGTTGAGGGTCGGAGCGAAAACGACCCAGCTACTCGGTAGACGCAGGTACTGATGAGTGCTGTACGGATTTCTTGCTGGGAGACAAGGGCCTATACGAAGATTCCAGCGTTGTTATTCAACACCAAAGTAGGTTTCCTAAACATGTAGAGCATCACAAATGGCATTGTGGCACATCGCAAAGCACAGGTTCAAGTATTCAACCATCGTTGGGATGTTTTCTTGCAATCATCAAGGTACAAGGTTGTCACTTTTGCCATGAGCATGCGAGACGTCTTCACCTAACATACATGGTTCGATAAGGCAGTATCTTCATTTCTTTTCTCTAGCTACGGAGTATCTACCCAGCGGCCTCAGGCAAAGATGAATAACGTCTTCATCTCCACTTCAAAAACGCTGTAATAGCCATTACAAACAACATCATCAAAAATCAAAACAAAGAAGGTCATGGGTATCCAAAGCAATGACCATCCAATCG
>Ga0335073_10015168_pt1 | contig 10781 bp, 21 predicted proteins | sample Lox_Sample_22_FD_207093 | JGI IMG/M metagenome (GOLD analysis project Ga0335073, IMG submission 207093) | Soil microbial communities from Loxahatchee National Wildlife Refuge, Florida, United States - Lox_Sample_2.2 | ecosystem: Environmental > Terrestrial > Soil > Wetlands | place: USA...
CTTCCCACCTCATGACGGAGAGGCGCACAGCGCAACAGATTGCTGCATCGGTTACGCTAATCCGCGATGGAGCGTGTGTGTGCGACCATCAACTAACCTAACTTACGGATTGTCGATGTCTCTTCGGGGACAAAGCGTCGTATGATCTGTAGTGCATACAAGCTAATAATATGTCCTCCAGATTCATGTACAGTGCATATAAACCATTGTTTCGGTGCAGTAATAACACGATAGGCATTGTGAATAACATAATTGTGCCATTGCGCAAACGTGGTGGCGTTTATCTGATTTCCTTAAATTCCAGCGCTTCGGCCCCTTATGTGCATGTTGCATTAGCTCTTTGAGTTGCTGCAGGACGACCAAAAGGCTACAGGAAACGCAGTCACAGCTTCGTTTCTGCACAAATGGAACCGTGCGTGAATCCAATTGTCTGGTATCGTACATGTAGCGCTCAAGATAAAGTCACGAGGCCTTATAATTGCATCCCCACGGCTCGTGCAGCGAAAGAAATTTCCATATGCACCATCCATATAAATTGGTCCTGCATTTTGTATAGCTGCAGAAAATCGTGAATCAAAACCCAAATTGGGGATTAATCTGATAATGGATAGATACGTTTCGGAATTCGTTATCTTCATCCAACAAGGCAGGAACTTATTACCGAATTCGACAGGTACAAATTACCTGATTCAAAAAAGCCACAGCGATCGTTTCAATGGGTCCAGAAAGGCATATTTCTCAGCCTGTTATTCTCAGCAATCTCCATTTTTCATTAATAAAGCTATTATAGTTTCAGCATTGTAAGTTTCTGCCAATTAGCGAAGGTCGCTCGCACGGGAAGTTGCAACTGCTTCACTCCGAACGGCCATCTTTCCAACCTTGTCTTCTTGAACGTGGCAAGGATGAGAACAATGAGTCACAGGACCACTCGGAATACGGCACTGGATCCCATGGTCCCGAACACGAATCTGACAACGACCCTCGTCTTCGACTAGAGGAACGAGTCCAATTTTTCGGGGTCTACTGTCTCGTCCACCTTTTGGTCTCCGATTCTTCAACAGCCTATTTACCTATGGATCTCACGCACTTCTGACACGTAAACGGGCAAAGCATTCCGGTTCCGGGAATAGGACACAGCTTTGACAGCTTTTACAAATTTGACTAGGAGATGGTTAGACACCTACTCTCTTTCACAAGCTTGATATCGATTCAGCAGTCTTTCTTTCCATTCTTCTCTTCCAGTTGCTCTCGTATCTGGAGTCCATGGTAGCGGCTTCGACCAAGTACGGTTATTCTCGGGGAACAATGGGTTCTTGAAAAAGGTTGAGGTCGGAATCCTTATTCCTCGTCGGTCGTCGGGTAACTGTAGTCCCCGACTCTCCGTCCAACTTCAACAGGCAAGGGATAAACTCCATAGTTAAAGCACTAATAACAATGTTAAAGTACATAAGAAACAAGCTACGTCAATAACACGTTCTAGCGACTCGGGGAGATCTGCCTGTTTCAGAAATACAAACCCAATCAAGAATGAAAGTAGTCCCGTGAGCAAGAAAATGCCAAAAGGGGGACGTGCACTCTATACTTGGCCTCCCATTTCAGGCCACATACTTTTGGGATTGACCAAACACTTGAGAGTTGCAGAATTGATGGTCGCTTTTCCTTCTTTCACGTTGCTATTCTGTTTTATGCCCGACCTTCGCTGCTTTTAGCGTCATCTGACCAGTTAATGCGATGAGGCGATGGTCTCCACAGTCCGTGTGTATCGTCGCCACTACGTCTGACTACAATACGCCCTTTGGACCAGCACTTGCCCTCCCAAACACAGCGCACGAACTTCTGGTTCATCACCATCTACATAGCAAGATGTACAGGAGACGTACTAGAACCTCTGTACGCAGACTCTATGCAGTTACTAGACTTGTAACTGTCAAAAACATCCTCAAACGTGTTACCGCTCTGGAACAGAGAGCAGCCATGAGAACTGGAGTTTCGCAGAAGGTATCTAGCTTCCCGCTGACCTTCAAACTAACCATAGGTTCACAAAAGGGACATATCTTTGCGTTGCTATGTACAGCTTACTCTCCCCAACCACTCTGTTACCCTGCGAACACGCATCCTATTTCGTCGCTCAAGCTAGTATCATAGCACCATAGTCCCCTCTTAATGAAACTGCAATTTACAAAGCTAAAATGACGTCCTAGAGTCTCCTACCTCATGAAACCATATACAGTGACAGCTACTATACATTTCCCTGAGAAACAGCAACATGGTCCCCTCTTCACATCCTCCTACGTCGGTCTTTCCACCAATTGTCGTCAAATGGGATCTCTGATGACACCCCATATGTTTCCAAGGCACTATGTTCCTCCCCAACGTTGAATCTGTTTGTAGGGATCGATTCAGCTACCGCTTCTTCCTGAAGAGCCCGATCGAAAAGTACCACGTCAGACAAGGTATCAGAGTCTTCATCCAGTTCGTCCGACAAAAGCATCTCTCTGGAAACCTCATCTTGATAAGATTCCTGCAACTCCTGCAAAACGGCATCGTTTGGTTGATAAACTGTGTTATTACTGAAATATGCAGTGCCTGAATCAGTTGCTGCTATAGCATATGTTGAGTCTGCGGAAAGTTCAACTCTATCCACAAAACTTTGATACTCTCCAGGAAGACCAGCCTCATCGTTGAAATAAAAGCTTGGTGCAACTGAAGCCATAGGATCCAAATCGCTGTACAAAAGTTCCTCAAATAGTTTCTCATATTGAACTGGTTTAGGACGATATCTCGGCTTCCAAATACGTCTTTTCTTGACTGGAGGGCCGGTTACATATCTTACCACACCATCCTCGTTGACAGGATACATCCAGATTGAAGAACTTGGTTCTGTGAGAGTGGGAATGAGAGTCTCTTGTGCAATGGTGTTTGTGTTCCATAGATGTGGTTTCTGTGTTTCTGCTTTGTGTTGGAGCGGGAGTGGTAAGGGGAATGGTTTTGTGGGAAGGAGGATACTGCATGCTTCAAGTAAGGTGTCGAGAGTAGTGGATGGTGGTTCCGGATGGGATTGGTCTGGAGGTGGTATGTGTGTATAGTTTTGAAGCATTGAAGGGTAGGATTCTTCGGTTGATGAGGGATCGTTAACATGGTTTGAGATGCCGTTTGATTGAAGCCTTTCGGATAATGTGGTAGTATCGCCGGAGGTCTGTACGAGAGTGAGAATATCCAAATTTTTACAGTTCCTTTTGCTGCTTTGACCGGTATCGTCCTGAGAACGTCCACGTTCATCTTCTTTGTTTGTTGGAGCCTGTTGATCCGGAGTAGAGTCTGCAAGATTCTGTTCGACCTCCTTGGGAGAGTTTGAATCTAGACATTTCTCGACCCCACCATCTGTTCGACTTGGTTTTGCCTCCGGGTCAGAAGTCTCGGGATCAGTAGCATGTTTGTGTTGGGGGGAAGTCCCCACGGCACCATCATCAAGCTGTTTTGTTGCACGTTCGAAATAATCTGAGATCGGGAGTTCTTTCCCCACAACTTGAATCTGACGATCACCTTTATTCGTCTCGTCAGGCACAGCTTCAGATGCGACTTCCAAGTCTCTTTTAGCTCTCTGTGAACTCTTGATCCCAAGTTCAGACAATTTAGGGAACTGCAAGTCTTTGGCTGGAAATTAATATATCTGACAACCAGCTTACCTCCACTCAGTCCTTTCGGGAGATTAGTATCGAGCTGCAATTAGCTAGACAGATAGCAGGGAGGTACAGAGAGACGATTTTTGCCAAGTAACTTGGACTCAAAGTTGTCCAAGGGACGTAATTCATTGAAAATACTAGGTCGAGAGGCCTTTTTGCTAGTCTTTTGCTTGGGTTTTGCTTTCTTGGGATTTTTATTGAGAGTTCCCGTTACAGGATCTTTAACCATTTTCCTGCGAGGACGTTTTTCGTAGATGTTTTCTAGAAGTGAGGTAGACAGTCGGGGATGTACCTTTATCTTCATCACCATTGAGACTTTCAGACCATGGATATGCGGACTCTGCTTTCTCCTCCTGCACTTTTGTTGAAGAATGAAGCTTGCATGGAGCTATCACATTCACGATATTCTGAGAATTCCAATTCGGCATGAGAATCTCGCTGTCATCTGAACGAAATGCTCTGTGAAGACTCTTCTCATTTTCATCACCAAAACCATCAAACGGGTGAAAGTGGTTTTGTCCGAGGATAAGACTACCAAACGGTTCGGGAAGTCGTCCGTTGGTCTTAGACACGTTCTCTTGAAGATAACGGTTGGCAGAATGCCAAGGATCGTTGAATTGCGATGTGACAATCGGGCTTGTATCCCGATTTTTGAGGCTCATTGGATCCTCAACTTGTGCGAAATAGCGAATTACCTTTGTTCGCGGCGTTTCTTTGGCAGAAATGGTATGTTTTTCGAGGTTCGTACTTGTTAGCATCTCGATGTCGTGCGTTGACATCTCGTCCTCGCGATTTGAGTGTCGATCAAAACAATCTTCTGTCAAAAACGCCTGTCAACGCGAGATCATGTGAGATGGTGAGATTCATTGAATGAATCTATACAATTCGCCAACGCCTCAAATACATCCCTACAGAAGATATATCTATCTAACACCCAACGTATTTAATGCACTTCTCAATTCCTTAACTGCAGTCTCGACATCTTCGTAGTTTAATGCACTTATTGCCCATCTGGCATGTTTCTGAGCTTTCGCAATTGCTTCATCGTCAATTTGAACTTGTGGTGGGGGTTGAGGTGGGAAGTAAGATGCAGGTGGTTGGGTGGCGGGAGGTTGAGGCGGTCGTGCCGGCGCGGGATTGGTGTAGTAATTTGAAAGAGGAGCAACATTTGATGGAGGTTGGTAAAATGGAGGTGGTTGGGCCGCTGGTGGTGGAGAGGAATAGTAATTTGAGGATGTGTCGGGAGGAGCTGGTGGTGAGATAGGGTATTGAGATGGTCGTGGTGGCGGCACCGGAGGAGGGATTTGGGTTGATGGTGATTGAGTGTGTGAAGAATATGGATTTAGGGGGAGGGACGGAGAGAATGCATTTGGCGGGGAGGGAGATACGGGAGGTGGTTGGCTAGTTGACGGAGTAAACGATGGTGGCTGTGTAATAGATGGCGAGGAAGGAAGAGGTTGTGCCTCACTTGGTGGTGGAGGAGAAAAGAAACTTGGTCTCGAGAGGTCGGGACTAGCTCTAGGTGGGATTAAGGGAGGTAAAGAGGTTGAAGATTGTTGCGATTGATCTGAAGGTCCACGATTCATAGGTTGTGGAGATGGAGACGGAATACCGGGTCCACGGATGGGAAGGGGAGGAGGCGAAGTTCGAGAAGGAGACACGTATGGTTGGATCGGGACAACAAAATCTTCTTCTTCCTCTGGTGGTCCTGCATTAGGATCTTCTCCCGCTTTAAAGGCCTTCAAGATGCGTGCACATTGGAATTTAGCGTACTTGATCTTGTCGGAAGTCTAACTTATCAGCGATAGTAGAGATAGCATATTACCTCCTTATCAAGGTCTCCAAAGCACCGTAATACTTCCATGAAAATAGATGCAGCCAGAAACTTGCTCGCAGTTGCTTTGGTTGCTTTCTTACTCCGTTCCTCCTCATCCGCCTTGGAGAATATGTTTGTCACAAAATTCTCCATATGTGCTTTTCCAACCACATCATCTGTAATAGCCTCGTTCGTAGACATCTTGGCCTTTGTCTTCTCCAAGTTATCGAGCAGCGTGCCTAAAAACACATTGGCTTCTGGATCCTTGACTCCGAGTGTAATCGCATACTGAACAGCCCAGTAATTACCTGCCATTAGCTGTATACTCATATGGTCAAACAGTAATATGCCACCACTGGATCAGCATTTTTCATTTCCTCCGCCTTTGTCAAAAATGGACTGATTGTCTTCAAGGAAGCTGGAATTGGTGCCATTGCTTCAACGGAGCCTTGTAAACTCGAAGCGATGATGATCTACAGTGACGCTGGGAGGCAAAGTTACACAAAATTTTCCGGGAGCGAGAGGGCTGTGCCCTAACATTTTGCATTAATGCTACGTCGCGCCTGATTTTTGTTGTACATTTTCCCCTTGACCACGATCCATCGTCCTTGGCAGAGGGAACAGAGAACTGAATTGCCGCATCACAGTCCAGGAGGACCTCATCGAACAATGGTATGGATTCATGTTACTAAATCAATTGTTAATCTTCATAGGCTGAAGATCGTGATAATCTTCTTCCTCCTCCTGTAACTGCTTCTCAACAACCTCCACGTCAATCCATATTTCAACTCTCTTCCCATCCAATAGCCTTATTCTTCTACCTTGCCTTTCGAACAGGTATTCCTTCACCTGAAATACATTGTTGACTTTAGCCGCACTTCTCACATACCTCCTCGGTGTCCTATTTACATCAAGTTTGTAAGTTTCAAGAGTAGCGAATCGTCCATCTAATTTCCAGCGTTCTGCTCTTCGTCGTCATCGTCCTCTTACTAGCTTTCGACTTTTGGACTGTGAAAAATGTATCAGGTCGTCTCCTCTGTGGTCTTCGCTGGTGGAACGAAACTGGTCCGGATGGAGAATCAGTCTGGGTCTTTGAATCAGCGGATCCACAACGTCAAATCAATTCTACGGATTCAAAAGTATTCTGGATAACATTATATGCAGTCCCTGTACTGTGGCTATTGCTTGCCCTTGTTGCAGTCCTCAAATTCCAATTTATGTGGTTGACCATTGTCGGTATGCACCCTCCCTTCCACCCTGTTTGAGGAACGTGCTGAGGATAGTGGTGGCATTGATTTTGAATATGGCGAATGTGTTGGCGTTTACCAGGTGTGATAAGGATCAGAAGCGGAAGTGGGCCACAAATGCTGCTGTTGGAGCTTTGAGTAGTGGAACTGGAGGCTTTGGTGGAAGAATTATGGGTGCTGTAATGGGGAGATTTTTCAGATGAGTTGGGCGATGGAAGTCGATTTGGGATCGATTCGGATGTGCATAACTTAGTGCCAATAATTACTAGTCAAATGCAATATACCTTTGAAAACATCTTCTGAGACACTTACTTTATGACCCTCGGAACTTGGTTGAACGAGAGGCACGGTTTGAGGAGTTGGGGTTGAGAATCAGCTTAAAACACTCATCAAGAAGCATGTCTGTTGACATACATCAGTGCTTGACTCTTGGTTTCAATATCATCACTTTCTCACCTCCATTTCCCACTCTCAGTGCAACCCGCCTCCTACCTGAACAAGCCCGGTTCGATCGAACGAACAAATCGCACAGCGATGCCTCCTGGCACGAGCTTAAAAAATTTGTGATAAATGGCCCAGCGCACCAAGAGTAAGCCCCATCAAGTTACCCATCCTCCAAACAGAGAAATGAGCAATCGCATAACTATCTGCTGCGACGAATTCAGAGCCCGGCTTTGACGACAACCCATTTCGATTCCAAAAAAGAGCATCATGGTCAAGAAACAAGCGTCACAAAGGTCTCCATAACTGATGTATCTGTATCAGTGCGTTTCCGCGGCACCATTCTCAAGAGAATGGTTTGGTCCGGGGATTTTCCCCATAGCTTTGTTTGATGAAGGGAGACTTCCTGAGAGGCCTTCTTTCCGTGTGTAGCTATGACGGCGATTCTTCGGACGCTGGGCACAAATTTTCAAAGTCTCAAGTTTCGACTTTTTTTTTATGGCTGAAGGGCAGTCCGAATCAAAATGCGTTATTGCCATTTCCCTGAGAAGTCGTGGATTTCTCGTGTTCATTCGTTTCCCCGTCGAGGATGGCTCAACCACCCTCGTTGACATTAGCAGCGATTCTCTCAGATTTAGGATCGCTGAAATCATGTCCTCCGCCGCTTCGAGCAGGAGTTCTCTCCGAAAACGGCACTGGTCTCTCTCAAATTCCAGAATCGTCACTCGACGAAGAAAACGAATTAGTACAAGAACCATCGACGACTGAGGGAGTAGTCGGCCAAGTACAAGAGATTCTGAAACTCAAGAAGAAAATCGAAGTATGGGTTAAACCTGGTGGAGAAGGAGAACGAAGTTTAAAGGATGTTGAAGAAGTGGACGCAAAAGTTCGTGAGGTGTTAGTCAAGATGAGTGAGTATATGGACGTGTGATACCCGAAGACATGGTGTACAACGGCAAAACAGCATTAAGCATGGCATGATAGTGAGAGTCAATGGAGAGTGTACATCGAATGCGGGTGAAGAATAGTTCTATGAATCGAACATGATTAAGTGTTCCTTGATGAAATGTCATGATGAAACCAACTCAATTTTTTTGCTCTGCGATAACTAATAATAAGAAATTTGAGCAGACTGACTCCCCATAGTATCTAAACAGACCCCCGTATGATTTCCCAAGCGAAAGTGATGTATCCCCACATACAGACACACGAACATACAGAACGCTCCAAAAATGAACAAAGCAAAGACTTGCAAACACAACACAACAAATAAATACGCTACAAACTCCAAAGCGACACACAACTTGATTTCACAAAAACAAAACTCCCCTGACGCCAACTGCAAAAGCAAAAACCCCTTTAAAACATGAATGCGAAATCAAGATCCTGCTCGACAACTGTTTTTACCTCCTCATAAAAGATATTTGTGTATTCGTCGTAAGATGTGTTGATTTGTGTATTCGGTTGATAGGGATGAGATGAGTGTGTAGGAGGTAGTCATGTTCTGGCTCTCTTGTTGGAGCTGGAAGTAACTTCTTCGCCTCTTCGTTTTTCGCCTCCATTTCCATTTCCTCCGTTTCCACCGCCATTTCCTCCATATGCCTCGTCAGCTCGAGCAACAACAGGAGTTCCATTCATCAACCCGCTAAACCCACTGCGTCCACCACCCCCAGTAGCACTCCCCAAATTCCCATAAAATTCCGGATAAAAAGTACTGGGACTAGGTAACATATCACCAGCATACCTACTAGGCAAAGCACTCAGTGGAGTTCCTCCTCCTTGACTATTATCATAAGCACCTAGTCCTCCAGAAGTAGCTCCAAAACCTCTCCCTCCAAGACCGCTCGTTTGTCCCAGTGACGAAGCCGAAGTGGGAGGCGGTAGAAAGAAGGATTCTTGACGATCTGGTAAGTGAGCAGGTTGAGATGGAGTATCTCCAGAGTTATTTGCTGGTCTCACAATTTCTGGTGATGCGGTTGCTGGAGTTGCGCTTTGTACGGGGGAGGAAGTAGGTGGATTTTTTATGGGATCTTCATCGTCGTCAGGGATGTGTAATGATAATTTTGGTCGTTGGCCTGTTATATGGCCTGATCCTGTTGAGCCTGGTGTGGTTGTTGCTATTGGTGGTGGCGATGAGGACATTGGCATGGAACTACTTTGGTTTAGCGGTTGTGAGGATTGGTGAGGTTGTTGAATGCCTGCTGAATCGACCGAGAGAGAGCGTGAGGAGGGTACAGGACGGTCATGTCGGGCTGAAGATGAGGAATTATCGAATAGAGCTGCTAGTGAGGAAGCTCGTGTGTTTACCGGTGTATGAATAGATTTCATACGTCCTTTATTGGAGGATTTGATTTCTGTTATTATGGGTGGTTGAGGAAGTTCTTGATGTTGCTGTGGTGGAGGTTGGTGGTGCATTGGTGGAGGAGATGGTTGATAGGGATTCTGTTGGTATGGATAATTTGGAGTTGAGGATGGTCTTGGAGGAGGTTCCTACATCCGTCAGCCAAACTCAGAAGCCTTTTTTCTCACTCCCATTCTCATCATAATTTGGGAATGCGGGAAAATCAGGGAAAGGAATGAGATCGGAAGGGAAAGGTACCTGCGAAGAGAGATACACTTGTTGATGTGAATAGGGATTATAAGCTCCCAGTCCATACGGTTGAGGAGTATTCATCCCAATTCCCAATCCCATTGCCTCATGTTGCATTCCTTGTCCCATCAATTGGCCCCTGACTGCACTAGTCGTGGGCTGTGGACTTCCATGCCCAGGCACGATAGGAACTTGAAATTGTTGTGGTGGTGTCCCGCTTAACTGGGGAGGGAGATGGCCTAGGGAATGTTGTCTGTTGTGTAGTGGAGGAGTTCGGTGTGGTAGTAATTGTGGAGTTTGGGGATGTTGGAGGGAATGTCGTCGGTCGGAAAGGATAGAGTCGTCGCTTGTTCGCCGATTGTGACCAGACATAGGGAGATGATGAGAACCGAATTGGGGTGTTGAGTGAGGTTGAGGTGTGTGACTGGGCATACGGGAGTAATCTGGAGAGATGTCTAGTCCTGCTCCATCATCGTCTGAGTCCGAATCTCCATCTTCCTTGTTGGCGAAATCTTCTGGACCTCGATGTTCGTATGGTTCAGGAGCCTATTCACACATCAGCATTCTGCAACGCACACAAGAAAATCAAAGACAGGGAATCATACGTTAGTATATCGATATAGAACATCTTTCATGTCGCTTGATGCAAATTCATACAGCTTCTTATTTCCAGCGAATACAATGACGGCGACTTCAGCACGACACAAGACAGCCAACTCAAAAGCTTTCTTGAACAACCCGTTTTTCCGCTTCAAAAACGTCACCTACACAAAACACCAACGTCAGTATATTCATCCAGAAATAACCACATTTGCGGGGAAACGGGATCACATACCGCTCTATTCCGATCATCCTTGATAGGACGTATTTTGATCTTCTTTCTGCCCATCTTAGATCCTCCTCAAATATGTTAAAGCGTCTCCTTTAAAACTTCCTTAGAATCCCACAGAACGAGAACGTCCTTTTTCGTGGCTGTAAGAGGCTACACTTGTCCTTTTATCCTT